>Ga0207684_10006644_pt1 | contig 10512 bp, 12 predicted proteins | sample KBSK5501metaG_FD_184342 | JGI IMG/M metagenome (GOLD analysis project Ga0207684, IMG submission 184342) | Corn, switchgrass and miscanthus rhizosphere microbial communities from Kellogg Biological Station, Michigan, USA - KBS K5-50-1 metaG... | ecosystem: Host-associated > Plants > Roots >... | reverse complement strand
CCTCGTCCTGCATGGAGATACCTCCCTTTCCCTGTGTGTCTAGGGGCGTTGTGCCTTGATGGTATCTGCCGCCCGGAACCCGGCCCACAGGAACTCGATGGAGCGGACAAAGGCAATGGTGGACAAGGCGTAGAGGCCAATGGCATAGAGAAACACCACAAAGATGGCGGTGGCCGGGTCAAGTCTCGCGGTGTAGATGCTCACGAACGTGTAGTCACCCACGGTATCAACGACAAACCCAAGTGCGCCCCAGACCATGACCAGATTGACGTGCTGGACGATTTCGATGGCGGTGCTTCTGAACGCAGTGCCCTTGCCTTTGACGTTCGCCGCTGTCTTCCGCTTCCAGGTCGTATCGATGCGGAAGACAAGCATAATCAAGCTGAACTGAAACGAGACAGCGATCAGGGCGCAGATCATGAAATCCATCGGTTGCTTTCCCACGTCTACGGGCGTGCCATTGGGGTTAAGCAGCGACCAGAACGCGATGAAGGTGGTAAACATTTGCCAGCCATTAGTGGCGAGCCCCAAAAGCACACCACCCCCGCCAATGCAGTACATAGCAATAGGGGGATGGTGGATGGTTCGATCAGGCATCTGCCTTGATCCACTGAGCCCGACGCCAGGGCCCGTAGCGTTGCCCGTGTGCTTCGCGTGCTTGTTGGTGTAGTTGAACGGGCCGTTGTGCTGCTGTTGTGACATACTTCTAGCCTCCTATGGCTGCTGTGAGTGCGCCAGCAAGAGGCTATGGGATAGCGTTGCCAGCACGTGAGAGGTACTGTCGGTAGCTGAACGTGTGACCGCTGGGTGGCTGCCCTGCTCTGTCAGTAGGAGCGGCCCTGCGTGGTGGGGGAGACAGCGTACGAGTCTCGCGCTACGAGCACTGGCTGATCTGGCGATGGAGGCTCACGCTTCCCGCGCATGGCCTGTCCTGGTGCTATCTCCTCCAGAGCCAGCGCAAAAACATGCGCCGGCGTGGTGGTGGGTCGAGACTGCGGAACTGGTCGCGCTGCTCTATCGCCTGTCTTGTTCGCTCTAGCCATGTCCAGGCGGCTTGTCGTCCGGCCAAGCTCTGCTGAAACCAGCCACAGACGCTGTCGTATTTTTCCATCCACACAGCGCCCGCGCGCTCGCCGAACCAGATTTCCAGGTTCGCTGCCTCCTGCTTGATGTCTTCCCACGTCGGTTGTTCTTGCATCACTGCACCTCCGTTGCTAGGCCACATGGGCGCGTTGTGCAGGTCGCCTACCGTCGTGCGCAGCACGCTGCCAGGTGAGGCCCCACTTGACGGCCAGAGCGCGGGTGATCCGATCAAAGGCGGCGCTCTCTGCGCCGGCATAGGCCCAAAAGCGGCTCTGGTGGGCAGGGAAGTGCTCCCCGCTCATGGGACTGTCACGCCCGGCCAGGTAGACGATGCAGAGGCCGTCATCCCGCTCGTAATGAAACTGCGCCGCAAGCGGCGCGACGGTTCGGTTATGCGCAGGAACGGCTCCCATCGTAAAGCCCAGGGTAAAGCCCAGGCTGTCCAGGAACGCGGTGACCTCGCCTGGCTCGGGACAGCCTGGGCAGAAGGCTTGTAGTTCGTGGATGGCGGTGCTCGGGATAGTAGATGCGGTCATGGTGTCTCCTTCCTCCTGAGGTGTGGGTGCTAGGCAGTGGCCTGGTGTTCATTCTGTGCCAGCCAGGTAGCAAGGGACGCTGGATTGAACCGTAACGCAGCGCAGCGCCCCTCACCGAGCTTGATGTAGGGTAGGCCATCCTTGCGCATCAGGTAATGCAGCCCGGTTCGGCTGACTTTGAGCAACTCCATCACCTGCTTGTCCGTCAGCAGCGGTGTTGCCTGCGTTGCTCTGTCAGCGGCAGGAACGCTCTGTATGCGTTTTCCTCTTGTGGTCATGGGAGATATCTCCTTCCTCACTAGTCGTCATGCGCTGAGGACTCGCAGCGCCAATTCAACGCTCGCCAGCAGGACAAGCGCCTCGTAGCCGGTGACCGGGCGAAAGGCGAGCACCTCCGACCAGGCCACAAAGACCTCTGCCCACCGGGGCAACAGCCGCCAGCAGTGAAAGGCGCACGAGGCACGGCCATACACCCGACCATCCACGCCGTAGGTATGGCCAGATCGCTCGGAAAGCCACTGTGCCAGTGGGCAGTGATAGGTCATCCCTGGCCTGCCGACGAGCGCATGCTCGTGCTCACAGAGCCAGGTGCAAAACAGATCAAGATCGCTCTCCAGCAGTTGCATGAAGCACCTCCTTTCGTCACTCGCGCCTTTCGGGTCGCACAAAAAGTCGGCTCTTCAGTACGTTGTTGTGTGTTCTCTCTGCTGAGCCTGTAACACCGGTTGCGTTTCCGGCACCATACGAACGTCACAACTTAGCGCATGGAGCCGTCTGACGTTGGGAGGATTTCCTGTAAGTCGTCATAGGCCACCAGCCAGGCCCGGCCCGTGCTCGGCGAAAAAATGACATCACCGACCGAGGTAGACCGCGGGGACGAACCAGGCGCAACCCAGAAGACTTCTGGGCGCTCCGTCCAGTCCTGCCCTTCGCTGTGGTTGGTGAGGGTGAAGACGTGGTCAAGAAGTGCATACACGTTGGCAACGTGCCGATACTGCTGGTCGCGGTCTGTCTGCCAGTCTCGCGGGTCTGGCCTGAGCATTGCCAGCGGATTGGTGGCATGGTAGACCGCATAGGGGTGGGACACGGTGTGCTGGGCCATAGTGAAGCTCCTTTGAAACCTTTGTTACTGGTGCTGGATGACACAAACACAACAACATCCGAAAAGTCTTTCTACCCTTGTGTGCAGACAACAAAAAGCCCCTGGCTCCACAGTGGGAAACCAGGGGCTTTACGTATGCTTATGAGGCCGTTTCAACGGCTCTACCTCCACTTTCCAGCACCGTACCTTGCCTTTGACGACCAGCTGGGTCAGCCATAAGGTTGGCGGCTCCTTGGCACTAGATCCGATCCAGGCGCGAGAGGCGTAGCAGAGATGATGGCTCCGCATCACCAACACCACGGCATGCCCCTCGGAGAGAGCCTGCACACGCTGCTGGATAGGGTGTTGGGTCTGGTCATTTTTCCAGACTTGGACAAAGAAGAGCATCCATCATTCCTTTCTACCTACAGAATGCAGATAGTAAGCATAACCACACAAAATACATCCTCACACCTCTTGCGAGGGATTTCTCCAACCGTCCTATCTGCCATAGCACACAGAGGTCACATACAGACTGCTAGTCACCCATCCTCCCCGCGCAAGTGCTTCCTGGGCTCCTCGCGCTCGCCACTAGACAACCCGCTGCCGACGTGGGTATGGCCCGTCAGACGGGGTGAGGTATACAGTCCAGGGAGACGCGGCCTGCGCCGACGATCCACGCGATGCCTTTCGTCTACCCTGAAAGGGTTGTCCAGGTGCTCCGCTGTCCCGTATCGTCCAACCGGGGCAACGTACTCAATGCAGTTGAGCCGTTCCACTGATCCAGGGATGCATCTCTGTGATGTTCCCTGCCTCAATGAGGCTTGAGTGTATTCAAACCGTAATGGGTTCCGCTCACTGAGAGCGCGTCTACCAGTTCGCCCTGTCTCGAAAGCCAACTGGCAGACGTGCGCTCACTGTGCACGTGGGGTTAGGCAGCCCGTACGCACTGATTCCCGTTCCAGGGTCGTGCTTGGGACAGCTGTGCTTCGGTGAGTACCAGGGTGTAGCCTTCCTGGTGAGGATTGAAGTCAGGGGTTGCCGCCACAGGCGCCTGATACGTGCCATCGCCAAAGGCACGCAGCACCCGAACGTAGCAGGTGTCCTCACAACTGGCGTCAGCGCGCAAGCTGGACGGATCGCTGTCGTGGGTGGGTTGGTCAGAGAGCAGATCGGCAGGCAGCACGTAGGGATACAGGTACCAAATGCGCTTGGCAAGAGGCGTTTGGGCCATAGCAGGCTCCTTTCTGCTGCGCTCTGGCAGCGATTGACAGCCGAGCCTGCATGGGCCATACTGAAAGCAGACTCGGACAGCTCTGCATGGATGCTGGCATGGTCTGGACAACTTCACCAACACCCATGCCTACCGGGTTCTCGAAACGCTTGGAGTTGGTAGCTGCAAGCGTTTCATGCTTGTAGTTTACGTGACTTTCCCACAAAGGAAAACCTCACGAACACCCCACAAACACCTGACCTAGACCCCACGAACCCCCTCCGCTGTTAAGCATTGTTTCTCATGCCAAGTTATTGTATACATATGTAACCATTTCTTTTTGATAAGAATTGTATACATATACGACCATTTTGTCAAGTCTAGTCAGAACAAAGTGGTCAGTGGTATACTTGCATATTGTAGGGATATGTCATCATTTTCTTAGGAAGAGGCTATGCAAGGTATCAGCGGAGATCGCACGCTCTTGCCCACGGCAGCTGCATGCCAGAGGACAGGCTTCAGTCGGGGATACATCCAGCGTCTCCTCAAGAGCGGGCGTGTCGAGGGTATCAAGTTAGGGCATGATTGGCTCATTTATGAAGACTCGCTCGCCGCATTTCTCGCACAACCCCGCCAACGGGGGCGTCCGAAGAGACAGCGTACCTCGTCTACAGCGCAATCCGGTACCACCAATGACCCACACAATGAGAATGCATAGGTAGGCAGTTGAAAAACTGCGGTTGATCGAGTACTCTCAGGAAGAACAGTACTTTTCTGAACGTCTGTGAGGTATCTGTGAGGTGTTGGTGAGGTTTCGTTTTATACTGCAGCCATGTATGCTTGCTATGAACTGAAGTGTTTCGGTGTGCACTCTCACCCAGGTGAGGAAGGAGAAGCAGCCATGATTGGTGAGACAAGGAACTCGAACCGTCTGCTACGCTATCAACGGGAACAGCGTGGATGGACACAGGCGCGGCTAGCGGAAGAGTTGTACCAGCGTTGCGAAGATGATTCAAGACCAGGCGCACGCGGCGAGATCAACGCAAAGATGATTGGTGCTTGGGAACGTGGAGAGCATGTGCCGAGTTCGTACTACCAGGAAAAGCTCCGCCTCCTCTTTGCAAAGTCGGCTGAAGAACTTGGATTTATCGAATCTCTGCCACAACCGGGACATGCTTCAGTCATGGTTCCTTCAAGCGTACAACAGGTATTACCAGCGTTGTTCACACCCCATCAAGCCATTGACTTCCTCTGTGAGGCTTCAGACGAACCTGTTGAACAGCACTTAGGAGCATGGCTCGCATTGGGCGCTGCTCATCTGGCACCGTTGTTTGCATCTGGCTGGTCGCTTGAAGATATGCTCACCTCATTAAAACTTGTTTTGCCGGGAGTCCAAGCTATGTCGAAATTTTCACGACGCACCCTCTTCCAACTCGGTGCAGCTGCGGTGGTCAGCAACATTCCCATTCCAGAGGGAAAACACATTTCAGCAGAGGATCGCGCACGCCTATGCCAGGCGTTGGGTGATAACATTGCTGCTGTGTGGAAGTTACTTTATTCTATCAGCAATGCTCAATTATTAGCGGTTGCCCATGCACAACTCTTCCTTGTACAGCAGAACCACACATTGCTCTACCCTCAAGTCAGATCTCTCTGTTATGCGGGAGTGTATGGTCAGATCGGAATAGCCCTTCACTTCCAAGAACGTGATGCGGAGGCTTTACAAGCTTATCGCAGTTTCTATATTGCAGCATTGGAAGCGGGTGAACCCTGGTACGTTGCACAAAGTTTGATCTGTCAGGCTGACAGCTATCATGCTCTGGGTCAGTATGGTATGGCTATTCAGGCAATAGAGGAAGCTCTACGTGTTATTGGAAACCCAACTGATGAAATAATGACACAGGCAAGGGCGCACCTTCTGACTTGTTGGGCAGACAACGTCATGATGCTTGAGGATTACAGGATGACCCAGGAAAAGCTGGATGAAGCAGAAGTATACCTTGATCAGCTTATTCCTAACGAAGAGTTTGATCAAGCTAGCTGGCTTCTTATAGATGGGAAGTATGCGTTAAAGACAGGGAGCTACTCTAAAGCGAAAGACTCCTTCGAGAAGGCACTTAAGCAACTTCCTGATCACTGGGTTTTACGCCGCACCATGACTGCGATAGGACTAGCGATGGCTTTGGCCCACATGAGAGAACGAAAGGAAAGCATAGCTATAGCAGAACAATTACTACCGATGGTTAAAACCGTTGATGCCCAACTGACAAACCGATGGTTTCATGAGTACCTTCAACAGGATTTACTTGGGACGTTTCCTACAGATAACCAGGTTCATAAGCTCGTTACCGATACCTACAAGCAATTTCCTCGATTAGCAAGTCCTCCTCTTCTCAGGAGCTGAGAGTCTTCCTTCCAGGTAGATGGAGCACTTCTTGGAAGGAAGAAGGAACTGTTAAGGATAACGCTCAATAAGCAGAAGCCCTCCGGCCAGGTCTTCATACCATATGCGTCCGGCTCCTTGCAACCATTGAATACACCATGCTCCAACAGCTTCCAGTTTCGCGCGAGAAAACAACTGCTTATGCTCGTAGGCTACTTCTGGCGTACCTTGCTCGTAAGGGACAGCAAGAATGAGGCGATGTCTTGTCACCTTTAACAAGTTTGCAAGGACTCGATACATGTCCTCTTCAGTGAAGTGTTCGAGCACATGAAGTGCTGTTACTGTATCGAATGTGCCTATTGTACTGAGATCATCAGCAAGTAGATCACCCTGAACATAGTGGACGTTCGTAAGCTGTCGTTCTTCAGCAAGCTTTTGTGCTACCTGAAAAACGTTTGTATCTATGTCAACCCCTACCGCTTCGCTCACAAATGGCATATGTTCGGCAAGCAGCAATGATAAAAAGCCGCTGTTGCATCCTGCATCAAGGAAACGCTCACCCACACACAATTGACAAACACGTTGGTAGAGCGTAGCAGACGCGCTAAGAGTACCATAATCGGGAAGAACTGGAGGGGTCGCACTACTCACAAAGATAAGTAAGTATTGCAATGTATTCGCACCAAAGTAGTTCCAAGCCCTCCTCACATCGCCAGGGAAGCGCGCTCCCCCGATAATTCCTGTCATCAGTTCACCCAAACGTTGATTGCTTGTGATAATGCCATAAGGTTTTAGTTCTTGTACAAGATGATGTGAAATATTTGTATTGAATTCTTCCGGTGCGAACCAGTGAACAAGAATCGTCCTGGGTGCGGTCTCCCGCGTAAACAGCAAAAAATGATGTGTCTCTTGAACCTGATAACCGCCCTCGGCAAAACGCTGTTTGAGCAGGTTTTGATTTACACCATGACCATTCACCACAACAAGATCCCCTACCAGAACGGAGCGTTCTTGAATCGGCACTTTTTTGGTCTTGGGATGAGCGTCGTTGATGATAGCCCAGCTCTCTGTCATCGTTTGCTCCTGAGAACTTTGTAACGTGTTGTTTCACTGCAACGACATTGTACCATGCCATAGCGAGACGCGGTACCCGTGTGGGAAGCTTTCCGTTTCCTGCATCAACGATTCATGCTATGGCTTGGGTTGCCTTCGCCTTGACTTCATACATCCAGTACTTTGATCGAGCGGATGGGTCCAGTTCCAGGATCTTGTCTCCATCATAGCGCAACGCCCACTTCAGTGCTGGAAATGCCGACGGATCACCAAGCTTGCGGTGAACATAGCACCAAAAGCAGCGTAGTCATTGGGGACCCAGCGTGAGCGACGCTCTCCCCCCTCTGCATCTGCCATGTCTGGCTTGCCAACACCCCACACACCTGCTATACTCTCCTTAAACTAGAACAAAGGAACTATTCCCGTGTCGTCATCACCTGATCCACCCGTTAAACGAGCACTCCACCCTCCTGCACAACATCTGCAAGGCATCGTGGAGCGGGTGACCTACCACGCTGAAGATTCCGGCTATACCGTAGCTCGGCTCAAAGCACCCGGGGAACGCGACCTCATCACCATCATAGGACGCTTCCCCGATATGCATGCTGGTCAGACGCTGCGCCTTACAGGCTATTGGCGCGACCATCTCAAGTACGGGCGACAGTTCCAGGTGATGCATGCCCAGGAGACAAAGCCCGCCACGCTCACAGGTCTGGAGAAATACCTGGGCAGCGGCCTCATCAAAGGGATTGGACCGGTGACGGCAAAGCGCATCGTTGCTCACTTCGGCCTGGAAACGCTCGACATTATCGAGCAGTCGTGCTCCCGCCTCATCGAGGTCGCCGGCATTGGAAAGATTCGGGTGGCCATGATCGAGCGTGCCTGGGCCACGCAGAAAGCCATCAAGGAGGTCATGATCTTTTTACAGGGGCATGGCGTCTCGACCACCTACGCGGTGAAGATCTACAAGCAGTACGGCGACCAGGCCATCGAAGTCGTCTCGAAGAACCCCTACCAGCTCGCCGCCGATATCTTCGGCATCGGCTTCGTGACCGCCGATACGATCGCACGCAAACTCGGCATCGCTCCCGATTCCGACTTTCGCTACCAAGCGGGAATTGTGTACGTGCTCCAGCAGGCTGCCGAGGATGGGCACTGCTTCCTGCCAGAGCGCGAGCTGGTGGAGCAGGGGGTCAAGCGGCTGGCGCTCCCTGAGTCCCCTGTGGACCCGGCGAGCATCAGCACGTTGATCGTCCAGATGGCAGAGGACAAGCGGCTCATCGCGCAGGCTGGCTACGGAGACCTCGCGGACCAGCGCATCTGCTACGCGCCCGCGTTTTACCACGCGGAGCAGGCCCTCGCCACGCGTCTCTCCACCTTTGTCAAAGCACCGGTTAGGGTCGATCTCCTCCCGCGCGTGCAGCGCTGGATCGACACCTACACACAGAAACGAGGCATCACCCTCTCGCAAGAGCAGCGGCGCGCGGTCGAACTGGCGGCGACCGCACGCCTGCTGGTGCTCACCGGAGGACCTGGGTGCGGCAAGACGTTTACGACCAGGACCATTGTGGACTTGTGGAGAGCAATGGGCAAATCCATCCTACTTGCCGCGCCAACGGGACGAGCCGCGCAACGACTGGCAGAAATGACTAAACAGGAGGCCAAAACGATTCATCGCCTGCTCGCCTTTGACCCCAAAACGATGGGCTTCCGCTACAACGAAGACCACCCGCTCGAGGCGCAAGCCATCGTTGTGGACGAAACGTCGATGCTGGACCTCTTCCTGGCCCATGCGCTCTTGAAGGCGATTCCTCCCGACGCGCAGGTGCTCCTGGTCGGGGATGTCGATCAACTCCCCAGCGTCGGACCTGGTATGGTCCTGCGCGACCTGATCGACTCCAGGCAGGTTGCGGTCGTGCGGCTGACCGAGGTGTTCCGCCAGGCAGCAGAGAGCCACATCGTGACCAACGCCCATCGCATCAATGCCGGTCAGTTTCCGCACCTCACCCCGACCACGAAATTTGCAGAATCGGACTGCTTATGGTTGGAGGCTCCTGAACCAGCCGTGGGCGCGGAAGGCATTCGCCACCTGGTGAGCGAGTTTCTGCCCAAGCACGGCATTGATCCCGTGCGGCAGGTACAGGTGCTCTGCCCGGCGACGCGTGGTGAGGTGGGAACAAGGCAGCTCAATGCCATGCTCCAGCAGGTGCTGAATGCGCCCGCGCCGGGAAAAGTGGAACTGGTACGTGCAGGTAACACCTTGCGTGTGGGCGACCGGGTGATCCAGCAGGTCAACGACTACCAGCGGGAGGTCTTCAACGGAGATGTCGGGACGATCAGCTCGATCGACCTGGAAGAGCAAGAGATCGTGGTCCAGTTTACGGAGCGAGCAGTGACCTACGATTACGCAGATCTCTCAGAACTCGCGCTTGCCTGGGCGGTGACGGTCCACAAAAGTCAAGGGAGCGAGTACCCAGTCGTCATCCTGCCCCTGTTCATGCAACACTATCTGCTCTTGAGTCGCAATTTGGTGTACACTGGCCTCACGCGGGCCAAGCAACTCGCGATCCTGGTAGGACCAACCAAGCCCATCGGGCTCGCTATCAAACGGGTGACCGACCAGCAGCGGTACACCGCGCTCGCAGATCGCTTGAAGCGCCTGGCAGTATCTCCCGCTGTATAAAGCATGGGGAGCATCGGAGACGCTGCCTCCCTCTCGCGGGAATGGAGCGTATACAACGCGAGCAGCCGCCTTGCCTGTACATGCAAACTTTATCCTGGTGGAATTTGCCTCATTCTCCTGGTGAGCCGCAAATGGGACAGAACGCATTGAGTTGTCTCGGACAGCTTACGAACCCGGATACTGGTGTGATTTTCGCCGGGATAAAGTTTGCATGTACAGCTCTTTGTGAGAGAAAATCACCGCACTGTAATCTTTCTCTGAGATAGACATGCTATACTGTAGATAGCACACGAGGAAGCACCAGGTGGTCAAGCATGAGCGGTATGAACAGCAGCATGCTCATTCATCCTGTGAAAGGGGGTGAGCAACAGTGAAGGGACAACGATTTCGCGATCGCACGCAAGCGGGACAAGTGCTGGCAACACAGCTCACAGCGTATGCCAATCGCCCAGATGTCCTGGTACTGGCATTGCCTCGCGG
>Ga0207684_10006643_pt1 | contig 10514 bp, 7 predicted proteins | sample KBSK5501metaG_FD_184342 | JGI IMG/M metagenome (GOLD analysis project Ga0207684, IMG submission 184342) | Corn, switchgrass and miscanthus rhizosphere microbial communities from Kellogg Biological Station, Michigan, USA - KBS K5-50-1 metaG... | ecosystem: Host-associated > Plants > Roots >... | reverse complement strand
CGGATTTCAGGCTTAGACCAAGAGGACCACTGGGACCTGCTAATTGAATTTCCTTCTCCCACGGTTTCTCCCTCGATGCGATCGTCTGTTCCACGAGCCTGGCCACAGAATAGTTGTAGAAGGCGACGACCTCGTCTGCTCTGGGACCAGAAAGGTTCTTCTGGGCATCGAGACTAAGCATCGCAGCCGCCTCACTTTGGGCCATTGCCGCCTTTGGATTGGTTTTAGCAAGCTCCTCACTTACCTTCATTTCTGAACGAGCTTGCTTCAGTTCTTCTGTACTTTGATCGGCCACTAACGCGATCGGCGGCGAGGGAACAACGACGCCGACGGAAGCGAAGGGAGCACAACCCACCAACAGGGTGCCGCCAAGCCAAGCCGTGAGAAAGAAACACAGGGGGAAAAACGAAATTTTCGAGAGATCAAAACGCGGCATAGATCGAGTCACCTATAAGAAATTTTCCTAATCTTTGCGAGGGCAATCGAACCCCTCTTTTGGACATTGCTCTTGGAACATCTGAAAGATCTTGAGGGAGTTCCTCCACTTGGCGGTGATTTAGGCCCAGCGCCAGATCGGAGCTGCGCAACTTGGCTCCCAGCGAATTCACTCGCACGAAAATCTCGGTCACTTCGTTGTAGGACAGACGCCGCTCAAGCAAATCCATGCGGTAGATGTACTTACGAATGCCTCGCAACCGAGCTTTCTCGTAGCGGGGATCGTCGAAATTGCTTACGCCCCCACGCTTCAACAAGGCGATATCGAAATCCCTCCGGCATTACAGAAACGTGAGCCCTGCCGCGGTGGACGCGAATGGGAATTCCGTTCAAATGATTCTCCGCCAGTGCCCTATTTCTCAAGAGGAGTTGCTGGTCCGCAACCTGTCGCCCAGTATTCGGAGCACGCCCGCCTGCGTTTCGATTTTCCTCGGAGCTTGCGTCAATTTCGAAAAGCAAAGCTCCAAGTCTGCGCCGCTTGTCACAGGGGAATTGCGACTGAGGCGCGCAGAGAGACATAAACTGGATGTAAATGTACAGGCAGGCGAATACCTGGCGGTAGCCAGTATCGCAGAACGACAACTGAATTCTCCTTCCACCTCGCAGACAGATCGTTCTTCGGCCACTGCTCTTTATAATCGTGCGACAGCGGACTTAGCATCCGATTTGCCGGCGCTAATCGACAACCAGCGGAATCCCAAAACGCCTGTTCTCAAAAACTCCGGAACGGGCGAAACGGAGCGCCTGCATCTGCAATCAGGGGCGCGTGGCGAGTATGACACCACCTATTTTCAAAAAATCCTAGTGGCGGATCAGATCAATCAAAAGCACGAGCTGAAGCATGTAACCCGCGAAGGTCTCGGTGGAACGGTGGTTGCCGGGCTGACGCGCGTCTAGGTGGAATACTCGTGGGTTCGATTCCCGCCCCCTCCAGGGTTGATACTGAGGAAGTTACGTTTCAACTGGCCGTATAGAACAGCCTAGTAAGACAGGAAAGTAAGACAATATCCATTCTTGTCCGGGCTTTTCCACTGGGGTCTATAACCGGCTCCAGCTTCAGCAATTTTGCTGTTCGATCAACCAAAGGGGTGGCCTAGCGCGAACATTCCATGTCCGCTGCGGGAACATTTTCGATTGGCGTTGTAGAAAGCCGCTATAGGCGGGCGAACATTGAGGTGTTTTAACCGCGTTTTTGTGCTCCGGGCGCGAAAGACCGCTGCGTCCAACAAAGGCCGATGCGCGAAGCCAGTTGCTGGCATCGAGAAATCTCCATTGCATCTCCCCAGAACTTCGACGTCTCACTTCCGATGGCAGCAGGATCGACAAAATCGCTAAAGGTGCTGCGATGCACGAAGCATGCTTCTATGCGGCGCCTGCGCTGTCGGTTATGTGGTGATTGCTTTCAGGCATGCCGTCCGTTGCTGGGATTTCGATGCAGGCCTTCGGGGATTGGGCAAAGCGGGGATCCCGAGTTGCCGCTAGCTTCAGGCCTGAACAATCCCGAATAACGCACCCGGTGGTTCGGCGTCAGGCGACGACGCGCAGTCCGCGGTTCAGCGGCAGGATAGCCTGGCGTCGTGCTTCGGCCACGGCGCTGATACCGCGCGCGACCACCCGGCTGCGGTCCATCGCATCGACAAGGGCCTGAGCCGGGATCGCCAGTACGTCCGCATTGTGGTCCGCCACCACCCGAACGGGGCTGGAGCCACCGGTCAGCATCTCCTTAAGCACCATGAGCTGCCCGGCTACTAACAGTTCGAGCCGTATCTCACCCTCGCTGGTCGGAACCATCACCTCCAGTTGGCCCGCAACCACGAGGAAGGCGTCAATGGCGGGCGTACCCGCGCTCAGCAGCAAGTCACCGCGACGGTAGCGGCGGAACGCGCTTGCCCGCGCGAGCTGCAGCAGAACGTCCGCATCGTGATGGAACGCGCCTGTCTCTTCCAGCATGTGCAGGCGGGCTGCAGCGTCGGGCCCCGGCGACGGGTCCAGGCGCAGGCCGCGACGCTGGGCGACATACCAGAACCGGCTGAGAAACTCGTCGCGCGGGCCGGCGAGGATCGCCGGGTTGGCCACCGAGAGGACTACGTTGTACTTGATCGTGCCGTCACCGATGCCGGTGACGAAACATTGGAATCCGTCGGGCTCGGCGAGGTTCGGCACAGCGTGCCCGGCTTCCATCACCGCGTCGCGGACCTGCTCGGGCGGGATGTCCACTCCAATCGCCAGTGGCACACTGGCCGACGCCTTCTCGCCCGCGCGCGCTGCGATCGTCAGGTTGCCCTTTGCCAGCGTGCTGTTGGCCACGACCACCCTTTCGCCGCCAGCCGTCACCAGCGTGACGGTATGCCAGTCCATTTCGACAACTTTCGCCGCCTTGCCCTCGACCATGATCCAGTCGCCGATGCTGAATTTGTGCGCCGAGAGGAGGCCCAAGCCCGAAAGCAGGTTGCCCAGGAACGCCTGCAGCGCGAAGGCGAGCACAATGGAGCCAACGCCCATGGCCGCAAATAGGTGGCCCAAATCGACTTTCCAGATGTGCGAGACCACTACCGCGCCGCAGACCACCGACAGGCCGATTCGCAGAATGTCGAGCAGCAGCTTTGGCACACGCACTTGGTCGTCGGCCAGGCTCATTAGCGTGGCTTGGGCGACGCGCAGCAGCAGGTAGAGGCTGGTGAGCGCAAACGCTGTCTCGGCCATCCGCACGGCCCAGTCGTGGGCCGGCCGTTCGGCCATCTGCCGCAGGACCAGCCAGATCGCGCCCATCGGCAACAGCACATAGGCCACGTGGCGCAGGATGCTGGAGACGAACGGGCTGCGGATGGCAACACGGCGTGCGAATTCCAGCACGGCAATCGTCACCGCGGGGTAGCCCAGGATCAGAATGAACGCCCAAACAGGAAAGTGTGTCAGGTCACGCATCGACGTTTACTCCGTTGCAGGAGGTGCCGGCAGGGTCTGGTAAAGTGGTTGTCTCGAAGGCAACATGCTCGACCGCGGGGCGGCTCCAGCTCCTGATGGTCCCGAATGCCTGATGCTCAATCAGTGGGCAGGGCTCGAACCGGTCCACATCGGTCAGCAAGGCATAGGTGCTGTCGCTGAGGCGAACGCAGCCGGGCTCGGCTTCTACCGCGATACGGCGGCAGATGCTGAGCGTGCGGCCCCAGATGTCGTAGGCAGTATGGCCGCGCCCGATCAGCAGCACGTCGATCTCGCCGGAGGCGAGGCCGAACCGCAGGGAGACGTTCTTCACCCAGTCATCGCCCAACCGCTGCACGGCCAGCGTCGCGGTACGCGCCCACATCAACGTGCGAGTGGCATGGTCGAGCCGGGGCGAGGACAATCCACAGACGCCGATGTAGCTCTCGCCCAGCGAGCGTAGTGGCTCCACCCCATGGGTTGCCGCCGCGCTGTCCAGCGTATCGAGCAGCTGGTTGAGGATCGCGCGCACCTCCTGGGCGCTGCGGTTGGCCGACAGCGCGTCCAGCCCGTCCATCCAGGCGACGGCTACGGTGACGTTGGGGACGGTCTCGGTCATGACTTCCGCACCACCGCGCACACGTTCGGCCACCCCGGCCGGATAAATGCTAAGCAGCAGTTCGCCCTTCTCATGGGCCGCCTCGGCCAGCCGTTTGTCGCGCTGCTCGATTGCGTCGGACATACCATTAAAGCCGCGCGCAAGCTCGGTAAACTCGTCGTTGCCTCGAATCTCGATACGCGAAGCGGCCGCACCGCCGGTAATGCTTCGCATGCCCGCGACGACGCGCCGCAGCGGGCGCGTGAACAATCCCGCGCAGGCGAGGGCCAGGAAGGTCAGCGCGATCGCCGCGACGGCTGCGGCCACCAGCAGGTCACGCTTGAGGCGGATCGCGGGCGCAAATGCCTCCGCCACGTCCTGCTTGGCGGCGATCGCCCAGCGCAGGCCGCCCGCCTCCACGGGGCCGTAGGCCGAGATCACCTCCACGCCCCGATAGTCCGGGAAGCTGGCCAGGCCGGTCCGATTGCGAAAGGACTGCTCAACCGCTTTGGATCGCTCGGGCATGTAGAGGATCGTGGTTCCAAGCACACCGATCTGGTCGGCGGTTGATACCGACAGGCCGTTGGCCTTTGCTTGCGCAAGGAACTTGTCCGGGTTCTCGATCAGGAAGCGCGACTGGCTGCGCAGCAAGCGATCCTCGCCGACGAGCAGCACCTCCCCGGTCTCCCCCTGCCCGGTCGAGCGCCAACCGTTGTTGTCGGTCAACAGGCTATTAAGCGTCTGGATATCGATCTGGGAGACGAACACACCGATCGTCTGACCGTTAGCGATGATAGGCACGGCCGCGAACAGCTGCGGCGCGAACGCGGATGGTGTGTAGGCCGTGAAATCCTCGACCACCGCCTTGCCTCCGTTACGGGGATCGAGCGCGCGTTGTACCACACGGGCGAAGCCTGACTGGGTGTAGGCGCCATGATACATGTTGCTGGCGAAATCGGTTTCCTTCGCCACCGTATAGACGACATCGCCTGTGGCGGCGTCTAGCAGGTTGATGTCGTAAAAGCCAACGGTCTCGGCGGCACGCTTGAGCGCCGGGTGGTAGCGGGCGTGCACGGCATCGTAGCGCGAGCCACCGGGCGCGGCGATGAGCTTGTTCTTTTCTCCGACCGGGTTCGGGTTGCGGGCTATATAGTCGGCCTGTAGCCGACGGCCTACGGGGTCCGCGGGCATCAGGCCTTCCACCGGCGTGTGGCTGCCGCCGATCTTATCCAGGCGCGGCACTAAATCCTTATTGTACCAGGCCTCGAGCGCGACTGTGTCGGCGTGCATAGCCGCCGAGTCTGCCTGCACATCCGGGCGCACCTCCCGAAAGGCGGCGATGAATGCCTTGGTAGCTTCAATCGTCTCGGCCGAGCTGCCGACTGCGGTGGTGAATCGCAGCTGATTATTGACGTACGCCTCCACCCCTCGGCGCTTGAGTTCGCGGAGGCCTGTGAGCCTCCTCTCCACCGACTGCGTCAGCGCCGCCTCACCGGCGCGGTAGCCGATCACACCGCCGACCGCCAGGCAGGCCAGACCAGTCAGCAGCAGTATCAGAATGATCTTGGTGCGGATCGAAAGCTGCCACATGGTAAATTCTGAGTTGGGCTGCCACTAAGCACGGTCTAGGCGAGGGTCGACGGGGGCCTCTATAGCTTCTGGAGATTTTTTCGTGACTTCCGGCATGGCCTCAATTTCATTCAGCAGGGCGTCATCACGAAAAGAACTCTGTCCACGTAAGCAGAAACTGAGTAAACCAAAGTCCGATTTCCAGCCGCAGATTGGAGAGGCCCTCAACCCGTCGGATTGGGGACTGTTTGATAAACTACGTCGCTTGCGCTGTAAAATGGCGGGTACCATATTCCCCCAAATTCAAAGTATTTGGCACCATTCACTGTCACGGTTGCGGCTCCTTCCGGGATTGACGGAACTAGGACACCTACCGGTGGCTGCACAGGTGTTCTGACAGGTTTTCGGCTCAAATCCTAAGAGCCGTTCGTGCAAATTGCGTGCCAATCCGGATAGCAAAGTATGGCTCCAAGTGGTTCTCACTTTCTTGCTACCCTGTTTCCTTTTCGCCTGGGCGGACAAAATGGCGTGCACGAAGATTCCATACTTACCAAGAAAGACGTAACTCGAAAACAAAAAAGGTACCCGTTTGCTATTGGTCGCTGCTTTGGGGCCATGCCCACAGCGGCTGACGCTCGCAATTTTGAGCCGCCCTCTCTGCGGCTCGAAAATCAAAAGAACAGATTCTTGCCTTTGCCTCGTTGAGATCCTGCTACGCAAGCGCCAAATTGTAACCACTGCGCTATTTCATGCTCTGAAGTGACGTTCAGCTTGTTTCGGCATCCATGAATCGCTTTTCGGGACGCGGACCGGTCCAGAACGTTTGTATTGCCCTTCGGATTCGCCACTTCTTAATTGGCCCAAAACATTGCGATCAAAGAAACTACGGTTGAGTCTGCAATCAGTACAAATTCATCATAGGCAAGCCGGAAGTTCGAGATTCGGTATCGCGCAAGTTCTCTGGCGACGTGCGCCCTATCTAGGTGGCCTTTGCTTATCCGGTTGTTTCAGCAAACCCCAAGGGGCAGTGTAATGGGGCGGCTCGCCCGACGTTTCCGAAAACCTTGCGCGAATTTCAGTCACAGTTCGCCCCCGAAGAGGCTTGTCAAAAATACTTGGCCGCCTGCCGACAAACGTGACCGGACTAAGCGACCGAACTAACGATGGAGGACAGCTTTGGTCAGGGGAGCCGCCGTTGAAATCGCGTCGAGATCGGAGCCGGACTCACTGAGATGCTTCAGCAGCGCCTCCGCATGTTGAGAAGCCCCCATCAAGGAGAGCTTTTTTCGCGCAGCCTCGCTTACCCTGCCGGCAGCATGTCCCAACATGACCTCGTGGGGAGGTTTCTCACCACATTCCAGCAATAGGCCCTCACTGATGCCTTTCATCCACGCCCGTACGATGTCCGCTCCAATGTTCACTTTTACCACGTTCATCTGCACGGCTTCCCGGAGATCTTCTGGATTGATCCCACTTCCTCCATGCAAGACTAGCGGAGCGGGTGTTACCTGAGCGATTTCTTCCAGCAGCCTGAGATCGAGCCTGCTGCTTTGGCCATGCACCGATCCAACAGAGACGGCCAACGTGTCGATATCGCTTTCTTCAACCATAATCTTCGCTTCGGCCGGTGAAGTTTCCTCTATCCGTCCTCCCTGATGCTCTCCACCGAATTGGCCGAGCTCGGCTTCCACCGCAGCTCCCATTGCGTGCGCCACCTCAGCAATGTAAGCAGCACCTTTAATATTCTCCTTCAACGGTAAGTGACCGCCGTCATACATAACCGAGTAGTAACCGCGCCGAAGATTTTGCAGAATCATCTGATCGCAGTCTGGATGATCCTGGTGCACCAGCACCGGAACAGTCGACTGCTCTGCCAAAATCCGCAGCAGCTGTGGCAAAACATCCGGGCCGCCGTGGTACAGATCCCCAAAATAGGTCTGTAGCATCACTGGCGCCTGCTCAGCTTCCGCGGCTGCGATTACCCCGCGGGCAATCTCCAGGTTGCACACATTAAATGACGGAACAGCGAAACGATTCCGAAGAGCGTAATCGTAGAACGAACGGGGCTTGGTAACGTACATAGTGCTCGAGCTCCCCGGCGGTACTGACTCCCGCAGAGAAACGTGAAGAACGCTAGCATTTCTGCGTTATTTGTGCAAGAATTGGTTTGTATTTGCGTATTTAACGCATTTATACTCGTAATTGTAGCGGATGGTGTGACATAACTTCACTATAACCTGCCCCACGCGTAACATGTATTCTCCCCAGCCCGGCGAAGCACGGTCCATGAGCAAAGATCAGTCTATCAGCCTCACTCAACGTCATCAGGAGCTGCTTCAACTCGTGGAAACCAAAGGTCAGATGAGCGTGGATAATCTCGCCCGTCATTTTGGTGTTTCGGACGATACCATCCGGCGCGATCTACAGGCTCTTGAGCAGCGCCGGTTGCTTCTCCGGACGCATGGCGGCGCTGTTTCCACTGCTCTCTTGGTTCACCGCGCCACTCCGTTCTTAACCCGTGCCACAACCAATGCCGACGCTAAGACGCGCATCGGAAGGGCTGCAGCTCAATTGATCTCCGATGGCGAAACACTCATGGTTAACGGCGGTTCAACTACGTTCGCATTTGCGGCTAATCTTGGGTTACGACGAAACCTGACAATCGTTACGAACAACATTGCAATGCTCTCCGTTGTTCCGGCTGACTCAGTCCAAAACGTTTATGTTATCGGCGGTCAATACAACACAAACCTGGGGTCGACCGTCGGCCCAGTCAGTTTCAACTCCGGAACCGTTAACGTCGATACCGCCGTGTTGGGCGTAAGCGGCATCACCAGTGTGAACGGACTTTCGACGACATTCCTGGAAGAAGCCTCAATGTTTGCTCAAATGATAGCCGCCGCTCGCCGGACTATTGTGATCGCGGATGCTACCAAGTTTGGCTACAACGCTTTCGCGCAGATTGCTCATCTTAATACAATAGACATCCTCGTGACTGATTCCTCGCCGCCGGCCGACCTCAACGAAGCCCTTGTCCGCGCAAATGTGGAGGTCATTGTGGCGTTTCCCTGAGTCCGTGAGATCATGACACTCGCGATCTCGGTATAGTGAGGTCGCGCTACTGAAAGCCAAGTTCCCCCAATTCTTCTTTTTCAACTATGCCGCAGCAAGACCTGGTTCTCGGGCTCGATGTTGGGACTAGCAACATCAAATGTCTCGCTGTCGATTCGGGTGGAAGAATTGTTGCTCAAGGCGTCGAGCAGACTCCGCGCTCTCATCCACGACCTGGATGGACAGATTTCGAGCCCGGACCAATTTGGGACGCCGCTTGCCAAGCTATTCGCGCGGTGGTCTCACAGCTTGAACGACCAGAAACGGTCAAAGGAATCGCTGTTTCCAGCATGGCCGAATCGATTGTGCCAATCGATTCGCGCGGTCAACCCTTGGCCTCTGCTATCGCCTGGTTCGATCTTCGGACCACGACAGAATACCAATGGCTTTGCGATCACATCGGATACGACAGACTTTTCAACGTTTCCGGCCTTAACCCGGATCCGATGTTCTCGCTCTGTAAGATTCTATGGACCAGGAACAACAATGGCGTTGCATTTGAAAAAGCCCGCTGGTGGCTTCTGATGGCAGACTATGTAGCGTTTTGCCTTTGTGGCGTCCCGGCAACCGACCCAAGCCTGGCCTGTCGTACCCTTGCATATGATGTGCATCGACGAGCTTGGTCAACAGATATACTAGAGGCTGCCGGTGTCGATCCATCTTGCTTTCCGCCGGTTCGCCAGAGCGGGACTGCGCTTGGTTGCATCACTCCCTCAGCCGCTAAACGAACCAGTCTTCCCGAAACCGCGGTTGTTAGCGTCGGGCTGCACGATCACATCAGCGGAGCTTTTGCTGCCGGCGGACTGGGTGCCGGCGTGTTGCTAGACAGCATTGGAACTTCCGAATCATTGAATACGGTTTTTCAAAAGCCGATTTTCGATAAACGCGTCGCCGAGCACGGGCTGGCCCACGGGGCGATCTGGATCGATCAACCGATCTATTATTTGACTGGTGGCATGCAAACCGCCGGCGCCGCGGTCGAATGGTTTCATCGTGAACTCGGAGGCAAAGCAGGTATTGCGGAGTTGGTGGAAGAAGCAAAGTCAGCCAGCGAATCCGTGCCAATATTTCTGCCTCACCTGGTGCGTAGTCTGACACCTTTTCCCGATCCCCAAGCCGCCGGCGCGTTCGTCGGGATCAAATCGAACAGCACCCGCGGAGCCATGTTTAGAGCGGTTCTGGAAGGGCTCGCCTTTGAGGCACGGGCGATTGCCGACGCCATGGTGACCATCGGCGGACTGCCTCAGTTTGAAAAGATCCTTACCATCGGCAGCTCGTCCGAGAACCGGCTTCTGACCCAGATCAAAGCGGATGTGTATGGCGTCCCAATCCACGTAAATCCGGTTCGAGAGGCGGTCGGTTTCGGATCGGCTCTTCTCGCAGGGATCGGGTGCGGCATGTTTGCTACGCCTTCCGCCGCAGTACAGGCTGCCCATCGGGACGAGATCGTTGTCGAGCCAGAACCAGTGCGCTCCGAGAAACTGCAGGCCACGTACCAAGAAATTTATCGGGATCTTTACGAACAATTGCGACCGGCTCACCATCGGTTGTACGCCGCAAGGCAATAAGGAAGGCGCGTGTTTGCAGAATCTTTTCCGACTCGCGCGATTTCGTTTAAATTGCACATTAGAATGAACGCGAAATTGTTCGGTGCCGTTCTCCTGATTCACGTGACCTCACTCTCGTTGCCCGCACAGCAACAGACCGCCGAGGTCGGCCAGATCGTAAGAAATTCAGGTCTCTATCAGGGAAAAAGTGTAGCGGTCATCGGAATCGTTGGGACCGTGAAATCGGATACCAAGGTATTTGCCCTGATTGA
>Ga0207684_10006642_pt1 | contig 10514 bp, 11 predicted proteins | sample KBSK5501metaG_FD_184342 | JGI IMG/M metagenome (GOLD analysis project Ga0207684, IMG submission 184342) | Corn, switchgrass and miscanthus rhizosphere microbial communities from Kellogg Biological Station, Michigan, USA - KBS K5-50-1 metaG... | ecosystem: Host-associated > Plants > Roots >... | reverse complement strand
CCTTTTTGAAACGCCCCGCCAGACCCGGGATAAGAGACCGAAAGACGGCCAAGTTGAACCGGGCTTGCAGAGATCCACCAGCGGTCGCCTATCGAAGCCAACGACCTCCTTACGCTGCCCAACACTGACCCTAGCGCGGTTTGCTGAACCGCATGCCGGCAATGGCCCATGTCGACTCGCCATTTTTAACTAGGTTTTAACACGCAAGCCCCCGCCTTCAGTTAGGCTGTTTATGACTCTTGCTCTTTCAGTCAGCCCCGCAAAATGCCGGGGGAATCTGCTCTTTCAACGGGCTCGGGACGAGTTGTGGAAGGCAGCGCCGACCTCATCGTGTATGTTGGCGCTGAGGAGCAATCTCCATGGACCCCAACATTCCTGCCGGAATCTTAGTCGGTTTCACCATCTGGTTTCTAGTGCGTTATCTGGCGGGCGGTATTTACACAGTCGATCAGAACCAGCGTGCGGTGAAGACCAACTTCGGACGAGCCGAACGTATCCCCGGAGCCACCACCCTCAACGATCCCATCTCAGCCGGGCTCGACGCAGAAGAAAAACAGCGCTATCAGTATCCCCAGGTTCGCGTCATCATGCCGGGCGGCCCCTATTTCAAGTGGCCGTGGCAAAGAATCTACAAGGTCTCAATAGCCACCCAGACCGTCAATATGGCCTTTGATCCCGACGTCCCCGGCGCGAACCAGTCCGGCACAATCATTGAGGCGGTCACTAAAGATCAGCTTAATACCGGGTTAACCGGCCAAATCCGCTACCACATCTCCGAGCGGAATCTCTATGCGAATATCTTCGGTGTCAAGCATCCCATCGCTCACGTCATGGGTTATTTCGTTTCCGTCCTGCGCGAGCGCATCGCCACGTTTGAAGCACCCGCCATTCCGGGCGCTGCTGATGCTGGGAGCAGCGGCATTTCCATCAATGACCTCCGCAAGAATCTCCGCGACCTTAACGAGCATATGGACCGCGAGTGCAGTTCCTCCGACGCGCGCTGTGGCATCGTACTCGACGCCTCGCTGATCACCGGCATCGATCCGCCACCTGAAGTCGAATCGGCGCTTGCTGCGATCAATACCGCGCACAACATGGTGTCCTCCGACGTGAGTCTCGCCCACGCCACGGCCGACCCGCGCATCGAACAGTCCAAACGTGCCGCTGAGATCGAAACCCTCAAAGCCCAGGCCGAAGTTCAGCCCCTCGTTGCTCTGGCCAGCCAGCTGTCCGAATTAAAGGGTGCCGGTGAGGGGACCTTGCGCGCCTACGTTCGCAACGTCCGCCTCGGCCTTTTTGGCCATGCCCAACAGGTTGTCCTGGAGACAAAGCAATGAGCTTGCTTATAGCAGCAGTTGCAACATTCCTCGCGTGCTTCGTCCTCGTGCCAGCGACTTTCGGGTTGTTGCGTTTCTTCGGGTTCTACGCGATCGTGGAGGAGCGCACCTGCTACGTGTATGTCCTGTTCGGCAAGGTGGTAGCGGTCATCGACGAACCCGGGTTGCACATCCTTCTCTTGAAGCTCGGCGTAAAAGCGCCCATTGTCCGCTGGCTCGGTCGCCTGTATGTCCGCGACATGCGTATCGACCAGCAATATTTGCGTAGCCAGCCCGTCAACTCCGAAGAAGGCGCGCCCATGGGCATCGGCATCTGGTATGAAATGTTCATCAGCGATCCCGTAGCTTTCCTCTTCAAGAACGCGGATCCGCGTGGCTCCCTGGCCACCAACGTCAGCAATTCCACCGTCCGCTGCCTGAGCAACTTGAAGCTCGCCGACCTCCTGCAGAACCGCCACGCCATGAGCCAGACCGTGCGCGCCGAGGTTTCCCCACAATCTCACGAGTGGGGATACAAGCTGGGCTCGGTCTACATCCGCAAGGTCCACTTCCGCGACGCCCAGATGATCAAGCAGATTGAAGAGAAAGTTGTGAACCGCTTACGCCAGGTGACCTCTTCCATCAAGCAGGATGGTGCCAACCAAGTCAGCATCATCACCAGCACCGCCGAGCGCCAGGCTGCGGTCGAGTTCGCCAAAGCTGCCGCCATGCGTCCCCGCATTGTCGGCGAGGCACTGAACAGAGTCGCAGCCGACCCGGTGGTTGAAGTCGCCATGTTTGAGATTCTCGAGATTCAGAAGATCGTCGAGGGCAAGGCCCGTATCATCCTGATACCTGAGAAGGGCGGGATTCTCCCCGAGCTCCTGGCCTCCACCTCTCGATCTCCCGAGTCACCGCCGCCTTTGCGCACAGCGGGGCCAGCCACAGCTCAGAAATAACCGAACAGGCAGGGCATCATCTGTGTCCTTTGCGACGTCTAGCTTGACATGGTCCCCTAGGAATGATGACTTTAACCCTTCCGGATCAACTCGTGTTGCCTGTCATCATGAACTTTCTGACTGATGAGGCAGGATGGCCCGAGCGCCGTCCATAGCGCCGCATTGTCACCTTTGAAATGCATCGCGTTGAACCCCTGGCTAGGGTTGCAATTGGAGGGTTTACATTGTGCCCAAACTAGCGTGATTGAGTAAGACTGAGACGGTTGAAGCACCCCTCAAATGATTGAATAGCAACAAAATTAGGTCTGCGCCCCCTAGTTCGGGACCAGGGGGTCGGAGGTTCAAATCCTCTCTCCCCGACCAATTTTATTGAAAAGCAAACACTTGTTCGATATGAAAAACTGAAAGAACGCCTGGCCGAGCACACCCTAACTTGCAGGGTTGCGGTCTGTGAAAGCGGTAGGGTTTACAAAAAGGGTTTACATTCTCGCGGCCGCTGATGCTTTGATGTCCGCCCTTCATCTCTGCGGCCAGTGCCAAAGGTTCGGCTCCTTCCTCCTGAGCCTTGGTTTGGGTGATCCTGCCAAGTCTACTCAGGCTCCGGGGGAGCCGACATTGTTATGAAATCAATCCGTTGGATTACTCCCAGATGGCGGGCAAACTGGAAGTTGTCAGGAGTACTTTCTGCCCGCATCATTATAGGAGTAGATTACCACCCCAGCTTCCAACAGATCGCATGGGTCGACAACGGAAGCGGAGAACGCGGGGAGCAACGGCTGCAACACAACGAGGAAGCGGAGACATTCTACCGCGATCTGAAGGAACGTGGAGTTAGCGTGCGGATTGGGATGGAGGCGGGGGGACATACGCGTTGGTTCGAACGCTTACTAACAGAATTGCAGTTCGAGTTATGGATCGGAGATGCAGCGCAGATTAGCAACGGGTTCGCAAACAGAAGACCGATCGCCAAGATGCGCAATTACTGCTGCGGTTGCTGCTGGGAGATCGATTTCCACGGATCTGGAGACCGAGCCTGGAGAATCGGGACTTGCGGCAGCTGCTTTGGCATCGCCACCGGCTGGTACAGATGCGAACCCGGACCATGAACCAGTTGCAGGCGGTAGCTCTGAACGAGGGGGTTCGACGCCGGAAGGGGTTATGGATCAAAGCGGGCCGGGTTCAGCTGGAGTCACTTGCTCTGGCACCCTGGGCCACACGACGTCGGCAAGACTTGCTGGATTTGCTGGAATACCCGGAGCCTAGGATTACCGAGCTACCCGCAGCGATCGAGCAGGAAGCACAGAAACGACCCACGGCGCGTTGATGACCCATCCTGGAGTGGGTCCGCTCACCGCTCTGGCTTTCCTGCTGGTGATCGGAACACCGCAGCGTTTTGCCTGCGGCAAACAGATTGGCAGCTATCTGGGTTTGATACCCAGCGAGGATTCTAGTGGCAATAGTCGGCGACTGGGACACATCAGCAAGCAAGGCAACGCGCTGTTGCGCTTTTTGTTGGTGCAAGTCGCACAAGCTGCCATTCGACACGATGCAGACTGGCGACGTCAGTTCCTGCACCTCGCCATGCGGCGTAGGCGCCGTATCGCCAAAGTAGCGATGGCACGTAAACTCGCCGTTTATCTCGCGAGGAAGATGTGAGCGGCGCCGAGCAACTCCGCCGACACGACGATCAGTTGCAGGATCACGCGGTTCGGATCAAGAAACTGGAAACAATCCGCAATCCATAAATTATCATCACAAACTCCCGGCCTATGCTCGTCAGGAAATGCGACAACTGCAAAAAGGAAATCAAGGAGCTCAACGAAGCGGTTATCGCGGGAATTGGCTTTCCAGAGTTCTCATTCTGCGAACCCTGCGGAAAACCGATCATCGCGTTCCTGAAGAAACGCAAGCTTCTTCAGCCCAAGACGACCGGATAGCAGCCCCATCGGATTGCAGTCGAACCAACTGATCCAAAAAACAACAGCGCGCAAAACTTCTCGCCGGACTGAGTCGGCTCTGGGACGTTTTGCACAAGCCTACAATACAAGTACAGGAATCACCCGATTCGGCACAGTTCGTGCGGAAGCGTAGCATTATTTTCCCAACAACCTAATGCTGGAGGGTTCAATGACTCATGGTGTCGAAGTCAAAGAAGGTCAACGTTTTCAGGACAGAACGGGGCTGGCAGTGAGGGTAGAAAGGATCGACGCCAATAACCGTATTCACTTCTCCGTGATCGATTATCGAGAAGGCACAAGCGCTGGGCCGGGTGAAATGTCCGATTTCGCCTTCGCTAACCGCTTTACAAAAATCAATAAACGCTCTCACAGAAAAGCTGCGTAAGACATCGAAGGTCGGTAACATTCCGTCCCGCTCAGGAGTGGCTGATGCACATTGCCGTTTCCAAAGCCCCAGATAGCAGAAAGTGGCGGGAGTTCTACAGAGCCGCAATGCTTGAGCCTGACTCGACCAAACTTCCCGAGCGTATCGCTGAAGCGGAGAAAGCGCTTGTTCAAGGTGCGAGGGAATTGTTTCAGAAGACCGGAGACAACATCGAAGAGGAACAGGCACTCGATGACGCCATGTATGTCTTGCACGGCCTTCGAAGCACATGCAAGCGCAACCTCAATATGAGTGAACGCAACCCAGAGGACTTGGGTCATATGAGAACGGGAACTTGGTGATTCTTTACGTGCTTGGCAACCTGCTCGGCAATATCCGACGTGACCTGCTTGCTGTGTGCGAACTCGACTGTTGGCTGCTGCCCACCACAAATTAGGGTTCTGAACAAGAATCTGGGAAACTATGCATATTACGCGGCTTTCTGAAGAACGAGGAATTCGGTCTTGGTCGCTGCGTAAGCGCTGCGCCTTCAGCAGCAGATAGTTCACGTTTCTCGATAACCGCGGCCGCGTCGGAGCAGGTTGCATGCCGTGCGAACCGTCCTCAGTGCTCTCGCCCTCTTGCTATTCCTCTACCTCGCCGTCTTCACAAAATCCGTGTGACCGGGGAAGGGCACAGATGATGAAAGGGATTGAAGGGCTATTTGTCGCCGAGATGGGAGTGTTTACTAGCCGGAGCAAGTCTGGTGATTACACATCCAGACGGTTCGCGGCAGCGACACGCCCATACCAGAGCCCGGAATCTTTTTACTGTGCGCTTCTGGTTACGGAAGTCCACATTGGTAAGGCCATATCGCTGGGTGTAGCCATCCGCCCACTCGAAGTTATCCACCAGGCTCCACGCGTGATACGCGCGCACTCTGGCTCCGTCAGCGATGGCGCGCGCTAACTCCGCCAGAATTTGGCGGTGAAACGCGATACGGCGCGTATCAGGAACACGGCCGGTTTCGTCGGGACTGTCAAGATAGCAACACCCGTTCTCACTGATCTCAATGATGGGGCGGTTATACTCGCGTGAGATCTGCATCACGAGGTCGTAGATACCCCGCGGCCATATCTCCAAACCCGCTTCGGTCAGCGGGCCTTCCGTCGGCATCTCAACATGGATTTGCGTCAAGGGATCGCGGCTCGACGAGCCTCCTTCTCCCTCGATTTCCGTGCCGAAGTGACCTCCGTTGTCCGGCTGCGAGCTAACACTCGCCTGGGACACGACCCGGCGCCTGTAATAGTGAAATCCCAGCCAATCCAATGGAACTTTCATTATCTTCTCGTCGCCGGCTTTGAATCCCATGGCCTCATATGGCGTTGCGCCGACGAACGCCTTTGGATACTCGCCACGGATCGCAGTGTTGAGGAAGTAAAGGTTGTTCATCGCGTGGAAACGCGCGGTGGCTGCGCGATCGGCCTCGCTCTCCGTCTTCGGATAGGCTGGAGCCATTCCGTATGCACTACCAACCGTGGCTTTGGAGGATGCTGCTTTGATCGCCCGAAAAGCCTCGCCCTGCGCCAGGTTTACGGTGTGGGCTGCTTGTAGAAACTGTTTGAAATCGGCCTTGCCCTGAGGAAAAACACCGACGCCGTAGCCGTAATAAGTGGAAGTCCACGGCATGTTGAAGGGAGTCCAAGTTGTGATTCGATCGCCAAGGTTCTTGGCACGGAGTCCTGCGTAATCGGCATAGTATGCGGCGAGATCGCGATTCGGCCATCCGCCGCGGTCTTCAAGCACTTGGGGAAGATCCCAATGATAAATCGTACAGAACGGACGTATGCCTGCTTCGAGCAAGGCATCGGCGAGGCGACTGTAATAATCGAGGATCAAAGCCTACTGTTACGAGCGGTGAGGAAACACGCGTCGCAGCGGTGGATGGATCGCGAGCATCTCGCGTCGTTGTCCAGAGTTGTTTGCTCACTGGCAGTTGGCACCTAGCGTGGCTTCATGATGGGAGCCGGATGACGCGAGAGTGTCCTGTCCGGTTCTGCGAGCGCCTTGGGGTGAAACTCCCCGGGGCGACTCTCCCGCCCAGCAATTGCCGATGCGCGGCGCCAGCGGTCAACGAGAACTTGACTATGGAGCATCTATCAAGGCGAGTACTACTCTCTGAGTCCGCTCGTTATACTCGAAACTAGGAGACTGTCACGCGATGGAATCCTTCCTGGACGATGTCAAACATTCGCTCCGCGTGCTGCGGCAGAGCCCCAGCTTCACAATTACCCCGAAGATCATTCTAAGTATTCTCAGCATCCTTGGAGCTGGCGCTCTGACGCAAGGAGTCTCTTCACAATCGCTTGCGCAAAGCAAACCCATCGTGATTGCCGCGAGCGGGATACTCGATGGCAAGGGCCACGTGCTGCACGACACTCGCATTGTGATCGAAGGCTCGCGGATTGTGGCGATTGATCCAAAAGCCGGGCCGGTGGATTACGACTTGCGCGGCCTGACGGTCTTGCCCGGCTGGATTGACGCGCATGTGCACATTACCTGGAGCTTCGGCCCAGACGGGAAAAATGCGGGCCAGGGAGGGACAACCCAGGACGCCGGGTATGCCGCAGCCTCGAATGCATGGCTGACATTAATGGCGGGATTCACCACCATCCAAAGCGTTGGCTCGCCCACCGACGTTCCCTTGCGCGATCGCATCGCGAAAGGTATGCTCCCGGGTCCGCGCATCCTCACGGCCGTCGAGGCGCTTTCCGGGCGAGGCGAGCAGACGGGGACGCCGGATGAAATCCGCGCCTTCGTTCGGAACCAAAAGGAAGCAGGCGCGGACCTTATCAAAATCTACGCTTCAGGGGGCATGACCCGGGGCCCGATGACGATGTCACGGGAGCAATTGGAAGCGGCCTGCGATGAAGCGAAGAAACAGGGCCTGCGCACGCTCGTGCACGCTTTTAGAGATGCGGTCCGCGCCGCAACTCATGCCGGGTGCACGGAAGTCGAGCACGGCCTGGGGGCATCGGACGACGATCTGAGATTGATGGCCGAACAGGGGACGTACCTCGATCCGCAAGTTGGGCTGTTGCTTGAGACCTACCTTCAGAACAAGGACAGGTATCTCGCCGCACCCTACTACACGGAAGAAGGTTTTGCGGCGATGAAAGGGCTCATAGTGGCGCACCAGGAATTCATGAAACGAGCAGTGCGCATTCCAGGGCTGAAAATTGTTTACGGCACGGACGCCGTGGCGGGCGCTCACGGTCGCAACGCGGAGGATTTTATTAACCGCGTGCGCGATAGCGGAGTGGATCCCATGGCGGCGATGGTCTCCGCCAACTCCTTGGGGGCGGAAGCGCTTGGCATGGCCGATCAGATTGGCTCGATTGCTCCCGGCCTGCAGGCGGACATCATCGCGCTCGATGGCGATCCGCTGAAAGACATTGCGGCCGTCCGGCGCGTCGTATTTGTGATGAAGGGCGGTGTCGTTTACAAGAACGCCGCACGCGGCGCGATTCCCGTTTATGCGGGTGTCCAGCCTTGATTCGACCTTTGAGAGTCGGCTTGCCTACCTCTTCCCTGACATCGTTTCAGTGGGATTGTTTCTCATCGAGCGCTTGTCGCCGCCGTTGTTCCCGCCGCGCCATAGCACCTCGGATACGGCAGCGCCTGTCCGAGAGCAAATGCGAATCCGCAGTTTTGCAGGATTCAGGGATTCGGGATAGGATGGCAAATGATTGTAAGTTATACAACCTTAGGGATTTAGACGAGTTCCTGCTATTATCCCCATTCAGTCCAGCAATTTCATGCCTTTACTGACCGAAGCTGACACCTGTCGTCGGTACGTCCTGCCGAATTTCTACGCTGCTGGGTGGACGGACGACCAAATGAGCGAACAGAATAGTTTTACGGATGGCCGAATTGTGGTTCGCCGGCACTAAGGCTGAAGCGGCGGCCGCAAAAGCGCGCAGATTACCTCCTCCGGTACCGCCGCGATTTTCCGATTGCCGTTGTTGAAGCAAAAACCACCTATGGCAAGCCTGGTGACGGATTACAGCAGGCGAAGGAGTACGCCCAGATCCTGGGCCTCAAGTTTGCCTACGCGACCAATGGACACGGGATTGTCGAGCACGACTTCCTCACAGGGCAGGATAACGATCTTGAAAGTTTTCCTGGTGCCGATAACCTGTGGGACCGTCTTCGCTCGGGCGAAGAGATTGACGAGAAGACTGCCGAAAAGGTTCTTGCACCCCACTATCACCTGTCCGGGAAGTCGCCGCTGCTAACGGCAATTTCACGTTTGGCCCTGTCAAGCAAGGGGACCGGTATGCCGGTCACGTCAGGAAGGAACACAGGGAGGCTACAGAATGAGATCATCGAAACCGCCGAGGGCGACGGCAGTTAAGACCGACCAATCAATGGAGCTTTGGAGAGCCCGTTGTCAAGCATGGTCCCAGGTTCTCGTGCTCACGCCAGTGGTGACATTGTCTTCTCTGTGCAATAGAAGAGAGAGCAATGATCCCGTTTGGAAGACTGCCTAGCTTGCACAACCTGGGCCGTCGCCCTTGGCTAATTCAAGCAAGGTGATCCTACCATGGCCAAAAAGAAAAGAGAGAGCCAGAATCAAGCTGTCCTGCCCATCCTGAAGCCCCATGCCGCCGGAGTTGATATCGGTGCAACCGAGATCTACGTGGCCGTGCCCGCCGATCACGCTCCGCAACCGGTACGCTGTTTCCCCACTTTCACAGAGGACCTGCACCGCTTAGCCGACTGGCTCAAGGTCTGCGGCATCACGACCGTAGCTATGGAGTCCACCGGCGTTTACTGGATTCCGCTCTATCAGATTCTGGAAGCCCGTGGGTTCGAGGTCTGTTTAGTAAATGCCCGCTATTATCAAAACGTGCCTGGACGAAGGACCGATGTCTCGGACTGTCAGTGGCTGCAATATTTGCACACGGTGGGTTTGCTGCGCGCCTCCTTTCGACCCGAGCCGCAGGTCTGTGTGTTGCGCTCGTTTCTACGCCATCGCAACAACTTGATCGAGATCGCCTCCACCCACGTGTTGCACATGCAGAAGGCGCTGAACCAGATGAACCTGCAAATTCATCACGTGCTCAGCGACATCACGGGCCAAACCGGATTATCGATCCTCGATGCCATTCTGGCCGGCGAACGCGATCCCAAAGTGTTGGCCCAATTACGAGATCCCAGAGTGAAGGCCAGCCCGGAGACGATCATCAAGTCGTTGGTGGGAGACTACCGGCCAGAGCACCTATTCACTCTTCGCCAATCCTTGGCCGCCTATCGTTACTACCAAAAACTGATCGCGGATTGTGATCGCGAGATCGAAAAGCAGTTACTGCAGTTCCAGACCCAAGTCGACGTCGCCGCCAAGCCCCTTCCTCCTCCCAAGGTTCGGCGCAAGAAACGGTTCAGCAATGAACCGAACTTCGATTTGCGCGAGCACCTCTATCGCATCTTGGGCGTGGACCTGACGGCCGTGCCTGGCCTTCATGTCCTCACCGTTCATACCCTCCTGACCGAAGTGGGACCCGATCTCTCCGGCTTCCGCAGTGCATCCGCTTTTGCCTCTTGGCTGGGCTTATGCCCGGACAATGACAAAAGTGGCGGCAAAATCCTCTCCGTGCGCACTCGCAAAGTGAACAGCCGTGCTGCACTGGCCTTTCGCCTGGCCGCCAACTCACTGCACAAGAGCAAATCCTGGCTCGGCAACTATTTTCGTCGCATGCGCGCCAAACTCGGAGCCCCAAAAGCTATCACCGCTGCGGCCCACAAGCTGGCACGCATCGTCTATCACCTGCTCACCACACGCCAACCCTACGACGAGAGCATCTACGCCAAATACCAAGAACAATCCCGGGCTCGCGCCACCGGGAGTAGAAGG
>Ga0207684_10006640_pt1 | contig 10516 bp, 8 predicted proteins | sample KBSK5501metaG_FD_184342 | JGI IMG/M metagenome (GOLD analysis project Ga0207684, IMG submission 184342) | Corn, switchgrass and miscanthus rhizosphere microbial communities from Kellogg Biological Station, Michigan, USA - KBS K5-50-1 metaG... | ecosystem: Host-associated > Plants > Roots >... | reverse complement strand
AAGATCGTCGACATGCGCCGCTGGCTGGTGCTCACCGAGTCGCGCTTCCCGGCCGAGCTGCAGCCCGCGTTCCGCAACCTCGAGACCAACGGCAACCCGTGGCAGATGTCGTGGGAGACGCGCGCGGAGTGGGCCAAGGACCTGGGCGTGCGGCAGATGGCGGACGTCCACGAGGCCGAGTACCTCTACTGGGTCGGCTGCTACGGCTCCTTCGACGAGCGCAACAAGAAGGTGGCCCGCGCCCTGGTGCGGGTGCTCCAGGCGGCGGGAGTGGACTTCGCGATCCTGGGCAATGAGGAAAAGTGCACCGGCGAGCCGGCTCGCCGCCTGGGCCACGAGTACCTCTACCAGACCCTGGCCCAGGGCAACATCGAGACCCTCAAGCGGTACAAGTTCCAGACCATCGTGACCGCGTGCCCGCACTGCTTCAACACCATCCGCAACGAGTACCCGCAGTTCGACGGCCACTTCCGGGTGGTGCACCACACCCAGCTGATGGACGCGCTGCTGCAGTCGGGACGGCTCCAGCCCGCGCAGCGCGACAACGAGCGGATCACCTATCACGACGCGTGCAACCTCGGCCGCTACAACGACATCTACGACGAGCCGCGCCGGGTGCTGGCCGGGGTCACGCGCGGCAGCCTGGTGGAGATGAAGATGAACCGCTCCAAGGGCTTCTGCTGCGGCGGCGGGGGCGGACGCGCGTGGGTGGAGGAGCACGAGGGCCGGCGGGTGAACCAGCTCCGCGTGGAGCAGGCGATGGAGGTGAAGCCCGACATCCTGGCCTCCGCCTGCCCGTTCTGCCTGACGATGTTCGAGGATGGGGTGAAGGCGAAGGAGGTTGGCGACACCATCAAGACCCGCGATATCGCCGAGCTGCTCGCCGACCGTCTGGAGTAGTGGGGCGCCTGCACCATGCCCATACCATGAAAGAGCTGCTGCTCGCCCTGCCGCGCCTGGCCCGGATGCTGGTCTCCCTGGCCGGCGACCGCGACGTGCCGACCGCGGCCAAGGTCGTGCTGGCCGCGGTGGCGGTCTACCTCGTGAGCCCGATCGACCTGATCCCGGACTTCATCCCGTGGGTCGGCTACCTCGACGACGTCATCATGGCCGCGGTGGTGGTGGACGGCGTGATCAACTTCATCGAGCGGCCGCTCCTGCTCCGCTACTGGCCGGGCTCGCCGGCCTCGCTCGACCGCATCGGCGCGGTGGCGAGCCGCCTGGCCCGCTGGGTCCCGTCGCGGGTGAAGCGCCGCATCTTCGGCGCCCGCCGTGCCGCCTGACCATCTCTCCCTCTCCCCCCTGGGGAGAGGGCAGGGTGAGGGGTCCCCATGCTGAGCCAGCCATTTCAGGACGCGATCCGCGAGCGCCTCTCGATTCCCGTCCACGAGGGCCCCGACAAGACCGCGTCACTGGAGGCGGCCATCCGCCAGCGCGTCCCCGCCGGCGCGACGGTCTACCTCGGCGCCGCCCACGGGCGCCCGAACCCCGCGGTGCGCGAGCTGGTGCGCCAGTGGTGGGGCAAGAGCCCCGGCTTCACCCTCGCCACCGTCGGCCTCGGCTCGCCCTGGACCGCGCTCGTGCACGGAGGCCTCGTGCGCCGGGTCATCACCACGTTCATGGGCGAGGGCTACCCGTTCCCGACGCCCCAGGCGCTGATCTCGCGCGCGGTCCTCGAGGGCCGGCTCGAGGTCTCGAACTGGTCGATGCTGACCTTTCCCCTGCGCCTGCTGGCCGGCGCGATGGGCGTCCCGTTCCTGCCCGCCCGCTCGCTGTTGGGCTCGACCATGGAGGAGGACAACGCCCGGTCCGGTGACCTGATCGCGGCCGACGATCCGTTCGGCGCCGAGGGCCGGATGGCCTACGTGCGGGCGCTCGTCCCGGACGTGGCGCTGCTGCACGGCTGGGTGGCCGATCGGGCCGGGAACGTGATCACCGCCTCGCCGCTGAACGAGAACATGTACGGGGCGATGGCGGCCCGGGGCGGGGCGGTGGTGACGGTGGAGAAGATCGTCTCCACCGATTTCATCCGCCGCCACGCCGACCTGGTCCGGCTGCCGTCGCAGTACGTCCGCGCGGTGGTGGAGACTCCGCACGGCAACCACCCGGGCGGCATGTACGGCATGAACGTGCCGGAGCTCGAGGGCTACGCCGAGGACATGGAGTGGATCCTCGAGTGCCGCCGCGCCTTCCGCAAGGCCGACACCGCGGACGCGTGGATCCGGGAGTGGATGCTGGACCTGCCCGACCACGCCGCCTACCTCTCGAAGCTCGGCTACGCCCGGATCATGGAGACGAAGGGGCGGGCCCACACCGACGCCTGGGTCTCTGAGCTCGACACGCTCGCGCCGAAGCTCTCCACGAGCGCGACCGCGACCCCGAGCGAGTGGATGGTGGTGGCGGCGTCCCGCATGCTCGCGGAGAAGGTGCGGACGCGCGGCTACAAGACGTTCCTGGCCGGGGTGGGCAACTCCAACCTGGCCGCCTGGCTGGCCGCGTACCAGCTGAAGCACTCGGGCGCGGAGGTCGAGCTGATGGCGGAGACCGGCATGGTCGGCTACCTGCCGCGGCCGGCCGAGCCCTTCGTGTTCTCGTTCCGCAACTTCCCGTCGTCCAAGATGCTGACCGACATCCTGCACGTGATGGGCATCTTCATGGGCGGTCGCCACAACCAGTGCATGGGCTCGCTCGCGGCCGGGCAGATCGACAAGCACGGCAACATCAACTCGACGATCATACCCGGCGTCACCTACATCACCGGCTCCGGCGGGGCCAACGACATCACCTCGTCCTCGCGCGAGGTCGTGGTGTGCCTGCAGCAGTCGCCGCGCCGCTTCGTGGCCAAGGTGCCGTACATCACCGCGCCCGGCCGGACGGTGCGCACGGTGGTCTCGGACCTGGGCGTGTACGAGAAGACCAGCGAGCACGGCGATCTCACGCTGACCCAGCGAGCACGGCGATCTCATGCTGACCGGGCTCTTCGGCGAGGGTCCGGAGGCCGCCGCGGTGAAGGCGGCCCGGGAGGCGTGCGGCTGGGACCTGCAGGTGGCGCCCACGCTGCGCCGCTTCGAGGCGCCGACGGCGGAGGAGCTGGCCCTCGTCCGCCTCTTCGACCCCCGCCGCTATTTCCTGGGGGAGTGACGCTCCCGCGTTTCCGCGGAAACGTTACCCGAGCACGGCGCTCTTGAACCGCTCGAGCGTGCGCACGTGCTCCTCGGGCCCCGGGAGGCCGAGCCCCATGGTGTTGACGCACAGGTGCGTGATGCCGCGCATCGCGCGCCAGGCGGCCAGCTCCTTCGGCCACTCCGCGGGGGGAAGCTTGGCCAGAGCCACGCGTCCCTCGATCCCGAACGTGGCGGGATCGCGGCCCGCCTCCCGGACCAGGCCGTGGAGCCGGTCGATGATCTGCTGGGCCGCCGGGCCCGGGCGGAAAGTCTGCAGCGTGATCCAGCCGTCGGCCAGGCGGGCTGCGCGGCGGAGGACCGCCTCGCTCTCGCCGCCCATCCAGACCGGGATCGGCCGCTGGACCGGCAGCGGCTTGATGCCCGCGTCGGGCACGCGGTGCCAGCGGCCCACGTAGGTCACCAGCTCCCGGGTCCAGAGCAGCCGCATGACCTCGAGCTGCTCCTCGACCCGCTTGCCGCGATCGTGGATGTTCTCGCCGAGCGCCTCGAACTCGACCGGGTTCCAGCCGACGCCGATGCCCAGGCGCAGCCGTCCCCCCGAGAGGACGTCGACCGCGGCCGCCTGCTTGGCGACGAGGGTCGTCTGACGCTGGGGCAGGATGAGAACGCCGGTGGCCAGCTCGATGCGCCGCGTGATCGCGGCGCAGAACGCGAAGAGGGCGAAGGGCTCGTGGAAGGCGTGCCGGTAGTCGTACTGGCTGTCCCAACGCCGGTGGCCAGCTCGATGCGCCGCGTGATCGCGGCGCAGAACGCGAAGAGGGCGAAGGGCTCGTGGAAGGCGTGCCGGTAGTCGTACTGGCTGTCCCAGCCGCCGGGCCGGGCGGGGTTGGCCCCGATCACGCTGTCGAAGGCGAGAATGTGCGTGTACCCCATCGCCTCGACGGCCTCGGCGTAGTCGCGGATCATCGCCGGGTCCTGGCCGATCTCGGTCTGCGGAAAGACCACTCCGATCTTCATGGGCCTCAGGCGCGGCCCTGGGGGCCGCCGCGAAGCTTGGGATCGAGGAGATCGCGAAGGGCGTCGCCCAGCATGTTGAAGCCGAAGACGGCCAGGCTGATCGCGATGCCGGGGAAGACGGCCATCCACGGGGCCTGGATCATGTAGGTCCGGCCCGAGCCGCTGAGCATGGCGCCCCACGAGGGTGTCGGCGGCGGCACGCCGAAGCCGAGAAAGCTCAGAGCGGACTCGGCCAGGATTGCGACCCCGAGCCCCAGCGTGACGACCACCATGATCGGCGCGGCGATGTTGGGCAGGATGTGGCGGGCGATGATCTGCCAGTCCCGGCAGCCGGTGGCCCGGGCCACCTCGATGTACTGGTTCTCGCGGATGGCCAGGACGGCGCTCCGGATGATCCGCGCGTTGCCGGCGGTGCCTCCGATGCCCAGGGCCAGGATCACGTTGCCCAGCCCCTGGCCCAGCATGGCCATGATCGTGAGGAGGACGACCAGGCCGGGGAAGGCCATCAGGGTATCGATGCAGCGCTGCAAGACGATGTCGATGCGTCCCCCGTAGTAGCCGGAGAGGATGCCGATGATGGTGGCCAGGAGCGTGCTGATGGCCACCGCGCCGAGCCCGAGCAGCATCGAGATGCGCGCGCCGTGGATGACGCGGCTCAGGATGTCGCGCCCGAAGTCGTCGGTGCCCAGCAGGTGGCTCAGGCTGGGCGCCCGCAGGCGGTCGCTCGACTTGACCTTGATGGGATCGTAGGGCGCCAGCACCGGCGCCAGGAGGGCGGTGGCCACGAGACCCAGGATGAGCAGGCCGCCGAGCGCCCCCAGCGGCTTGCCCCGCATCACACGGAGCCAGGACATGCCCGGGCGGCTAGCCGAAGCGGATCCGCGGATCGAGGAAGCCGTACACCACGTCGATGAGCAGATTCAGCGCGATGACGCCGGTGGCCAGGAACAGGTTGATGCCCTGGATGACGGGGTAGTCACGCCAGGTGATGGCGTCGAGCAGGAACTTCCCCATCCCGGGGATGACGAAGATGCTCTCCATGATGACGGTCCCGCCGAGGAGGGCCGAGAGCTGGAGGCCCATCACGGTGACCACCGGGATCATCGCGTTCTTGAGGACGTGGCGGGTGATGACCAATGACTCCGGCAGGCCCTTGGCCCACGCGGTGCGGACGTAGTCCTCGCGGAGCACCTCGAGCACCATGGAGCGCGTCATGCGCATGACGCTCGCCGACAGGGCGAGCCCCAGGATGATGGCGGGCAGAACGAGCTGCGACAGGTTCTTTACCGGGTCGCGGGCGAACGGCGTGTAGCGCATGGGCGGGACCCACTGCCACCAGATCGACGCGGCCACGATGACCACGGTGGCCATCCAGAAGCCGGGCACCGAGAGCCCGCCGATCGCGCCGGTCCGGAACAGGTAGTCGAGCCAGGTGTCCTGCCGGACCGCCGAGAAGATGCCGGTGGGCACCGCGATCAGGAGGCCGAAGAGCATGGCGAGCACGGCCAGCTCGAGGCTCACCGGCAAGCGTCGCAGGATCTCGTCGAGGACCGGCTCCTTGGTCCAGAAGGACACGCCCAGGTCGCCCTGCAGCACGCGCCCGACGTAGGTGACGTACTGCCGGTAGAAGGGCTGATCCAGGCCCAGCATCTGCTCGAGCTTGGCCTTGTCGCTGGCGTAGCCCTGCTCGCTCATCATCAGGGTCACGATGTCGCCCGGCAGCAGCCGGATGATGGAGAAGACCAGCAGGGTGACGAGGGCCAGCGTCGGCACCAGCAGCATGAGCCGGCGAAGAACGTAGCGGGACATACCCCCGACCGGCGGTCAGGCCTTCTTGCCGTCGAGCCAGATCTCCTCGTAGCGCTGGTCGTAGGCGTTGATGGGCACGATGTAGTTCTTCACCCAGGGCTGGACGCCGTAGTGGGCGATCGGGGTATAGAGGAACACGTTGGGGGCGTCGTCCAGGAGCATCCGCTGGATCAGGTGGACCATCTCCACGCGCTTCTTCAGATCCAGGATCTTGGCCTGCTCGTCGATCAGGCGGTGGATCTCGCGATTTCCCCACCGGTAGTACGTCGCGTTGGCCCCGTAGTAGGGCCGGATGGCCTCCTCGGGCTCCTCTCCGGTGAGCGCGGTGTGCACGCTCATGGAGTAGTCGTACGAGTAGCTCTTGTTGTAGTACTGGGCCATCTCCATGGGCTTCAGGTTGACCTGGATGCCCACCCGGGCGAGCTGGTCCTTCGCCACCTGGGCGCTCTTCACGTTGTCGCCGGGGCTGCCGACGATCAGCTCGGTCTCGAAGCCGTTGGCGTAGCCGGCTTCGGTGAGCAGGCGCTTGGCCTTCTTGAGATCGAACTCCGGCCGCGCGGACGCGGGCAGCGCCCACGGCTTGCGGTAGGTCGGGATGGGGCCGGTCATGGTCGCGCCCCAGCCGCTGCGCACGATCTCGATGAACTCTTCCTGCTTGATCGCGGCCTGGATGGCCTGGCGCACCTTCTTCTCGGTAAAGGGGGGCTTGAGCGGGCGCTGCTCGTCGTAGGGCCGGGTCCGCAGCACGATGGGGAACATGGTGGTGATCTCGGCCACCTTGATCTTCGCGTTCGAGCTCTTGATCGAGGGCACGTCCGCGAACTCCAGGTAGGAGATGTCGGTCTGCTGTCCGCGGAACGCGGCGGTGGCCGCCACCGGATCGATGACGTACTGGAGGCGGACCTCGTCCAGGTAAGGCAGCCCCTTCTTGAAGTAGTTGGGGTTCTTGACGAACACCGCCTCCTGCTCGCGCCGGTACTCCTGCATGATGAAGGGGCCGGTGCCGATCGCGTGGCGCTGCAGGTCGCCGTGCTTCTCCACCACCTCGCGCGCCACGATCACCGTCCAGGGGCTCGCGATGTAGTTGAGGAACGGCGCGTACGGCTCCTTGGTCTTGAAGACGATCGTGTACTTGTCCGGCGTCTGGATGCTGGCCAGCTTGCCGAGGAAGAAGTAGGCGTGCTGGAACTTTCCGGGCTGGTCCGTCATCTGGCGCTCGATGCTGTACTTGACGTCCTCCGACGTGAGCTCGCGCCCGTTCACCGGCGGCACGTTGTGGAACTTGACGCCCGGCCGCAGGCGGAAGGAGTAGGTGAGGTCGTCCTTCTGCTCCCAGCTCTCGGCCAGGTCCGGCAGGATCTTGGTGCCGTCGTGGTTGAACTTCAGGAGCGCGTTGTACGTCTGGTGGATCACCTGGAGGGCGGCGGCCCAGGTCTCGAGATGCGGGTCGATGCCGCGAAGGGGCCCGCTCCGGACGACCAGGGAGCCGCCGCGCTTGGCCTCGCCATTCTGGGCCCACGCGACCCGGGGCCGCACCGCGGCGAGCCCCGCCACGCCGAGGGCGCCCGCCTGGAGAAAGTTCCGTCGCGACACGTGATCGGCAGGCCTCATGTCGACTCCCCCTGTTCTCCGTTGACCAGGTGACGTGGTGGTGGCAGGGAGGATGGCTTGTCCGCCGATCAGAGTCAAGGACCGAGGCCGGAGCGCGGGGACTATTTCTCCGGCTCGCCGAAGTGATCCGGGGCGATCTCGTCCACGTAGCATACCGGGGAGGCCAGGGGGCCCGGGTCGCCCCGGTCGGGCTCACCGAGGAAGGCGAGCCCCCGCGGGTCGCGCCGATACACGCCGCGCTCGGTCACGATCCAGTCCATCGGCACGTCCCAGACCTGGGGATGGATCGTCTTCAGCCGAGCCAGCTCGTAGCCGACCCCGATGGCCAGGACGGGCGCCGGCGGGCTCGCCAGGGTCCGGTCGAAGAAGCCGGCCCCATAACCCAGGCGATGGCCAGCGTCGTCCCAGCCGTTCACCGGCACGAGCGCGACGGTGGGGGCGACGGGGTCGGAGTCGGGCGGATAGGGGATACCGAGGGGCCCGGCCGCGAGCGCCACCCCGGGATGCCATTCGCGGAAGACGAGCGGCTGTCCCGCGGCGACGACCACCGGCAGCGCGGTCACCGCGCCCCGCGCGCGCAGCGTGTCGGCGAGGGGGCGCGCATCGTATTCGCCGCGCATCGGCCAGCAGAAGGCGAGCTTGGCGGTGGCGAGGCCGGGGAACGAGCGCTCGAGATGCGAGTCGATCCGCCGGCGCCAGCGCTCGAGGGTCGCGGGGTCGAGCCGCTCGCGCGCGCCGATGAGCCGCTCACGCTCGGCCCTCCGCCAGGCTTTCAGCTCGTCCCGCGTCATGTCGGCTCGGGCCTCCCGGCTCAGCCGGCGCGGCGCGTGTCGCGGATCCGCCGGGCCTTGAACTCGGTCTTCGGCAGCGTGCCGGGCGCCAGGACCTCGACGTCGCACCGTATCTCGCACCGCGCCTGGATCTCCCGGGCCACCTGCGCGCCGATCGCGCCGCTCGGGTGCTCCACCCTCGCGGTCATCACGTCGAGCCCGTCCGGGGTGGTCGCCAGCACGATCTCGTACTCGTCGCCGACTCCGGGCACCGCCCGCACCGCCGCCTCGAGCTGGACGGGATACATCTTCACCCCGCGCAGGTTGATGAGCTCGTCGGCCCGCCCCGCGAAGGCTCCCACCGCCCGGACGTGGGTCCGCCCGCAGGCGCAGCGCTCCGACGTGAGGACCGTGTAGTCGCCGACCAGGAACCGCAGCTGCGGTGAGCTCTCGGAGTTGAGGCTCGTGCAGACGGTGAGGCCGCGGGCGCCCTCCGCGACGGGCCGTCCGCCCTCCGCGTCGACCAGCTCCCAGATCTGCACGTCCTCCATCAGGTGGGCGGTGACCGGACCGGGGCCTCGCGCCGAGGCCGGGCAGGAGTAGCCGCCGCAGTGGGGCGAGACCTCGGTGCAGCCGTAGAACTCCACGAGCCGCGCGCTCCACAGATCCTCGAGGCGCCGGCGCGTGCCCTCGATGCCGGCGGCGGGCTCGCCGCCGACCAGTATCGTACGGATCGAGCTCGCGGCCGGGTCGAGCCCGCGCTCCGCCATCACCCGACCCAGGTGGAGGGCGTAGGACGGGGTGCACGTGAGAACGGTGGGCTCGAAGCGATCGATGAGCATCGCGCGCGCTTCCGCGGTCATGCCTCCGCCCGGGATGCAGGCCACCCCCATGCGGGCGAGCGCGAACTGCACGCCCCAGGCGAACACGTGCGGCCCGTACCCGGCGCAGATCAGCACCGTGTCGCCCGGCCGGATGCCGAAGGCGTGGAGCGCCCGCGCGTTCGCCCACTCCCACAGCTCGCGGTCGATCTGGGAATACCGGAAGACCCTCGGCACGCCGGTCGAGCCCGAGGAGGAGAACATCATCCAGCCGCGCGCGGCCCACAGGGCATCGTCGTGCGTGGTGTAGGTGCCGAACGGCGGCGTGGCCTGGAGATCCTCCATCATCTCGGTCTTGTCGACGACCGGCCACTTCGGCAGGTCGTCCACCGTACGCAGGTCGGTGGGCAGGAGGCCGAGCCGGTCGAAGCGGCGACGATAGAACCCGCTGTTCTCGTAGAGGAAGGGGGTGAGCGCCGCGAGCTTCGCGTCCTGGATGGCCCGGAGCTCGTCGCGGCTCGCGCAGTCGAGCGAGGGCGACCAGTAGTCGGCGGAGCCGGGGCGATCCGGATCGCGCTTGTGGCGGGCCAGAGTGTCCAGCCAGTGGGCCCGCGTGCGCGCGGCCCGATCGTCACTCATGGAGTCGTGTTAGCATGCGGTCCTCGCGGAGCTCCCGACACGGAGGATACCTCATGACATCGGATCTCGTGACGTACACCGTCGATGGCCCGATCGGCCTGGTGACCCTCAACCGGGGGGACAAGCTCAACGCGATCAGCCCCGATCTCAAGAAGCGGCTCGTGGAGCGCCTGCACGAGGCCGATCGCGACCCGGCCACTCGAGTGGTCGTGCTGCGGGCCGAGGGGCGATCGTTCTCGGCCGGATACGACATCGGCCCCAGCCCCGCGCGCGCGGCGCGCAAGGGCAACGCGCTGGCCTGGCACGAGTCGCTGACCGACGACGTGGCCCTCGAGATGACCCCGTGGGACATGCGCAAGCCGGTGGTGGCCTCGGTGCAGGGTCACTGCCTCGGCGGGGGATGCGAGCTCGTGATGATGTGCGACATCACGATCGCGGCCGACGACGCCCAGTTCGGCGAGCCGGAGATCCGCTTCTCCAACGTGGGGCCCGCGCTGATCATGCCGTTCATCATCGGGTTCAAGCGCGCCCGGGAGATCCTCTACCTGGGCGACCCGATCGACGCCCAGACCGCGCTCGCGTACGGAATGGTCAACCGCGTCGTCCCGCGCGCGGACCTGGCCGCCGCGACCCTGAAGTTCGCGCGCCGGATGGCGCTCATGTCCCCGGAGGCCCTCATGGCGACCAAGCTCGCGATCAACCGGGGCGCCGACGCGGCCGGCTT
>Ga0207684_10006639_pt1 | contig 10516 bp, 17 predicted proteins | sample KBSK5501metaG_FD_184342 | JGI IMG/M metagenome (GOLD analysis project Ga0207684, IMG submission 184342) | Corn, switchgrass and miscanthus rhizosphere microbial communities from Kellogg Biological Station, Michigan, USA - KBS K5-50-1 metaG... | ecosystem: Host-associated > Plants > Roots >... | reverse complement strand
GTGGCGGCGCCGAGCGTGAAGAGCGCGGGGTAGGTGACCGAGCCGCCGGACCTGGTGATGGTCACCCTTCCGGTTTCGAGCGGCTGCCTCAAGGCCTGCAGAACATTGGCTTGAAACTCGGCGAGCTCGTCGAGGAACAGGACGCCATGATTAGCCGGTGTACCACTTAAATCACGCTGCGACCGTCCTCGGGAGACCTGTACGCTTCGTGGCGCGATGGACGAGGAAACAGCCTGGCGCGTCTTCAACGAGGGTCAGCCGCTCTCGGTGATCATCGAGGGCCAGCGGTTCGAGGGCGTGTTGGTGACCGGCCTTGAGCTTCCTGGTGGAGTCGTCGAGCTTCTGCTGCCGACCCCGATTGGTAGGCCGGACAGGCGCCTACGGATTCACCGCGACCGCGTTCAACTAGCTCCCTGAAGGAGAGCGGACCGAGAGTCAGGATCGGCCGGTCGTTAGAAGTTCCTCCGCATCTTCGTCAGCTCCCAGCCTGCCTCGCGCGCGATGTCGCCAGCGTCGGCGTTGGTCTCGGCCTGCACGAGCGGGCCGTGGACGTGGATGTCACTGCTCCCGGCGGCAGGAGCAGGAGGAGGAGTCCCGCCGTTGGGCGTGATCGTCCCTGGCTGGTCCGGAGTCCAGATCTCGGGACCGTGCTCCCCGACCCACACGGGAACCCCGACCGGAGGACGGCCTCCTGACGCGAAGCCCTGGTCGCGCTGCTGCTTCTTCGAGACGAAGGCCTGCTCCTCCTGCGTCCTCTCCATGAAGAACCTCGTCGTGACCTGCGTCGGGACCTTCCCGATCTCGTCGATGAGGCCCTGAATGTTCTGCCGGAGTGGAGAGTTCGGGTCGAGCGCCTGCTCCTCCTCGTAGAGCTTGTCCACGTACGCCTGTGTCTCCTTGGCCGCGTCGTGCTGGCCCGTGGCCGCAAGGTCTGTGTCCTCCTGGAGCTTCCGCGCCGCCGCCGCCGCCGCGAGGATGTTCCTCTCGTTCTGGATCGAGGTCTTGGTCACGTCGTCCTGCGCCAGGGTCAGGTCGTCCTGCGCCTTGCGGAGCTCGTCGACAGCCTTCCGATACTCGGGGGAGTTGGTCCCGAAGCGCCTCGCCGCGTCCGTGACCGCCTGCTGCGAGGCTGCGACCTTGTCGCTCGACAGCGCGACCCGGTCCTGCGCCTCGCGGAGATGGATCGCGTTCTCCGAGACCGCCACGTCTGCGAGCTTGAGCGCGTAGGCGCTGTTGATCGAGGCCTCCTCCGCCTGGATCAGCTTGTTCTCGGCGTCAGCCTGCGCCTGCGCTGCGTCGGCTGCCGCCTTATGGGACGCGGTGAGCTGGTCGATGCCCGACTGCGCCTGCAGCGATGCCTCGTACTCCTCGCGGAGTGCGCGGCCGGCCTCCGTGATCGCGATGCGCGACGACTGGTGCCCGCCGGTGAGCTGCCGTAGCTTCTCGTCAAGATGCTCGCTCACGTAGACGTTCTCGTTGATCGAGTCGATGTTGGCCTTCCACGCCGGGAGGAGCGCCTGCCCGACGCTGTTGCCCAGGTCGTCGGTCCCGCGCTTCAGCTCCCTCTGGGAGATCTGGTAGTCGTGGATGCGCTTCAGGTCCTCCTCCGTGTAGATGGTCCGGACCTGAGCCTCCAGGCGCTGGAGCTGCGCCGCGTCCTCCGCGAGGATGGGGATCAGGTCCGCGCCGCCCCGACCGAAGGCCGTGATCGCGATCAAGTTCCTCTGCGCCGCGTCGCCGTTGGACTGATAGGCGGTCGTGACGTTGACCAGGGTGCCGGCGAGATCGACGTTGCCCTTCGAGTCGCGGGCGACCTCGATGCCGAGAGCCTCCAGCTTCTTCGGCGTTGTCTCGATGGCGCGCGAGAGCTTCACGATCGCGTTCGTCGCCACCTCCGGAGCCACGCCTAGCTCGTCGAAGACCTGGACGAGCCGACTCGACTCCTCGGCCGAGGCTCCGGTCACGCGGCTGAATGCGAGCACCCTCTCTCCGAGCGACGTATACATGTGGAGCGCCTCCCCGCCTGCTGCGACCAGGAGGCCGAGACCCGCGACCGCGGCGCCGGCCGCGACACCCGCGCCGCTCATCCCCTTCGCCGCGCTGCTGGTCATCGACTCGATGCTTCGCGCGGCTGTGTTCACGACCGGCGGGACGTTGCCGAAGTGACCGAGCATCGTCGTGAGGGACTCCGTGAAGCGAAGGGTGTGAGTGGTCCCGGTCTGCATCCCCCTCTTGATGTACTCGCCGGTCTTGGTCGCCGTCGCTCCCGCCCTCGCGAGCTGCGAGTCGTCGAGCACGACCTTCCCTTTGATGTCGGGCAGTGTTGGCATCGGTTAGTCCTCCTTCTTGACTAGTCGGGCGCGGAACCGAGGTTCGTGTCCGACCCAGATCTCGTCCGCGAACGCAGTCGCTCTTTCCTCGACGACAGAGGTCTCGGTGAAGCCTCGCTGGTAGAGCCTCGCGTACTCGTGCTCCACGATCACCGCGACCTCGTCAGGCGCCATCTCGCCTGGAAGCCTCAGGACCTCGTCGCTCCGCCCGGTGATCGGCCCTGTCGGGTCCTCGCGCTCGAACCGAAACCGCGTGACGATCCAGACGTTCATGCTTCCGGCATCTCGTCGAAGCGCAGCGGCTCCAGGTCGCGGTCGAAAGCCCGGCTCACCTCTGCGGCACCGAAGGCCTGGTCCACGACCTCGATGAACGCGCACAGGTATTCCTGACGGAAGCTCCTCTCGCCGAGGCGCTGCCGCTCCTCCCTCAGCCACGCCTTCGGGATGCGCAGGCACCTATCGACGCTCGCGGTCATGCGCATCCAGGACGGCCCGCCGTTCTCCCACGCATCCCACCACCACCCTCTCTTGCCGTGCGGCGTGCTCAGCGCGATCAGATCGCCCTGCGACACCGCGAGCATGGGGCTCACGGCCGCGATCAGTTCGTCCTGTACGTAGGCGGCCTCGTCGATGATGATCAGGCTCACGCCGGAGTAGCCGCGCACCGTCGACGCCGAGCCCGGTAGCGCGATGATCCGGCTCCGGTTCTCCAGGATCAGCGAGAGCATGTTCTCCGCCTCAGCGAGGACGGGCTTGCCGATCGCGTGATAGACCTCGATGCTCTTCAGCAGCACCTCTCGCGACTGACGGAGGGACGGACTGAAGACGAGGGACAGGGACCCCGGCCGGTAGACGGCGCGATGGAGCGCCTTCAGCGCGCCGACCGTGGACTTGCCCGACTGCCGGTGGCAGTTGACCAGGATCCGCTTGTGATCGCTGATCAGGACCTGGCGCTGCCAGGCGTCGAGCTCCATGCCGGTGTCCTCGACCAGTCGAGCCGGGTCCATCCCGCGCGCCAGGGCGAGCGCGATGCTGCTCACGACGCAGACTTCCCGCCGTCGAGCAGGACCAGGCGGCGGCTGAGCTCCTGCCGGTCCCTCGGTCCGAGCTTCTCCTCCACGAACTTCAGGATCACCGTCTGCGCGGCGATGAACTCCTGCGTGGTCTGAAGATTCACCGTGACCTCCGGTCGCATGTCAAGCTCGCCGCTGATCTTCGCCTGCAGCTCCAGGGCCGAAAGCAGCCTGCCGAGAGCCGCGAGAGCCTGCTGGAAGTTGCGCGACTTCTTCGCCGCCTCGTACATCAACCGGACCTCCTCGAGCAGGTCCTCCAGCTGATCAGCGACCGACCGCGCGCTGCCTTCGAGCCGCTTGTGTCGGGTCAGAGCGACGAGCGCGGGCGAGAGGTGGTTGCGTTTATGGTCGAGCAGCGCCTGGTGGCTGATCCCGTACCGCCGCTCCAGTTTTCGCAGCGACACGCCGAGCGCGAGCTGCTTGTTGATCGCGTCCTGCTCCTCGCTGTTACAGGCGCGGCACTTCCCCCGTCCGCCGCGCGTTCCCTCAGCCACCGGCGAACCCTCCAGGAAACCGAACGGAGGTTCGACCCGGGAACCGGCCTCGGAAGCGGGAACAACGGCTCCTGGAGGCTCTCCGGCGCTCCACGGCGGGTCTCCAGGTCTCCAGGTTTGGGTTCGGATCTCCCTGGTCGGCGATCTCGCAGGTGTCTAGGTTTTCAAAGAGCGGCCTCTTGAAGGTGTCGGTCGTCGCAGGGGGGGTGGCCCCCACGTGGGCGGCGCCGCTCACGAGGTCAGTGCCTTGATGTGCTGCGCGCTCTCATGCCACGCGCGCAGGTGCTCACGGATGGTCCGGGCTGCCTCGATCATCGCGCCCTCGTCGCGTGCGATCACTGCCTGGTCGCGGAGCTGAACCATCTGCATGAGCAGCTTGCCCATCGTCACGTTGAGTTGGTCGAGGGCATGGCCTCGACGGACCTCCAGGATCTCGCGCTGCACCATGGCGAGCTCCTCCTCTTTCGCCGCGAGCTGCTCCTCCGGGCTCACCGGAATAGCTCCTCGGCGGCATAGCTCGCAGGCCATACGGCTCGGATCGCGGTCAACGGCAGGCGCACGTTCTGGTCGAGCCGGTTAAGCGGATGGGCGACCACTTCCTCCTCGCTGACTTTGCTCACGATGTGCACGCCGCGGACACCGCTGCCTGAGCCGTCCGGCCGGACAGGATCGAAGATCAGCGCCAGGTCGCCGGGCTTAACGGTCATCGCTGCACCTCCGCGAGGTGGGCGCGTGCTGCCTGGACGTACGCCGTCGGGATTCCGGCGACGTTGGAGGCTCTGAGGACCTGGAGCGCCTTGCGTGCGGCTTGCTGGCGGTCGCTCCCGTCCCGGCGGGCCAGATAGTGACTGACCGCCTGAGCCCGAACTGCCTCGTGCTGGTCGGCCGCTCCTGCGGCGGCGAACAGAGACGCTCCGAACGACCCCACCGCTTCAGCGTCGGCGGACGGGTCGCGGCCCAGGGACTTCAGTACCGCAGCAGTCAGGGCGTCGCCCTGCAGTCCTCCGAAGCGAGTGCGTACCTCGTCGCGGATCAGCGCGCGCTGGCTCGGGTCCTGGTGGACTCTTGGCAGCAACCCGTCGACGAGCGCGGCCTCGAGCCGCTGCGCGGCCTGCTGGCCTCCCTGCGCCATCCTCCGGAGCAGGAGGTTCGTTCCCGTCAGCGTCTCGTTAACGAGCCGGTGTCGGTGGTCGGACGGGAGGCTCGTGTCGGCCCTGGTCGTCCGGATCTTCTCCGCCGCCGACGCCGCCATCCCGGGCAACGTGCTGACGGCGCTCAGGTCGCGAAACGCGCGCGCAGCATCTTCGCCTACGCCCGACATGACGGCTGAGAGCGCGCTCAGTCGCTTCGTGCTCGGGCCTGTCATCGACTCGATGGTCGTAGTCAGGTCATCCATGTCATCGCCTCCCTTGCGGTCCGCCGAGCAGCTCGTCGAGCAGCCCGGCCTCCCGCGCCTTGACGATCTCCTCCGGCGAGAGGAACGCCAGATCCGAGCGAGATAGCTGCTCTCGCGCTACGGGCGGTCTGAACGGGGCCGAGCTCCTGGTCGGGACGCTCGGTCCGCGAAACTCGGGCGCGCTCTGCAGCGTCTCTGAGATCAGGTCCTCGACCGTCTGCTCGAAGTCGTCCTTCGATGGGTCCAGCTTGCCGAGCGAACCGTTGTCGACGAGCAGGCCGCGGATCGATCTCTTCGCTCCGTGCTTAGCGATCGCGCGCTCCAGGCCGAGGTCCAGCTTCAGAGTCCTGTTCTCGGCGGTGAGGGCTTTGTGACGGTCGAGCACGACGGAGACTTCCTCGCCATCCTTGAGCCCGAGCTGCTGCCGAAACTCGGCCAGCTCTCCCTTGTTCCGGAGCCTGTACCCGGCGCTCTCACGGCGAAGGCGCGCGTTCTCCGCTCTCAGCTGATCCGGCGTTAACGGAGTCGAGGGATCTCCAGTCGGCGGCGTGTTCTCGGGTGGTTCTCCTGCTGGATCGCTTGGTGGGTTAATTGCCAAAGTTGCTCCTCCCCGGGAGTTCGGGTTAGCGGTGCCAGACGGGTCGCCACGCGACCAGGATGTCGCCGACGCTGACGCGGAAGGACCTGCCGGGCGTCGCGGGATCACTGAGGATCACCGTGCCATCGTCCGCGACCTCGTCCACGTTGAAGATGCCGCTGTGCGACGGGGTCACGACGTTGACCTGGTCGAAGGGCCGCAGGTCCGGACCGGTCTTCTTTGTCTGCTTCTTTTTCGTCATCTGTTCGTCTCCTTCAATGTGTTCAGCAACTACGAGGCCTTGACCTCAGCCCATGAGAGGTCGATCAGGACGAGGGAGCCCGCGGCGGCGCCGAGCAGGATCGCGTTCTCGATCTCGAACCCCTCGTTGTTGGCGAACGCGAATGGGTACGTCGCGACGCCCTCGTCGAACGGGTCGAGCCGAGGCTCGGCGATGGTCGGCGTGGTCGGCACCGCGGCCTGGAGCTCCTGCACGATCTGAGCGAAGGTGCCGCCGTCCTTCGTCAGCGTGCCGCCGGTTATGCCGGCAGCAGCACCGGCGATGGTGCAGCCCCGGATCTCGGCCCCTCCAGGAGGGGCGACCATCGAGGCCCTGCGCTGCGAGGCGACCGGGGTCACGGTGCTCACCGTGTCCGAGACCGAGAACGCCGTGACCTTGAAGAAGTCGAGCCGATCGAGGATCTGCGCCGTGTGCGCTGCGGTCTGGATCCACTTCACCGCGCATCGCGTCGGCACCAGCAGGTTCGCGCCCGCGTTCCGGAACGAGAACAGGCGCGAGCCTGCGGCCTGGAGCGCGACCAGGTTGATCATGTGGGTCAGTCGGTAGTGCCCCAGTACTCCGAGTGGGAACCGGTCGAGGATCGCGTCAGCCATCTCTTCGTGTCTCCTCCTTGCATGGGTTGCGCGCGTAGTTCTCTCTCGCAGTCGGCATCATCTCGAGCTCCTCCTGTCGGTGAACGTGGGCTTCTGCGGCTTGCCTGGCGCTGCGGGCTGTCGCTTGACGGGCTGCGACGGCGTGTGTCGGCCGGGCTCGGTTGCGTCGGATTTTGTGGTGCGAGTCATGGTCATGCGGTCGTTACCTCCTTCTGTTTGGTCACGGGTCTGATGACGAGGACAGGTGGGCGTGACCTCGCGTTAGGGCGGGCACGCTCCTGCGCGCGAGCTGATTTGGTCCGGCGACGCTCAGCCGGTCCGACGAAGTGGCGGCGTTTGCGGGACTCGCGCAGGACCTCGGCGGAGTCGCGACGAAGTGCCGAGAGGAGCACGTAGAGAGGCGGCGTCATGGACGCCTCCTCACGCATCGAGCGATGTCCAGCATCGTCAGCCACCTCCGCGCACCTGGCGCATTGAGATATCCCGAGATCCTTTCCGACCCCGCCCTTCGGGGACCATCTCGGAGGTGGTGACGTTCGGTCGTCGGTCTTCGACGAACCGGCGCGCAGCTTAGCAGACGTTCGTCCTCGTCCTGGTCGTCGTCGTCATCGACCACCAGCTCGTCGAGCTGATCGCCGTAGACGTGCTCGACCTCCTCGACGCTCAGGTCCTCAGAGGTCTCGTTGCCGTCGGCCTTCTCCTGTTCCTCGTTGAGAGACCGGTCGTCGCTCCCCTCTCCAGACATGGAACTAGTAACAAGGCCCTCTATATCTCCAGACGTAACGTCCTGGTTTCTACAGGACGTGGACCGGTAAGCCCTGAACTCGGAGAGGACCGGTCGTCGAGGTCCGGTAAGGATTGAACTCAAGGCTTACCGGACCTTTCGGCAACGAGCCGACGCTCCATGCGGCCTCTATTCGGTGGTCTACGGTCCTCGACCCAGCCGTCTTGCTTCCATCGCTGCCAGTGGCTATAGAAGGTCTTCACTGAGCACCATCCGAGGTACGCGGTGAGCTGCTTCTCGTCGAGCCAGGAGCGGGGTCCGTCGCGGTAACGGCGCAAGCTTCCATCAGGTCTCGCGCATGACGCGAGGAGGAGCAGGTCCGCAGCGTCGGCCGCATCAAGCGTCTTCGCGCGGAGCTCGTCGCGGAGCCGGTTGCGAAAACGTTGGACCTCGTTCGGGACGTGTGCGCTATCGTGACCATCAGGCGGTTCGGGCTGCGCCAACAGCTCGGGCCTCCTCGTCACGCCGCTGGTGTTGCTCAGCACCCGCGGCGTTTTCCTTCTCGCGCAGCGCGGCACGTCGCTCGCGCTGGTAGTGCGTCATGCATAGACCCTTCGACATGTGCGCGTTCCGGCAGCCGCGAACGCTGCACCCGCGCCGCTTGACGGTCACCATCTTCACGCCGCCACCCTCCGTCGCAGGCGGCGCTTCGGCTCGTGACCCGTGAGAGCGGCTGCGATCCGGGCCATCGTCGCCGGGTCGGAACACTTCGGCTTCAGAGCCTGAGACTTGCGCGACCGGACCAACCGCTGGACGTCTGCTTCGAAGTCGTCGTGGTGCACGCGCGAATACCTCCGTCGTCGAGAGGTATCCGGGTTGAGGGCTCCCACTCCGCGGAGCGCCGATGCCCCACCGATCCACTTGCCAGGGACCGAAGCCTTTAGTCCCTGTGGATCACGCTCGATGAGGATCTAGGCGACTGTGAGGCCCTGCCCCCGCGTAACCGACCACCCTGCGGCCGGCTGAGTCTTTCCCTCAGCCCCTCTTGCAGATCGGCTCGTCTGGAGTCGCCGTTACCGGGCTTACCGAACTTGTTACCGGCCGGAATATTACCGCCTAGGCCCTCGGTGAGTCCAGAGCAAAGACCTACGCCCGCCAGATGATGCGGACTCGGCGACCATCGAATGTGTTCCGTCCCGGCTTCCTAATCGGGTCGATGACGACCCTCTCGACCAGGGCGGAGACGATGGCGCGCTGCCTGTAGATCTCGAGCCTCGGCCACCGCTTGCGCATCTCCTCGTCCACCGGTAGACCGTCGAGACCCTGAGACCGGCGCGAACCGTCAAGCCGCGCGGTGATCCCCTGCTGACGAGCGACGAGGACCTGCCGCGCCGCGCCGCGCTCTGCGGCGCTGATCTCCCCTCTCGCCCACTGGCATGCCAGGTCCTTCATGCGGTCCTCGACGTCTCGCAGCGCGGCCGAGTCCTTAGCATCGTCCTTACGTCGCATCACCCGAACCAGCGCGCCCTGGTCGATCGATCGCAGGACGGCCTCGGTTACTCGATCCTCGACAGGCTCGGCCAGCGTCCGGATCTTGCCGCATCCCTTGAAGCCCGGTCCGGTCGCGCAGACCATGCACCGCTTTCCGTCACCGCGCGGCCGAGCCACAAGGTCCGCTCCGCAGACGCCGCAGACCGCGATACCGTGGGTGAGCAGGTACGACCCCGCCTTGCCGTTGCGTCGGCGATCCGGGCTGCCGAGCAGACCGCGCAGCGCGTCGGACTTCTCGGTCGTGATGATCGCTGGCCACGCGGCCTTGTCGTTGACGATCATGCCGATGCTCCTCCTGTCGCCGTCGATCCAGATCCGCTCCCGCCGGCCGCTGATCCTGGCGCTCACGAGGATCCGCTTGATGACGTGGACGGACCAGCGGGTCTTGCCGGTGACCGAGACCACACCCCGTCGGGTCCAGTCGGTCGCTATCGACCGCAGGCTCGCTCCCTGGAGGACCTTGTCCGCAGCATCGCGGATCAGGGCCGCCTCTGCCGGTCGGATCGTCCTCCGGTCGTCCTCGTAGCCGAACGCGCGCCCGCCGCCTACGTCCTGTCCCTGCTCCGCGAGCTGTAGGTGCTTGCTCGCGATCCGGCTCCGGATCACGCGCAACTCCTCGCGCGCGAAGCTCGCACGAACGTCGAGCTCCAGCAGACCCTTTCCGGTCCTGAAGTCGGCCGAGCCGCCCATCCAGCCGACCGTGATCTTCGCTTTCGCGCATGCCTCGTAGAAGCGGACGTACGGAGAGAAGCCACGGCTGAGCCGGTCCAGGTCGCGCGAGAGGACTAGATCGACCTCGCCGCGCTCGATCATCTCGATGAGCCTGTTGAAGGCGGGACGCTCGACCTTGCCGCTGCCGCTCAGGTCGTTGTCTTCGAGGATCGCGACGACGCATGCGCCGCGACGCTCGGCCTCCGCGCGAAGCTCCTTCTCCTGGCGCTGAACGCCGAGGCGCTTCTCCTTCTCCTCCGCGCGGTCGTCTCGCGAGATCCGCGTGTAGATGGCGGCGCGCAGTAGGTGCGTGGTCTTCGAGGTCGGGCGGGTAGCAGTTCGGATCATGAGTAGAGTTTAACTCCATTCTTGGCGCGGCTGATCTCTCCGGGCAGCGCATACCCGGAGCCGCCGCCGATGAGCCCCGCCATTGAGATGCCGTGATGCGGAGCGCGGAAGGGGCGTGTCCAGTCGATGGGGCGCCCGGGCCCCAGGTCGCCCAGCAGGCTCCTCACCTGCGCCACATCGAATGCTTCGCTCGGTTCCAGGGGCGGCAGGATGCCGGGCAGGCAGCGCGCCAGCATCGTCTTGCCGGCGCCGGGTGGGCCGCTGAGCAAGAGGTGGTGTCCGCCCGCGGCGGCGACCTCGATCGCGCGCCGTGCCTCTTCCTGACCATGGACCTCGGCGAGGTCGTGCTCGTGAACATCGGTGCTCGATTCGAGCGCGGCGTCGGTGAGCGGCTGCGGCGCGATTTGCTCGCCACCTC
>Ga0207684_10006637_pt1 | contig 10518 bp, 8 predicted proteins | sample KBSK5501metaG_FD_184342 | JGI IMG/M metagenome (GOLD analysis project Ga0207684, IMG submission 184342) | Corn, switchgrass and miscanthus rhizosphere microbial communities from Kellogg Biological Station, Michigan, USA - KBS K5-50-1 metaG... | ecosystem: Host-associated > Plants > Roots >... | reverse complement strand
CTTCGATAGAGTCGTCGGGCGCATGGCGTGCAAATGATCCAGAACCCTGGCTTGGTGTTCGGTGATGGCCTTTCCAGTCTCATCCTCCCGCACATGTTGACGATGGCAGAGCAAGAAAGATGGCCGGATAGGCCTCCAGGAGCCGTCTGATTCGCGAGTCAAACATAGGCCGGAGCGTGTGGCAAACGGTTTGATTTGTCAAACAAAATGTTTTGTCTAACTCTGCTTCAGCTCTGATCAGCGCGCTGCGACCTTATTTGTACGACCTGTGGGCGCCTCTTGAAAATTGTGCCCGCGTGACGTTCCGGGAGCCGGGTGGTAAGCCCGTCCAACGCTCCTAAAGCGTCAACCGGCTACCCCCTTCCCCAGCAACTTCCGGTTTATAGTCACATCATGCGAGCAATTGTGGCGGGTGGCGGGACCGGCGGACACGTGATTCCTGCGCTCGCTATCGCACAGGAGCTGCAAAAACGGTACAGCGCTGAAGTACTGTTCATCGGGACGGCGCGGGGGATCGAGAATCGTCTGGTTCCGGCGGCGGGATTCCCACTTCGACTGGTGCAGGTGGGTGCGCTGAACCAAGTGAGTCTGAAGACGCGCCTGCAGACACTTTTCGATCTTCCCCGCGCGGTTTGGGATGCGCGGGGCATGCTCGCCGAATTTCGTCCTGATGTGGTGATCGGGGTGGGCGGATACGCTTCCGGTCCGGCCATGCTGGCGGCAGTCCTCAAAGGCATCCCGACTCTAGCGTTCGAACCTAATGTGGTGCCCGTTTTCGCCAATCGTATTGTGGCCAGGATGGTTTCGGGGGCGGCGGTGCACTTCGAGGAGACGGCGCGATATTTCCCGCACGCCGTAGTCACAGGCGTCCCGGTTCGCGAAGCCTTTTTCGAAATCGCAGGCAGGCCGACCGCAAACGACAAGCCTACGTTGCTGGTGTTTGGCGGAAGCCAGGGCGCGAATGCCATCAACCAGGCAATGATTCAGTGTTTGCCTGAGCTAGTGAAGCAGGTGCCGAACGTCCATATCATCCACCAGACTGGAGAGCGTGGCTATAATGACGCGCAGGCTGCCTACCGGCAAGCGGGCTCGTCCGCCGAAGTGTACCCGTTCATTACCGATATGCCGGCTTTCTTCGCGCGAGCTGATTTGATCTTGTGCCGCTCCGGCGCGAGTACGGTAGCGGAAATCACTGCGGCGGGCAAGCCGGCGGTTTTCGTTCCTTTCCCGCGCGCGGCTGACGATCATCAGAGGGTCAACGCCCAAGCCCTGGAGCGAGCAGGCGCCGCGGTGGTGGTGGAAGAAACCAAGCTGGAACGGGTATGGCTGGCGGATACCGTCGCCGCGCTGCTGGGCGACCGCGGGCGGCTGCAGCGCATGAGCCAGGCGGCAAGAAAGCTGGCGCATCCCGACGCGGCCCGCGACATTACGGCGATGGCGGCGCGGTTGGCGGGAGTGGAAGAATCAGCGGCCTCGGATTTGCACGGATAGACACGGATCTGATTTCTTTTTCAAGCATTCGTTTTTCAATCGGTGTTGATCGGTGTGAATCCGTGGCTAGGTTTTCCTGATTTATGTTTGCCAAAATCCAGCGCATTCATTTCGTCGGCATCGGCGGCATCGGCATGAGCGGCATTGCCGAGGTGCTGATCAACCTTGGCTACAGGATTTCTGGCTCGGATCTGAAGATTTCCGCCATCACGCAGCGGCTGGCTGGCCTGGGCGCCACCATCTTCGAAGGGCACGCCGCGGAAAATATTGCTGGCGCGGAAGTCGTAGTGATGAGTTCGGCGATTGTCCGGGAGAATGCCGAGGTCACCGAAGCCCACAGACTCCATATCCCTGTCATCCCGCGCGCCGAGATGCTGGCGGAGCTGATGCGCTTGAAGTACGGCATCGCCATTGCCGGGATGCACGGCAAGACTACGACCACCTCCATGGTCGCCGCCGTGCTGGCTGCGGGGGGCCTTGATCCCACGGTCGTCGTCGGTGGGCGGGTGGACGCCATGGGCTCCAATGCCCGCGTGGGCAACTCGGAATACATGGTAGTCGAGGCCGATGAGAGCGACCGCTCGTTCCTGAAACTGTCGCCCGTGCTTGCGGTGGTCACCAACGTCGACCGGGAGCACATGGATTGCTACCGCAACATGCGCGAGGTGAAGCGGGCTTTTCTGGAATTCATGGACCGGGTTCCGTTCTACGGCGCGGTTGTGGTCTGTAATGACGATCCGCAGTTGCGCCGCCTGTTTCCGCAAATTCGGCGGCGGACGGTGAGCTACGGAACGCGGCGAGGCTCGGATTTTCACATCAAACTGGGGAAGGCTGGGTTCAAGTCGGCTGTAGCCTCCGAGGAACGGCAGCCCACCAGCCATTTTCATGTCACCTTCGGGGAGCGCGATCTCGGCGAATTCCGGCTGCACGTGCCGGGAGTGCACAACGTAATGAACGCGACCGCGGCTATTGCAGTGGGAGTCGGCTTCGACATCGAGGTTGACGACATCCGCGCGGCTCTGGAAAACTTCCGCGGGGTGGACCGGCGTTTCCAGTTGCGCGGCCAGGCAGCCGGGGTGAGCGTGATTGACGATTACGGCCATCATCCCACCGAGATTCGCGCCACTCTGGCGGCCGCCCGAGAATGCGGTTTCCGAAAAATTCATGTGATATTTCAGCCCCACCGCTATACCCGCACCCGTGATCTCACAGACGAGTTTGCAACCTCGTTCGAGAACGCGGACTCACTTGTCGTCCTCGATATTTACGCCGCAAGCGAAACGCCGATCGAGGGCGTCACGGGGGAATCGTTGGCGCGGCTCATTGGCGAAACAGGGAAGTCCGCGGCAAGCTATGCCGGCTCGTTTGCGGATGGGGTCGCATCGGTTGTGGCCGCTGCCCAACCGGGAGACATGATTCTGACCTTGGGGGCGGGCAGCGTGTCGCAGCTTGGACCGATGATTCTGGAAAAACTACGGGCAAAGGGCGCCTAGCTGCCCGGCACAAAAACCCGCCACAAAAACAGCGTTAAGCTGATAACGACTCTTGCCGTCGCCCGTCAAACTCGGAGAAGGGCAGCAATATGGCTTCCGAAAAAGCAATTTATTGGACAGCGGTCGGCGTCCTCGCTCTGGCGGTCATGAACGGATTCGTGAGCCAGTACAGAGGGTGGGCAAGTCGCCTCGCGGACAAATCCATCGCGGTGGTGGAACAGGCTTCCGAAATGGCCGCGGGCTATGTAAATTTGGCCGCAGGCCGCGAGAATGACGGTTTCAAGCCCACGGAAAGGGCAGTCGTGCGCGCTCAGGTCCGTTTGGCGCGTGTCCAGAGCTCTCTGGCGCGGCATCGGGCCGAAATGGCTCGCGTGCAAGCGCAAGCGATTCGTGCCCAGGTCATGGAGCCTGGGATTCAGGCGGTCATCGCCTGCCCACGGGAGAACCTTGTCATCACTGTCCCTCAGCCTCCTCAAATATCTGAGGACGGCACCTTCTAACCGGGAGAGTCCGGTTGGTTGCGTTTGGGCCACGGACGACCGAAATACTGCTCGGCCCACTCCTGTGCAAAACTCACCAATTTTTTCTATCTCTCGTTCCCAAAAGCAGTTATAGTATTTTTGCTCAGCGATTTCCCGACGACAATTGACCTGAGTTGATGGCGCGGAAAACCGGCCCCACCATCTCGCAGGAAGAATTGTACCCACTGGCCGACGAGCCGGAGCGCGAAGAAGTGCATGATGCGCGCCTGCTCGACTTGGACGTGGAGCAGGAACCACCATTCCTGCGGGTGCAGAAGCGTGTCCCGGTCCGTCGTGGTTCACTTCCAAAGAAAACTGTCACTCGCCTGACCTGGGCGGCGGTAGCCCTCGGCATCGTCTTTCTCTGCGGAATCGCGGTCGCATCTCTCTACCACTATGGAGAGCGTTCCTGGCGTTTCCGGGTCGAGTCGAGCGACGACATTGAAATCAGCAGCCTGGAGAACGTGGCCCGCTCGCAGGTTATGGAAGTCATGGGCGGCGACATCGGCCGCAATATTTTCTTTGTGCCCCTAGCACAGCGAAAAACGCAGCTGGAGCAGATTCCATGGGTCGAGTCGGCCAGCGTCATGCGCTTCATCCCCAACCGGCTCAAGGTTGAAATTCACGAACGTACTCCGGTGGCTTTTGCGCGGGTGGGTTCCAGAATCCTGCTGACTGACAACCTCGGTACCCTGATGGAATTGCCGGGCAAGAAGAAATATTCCTTCCCTGTGATTGTGGGCATGAACACAGGCGAGCCGCCATCCACTCGCGCCGCGCGCATGAAGATCTATAACGACGTAGTCCGCCAGCTCGATTCCGGTGGCGCCCGTTACTCGCAAGATCTCAGCGAAATCGATCTGTCTGATCCGGACGATGTGAAAGTCTTGGCCAACAATCGCGCCGGGGAAGTGCTAGTCCATCTGGGGTCGTCCAACTATCTGGAACGCTACAAGGTGTACGTCGCTCATATACAGGAATGGCAGCAGCAATTCGACAAACTGGAGTCGGTGGACTTGCGCTACGACCGGCAGATCATCGTCAATCCAGATTTGCAAGGTGCGGCGAAGCAGCCGGCGATTTCTCCCGGTGCGGCCAAGAAGGCCATGGCTGCGGGGGTAAAGCCCGCCGCTCTGATCACTCGCATCACCGCCACGCCCAAACCATCTCCAGCCTTCACGGCAAAAACTGCGGGGCCATCCGGGGCGAAGCCGGTTCCTGCAAGGCTAGTCGCAACCAGGAAGGTGGCTAAAGCTGGACATCGCAAAGCGCACGTCCGGCAGACCAGATTCAAAGCCAAAGCAAGAGCTAAGACGGCTGCGTTCGCAGCCCCAAAGAGTGGGCCAAAAGCCGCCGCGCCCGGTTCGGCGGGGCGTGCGAATCCGAATTCATCGCGAGCTGCTGCCAAGCCTGCGAAACCAAGCCCTGCGATTGCCAAGGGAGAGGAATCACGATAGGAATGGCGAATCAGCGCGAGCATCTTCTAACCGCGATTGATGTCGGCAGTGCCAAGACATGCGCGCTGGTGGCGGAAATTACCGACAGCGGTTTGCGCTACCGCGGCCACGGCGTGGCCGAATCGCGCGGTTCGCGCAAAGGCGTCATTGTGGATCTGGACAAAGCGGTGAGCTCGATTCAGAAGGCGGTGGAGCAGGCGGAAGACACAGCGGGAGCGCCCATCGAACATGCTTTGCTGGGCATAGCCGGGGCGCACGCTCGCGGAATCAACAGCCACGGAGGTCTGAGCTTCGGCGCCCGGGCGCGTGAGATTGGACGCGAGGAACTTCGCGCCGCGGTGGAGAAGGCTCGCGCCATTCCGCTGCCCGCCGATCGTGAGGTTCTGCACCTGCTGCCCCAAGAATTCATTCTCGACGATCAAACCGGCGTGCACGATCCGCTGGGCATGATGGCGGCGCGTCTGGAAGTCCGGGTACACATGGTGACGGTCGCTTCGAGCGCCATGCAAAACGTGATCACCGCGGTCAATCGCGCGGGCGTGCATGTGGACGATACCGTATTCGAGCCCCTGGCCTGTGCCGATGCCGCATTGCGCTTGGATGAGCGCGAACTGGGCGTCTGCCTGGCAGAGCTGGGCGCCGGCTCTACCGGCCTGATCGTATTTCACGAAGGCGCGGTGGCGCACACTGGTGTAATTCCGATTGGCGGTGATCATTTCACCAGCGATCTTTCCGTGGGGCTCTGCACTCCCGTGGCAGAGGCGGAAAAGATCAAGCGGCTCTACGGTAACGCCATCGTGACGCTGATCCCGGAGGGAAACGAAGTCGAGGTTCCATCCGTCGGAGATCGTCCCTCACGGCTGATTTCCCAGCGCATGGTGGCGGAAATCCTCGAACCGCGTGCCCGGGAACTGTTTGAAATGCTGCGTGACAATCTGCGTCACGCCGGAATGTTCGAGTTGTGCGCGGCGGGCGTTGTACTCACTGGTGGGGGATGCCGCTTGCCCGGCATTCTTGAGATCGCGGAGTCCGTTCTCCACCGCCCGCTGCGACTGGCATGGCCGATGCCGCTGGCCAAGATGCCGTCTACGCTGGCCGAGCCCGAGTATGCAACCGTCCTCGGCATGGTGTTCTACGGACACCGCGCCCGTATCGCGCGCGGTATCCAAGACGAGCGGTGGAGTTCGAGGTTGAAGGCAATGTTTGTGGGGAAGGGTGCATAACAGTTGCAGCGGGGCATTTGGTAGCCGCCGGGACGGCGGCGCTGCGGTCGAGACTGGGAGCGGCGGTAAGCGAGGTAAGGGAGAGACAAGAGAACAGGCAAGCAAATTTCACAGAAGGTGGCAGAAATGAAAAAAGAAAACGACATTCGCATCAGCTTCAACGAAGATTCCCGCAACGATGCCAAAATCAAGGTCATCGGTGTGGGTGGAGGCGGCAACAACGCAGTAAACCGCATGATTGACTCCGGCATGGAGGGGATCGAATTCGTGGTCGCCAACACCGACCTGCAGGCGCTGCGGATGTCGCGCGCCCCGATGAAGATCCAGCTCGGGGTGAAGCTCACCAACGGTCTGGGCGCGGGTGCCAATCCAGAAGTCGGACGCAAAGCCGCACTCGAGGATTCCGACAAGATCATTGAAGCGCTCGAAGGCGCCGACATGGTGTTCGTCACCGCCGGTCTGGGCGGCGGCACCGGAACCGGAGCCGCGCCCATCATTGCATCGCTGGCTAGCGAGATGGGAGCGCTCACGGTCGCGGTTGTCACCAAGCCATTCGCGTTCGAAGGCAAACGCCGCATGCAGCAGGCGGAGCGCGGTATTTCCGAGTTGATGGATTCGGTGGACACCACCATCGTCATTCCCAACGAAAAGCTGCTGGCCGTCGCTCAGGACGCTGGCTTTTTCGAGTCCTTCCGTGTGGCCGATGACATCCTCCGCCAAGGGGTGCAGGGTATCTCGGACATCATCACGATTCCGGGCATCATTAACCGCGACTTCGCTGACGTGAAGGCCATCATGGCGGGCATGGGTTATGCCGTCATGGGCACGGCCACAGCTAGCGGAGCACATCGAGCCACCGATGCCGCGCAAAAAGCCATTGCGTCGCCGCTGCTCGAAGCGGGCGCAATCGACGGCGCACGCGGAATTCTCATCAACATCACTGGTTCCACATCGCTCAAGCTGGCCGAGGTGCAGGAGGCCTGCAGCATCATTCAGGGTGCCGCCCACGAGGATGCCAACATCATTTTTGGCGCGGTACTGGACGAAAAGGCCAAGGACGCGGTGAAGATCACGGTGATAGCCACCGGCTTCAAGGATTCCGACATGCGACGCCGACAGGCAGAAAGCAGGGCCGGCTTTGTGGTTTCGTCACAAAGACCCGATCCTGAGCCTGACTTCGAGCCGGAGGCTCCCCCCATGGTGATGGAGCAACACCAGCCCGAACGGCACGCCGCAGCACCCACAGAGAGGATCGCGGTTGACACGCTGCGCGACGCCATGATCGCCAACTTCGAGAAAGAGGACCTCGATGTACCGGCATTTCTGCGTAAGAGGGGCGAGATAAGCTAGGAACAGGTTGGCACTAGCATCACCGGGATGACAGGAGGCAGCCCCACGTCTCGCTGCGCGAGAAATGGGCCCACTCCTTGCCTCGTCTTGCTTTTTTTTTACCGGAGTTAGCGACTCACCACTTCTGCTGTCCTTTTGACTTCTCCTGTCGTCTAATCGAATACTGATACCGGGCTGTGCACCTCTCACTCAACGGGTACAAGATGAAGGGGAGAAAATGAAGCAAGTTCTACTAGCGTGCCTAACGATTGTTATGTGTCTAGGGTTTCTGCAGGCTGCTGCTCCGGAGGCCGGTCCCGGCAGCCCGCAATACACCAGTGACAACCATCTTCTCCGGCCAGAGAAGTACCGGGAATGGATCTATCTCTCCACGGGCTTGGGCATGAACTACAGCCCCCAGGCTGCGGACCACCCCATGTTCACCAACGTATTTGTGCCGCAGTGGGTCTACTCTGAATTCTTGAAGAATGGGAAGTGGCCAGACAAGACGATGTTCGTGGTCGAGGAGCGCGATTCGGAAACCAAAGGTTCGATCAACAAGGCGGGGCATTTCCAAAGCGATTTGATGGGTATGGGCGTCGAAGTGAAAGATGAAAGCCGTTTCCCGGAAAAGTGGGCCTACTTCAGTTTTGACGAAAGCACGAAATCAGCGGAAGCTAATCCCAAGGCGGCTTGTTGGCAGTGTCATGAAGACCACGCCGCCGTGGAGCACACCTTTGTGCAGTTTTATCCCACGCTGAAGCCACAGGCCAAGAAGTTTGGAACTTACAAGCAGGCTGCAGAGAATCCGTAGACGGCCCCGAAGTTGTCATTTCGGCGGCGAAGCCCATGTGGGCGTACAAGAGTGTCCGCCCCACACAATCTCTAGCTTCCCGGATCAGTACACAGACCGTGATGCTTCTCTTGTGAATGTCGATTCCGCAGCACCGCGAATGTAGCACTTCCATAGCTCCCTCTCTGCTTGAGCAACAGCGGAAGGGACGCCTGAATCAAGATAGTCTCTCCTACGCGCTCCCCATCGAAGATGAGGGCTACAGTCCGTTGTTCATAACGGCGTCCGGGTCAAACTAAGACCGCGGGTTCTCGCGACTCCACTGCTAGACAACCTCTCCAGCCGCGGCTGCTATTCCCAACGATAGAATCACCCCGCCACCCGCACAAGGCCGGCTGTGAGGACCCGTTTCATTGTTCGTTGTGCCTGAAGGGCATGAAAAACTAAGCTATAGCTACGGTCGTGATGCCGCAAGCCTTGAGCCAATCGGCTAAGCCATGCAGGTCCTCGGTAAAAGTGGGGAAACAGCGTACCGGTTGTGGATCCCGATCGGCGGGCACGGCCACGTAGATCTCGGTGGCTCCGATATCAACTCCGGCGGCATCGGGCTTCAGGATGGGCAGGACAGCTTGCGTCTGACGCTCTCTTTTCTTATGGGCCATGGTAGGATCACCTTGCTTGAATTAGCCAAGGGCGACGGCCCAGGTTGTGCAAGCTAGGCAGTCTTCCAAACGGGATCATTGCTCCCTCTTCTATTGCACCAGAGAAGACAATGTCACCACTGGCGTGAGCACGAGAACCTGGGACCATGCTTGACAACGGGCTCTCCAAAGCTCCATTGATCGGTCGGTCTGAGCTGCCGTCGCCCTCGGCGGTTTCGAAATTACTGTAGCCTCCCTGTGTTCCTTCCTGGTGTGACCGGCATACCGGTCCCCTTGCTTGACAATAACACCTTCCCACTTTGATGGGCCAAGGCGGCCCGAGGTGGGAAAACGCCCGAAGAACTCTGAACCCCGGTTCTGAGGCGGTTCCTCGACGCAGCCCTCCTCCGACTGCCCTCAATTATTAGATTATGAATGAATGCTGTTGCTGGGAATGGCACTTGCGAGGTAACGAGGGGCACGACGGGCTGATTATCGGACTGAAGTTCTTTTAGTGGGGGGTCACTTCGGTTTACGTTGCCGTGCCCGCAGAAAAAACAGTTGCCGCGGTGGCGGGCCCTTAGCGGCGAGCCAACGTGGAGACGAGCCACCAGGCGAGCAGCAACCGCGGAGAGACTAACAGCAGCCAGCCGAATGTGTACACCCGCGAGGCGCGCAGGAACCGCTATAGCCCTTGTTGGCTGAGGCGATCATACAGTTTTGTCTCTTCAGTCGCAGGCGAGGAGACATGGGCGGAATTCGGTTCATGACGCCTTCTCAGCTGTGCTCGACAAACGCCTGTCATTGTTCGCCGGCCGGCGCTTGAGAAATCGATGGTTGGCGGTGCCAGATTTGTGACCCATGAACAAACTTCAAGTCCAACACACAAAGAGTTCTGCAGTCGCTCGGGCGAACGATTCTGCGGATAATCTGATTACCCTCTGCGGCGAATGCCACGGAACACCCCACGGCGCAGGCAATCGCGGACTAACCGCTTAAGAACCTGATTCTTAACAACTTATGCTTCATAGCCCAGAAGGGCCACACAAAGTGAAAGTTTTCACTCGATCGCGCGTACGAGTGATGACAGTAAGACAAGAGAATTAGCTGGGGTCCAGAACCGCGTTTATATGTTTGAAAACACAGGGGAACACAATTGACAAACGGCGTTGGCAACAGGAATGCTCGGATAATTCACCAAGGCTTGTCCGGCGACAAACCAGTAGAAAGCGTAGAAAGCAAGGAGGTGGGGATGGTGCCAATCGAAACACGCGTTCATTCTTACGAGGCTGTAGCGGGAAGCACCCGGGTCTATGACTCATCTGCACGGAATGCCTGGATGCTGTTCATGGCGAGTTTCCTGGCCCTCTATTTTGAGCTCGTCGTCATTCGGTATCTCTCTACGGAGATCCGCGTGTTCGCCTATTTCAAAAACTTACCGCTGATTTCCAGCTTCCTTGGACTCGGATTGGGCATGGCCATAGGTAGCCCGCCAAGAGTGCTGAAGCGTTTGTTCCCTCTGATCGCGACAATTCTTTTCCTTCTGACAGCTTTCGCGGGACCCTTGCAC
>Ga0207684_10006635_pt1 | contig 10519 bp, 10 predicted proteins | sample KBSK5501metaG_FD_184342 | JGI IMG/M metagenome (GOLD analysis project Ga0207684, IMG submission 184342) | Corn, switchgrass and miscanthus rhizosphere microbial communities from Kellogg Biological Station, Michigan, USA - KBS K5-50-1 metaG... | ecosystem: Host-associated > Plants > Roots >... | reverse complement strand
CGTACAAACGAGCGCGCAGGATCGCAATACCAATCGTGATAGGAAGTGAGAGCAACAAGAGAGGATAGGTAATCAGGCCGAGAAACACGGAAGACGGGATATTAGGCTGATTCAATGCTGGGAAAATGAAAGTGAACATGGGAAGAATCACAAAAATTCCTGTGAGCACGACGATAATGCCAAAGACCACCCACTTGGTTTGCTGGCGTTCGACACGAGTGGACACACGCCTGTAGCGGTAGATTTGCGAAAAGATGATGGTCACATAAACAACGGGGGTAACCAGCCCGAGCCACCAGGGCAAATTATTCGAATTGAAACGCGAGGTGGGAGGTAAGACCGTCGAGACGGCCCCGATCATGCCGAGCAGCAAGAACAGTCCCATCCAGCGTGGGACAAGCCGTCCATTGGGGAAGAGCACCAGGAACAAAACGATTGAGGCGAGTCCGAGCCCGCTCAAGAATGTGATAGGTACAGTGAGAGCCGGGTAGGCGAGTGCCAGCGCGGAGATGGGAAATCCTGGGTAGGTGCTATTGAACATCACGAGAAAAAAGGCGGTCAAGAGCGCAAACCACTCATCGGATCTGCGCCAGAAGATGAGGAAGCCGATCCCACTCCAGATCGCAACGATGAGCGTGAAGAAGATGGTAAGCAAAACTGCGGCACAATACTTCTTCAACTCATCCAGGCTGCATATTGTTTTGCTAGCGCAACCATCCAAGGAGAATGCTCCATCAGATGTTCGGTCATGCGGCGTAGCACTTTGGCGGCTGTCCACTCTTCCCCTTCATGGGAGAATACGCGCTCGCGCTCTGCTGGCGACAAAGCGCGCAGGAAGAGTTCATGATCCATTGCATTATCAAACAGCCTCATAGGGAGATCGGGCGGAAGAGGATTGCCAAAAGTTGCCGTAGGATGTTCCGCCAGGCAAGAGACATACCACGCTTCGGTTTCTAAGATATGATGAAGATGCTGCGTGAGCGACCATCCATCAGGAGATGTTGAACGGTTTCGCTGTACCGGGGACACACTATCGTATAGATCAAGCAGGGCGGCACGCGCTGCAGCTGCAACATTGAGGGCGTTGTCAATCTCTCTATCATCGGGGGGCGCCAGGTCAGCTTCAAACCTGGGTCCTACCTGCCTATTAGGTGCCGCGAGCCGCTCTTTTACGACCAACTCGATCTTACCATCGTCTTCAACGTTTTCTATTATGCTCAGATCATTTTTCTTCAACCAACTCAAATAGCCAGCGATCGCGGCGGGAGCAGCCTTCACCGCTTCCTCATAGGTCGGTGCAGAGGAGAAACATCCGGGCAACTCACGGAAATAGGCCATACTTTCTCCAGGCCACTCTTCAACCAAAGCATAATAGCGCATATCGCCTCCTACGTTTTACATCTGTCTGGTATCATAGCCGTGCTAAATTGCGTCTTGTTTCAATGATACACTATAAGTTAGAAAAGAAAATGAGAACAACAGGATGCTAAGCATAAATTCCTAGCATAAATTCCTAATTTCAGTACTCACTCCGATATCTTATGATTAAACTACGTGATCAAATATATTGACAACATCGTAGTAATATGCTAGACTTCCATCGTCAAGAAAGACAGCTTAGCTTATTATCAATTAGTACACTAAGGAGAAATACCGTGACCCACACGCGCGCAGAACTTGAGCGCGAGGCAGTGGCACACTTCAAGACAATTGGGCGTACGCTCAAAGCGACCGCCGGACAGGCTTGGATGGAAATGGATCTCACCTTGCCTCAACTTCGCACGCTGCTTATCCTTGCTGAGGAGGGGCCACTGGTCATTGGGCAGATCGCCCAGCGCCTGGGCATCGGCTTATCTACAGGCGGCCATCTTGTTGACCGGCTTGTGCAAGCTGGCCTGGCAGAACGCACGGAGGACGCCGAGGACCGCCGCCGCACACTGGCACGGCTGACTCCAACAGGCGAAGATCTATATGCACAACTTCTCAGTCGCATACAGCAAGTGCAGACCTTGATTCAGAAATTAGACGACGACGACCTGGCAGCATTGTTGCAAGGTCTCAGGGCACTCAGCCGGGTTGCAGAGCAGGAGCGCTGCATGTAAGCCGTGGCTAAAGTGACCTCGACAGATCGCTTGATAAGACAATCTCTCTCAAAAAGTTGAACCATTGGAAAAGAGAGGAACGTAATCTAATGGCACAAACACAAACCGGGTCAGCGGCGACAATAACCACCCAGGAACCCCAATCCCTGAGTGCAACCGCCAGCCGGCAGCGACTCGTCTTGATTATCATCGGCGTGCTCCTGGGCATGCTGCTAGCTTCGCTAGACCAGACGATCGTTGGCACTGCCTTGCCTCGCATCGTTGCCAACCTGGGCGGTCTCGAGCACTATGCCTGGGTCGTCACCGCCTACTTGCTCGCCTCGACGGTCTCGATTCCGATCTATGGTAAGCTCTCCGACATCTATGGCCGGCGGCCGTTCTTCATCGGCGGCATGGTCATCTTCCTGATTGGCTCAGCTCTGGCGGGCACCAGCCAGGACATGACCCAGTTGATCATCTACCGGGGCATCCAGGGATTGGGAGCCGGAGCGATGATGCCCATCGCCATGGCTATCATCGGCGATGTTTTTCCGCCAGCTGAACGCGGTAAATGGCAAGGCTTGATCGTGGCCGTCTTTGGTCTTTCCTCGATTGTTGGACCAACGCTGGGTGGTTGGATCACCGATAACTGGGGCTGGCGCTGGGTCTTCTACGTGAACATGCCCGTGGGTGCCATCGCCATCCTGACGGCCGGGTTCGTGTTGCCGAAGGCCATCCGCCGCGTGCAGCACAAGATTGACTACATTGGCGCAATCACCCTGGTCGCAGGTACGGTTCCGTTGCTGCTGGCTTTTTCATGGGCTGGCACACAATATGCCTGGAATTCCTGGCAGATCATCGGTCTGTTCATCTTTGCTGCGGTGATGCTAGTCATCTTCTTCTGGCTTGAGACTCGGGTAGCCGAGCCCATCATCAGTCCCCGGCTGTTCAAAAACAGCATCTTCCTGATCTCGGCCATCGCGATGTTCCTGGTCAGTGCGGGCCTGTTCGGGGCCATCCTGTACCTACCTCTCTTCGTCCAGGGTGTGCTGGGTGAAAGCGCCACGAATTCTGGCGTTGTGCTGACGCCGCTGATGCTCGGCTTTATATTCAGCAGTTTGGTTGGGGGACAGCTCCTCTCGCGCACTGGCCGCTACAAGCTCCTGGCGATTGTTGGTTTCGCTGTCGCTGCAGTCGGTATGTTCCTGCTCTCGCGCATGACTGCTACCACGGTCCAGGGCGAGGTCGTTCGCAACATGATCATTACCGGCCTGGGTATTGGCGTGATGATGAGCCTCTTTACGATCGTCGTCCAGAACGCCTTCCCGTACAGGCAGCTTGGCGAGGTCACAGCCACCGTCACCTTCTTCCGCTCGATCGGCTCGACCATTGGTGTGGCCGTGATGGGCACGATCATGACCAACACGTTTCAAAGCGCGCTGCAGAGCAACATGCCACGGGCGATCACGCGGCTGGTGCCACCGGATCGCCTGGCCCAGCTTCAGAACCCCCAGTTGCTACTGGCTCCAGATGTTGTGGCGAAGATTCAGCATAGCTTTGCGGCTTTCGGTGCCCAGGGCATGACGCTGTTCAATCAGCTCATAGATGCCATCAGGGTGAGCCTGTCGACAGCCATTACCAACGTCTTCTTCCTTGGCTTCATCATCATGCTGCTGGGTTTGGTCACGGTGCTCTTCCTGCGCGAGATCCCACTGCGCAAAAGCAACACCGCTCAAGCGGCAGAGGCGGCCCCATCGGGCACGAACCGCAGTCGGGCCTTGCTTGGCTTGACGCTGGCGCTTGTTGCTCGCGAGGCGCAGAAGCCCGATGCCAACCCGCAGATCCTGGAAACGCTCTCCTCTGCCGTCAATGGGCGCTACCCTCATACATGGAGCGATGAACAGCGTGGCAGGGCAGTGGCTCAAGACATCATCGAGCCACTGTCCATCTCACTACTGGCCTCCTCTATCGGCAATGGAGGAGCACAGGCCAATGGAGCATCAGTAATCTCGGAGGGAACACCCACCGGGGAGGATGACACGCTACCCACAGCCGGCTTTCTCGGGTAGCGTGCATCCAATGTAACAAGTGGGCAGGGGCAAGCCTCCTGCCAGGAGCATAGGGGCGTTCCCCAGGAATCTCCCCTTAGAAATATGGAGGTTTAAAGCATGCTTACAACGCGACTGACCCTTGGCAAATATATATGCGGCATGGTGGCTAGTCTCATCATCTTCCTGGCCGGAGGATGGCTGATTCTGGCTCCTTTTGCGCTCGGCTACCAGCCCTATGGCGCTGACTGGACAAGTCAGACAGTGAACGACTTTGCGACGGGCATCCCCGTCGCCGTGGTCGCCCTGGCTAGCTTTGCCCTCTTTTTCATCTCGCTGATTGGTTCCTTACGAGCCGGCGGGATTCTCGTTTCACGGCCACGGCCACAGCCGCAGGCTCCCGTAGAGTACCAGCCACACGTTACGGCGCCGCTGGCTTCTGTAACATCTCAAAGCGATCTCGACAAGACACTGGCAACGCTGGCAGCAGCCCTTGCTGCTGATCTGACCGCACGCCGCCAGGCAGGTGGCGATCAACAGAGCGACCAGCAGGTTGAGCAGATGATGAATAGGAGGGAAGCATAATGCATGCAGGAGATGCCTTTAGGCGACTTGTTCCACCCGGAAGTCGGGTGTTGTTCCTGTTCTTTCTCGCGGGTATCTGGTTGGCTATCTCGCCATTTGCCATGACGACACAGCCGTCCGGGACGCACTGGGTCACCCCGACGATCAATAATGTCGCTATTGGTGCTATTATGATGGTCGTCTCGCTCCTGGGCATCCTGGGCTACATGTTGTTTGCCCTGCGCGATCTCATTCGTGAGGCGCAAGCAAAGCAGGATATCGAGCGACAGGCGATTGAGCTTCCAGCTCACCAGTAAATCCTTACTCTGAAACCTGGCGCCCCTTGCGGGTGCCAGGCTCTCTAACCCCCCACTTTTGATAGAACCGCAACAATCACTCTAGCTTGCACCTATAACATATCCCCTGATACAATAAAAGCACATTGGTTGGCTGGATATCCTTTGCGGTATCTTTCTAGAATGTATACTCATCTAATGCGTATATCGGGTCGAAGACAAATATGAGACCTGATTGAAGCAATGAGAGGTTGCTTGAGAAGACTAACCAGCTTTGTACGTGGCTGGATTTTTGTATTATGGATTTACCTGAGCGTGGGCTGGCGCTTCTATGGCTGGCGTTTGCAGCTCCGGTTCGGGCAAGCTTCTATTGTGGAAAGTACACAGACTGGTATGAAACAAACCCTGCTTTTTATCCGGCATGGGCAAACTACCTGGAATGTTGAACATCGCCTTCCTGGACAGTTACCAGGCGTAGCACTTAATGATAGAGGACGAGAGCAGGCTACTCGCCTGGCAGATGCACTGACAGTCCTACCAATCAGCGCCATTATCAGCAGTCCACTCGAACGGGCACGCGATACAGCCGAGATCATCGCAAGATCCCACAAGCTCGACATTCAATTTGAACCTGCGCTAATGGATATCGAGCTAGGTCGCTGGTCGGGACAAAGCTTTGACGAACTCGCAAAAAATGACTCTGAATGGAAAGCTTTTGTGCGCGATCCCACACTTGGGCCCGAAGGAGTTGAAACATTTCCCCAGGCGCAGGAGCGGGCAGTGGCGGCAGTCGAACGCTGGTGCAAGCAAGAGTCAACCGGTGCTTATCCAGCATTTGTAGCCCATGCAGACATTATCAAATTGCTGATCGCTTACTATACAGGCCTTGAGGCAGGACGAGCCGGAGCATTGTTCATCGATAACGCATCCGTCAGTCTCGTTGAACTGGATTCTGAACGCCGACCACGGGTTTTCGCTATCGGCTGGAGTCCTCGGCCTGGATGGCTAAAGCCACCGACTCCTGAAGTAGAGAAACCGCAAGCCGAAGAACAGATGGATGGTGAACAAAAGGGGTAGAGATACGGGTAGTCCCGTTATTTTATCAAAGGGAATTAGAGCATGTTTGACCCGCGTGATCCATATGAACGTTATTGGTGGCATTATGATTCGAGACGACCACTCTCGATGGCACAAATTATCGCGCTAGGCAGCGTCGATGCAAAGACGACAGCACTGGTGTGGATGATGCTGGAGCACGGAGCATCAATTACGGTAGCCGGTCCAACCGATCCACAGCCGGGAATTGGCAAAACTACCACGCTCAACTCCCTGCTCCAGTTTGTACCAGAGGGGACGGCGCTAGTTTACATGTCCGGTATGTACGAGGATTTTGCGTTCACGCGACTGCCGGATATCGATCCTGATAACACTTACGCACTATGCAACGAGGTAAGCAATCACCTGCCTATTTACATGTGGGGGCGCGTGGCCCGGCGCTATTTGAGCTTGCCCGCCCAGGGGTATCACATAGCTACAAGCGTACACGCCGATACTATAGACGACGTAATTCATCTGTACCAGCGCGACCTGCGGCTGGGTGCCGAAGATGTACGCCGCCTGGGGCTGGTGGTGAATATTGGACTGGTGGGGCGCGTGTACCCGCTACGCCGCCGGTGGCTTACCACATACTTCCTGCAATCCAACGCCGATCCCAGGCGGCCTGATAAAGTTACCCCTGTTCCACTTTCGCTGTGGAACGAATTTGATGACACCTTTGAACATGCAGATCAGTCCATCCTGGACAACCTGGCAAGCTGGGCCGGCATTACACCCGGTGAGTTTGCAATAGCACTCCAGCGGCGCATCGATTGCCTGGAAGAGGTATCACAGGGACAAGGGATTGATATGCAACGCATGTTCCAGGCAATCCATGATTTACGCACGCGCAGCAAAAAGTCCTCGTACTGAAACAAGAGAATTTTTCTCCTAACAAGGTTGTTCAAGTATAGAGAAGAAAGGAGGCAGCCATGCTGAATCTAAAGCAAGTAACGCAGATAGCAAGCGAAGGACGCTGGCCACGCATCTGTGATGAACGTCAATAACAATCGAAGAAGAGGAGCATACTCGTTATGAGTTATTCTGTAGCCATGCTCAGCGTCCACACGTCCCCGCTGGATACACCGGGCCGTACAAGAGATGCTGGCGGCATGAATGTGTATATACATGAACTAGCACGCGAACTGGGCCATTCCCAGACTACAATCGATATCTTCACTCGTCAAACAAACGAATATACGCCCCACATCGTTCAGCTGAGCCCCCACGTGCGGGTAATCCATATCAAAGCCGGTCCCACAGCCTCTATTGACAAGCGTGATCTCTATCAGTATTTGCCTGCTTTCGCACAAGGTATTGACGAATTTCGCATGGATGAGGGGATAGAGTACGACGTATTGCATAGTCATTACTGGCTTTCGGGCGTAGCTACCATGCAGCTTGCGCAATACTGGGACATCCCCCATGTAACTATGTTCCACACACTGGGGTATTTGAAACAGCTCGCAAATCCCAACGAAACGGAATCTCCATTGCGCCTGGATATGGAGTGCCGGCTGATTCAACAAGCTGACCGCATTATTGCCTCCACCAACGATGAGCGCCTGCAGATGATACGGCATTGTGGGGCCACACCAGGCAAGGTACAAGTCGTCCCTTGCGGTGTCGATCTCAAACGATTTGTGCCAAATGATCAACAACAAGCGCGGGAAAAGCTTGGATTAAAGCGTCATCAACCGGTGTTGTTATTTGTGGGCAGGCTTGACCCCTTTAAAGGTCCCGACCTTCTGCTACGCACAGCGGCAATGATGAAGAAACAGGCACAGGTGATCATTGTTGGTGGCAAGCCAACCGGCGATAAAGAGGTGCAACAACTGTGCGAACTGGCAGCCCAATTAAAGATCAGCAAACGTGTACTTTTTATGGGCGCGAGACCACAGCAAGAACTGCCGGTGATTTATAGCGCCGCTGATGTGACTGTAATTCCTTCTTATCATGAGAGTTTCGGGCTTGCCGCCGTAGAGTCCCTGGCCTGCGGTACACCGGTGGTAGCTACGCGCGCGGGCGGACTCATGACGGTGGTTCGCCATGGTGAGACAGGCTACCTGGTGCCACATTGCCCAGGTTTTTTTGCCGAGCGATTAGATACGCTGCTGGAAAATCCCACTATCCTCGAGCACATGCGCCTGGCGGCACGCCCCTCTGTACTCCAGTTTAGCTGGAAGCATGTTGCAAATCAGGTGTACGATGTCTACCAGGATGCGATAAGCGAGGCCAGGTGCCTGGTGGCGCAGTAATGTTTTCTCTCTGAGAGAAACAGTAATTGGTAAGTTCTTTCGCCTTCGTTTGAATAATGAGGATGATATTTGCCAGGGTGATTAGCAACGGTAGAGAATACCGGCTTATCACCCAGCAACGTCTTCTCATGGATATCACAATGTCCTCACAAAGCGTTTTTTCGGTCAAATAGGCAGGATTAGGCTACCAATATTGCCCAAAAAGGTGGACATTCACAATTCGATATGGTATAATCAATCCAACTAGAGACAGAGAATGAGATCTAAGCTAACGAGGTTAGTTGCTTATGGACTCGGTTTCATCAATAATATCACGGGTTGCATCACTGACTTTGTCAGTTGCAAATCAGGATGACACATAGACAATAAGACTAGGGACGGTTTGCCCTGGTTTTTTTTTATCCATTGTCAGACTTATACGCACGCAATTGCCGGGCTCATCGATTTTTCTTCATTCTTTGGGCCAACTCTCTGAGCATTCACTGGATACGAGTGCACAGTGTTTTTACGAAAGGAGGAAAGAAGAGTTCCCATCGAGCTGACGGCGCGTCTAAAGGTGGACTTACAGGTGCGCGACAAAGGAGACGACGCACCTACTTGCGTATGTAGAAGAAACAAACGAAAAGTGGCCGCGGAGTGGTTGCTTGATTTTAAGGAGAGTACCGACAGTGAATTCAAGTATGATCAATAAGATCGCCAAAGCTAAGCGTTACGCGGAGGAACCCGAACGTATTCAGTTTACTCGCTTCGAAGCGACGTTCCGGGGAGAGAATGACGTCCATACCACAACTTACGATAATGGTGAATGGCACTGTACCTGTCATTTCTTCCATGACTGGGGTGACTGCAGCCATACGATGGCGATGCAGCGAGTATTGGGCGTGACTATTCCAGCAGCGCATCGCCACGGAATTCCTGCTGGTTTGGGCACTGGCCCCCTGTTGCACTAACCTGGGCTTCCGATATCTGGCTTGCTTTGAGGTCGATGCTGCCTCTACGAATGCCACTCGTGAGGATACATAAAAGAAGCGCTGATTTTACAAGAACTAATCAGCGCTTCTCTCATTTTTGGTGACTATCTGGGACCGCTCTAACCTTATAGAGGATGGCAAACCAAACTTCCCTCTAAACCTGTTTCGCTTATCCGCCTATCGCCGGTACAAAATGTAGTCCAATAATGATTGCGAACATGATAATTGCCAGGATCGCGATATAAATGAGGTCTTTACGCACATAACCGTAGTGCTCTGCTGTGATGAGTGATACAGACGAACGCTGCGCCTTCTGTGCAGCCTGGCGGCGAGCAGCGAGTCGTTCCGAGGCACTTGCATTGTGCGTGGCAATAGCCTTTGTACTCTCATCTTTCTGTTGCACGTCTAACGGCTCATCTTTGGGTCTTGCATTGTGCGTGGCAATAGCCTTCGTACTCGCATCCTCATTCACGGAAGTTGGTGCAGCGACTGTTTTTGCACCCTTGCTCTCATTCACGGAGGCTGGGGATGTAGCTGCCGGTGTCGTTACTCTAGCATTTGCCGGTTCCGGGCTACTTTCCACCTCAACTTCTTTTCCCGCTGAAGTTTGACGTACAAGTTCAACGCTCTTCTGCGCTCTTGGTTTGTTGCGCTGCGCTGTATTGCGCGAATGTGCCGTCTTCTTAGGCATTGTTACATACTCCCCGCCCGGCGGACCTCTAAAAATTTTTCAGGCTTTTCGGGCTTGTTCTTGAACTGGTATTTGCTACACCTGTCTGTAAAATTCCTAACGGAACTACACCTCAGAATGTCTCTGCAAATTGCAGCAGACTTGTAGCTGCATGCATACACTATATTGATCTATCAGGGCTATTATGGCTTTTATGATACCATAGAGCATCGTTTCTGGCAACCAATTATTCTGGACAGCAGACGTTTGGAGAGAAGACTTCCCGTGAGCGGACGTGAGTGGGGTCCTGGCTGTCATCCTGAGCCCATTCGCTTCGCTCAGGGTGACAGCCATTCTCTCCAAATGTCCATCTGGACAAGCGAGAAGGATATGGAAGCTATACGAAAGATGGAGACGATTGCACGCCATTTGACAACGCTATGACTCTGTGCTAACCTTTACGTGGCACAAAAGGGGCATCACCAGCCAGCACACACAAAAATGTAGGTAGGCATAACATGCGTAGACTAGCCCAC
>Ga0207684_10006632_pt1 | contig 10523 bp, 12 predicted proteins | sample KBSK5501metaG_FD_184342 | JGI IMG/M metagenome (GOLD analysis project Ga0207684, IMG submission 184342) | Corn, switchgrass and miscanthus rhizosphere microbial communities from Kellogg Biological Station, Michigan, USA - KBS K5-50-1 metaG... | ecosystem: Host-associated > Plants > Roots >... | reverse complement strand
GCGGACCAGCGCCGGCCGGCCCCACTCCCACAACCGGACCATGATCACAGCTTCCAGCTCACCCAACTGACGCATCTTTCACTCCCGGGCATGCGCGCGCGCCGCGGTACTCCCGCCGCCACTTACTAACACGGATAGAGCAAGCGGCTCGTTCACCCAATTCCCGCCGGCAGTCCCAGCACCCGCCAAGGGCCCTTGCCGGCCGGGCGGCCAATCGTCGTGTTCACCCAGATTAAGTACCTGGCCAAGGGCCCGGCTGCGCCCGCTGAGAACGCCGCCCGGCGCCACCGGATTGCTGCAGGTGCCGGCCACCGCCCCCCTGACCGCGGCCGTGGTGAACGCAACCGCGCTACTATCCGTGTTAGTAGTTATGTCTGCCATTACGGACGCTACCCAGAGCGAGCTACCCGGCGACGCCGATGCCGCGATCCGCCAGCTGTACTCCCGTCACGCCAAGGCCCTGTACAGCTACATCGAACGGTTCTGCCCTGACCGGGCGGGCGCCGATGACATCGTGCAGGAAACATTCATCCGGGCCTGGCGTCACCTGCCGCGGCTGAGCGCCGATGACCGGCCAGTCCGCCCATGGCTGTTCCGGGTCGCGCGCAACCTGCTGATCGACGCCGACCGGGCGGCACGGTCACGACCGGTCACCGTGCCAGCGCAGCCCGCCGAGGATGCCCGCCTCGATAGCGGGCTGGACCAGGTCCTGGATCGGCAACTCGTCTCCGAAGCCCTCCAGCACCTGTCACCCGCGCATCAGACGGTGCTGGTGGAAACCTTCTACCGCGGCGGTACGACCGCGACCGTCGCCCGCCAGCTAGGGATCCCGCACGGCACAGCCAGATCACGGCTGCACTACGCACTGCAGGCGCTCCGCCAGCAACTGCAAGACCACGACGCGACCGCGGCCTGATGACCAGCCACCCGCCCAGGGACGTCCCGGGAGCCGACGCCGGTGGCGGGACAACGGTACCGGCGGCGGGTCTGCGGCCCGGCCGGCGGCTGATCGCCGTGATGCTGCTCGCCGCGGCGGCCTTGGACCTGGCCCGGTGCGGCATCGTCCTGGGGACCACCCGGCATGCGGGGCCGGCTACCGGGCTGGTCGCAGCCGGCCTTGCCGCGACCGCACTGAGCCTGTGGACCGCGCGCGGATGCCAGGGCGGCCGGCGCTGGTCAGGCTGGGCCGCACTGCTGATCGGCGCCGCATCGGCACCGCAAGCCGCCGCGGCTGGCTTCCGCGCTGCCTACGCGATCCCCGACACGGCCACCGCCGCGCTGGGGATACTGCTGACCGTGGCCGTCCTGGCCACCGCCGGCCAGACCGGGCAATCGGAACAATTCGCCGAAAACCCGTGCATCATCGACAGACGAGCCCCCCGGTGACCCGCGCCAGCCGAGCCGACGACATTAGGAATGGTTAGCGCAGGCCGGACCAATAGCATCCCAAGCCCCGAGCACCTGCGCACCGGGAACATGGTCGCCTGGGCCGCAGGGTCAGTTCCTCCTCCACGGCCCGATGCAGCGCGCCAAGCAGATCCCGCCACTCGGCCTCCTGCGCGGGGTCGAAACCGAACCGGTCCGGCAGCCGATCCCAGTTCTCGGCGTCTAGCGGTCCCTGAGCCGGCTGGTGGCGATGAAGATGAACGGTCCGGGCACGTGGCTCCCTCATCGTCGTCCTGCGACTGGTTGCCGCGGTTCCATGCTTCCCTGGCTCCCAATGACGGTCGCTGCCGGGCCGTGCAGGAGCGCGCCTCTGCGCCCCTGCACGGCCACCGCACGGCGGCTGAAACCGCTTGAGCGGAGGACGACTGCGTCGAGATGTACTGAACGGCCGCGCGTCGGGCAAGCCGACACGCGCCCTCGGCGAAAGCGCCGGTCGGCGGCGTGAAAGTTACAGCCCGAACCGGTTGGATTACCTCTGTGATCAGGTATGTCCCGCTCCGTAGCGGTAGGGCCGTTGTACCGTCCGGCCCCCTGTTTACACTGACGCCATCGCCCGATACCGGCGTGAGATGGCCGCGCCCGCGGGACCGTCGGCCGGGCACTCCACAGCGTCAGTGGGGAGAGGCTCATGTTGCGCAGGCTGTTGTTGGCCGCCGTCGCCACGGTGGTGGTGCCGCTAGCGGCGATGCTGGTCCCAAGCGCTGCGAACGCAGCCACGACGGCGGCGTGTACTGGTGGAGTCGCCGTCAGCCAGTTCGCTTTCAACCCGCCCAGCGTCCCGCCCGGGTCCGACTCCGCTCTGACGCTGGTCCTGCAGAACTGCACCAGCCAGACCATCCAAGGGTCGACCGCCTGGTACGGGCAGTACACCGGGCAAAGCTGCCCGGTCCTCGACCCGGTCCCCTATTCCTACGCGATCGCTCCGGGGGGCACCTACACCCTCACCAACAGCTACGGGGGCCCCGGCTTCCCCGGATGTCAGCCCACCGCGCTCAAGATCAGCGCGAACGTTAACGTGAACGGCGCTGGGACGGTCACGACCGTCACGGCCACTTTGCAGTTCAACGCCGCGTGTACCAACGGAATCGCCATTAACCAGTTCTCTTTCAGCCCGGGCACCGTCCCGGCGAGCCAGACGTCCACGCTGACCCTGGTCTTGCGGAACTGCACCAACCAGACCGTGCAAGGGTCGAGCGCCTGGTACCCCGAGTTCACCTGGGCAGGCACGGGCCAGCCGCCAGGCTGCCCAGTGATGGACCCAGTCTCCTTCAACTACTCGATGGCGCCGGGAGGCACCTCCACCGCAACCCTTGGGCTGGGTGACCCGCTCGCGAGCTGCGAGGCCACCGGCATCCAGGCGACCGTGAACGTGTATGTGAACGGCGTTACCGAAGCGGCAGCGACGGCCACCGCCAATCTCGTGATCACCCAGTCGGCCACTGGCGGCTGCCAAGTCACCTACACCCCCAGCAACTGGCAGGGGGGGTTCACGGCCAACGTCACGATCACCAACAACAGTTCGTCCACGATCAGCGGCTGGACGCTGACCTTCACCTTCCCCGGCGACCAGAAGATCACCAACGCGTGGAACGCGGCCGTCACGCAAACCGGTGCCAGCGTCACGCTCACGAACCTGAGCTACAACGCCACCATCCCGCCCGGCGGCAGTCAGTCGTTCGGCTTCCAGGGCAGCTGGGCCACTAACGACGCCTCACCCACCAGCTTCAGCGTCAACGGCATGGCCTGTACGTGATCTGCTCGCCGGTGACTGGGCGGTGCTTGAGGCCGCGTTCCTTGTGCGCTGACGCGGTGTCGGTCCAGCGCTGGTTGACTTCTGGCCGCGATTTTCTCCAGGGTCAGCAGGCCCCATCCGGTCGCGGGCAGGTAGCAGTCCTGCCGCCGCAGCGCGACCGCCTCGCCGGGCCGTAGCGCGGCGAAATACATGCAGGCATACAGCGCCATCAGCCGCTGGCCTCGTGCGTGCGGACTGCGGCGTTGCCAGCCGACGTAGGTGACGGCGGTCAGCAGTTCGCGAGCCTGGCGGGGGCTGACGACGACGCGCCGGTCGACGGTCTCGGAGACCTTCGGGGCTGACCCCGGTGCCGCCGGCCGTGACTTCCAGCCCGTTCCGCCAGCCGGTAGCCTGCACCTGGCAAGTGCTCCTTGATCTGGGCTCGGCAAGGACTTCAGCAATCCCATCGTCCCAGTTCGGGAGCACTTTCCGTGCCGGCGCCGCTCAGCGTCACCCACGGCTGCGGCTGCGCTGCAGGGAGCGGCGCACCCGGTGATAACTGCCGAGCATGGGCAAGCCCAGCAACCCGCAGGCCACAACGAGATAGGCGAGCTGACCAGGGCTTGGGTCCGGGTCCGGGCCCGGCTGCGGGCCCTTGACGGCCATCACCACGGTTATGTACAAGCCGACAGCGAAGACCGATGTCAGCACGGTTCCGGCCAGCAGCCAGATTGCCATGAACAGGTGGCCGAGGGCGGCGGCTGCCTGGCCGCGCGCGGTCTGGTGCGCGCGGACCACGGCACGTACCGTCCCGAAGCTGGAGATGGCGGCTTCGGCGGCCTCGGTCTCGGTCAGCCCGGCCGCTCGCCCGGCCGCCACCGACTCGCGCAGGTGATCTTCCGCCTCGGCCAGGATGCGGCTGGTCTCCTCCGGCCGGGTGCGCAGGCTGGCCCGCAGCTGACGCAGGTATTCCTCGACCAGCCCGGTCATGCCGGCCACCCCACAACTGCCTGCATCCCCGCGGCGAACCGCCGCCACCGCGCCCGGTCGGCCGCCAGCGCCGCAGCGCCCTTGCCGGTCAGCGCGTACACCCGCCGCCTGCGTCCCGGGGCCTCCGCCCAGTCGCTGGCCAGCAGCCCGGCGGCCTCCAGCCGGTGCAACGCCGGGTAGACGGTGCCCTCACCCAGGTCAAATGCGCCCTCGCTGCGCTCGCGCAGCGCCGTGATGATCGCGTATCCGTGCGCGGGCCCGGTGGTCAGCACAGACAGCAGCAGCAGGTCCAGGTTCCCCTTCAGCCGCTCCCTCTCCATACCTCGTAATACTATGCTTTGTGCTACGAGGCGTCAAGGCGCGGCCGCTTACCGCCGGCCCAGGCGTAAGCCTGCCGCGCTCCGCGATCCAGGCCATGCCGGGCACGGCGGCGAAGTTCCGCACAGCCCCCGGCATCTCAGGGCCCGCCGTCCCCTACCGCAATGGAAAGTAGGCGACTCCGGCCGCAGTGGACCCGCCAGCCGCCCTCAGCCCCTTTCAGCCAGCCGGTGCCATCACCTGATAAGTGCTCCTTGCTCTGGCTCGGCAACGACCCCAGCAACCCCTATCGTCCCAGTTCGGGAGCACTTTCCGGGTCAGCGCGCCGCTCAGCCGCTCACCCCTATGAATAGCCCGGGCTAACGACGGCGATGCCGATGATGACCAGGGCGGCGCCGGTTGCGGCGAGCAGGCGCGATGCTGGGAATGTTGAGAGCTCGACAAGGATCAGCGCTGCCGCAGCCGTTAGTCGCTACCACGTCAGTCGGTCCATGACTGTGCGGGTGTACCAACCTTCACGGAACAACCGGTCATGCGGCTGGTGTCAAAGTGGCTCTTCGGCCGTATGGGTGACGGGCCCAGGTCTGTTGATACTGACCGCCTCAGCCACTTCGCTCAGGTCGTTGTTCAGCTGATGATCCCGCCCGGGCAGCCGGTGCACCTGCGCCTGCGGGATCACCAGAGCATACAGGTCGGCATGCGAAGGCGGGGCGGTCTCGTCCTGGAGTCCGTGGAACACATGCACCCGCGCAGCTTGTGGCAGCCTCGCGCCGAGGTCGCTCGTCAGCTCGAACTCGTCGCTGGGCCAGCCGCCCTCGCCGACGAACGGAGCGGCGATCAGCACGATCGCCCCGAGCCCCCGCTCCGGCGGCTGCTCGGCGAGCGCATTGATGAGGATTGTCGCGCCCACCGAATGACCGGCCACGACCGCCCCGTTGTCCAAGTCCGCCATCTCACGTCGGATCGCCGCGCTCCACCGGGCGTAAGTCGGGTCGCCCTCGTCGGGCATACGCGGATAGCGGACCTCGTGCCCAGCCCCGAGCTCTCGCCTCAGGCTTTCGACCAGCTTGTCGTCCCATTCGTCGTGCGCGCCCGCGCCGCCGCCCTGGATGAACAGGATCTGCCGAGTACCTGTCATGACGATCCCCCTTCACGCCTTCGTGACGACCCGATTCGGTACCCACCGCTGGCGGGAGTCAATCCCGGTGGCGGGGGCAAGTCTCGTCGAAGGCCACGACGGCTTCGCCGCAAACATTCTCAATTGCCGCAGGATCAAGATCTCGGCGCTCTTCCACGTCTCCTCGCGCCGGGACAGCCGCAGCCATGCGGCTAGCCGCGTGATCAGGAGGAACACGAACCGCAGGCACATGACCGGTGATCATCACGGCCGGGTCGCCGACACCGGTCGCAGCCCGGTGCGGCGCTGCCCCGGTCTGGCGAATCACCGGGATCCGGTGACGACCTTTCACCTTCCTGGCGGCAAGTCTCGGAGCGGACCGGCTCCTTGGTCCGCTGACAAAGGAGGACACGACATGCCATCACCTGGCGAGGGCGGCAGGCTGAGCTTCGAGCGGGACATCAAGCCCCTGTTCCGGTCGAAGGACCGCGACTCGATGTCCCGGGTCACCGACTACACGGCGGGACACGACGCCGCTCTCGGCCTCATCAGCCCCATATTCGCCGGCCTGTCCGGCCTGCCGCCCCTGATCATCCAGGCCGGAACCCACGAAGTTCTCCTCGACGACGCCATCCTCCCGCCCGCCAAGCCGCCACCGCCGACGTCGAGGTCACCCTCGACATCACCCCCCGGGTGCCCCACGTCTTCCAAACCTTCTACCCGATCCTCGACGAAGCGGCCGCTGCACTGGACAGAGCCGGACAGTTCCTGTCGGCGCATCTCACCAGCGCAGAACGCGTCACCGCATAGCGAAAGGCAGAACGCAAGAGATGCCGGACTCACGAACGAGTCGAGGCCGGCTCCGAGGATCCGCCGGAGCCGGCCATCCAATAAGCCGGTCGCCCCGGACCCCTTGAGTCGGCCTTTGGCCAGACCTTAATTAGACGTACGTTGACAAATCGGGAGTTCACATGGCACAGCCAGTCGCTTCACCAGGTCCCCGGGATATGCAGGACCATCCGACGGCGGCTGCTGACCGGCGCTGGCTGATCCTGGCCGTGGTGGCTGTCGCCCAGCTGATGGTGGTGCTGGACTCCACGATCGTGAACATCGCGTTGCCGTCGGCGCAGCAGGCGCTGGGGTTCGCCAACAGTGACCGGCAGTGGGTGGTGACGGGCTACGCCCTGGCCTTCGGCAGCCTGCTGCTGGTGGGCGGCCGGCTCGGCGACATGTACAGCCGCAAGTGGGTCTTCATCACGGGCCTGATCGGATTCGCCGTCGCCTCCGCGATCGGGGGCGCCGCAGTCTCGTTCGTAATGCTGGTGGCGGCCCGGGCGCTGCAGGGCGCCTTTGGTGCCATCCTCGCGCCATCCGCGCTGGGTACCCTGGTCAGCACGTTCCGGGACCCGCGCGAGCGGGGCCGGGCCTTCGCTGTCTTCGGCTCGGTCGCCGTCGGCGGCGGCGCTGTGGGCCTGATCCTCGGCGGGGTGCTCACCCAGTACCTGTCCTGGCGTTACACGCTGTTCGTCAACCTGATCTTCGCGGCGATAGCCGTGGCTGGCGCCCTGGCTTACATCCGCAGCAGCCGCCCGGCCACCCCGCCGCGGATGGACTGGCCTGGCGCCGTGCTGGCCTGCACCGGGCTGTTCCTCATCGTCTTTGGCTTCTCCCACGCCGACACGGCCGGCTGGACCGCCACGCTGACCCTCGGCTCCCTGGTCCTCGGCGCGGTCCTGCTCACCGCGTTCGTCGTCGCCGAACAGCGATCCAGTCACCCGCTGCTGCCGCTGCGGGTCATCCTTGACCGCACCCGGGGCGGCTCCTACGTCGCGGTCGGCATCACCGGAATTGCGATCTTCGGCATTTTCCTGTTCCTCACCTACTACATGCAGCAGGTCAAGGGATACAGCCCGCTGACCACCGGGCTGCTGTTCCTGCCGCTGACCGCCGGGATCCTGGTTGCCTCCACCTTGTACAGCGTCGTGCTCCTGCCCCGGGCCGGGCCCCGCGCCCTGATCACCGCGGGCATGCTGCTGAGCGCCGGCGGGACAGCCTACCTGGCCCAGCTCACCGTGACCTCCAGTTACGTCGGAGGTGTGCTGCCCGCCCTGCTCATCATGGGCCTGGGCTTTGGCTTGATCTTCGCGCCGGCGATCAACACGGCCACGGCCGGCGTCCCGCGCCGGGACTCCGGCGTGGCCTCGGCGCTGGTCAACACGATGCAGCAGGTTGGCGGATCGATCGGCATCTCCGTCCTCAGCACCATCGCGGCGAGCGCGACGACCAGCTATCTGATCGCCCACCACACCGGCCCGCAGGCACCAGCGATCGCGGCGACCCACGGCTATACCCTGGCCTTCACGATCACGGCCGCACTGCTCGGGCTCGGCGCGATCCTGGCGACCCTCACGCTGCCCTCACGGAAGCGGCTTGAAGAACTCACTAGCGAAGCCTCGGCCCTCATCCCCGAGCCGGAGCCCGAGGTAGCCGCGCCCGCCCGTGCGCCGCAGCACCAGGTGGCCCCCGCGCTGCATCCAGCGGTAAAGGTGATGCCCGTGGGCCTTCTCTGCTGCTCGCCAGTGATAGACCCGGGTCTCCCACCGGCGGCGGCCAGGCCGTCCCTGTAGCGGCACGCACGGTTCTAGGGCCCCCGGCGCGGCAACGCGCCGGGGCTACCCGGCTGTGTTTCAGCGGGCTGCTGGCGAACCTTGGTCAGCGGAGCTTGGCCGGCGGCCGGTGGCGGGCGCGAGCAGCCGGCTGGGGTGGCATGCCAGGGCGGTCCAGCTGAGGAGGGCGAGCACGGTGATCGTCTCGATGGCCAGCGACTGCACCACGTAGGACGCGGAGATGGATTCCCGGAAGCCGAACAGGCCCACGGTGAGGCTGATGATCAGGGCGCCGAGCGTGGAGGCGGTGTAGCCGGCCGCCAGCAGCCCGGCCAGCGGCCGGGGCCACGCCAGCACTACGGCGGCGAGGAGGAACCCGGCCACGGCGTCGAGCAGGAACAAGGGCCCGTTCGTGGGGATCTGCCGGTATCCCTCTAGCCACAGGTGCAGGTGGATGTACCCGATCCAGGCCAGCAGTGCGGCGCAGCTCAGGCGCAGCAGCAGTGTGGCGGCCCGGCGGCGGCCGGCCACGGGTGCCTGGGAGGCAGGCGGCGTGGTGAGCCGGCGCAGCCGTGCGGTGGTTGATGCAGTCATGGTCGTGTCCTTTCGAGGTCTGGGCTGGGGTGCTGGGCGGCCCGCTGCAGCGGGCGCAGGGTGCGGGCCGCGCGGGGCCGGGCGCGTGCATGCGGGGAGGTGTGGTCACCGGACGAGGTAGGCGTCCACCGCCTGGAATAGCAGCGGGCGGGCCTGGGCCCAGGTGGCGACCGGGGCGGCGGCGACGATGACGCTGGCGCTGGTGTGTCCTTGGACCAGGCAGGCGATCTCCTGGAAGTGGTGGGCGCCGATCCGGGTGCGGTAGTTGTCGATGACGCAGGATCCGGTGCCGCCGCGGAACTGGACGCCCTGGGCGGCGGCTACTTCGTGCGCGGCGGCCGCGTGGTCGGACAGCAGGTGGTGCAGCCGGAATGCGGCCCAGCCGTGCAGGGTCTCGGTGCCTTGCCGGGGGGTGGCGTTGAGGTAGAGCTGGTATCTGCCGCTCGCACTGAGCTGGGCGGCCGTCACGGCGGCCTTGTCACCGGCCAGCGGCCGCAATGACGGCGGGTAGGACAGCACGGCCATCCCGCCGGGCAGCGTCAGGTGCGGCCACCCGGCCGGCGCGGCGGCGGGGCGGAGCGGGGGAAACGCCCCGCCTGGCGAGCGCCCGGCCACGACGGACGCGACCACCGTGATGGTGATGATGGCCAGGGCAGCGGTCGCGGCCAGCGCTTGCCAGCCGCGCCGGGTGAGACGAGCGGTCATCTTGGTCTCCTGTCAGTGCCCGGCCCCGCCGGTGGCTTCGCACCGGCGGGACCATGGCTGCATTGGTGGCGTGAGCCGGGCGGGGCTAGATGTTGCCATCGCCGTCGTTGGGGCCGCCGTTGTTGTCGGCGTCCTGGTCACCGCCGTTGCCCTGCGGGATGGGATTGGCGGTCTGGGCGGGGGCGGTGCTGGCCGACGGCGCGGATGGTGTGGTGACCACGGGGTGCGCCGGCCGGGAATGGTGGTGGTGGTGGTGCGTGACGGCGGCCGGCGGCGCGGCGGGCGCGGTGGCGGCTGGCTTGGGCGGCACGGCGGCGTGGTGCGCTGCCGCGGCGGTGCCGCAGCCCGCGGCCAGGGCCGCGAGCAGCGCGAACCCAGCTGCTGATCGGGTGAGGGTGAACGACATGACTTGTCCTTCCGGTTTGTGCTGGTGGGGTGGCGGTCGCCGCGGCTACACATCTGGCACGCCCCACTGGCAGGGCGCGGTTCAGCACTACCGCTGCATGTTTGCTGCGGGTTTTCTGTAGGTTTGCTGAAGGATCGGTGATAGCAAGGACCGTCCCCGCCCCGGCGTGCGCCGCGGGTAACAGCGGGCGCGAAGCCCTGGGAAGTGCCCAAAGGCTCCTGTTCCCACCCAGGAGTCACAGGCTGCGGAAAGCCGGACGGGTGAACGTAAGTGGCCGGGGCGGCCGCGCCAATGATTGGACCACGGCGCCGATCGGCGCTTTTGCGCGCGCTTCAGTCCATGTCCGATTGCCGGCCACGCGCCGTAAACGGAGCATTAGGGCAATGGCACGCCGAGTGCCGATTATTCTCCCCTGACGGTGCGGTGCGAGGCGGCGTCAGTGGCGCGCATAGCCGCCTGGTCTGGTGCAGCTGGGCGGAGCCTGGGCACCGAGCCGGGCGGAGCCCGACGCCGGGTCAAGGTCAAGCCGGGCCGCTGGTCCTTTCAGGGTGGTTGTCCACTCCGGGCGGCACAGGCTTACGGCACCCATGGGCGGTCAATGCGTTCGCT
>Ga0207684_10006630_pt1 | contig 10524 bp, 10 predicted proteins | sample KBSK5501metaG_FD_184342 | JGI IMG/M metagenome (GOLD analysis project Ga0207684, IMG submission 184342) | Corn, switchgrass and miscanthus rhizosphere microbial communities from Kellogg Biological Station, Michigan, USA - KBS K5-50-1 metaG... | ecosystem: Host-associated > Plants > Roots >... | reverse complement strand
GTCTCTCTCTACGGCGAGGTCCAGAAGGAAGTCATCGGGGCGACGCTGGCGAACGACTTCGGCCTCGGCGTCAGCTTCCGCGAGACGACGACCATCTGTATCGAACGGCTCACCGGCACCGGTGCGGCTGTCGAGCGACTGCGCGAGGCGCCCAATCCCTTCCTCGCCACGGTTGGGCTGCGCATCGGACCGGCCGCTATCGGCTCAGGCGTGCAGTTTCAGCGCGAGGCGGAGCTGGGCTCCATGCCACTCGCGTTCTTCCGGGCCGTCGAGGACACCGTGCGGGAGACGCTGCAGCAAGGCATCTACGGATGGGAGGTAACCGACTGCACGGTCGCGATGACGCACTCCGGCTACCTGGGACGGCATAGTCTCGGCCACCAGCGCTTCAACAAGAGCATGTCGAGCACGGGCGAGGACTTCCGCAAACTGACACCACTTGTCCTGATGAGCGCGCTGCGGCAGGCCAGGACCGTCGTCTGCGAGCCGATCCACCGTTTCCGCTTGGACGCACCGGCCGACACGCTCGGGCCGCTCCTGTCGGCGCTGACCCAGCTGCACGCCGTCCCGCAAACACAGGTGACCGACGGCGCCTCGTCGACGCTGATAGGCGACATTCCGGCGGCCCGAGTGCACGAGCTGCGGCAGCAACTGCCGACGCTGACGCGCGGCGAAGGCGTCGTGGAGTGCGCCTTCGACCGCTACGAACCCGTGAGCGGCATGATCCCGACCCGGCCACGCTCGGACTGCAACCCCCTCGACCGCGACGAATACCTGCGGCGTGTCGCACGAAACGCGAGCCTGCCCACCTCACTGTCACGCGAGTGACTCTTGTCGCGATGTGGCTACCCGGCGGCGGGAGACGGGACGGTGACTGCCTGCAAGAGCCTGCGCAGAGCAGGCAAGTCACCGGCGACGGCGACGCTCCCGCCGGACACGGCGGCGTCGAGTGCGGCCGGGTCGTCGAGCAGTGCGTTGAGCGTCTCGGGGTCTGTGCGGAGGGAGGCATCTGCCCTGGCCGGTTCGCCGGGCTCGACTGACACCTGACCGGACGCCGCCCGGATGGTCCATACGCGGTCGTCAAGCTCGAAACGATAGATAGTCGAGGGCGCCTCGGGGTCAGGATGCCCGCAAGTTCGCAGGAAGAGCAGGACCGAAGTGGCGCTGAGCGTGGTCGGCGCGGGCGGGAGCGGGACGCGGACACCCCAGCTGCCCAGAGCAAGCACGATCGGCTCCAGCTCCCGTCCCGATTCAGTCAGCTCATATACCCATGAGGCGGCCGGGGGCGCTAGTTTGCGGCGGCGGACCACGCCGCGGCCTTCTAGCTCGCGAAGGCGGTCGGCGACCAAGTTCGAGCTCGCGCTGGCCAGGGCGCGGCGCAGGTCGGAGAAGCGTTGCGGCCCAAGGAGCAATTCGCGCACGACGAGCAGGGCCCACCGTTCCCCGACAACATCCAGGGCGCGGGCTATCCCGCAGGCGTCTCCGTAGCTACGGCTCGTTGGCATGATCGCCCCATTCTGGTTGTGATGCTAATATACAACTAAATAGTTGCTTTTAACAACTTAACTCGTTAGTGTGGTTGGCATCCAGTCAGGGCGGGCCCTACGAGCGGGTTCGCGACGGTCAGCACGGTCGGCCGCGCGCTGTCAGCGTGGAAAGGAGCAACCATGGGCCAGCCAGTTGTGCACTTCGAGATCATCGGGAAAGACCCGGCGAGGCTCCGTGGCTACTACAGCGACCTGTTCGGGTGGGAGTTCGACACGAGCAGCCCCGTTTCAGAAGCGGTCTCGGAGCCGGGCAACTACGGGTTCGTGGACCACAACACGACCAGCGAGGGGGTTGGGATCCCGGGCGGCGTCGGCGGAGGCACGGGCTACGACGGCCACGTCATCTTCTATGTCGGCGTCCCCGACGTAGAAGCCGCGCTTCAGAAAGCTGAGAGCCTCGGGGGAACGCGCCGCATGGGCCCGGCCCGGGCCCCGACAGGCCTCGTGGTCGGCCACTTCACAGACCCTGAGGGTCATATGATCGGCGTCGCCGGGACGGCGTAGCCGTCGGCGCCTGCCGAGACAAGAGCGCCGGCGATCGCAGGCCGTCGTGCGTGGCCACCCGCCCGCGTCAATCTGGCCTTACCCACGTTCGGGGCCGATCAGTGCCGAATGCGATCCTCGGCCCGCTGGAACGTCGGGCATGTCCATGGTCTAGACCGTTGCCGAGCGTTACTCTGACCTTAAGTGACACGGGGGCGCGTGTCGGTTAATGCCGGAAACCGGTGGGTCATGGGATTCGTCGCCGCCAAAGGCACCGGCGGCCTTCATCATCAATGACAGGACCGGGGGAGTCTGATCCGGATGCGGTCGCAATCAGTAGTTGGGTGAGGGACAGTTGAACGCCGTACACCGAGGGCAGGCGGCCGAGGCCGGGCGACGGCTCGCTGTGGCGGACCGGGCGGGGCTCGCGGGCGTGCTCACGGTCTTCCAGACACCGTTCGATGACTATGGCCGAATTGACCACCCGACGATGGAGAAGCTCTTCGGGTGGCTATTCGCTAACGGGGCCGACGGCGTCGTTTTCGCGATGGTGTCCGAGATACTCCGGCTGTCGTCGGAGGAACGTGACGAGGTGGCCACGATGGCGTGCCGGCTCTCGCGCGGCCACGGTGCCTGCGTCATCAGCGTCGGCGCCGAGTCGGCCAACACCGCCCTCCGCCACGCACGGCACGCTGAGGACGCGGGCGCGGACGCGGTGATGGCCACTCCGCCGATGCTGCACGCCGTAGCTGACGACGAACTGCTGCGCTACTTCACGACCATCGCGGCCAGCGTCGACATCCCGCTGGTCGTCCAGGATGCGAGCGGGTACGTCGGCCCTCCGCTGTCCGTCGCGCTACAGGCGCGGCTCTATCGCGAACTCGGCGACAGGGTGATGTTCAAGCCCGAGGCACCGCCAGTTGGCCCGCGACTGACACGACTGCTTGACGCTACCGACGGCCGGGCCAGGGTCTTCGAGGGCACCGGCGGGCTGTACCTGATCGACAGCTTCCGCCGCGGCGCGATCGGCACCATGCCGGCGGGCGACGTGGTGTGGGCGCTGTCGGCCCTATGGCGTGCCCTTCGCCACGGTGACTTCGCCCTGGCCTACCGCATCGCCGGGCCGCTGGCCCTCCTGATGTCGCTGCAGACGAGCCTGGACAGCTTCGTTGCCGTCGAGAAACACCTGCTGGTCCGCCAGGGCGTCTTCCCGTCGAGCACCATGCGAGGGCCGGTCGGGGATGTCCTTGACCAGCCAGGTCGCGAAGAAGCCAACCGCCTGATGGACCTGCTCCGCGCGACCGTCGATCACGCCTGACCCCCCCGGCGGCTGCTGACCCGCGGGCGCGATCCGGAGATGGTTGCCTAGTCTCATGGAAATTACCGAGGAGACGCTTGCCGCGCTGCGCCAGGCCAGCACGGCCACGCTTCAGACGCAACTGTTCGCCCGCGGGCTGCGCAACACATTCCTGTTCGGCCTGCGCCCGCTCAACCCGGAGGCGGCCCGGTTCGCCGCCGAGGCGTTCACGCTCCGGTACATCCCGGCCCGCGAAGATCTCGACGTGCTCGAAGTCTTCCGCGACCCCAGGCACCCGCAGCGGCATGCCATCGAGTCGGTGGAGCCGGGCCAGGTGCTGGTCATGGACTGCCGCGGCGACGCCCGCGCCGCCAGTGCCGGGCACATCCTGACCACCAGGCTGCTGCGACGGGGGGCCGCGGCGCTCGTCACCGACGGCTCGGTGCGCGACTCGCCGGCGATCCGGCGGATGGAGTTTCCGGTGTTCACGTCCGCGGTGTCGGCCACCACCAACCTCGTGCTGCACCATGCGGTCGACGTCCAGGTGCCCATCGGGTGCGCGGGCGTCGCCGTTTTCCCCGGAGACATCCTGGTCGGGGACGAAGAGGGCGTCGTCGTCATCCCGCGCATGCTGGCCGGGCAGATCGCCGGGCCAGCGGCCGAGCAGGAGCGACTGGAGCGCTTCATCCTGGGCCGGGTCCGGGACGGCGCGGCCCTGCCGGGCACCTATCCGCCGGACGCCGCGACGCGTGCCGCGTTCCACGCGTCCCATGAGCACCCGGCTGGCTCTGGTTCCGATCAGGCGGGTACTGGGGGAGATCGATCGACATAGTCCTATTCCGGTGCGGTGATCGGGACGGTGGTCAGTACCGGGAAGTCGTCTAGCACCTTCGCGATTGCCTCGGCGCGGGGAGCACGCTCCCGCCCACTTGTTCGTCCCCTGGTTCTACCTAGCCGCGCCGGGTGCCGTGACGTCCGGGATCTCTGACGGCAGCCGGTCAGCCCGGTGAGTGAGGGGAACTGGCGGGCGGAAGGCGGCGAAGGGGTTGGTGATCACCAGGGTCCGGGCCGCGAACCGGTAGAGCGTGGCCGGCCTGCCGCCCAGTGATGTCGGCCGGAGGGCCGCGGGCGTGGCCTCGATGACAGCCCGGCGGGCCAGTATCCGCTGCAGGTTGGTGGCCGAGACCGGGTGGCCGAGCGCGGCGGCGTAGATGTCCCGCAGCTGGGCGATCGTGAAGGTCTCGGGGGCCAGGGCGAAGCCGATGTTGGTGTACGACAGCTTGGCCCGCAGTCTTTCCCGGGCCGATCCGATGATCGACCCGTGGTCGAACGCGGTCGGCGGAAGGTCACCGGCGGGATGCCACGCCGTGTCGGCGGGGATACGCGGCTCGGCGTCGGTGGCCACCAGCGCGAGGTAGGCCGTGGCGAGGACGCGGCCCCGGGGATCCCGCCCGGGGTCGCTGCGGGTTTCCAGCTGCTCGAGATGGGCGATTTCGGCCAGGTCGACCTTGGTGGCCAGGTGGCGTCCTGTGGACGTGCCGAGCCTCTCGCTCGCGCCGAGGGGTCCGCCGGGCAAGGACCACCGTCCCTCGAACGGTGGCTCGCCCCGCCGCCAGAGCAGGACATCCAGGCTGGTCCCGCGGACCTGGAGGACCACCGCAAGCACCTCATGGCGGAACGGCTCGCCCCGGCTGTTGTCTGCGCCCGCGCCAGCCTCATGGCGGAACGGCTCGCCTCGGCTGTTGTCTGCGCCCGCGCCAGCCTCATGGCGGAACGGCTCGTCCCGGCTGTTGTCTGCGCCCGCGCCAGCCTCATAGCGGAACGGCTCGTCCCGGCTGTTGTCTGCGGCGGCGCCAGCCTCCGGCTGATGTCCTGGCACGTTCGCATGATACTGTGCCACTCAGAGGTTTTCGACTATTAGGCGAAAACCGAGGTTGGGTGACGGGAGCAGCTGATGACCAGCAGCGTGGCCAGCGATTACCCGGTCGGCGGGGACTGGGCGGCGCAGATCCGGCGGCTCGCGGCGCAGCGCGATGCCGTGATCCTCGCGCACAACTACCAAGCTCCGGAGATCCAGGATGTCGCCGATCACGTCGGCGACTCACTCGCCTTGTCCCGGCTGGCGGCGGCGAGCACGGCGAGCGTCATCGTGTTCGCCGGGGTGTACTTCATGGCGGAGACGGCCAAGATCCTCGCGCCCGGGCGGACGGTGCTGATCCCGGACTCGCGGGCGGGCTGCTCGCTGGCCGAGAGCATCACTGCGCAGCAGTTGCGGGCGTGGAAGGCTGAGCACCCCGGAGCTGCGGTCGTCGCGTACGTCAACACCAGCGCCGAGGTCAAGGCGGAATCCGATATGTGCTGCACTTCGGCCAACGCGGTGCAGATCGTGGAGTCCCTCCCGGCGGGCCAGGAGGTCCTGTTCCTGCCCGACCAGTTCCTCGGCGCTCACGTGCGCCGGGCCACCGGCCGCGCCAACATGCATGTATGGCTCGGCGAATGCCACGTGCACGCTGGCATCAGCCCGGCCGACCTGCGCCGCAAGGCGGCCGCCGAGCCCCAGGCGGAGTTGTTCATCCATCCCGAGTGCGGGTGCTCGACCGCGGCGCTGTGGCAGGCGGGCGTGGGTGACTTGCCGGCCGGCCGGACCAGGGTGCTGTCCACCGGGGGGATGCTGGAGGCCGCCCGCACCACCACGGCGCCTGCCGTGCTAGTGGCCACGGAGACCGGCATGCTGCATCAGCTGCGCCGGGCCAATCCCGCGGTGCGGTGGGAGCCGGTCAATCCGGGCGCCGTGTGCCGGTACATGAAGATGACGACCCCGGCGGCCCTACTGCGGTGTCTGCGCGAAGGCGTGGAGGAGGTGCACGTCGCGCCGGACGTGGCGGGCCGGGCCCGCCATGCCGTGGAGGCGATGATCGCTGTCGGGTCGCCGTCGGCAGCGGGAGACACGGAGTGAGCGCCCCGGAGGCGAGCGGGGAACAGGACATGAGCGAGCTGGAGGGGCGCGGCGTTGCCTGGACTGAGGAGCGAGGAACGAGCGACGAGGGAAGGCGACGCCCCAAAGCGCCCCGGAGGCGAGCGGGGAACACAGCGTGAGCGAGGCGCCCCTCCGCTACCTGCCCAGGCCGGCGCCGCTGTGGGAGCGGGATGCCGATGTCGTGGTGGTGGGCTCGGGAGCAGCGGGGATGAGCGCCGCCCTGGCGGCAGCCGGTCACGGCCGGCGGGTGTTGCTGGTCAGCAAGGAGGATCTGGGCGGGGGTGCGACCCCGCTGGCCCAGGGCGGCCTGGCCGCCGCGATCGGCCTCTGCGACAGCGCGGCGGCGCACCAGCGGGACACGCTGGATGCGGGCTCCGGGTTGTGTGACCCGGACGCCGTGGCGACGCTGGTGTCCGAAGCCCCCGGCGAGATCACCCGGCTGACCGGGCTGGGTGCCCGGCTGGAGCGCACCGCGCTCCACCTGGAGGGAGGGCACAGCCGTAACCGGATCGTGCACGCCGGAGGTGATGCGGCCGGCGCCGAGGTGCACCGGGTCTTGCGGGCTGCCCTGCTCGCCAGCTCCGTCGAGGTACTCACCCGGGGCGTCGGCCTGGAGGCGCTGACCGACGAGGGGGGTTCGGTCGGCGGGCTATTCGCCGGGAGAGCTGACGGGGATGGCGGGGCGCTGCACCCAGGACGGGTGACGGCGCGGGCTGTTGTCATCGCCACCGGCGGCTTCGGCCAGGCGTTCGCGACGACCACCAACCCGGCCGGGCTGACCGGCGACGGCCTGGCGCTGGCGGCCCGCGCCGGAGCCGAACTGCGGGACGTTGAGTTCGTGCAGTTCCACCCGACGGTGCTGTGGCAGGACGCGGCCTGCGGGCAGCGCCCCCTGATCACCGAGGCCCTGCGCGGGGCCGGGGCGGTGCTGGTGGACCTGGCCGGCCGCCCCGTGATGGCCGGGCTTCATCCGCTCGGTGACCTGGCCCCTCGCGACATCGTGTCGGCGGCCATGCACCAGCGCATGAACCTCGGCGATGGCCCGGCCGGTCACCTGTGGCTTGACGCCACCGCGCTCGGCCGCCGGGTCCTGGAGAAGGACTTCCCCACGGTGACCGCGATGTGCCGGGCGCGGGGGATCGACCCGGTCACCGAGCCCATCCCGGTTGCGCCCGGCGCTCACTACGCCTGCGGCGGCATCCGGGCCGACATGGACGGGCGGACCTCGGTCGCGGGCCTCTATGCCGTCGGGGAAGCCGCGTCGACCGGGGTGCATGGCGCTAATCGCCTGGCCTCCAACTCCTTGACCGAGTCCCTGATCGCGGGGCGGCGCGTCGGGGACCTGCTCGGGCAGAGCCTGCCGGAACCAGCGGCCGGCCTGCGGTTCCCGCCCGCGGGCCCGGGGATGAGCCCCGCTGGCCGGTCATCCCTGGCCTCGGCCATGTCGCGGCACGCCGGGGTGGTGCGCAGCCGTGAGGGACTGGAGCGTCTCCTGGGGATGCTGGAGCAGGCCCCGCCGGGAGGCGAGCGCCTCGACCTAGCCACGGTCGAGGCGACCAGCGTGCATACGGTCTCCACCGTCGTCGCGGTGGCCGCCCTGGCCCGCGCGGAGAGCCGGGGCTGCCACCGGTGGCGGGATGTGCCGGCCGCCTCAGATGAGCAGGCCCGCCACACCGTGCTACGCGTCCGTGATGGGCAGTTGCGGGTGGCTGCCGCCGCCGGCGCAGGAATCGGGGCCAGCGCATGACACTTCACCCATCGGTCGTCGCCCGGCTGCTCGCCGCAGGGGTCGAGCCCGAGGACACCGAGCGGGCCGTTCGTAGCGCGCTCGACGAGGACTTCCGTTACGGGCCGGACGTCACCACCGCGGCGACGGCCGCGCCCGGCGCACAGGCCGTGCTCGGCGTCGTGGCCCGCGAGCCGGGAGTGCTGGCCGGCCTGCCGGTCGCCCTCGCCGTCCTTGACGCCGCCGGGGTGCCGCCTGAGGCGGCCGAGCCGCTACGCGCCGACGGTGACCAGGTCGGCGCCGGTAGTGCGGTCCTCCGCATCCGGGCCCCGCTGCGCGAGATGCTCGGAGCGGAGCGGACCCTGCTCAACTTCGTCACGCACCTGTCGGGGATCGCCACCACGACCAGAGCGTGGGTCGACGCCGTGGCGGGCACCGGCGCGGCGGTCCGTGACACCCGCAAGACCACCCCGGGCCTGCGACAGCTCGAGAAGTACGCTGTGCGCTGCGGCGGCGGAGTGAACCACCGCATGGGACTCGGCGACGCCGCGCTGGTGAAGGACAACCACGTGGCCGCCGCGGGCGGGATCACGGCCGCGATCCGGGCCGTGCGCGCCGCCGCTCCCGGCCTGCCACTCGAGGTCGAATGCGACAGCCTGGCACAGGTCCGCGATGCCCTGGCTACGGGCGCGGGGCTCATCCTGCTCGACAATATGGGCCTGGATGACCTGCGCGCCGCGGTGGCCCTGGCCCGCCAGTACCCGGCGGTCCGCCTGGAGGCCAGCGGGGGCCTGCGGCTCGAAACAGCCCGAGCGGTGGCGGAAACGGGCGTCGACTTCCTGGCCGTCGGCGCCCTCACCCACTCAAGCCACGCGCTCGACCTGGGGCTGGACATGCTGGCCTGCTGAACGCTCCGGCCGGCCGCGTCAGCTGAGGTGCCGCTTATCATTCCTACGCCAGTGGAGTCCAGCCGTTCACGATGGCCGGAATGATGCGGTAGTCACGCTGGAATACCAGGTTGTGAAGGTCGGCCGAGGCCACCGCACGCAGGGTCGGCACCTGCGCTGCCGCCTGCTCCTCGTTGAACACATTGAGCGGCCAGTCGCCGACGGTGCCTCCCTGGAGATGCGGGTGATGAGCTCCGGCGCCGTAATAGGCACGGATGACTATCGGGCCGATCCCGGCAGCTCGCTGCTCGGGCCACGAGAGAGCCCAGATCGCGTCGACGCCGTCGCCGCGGCGTCGTACACCTGTGGCGGTCACCTCGCCGGTACCGACCAGCAAGTCTGTGTTGATCTCCGTGAGTGGCTGCCGGGCGTGCGGGTCGAGCAGGGCGACGGCCGCCGTGAAGAGGCGTTCCTTGTCCTGCCGGAAGACGGCGCCGCCGTGGGTGCCATCTCGCAGGTCAGCGAAATGGCGCAGGAGTTCTGCGGTGTACTCCAGGCGGGGGCGTTCCATGATGTCTTCCTTTCGCTGTGCTGCGTCCTGGCCCTACCTTCCCTTCGCGACGATCAGCCGGATGAAGGCACCGTAAGCGGCCAGGAACAGCAGGACCGCCACCATGACCGACACCAGAACTGTGAACCACGCGCCGTAGTCCTTGACGGGCACGCGGGATTCCGTCATCCACGCGTAGCGCTCGCGCACGACCGGCGGCAGCGGCCAGCGTGGTCGGTGCTGGCCGGGAATGGCCTGCTCGACAAAGAACAACTGAACGGTGTTGCCGATCGGCGCGTAAATCCGGTGAACCACTTGGCCCGCGACGAAGCCGATCAGGATTGCCTGGTAGGTGACCAGCCATCTCGGCGGGCCGAGGTGCAGGATGTCCACCAGCCAGATGCCGAGGGTAATGATCGGGAATGCCGCCACGAAGATCACCAGGGGAGCCGTGGCCAGCCGCAGCCAGCCGACGCGGTGACCCCAGTACTTCTTCTTGGAGATGATCGACCTGATGAACAGCGTGGCGAACACGGCCTCGTAGCAATCGCGGTAGTCGTGCCGCCCTGGCTTCCACCACTTGTATGGGAGAAGGTGATCCCAGGCCGGCTTGAGGTAGAGAACGGTGTGGCCGCCGGTGCCCGGCCACTTCACTTGGGTGACCAGGTAGTACACCGCCGACACCATATAGGCGCCGATCGCCGCGCCGACTACCGACCAGGCGACCTGCTGGATCCACCGGAGGTGAATGCGCTTGCCATTGACCTTGATGTGCTTGGGCGGGTGCAGCTCGGTAGCGGCCTCGATGGTCGTCACAGGATCGCTCTCTTCTTCCCATTCTCGGGGGCCGCGGCCACGGAGTGCCCGGCACCCGCTTCGGGCCGTGCTGGGCTAGGCCGCACCCGGTGTGCGCGCAGGGGAAGCGCCGCCTGGTGCCCAGGGACAGTGCGATCCGGCCGAGGGCTTAGCCGCACAGTAAAGGGGCCATGGCAACCGGGTCAATGGGACAAATTTCCTACCATGACGGATCGGCGTGAGCGGGCACCATCGTGCGAAA
>Ga0207684_10006622_pt1 | contig 10533 bp, 6 predicted proteins | sample KBSK5501metaG_FD_184342 | JGI IMG/M metagenome (GOLD analysis project Ga0207684, IMG submission 184342) | Corn, switchgrass and miscanthus rhizosphere microbial communities from Kellogg Biological Station, Michigan, USA - KBS K5-50-1 metaG... | ecosystem: Host-associated > Plants > Roots >... | reverse complement strand
GAGCAGTCTTAACGGGCTTCAACGGATTCGTCGGACGCCGGTGTATCCGTGCCCATAGTCCAACTCGCTCCAGGGCCTCCTGTAAGGCTTTGATCTGAATGGGCTTGGTGAGGTAGTCATCCATGCCAGCAGCCAGGCACTCCTCGCGGTCGCCCTGCATGGCATTGGCTGTCACGGCTACGATGCGTGGATGCTCATCGGCAGGCTGACTCTCATGAATGGCGCGCGAGGCTTCCAGCCCGTCCATGTCCGGCATCTGCACATCCATCAAAATTACGTCGTAGCGCTGGCGCTGCAAGGCCTCCAGGACTTCCAGCCCGTTGGCGACGACATCGGCCCTGTAGCCCATGCGCTCTAACAGCCGTAGTGCCAGCTTCTGATTGACCGTGTTGTCTTCGGCCAGCAGGATACGCAAGGGCAAGCGCTGACCCAGCAGAGCATCAAACTGTCCACCGGTCGCCTCTGTTGGCTTGAGCACAGACCGAACCTGCTCAGCTTCGGCAAAAATAGAGAGCAGCGCATTGTAGAGTTGCGAAGGCTTGATCGGCTTGTGCAGAAAGGCCGCGAACTCGACGCCTTGTGTATCGATCTCGCGCCGCCCCAGCGACGTGAGCATGACCAGGGCAAGCTCCTGGGCGTTCTGATAGCGACGGAACTGCTCGGCCAGCATCAGCCCATCCATGTCCGGCATCTGCATATCCAGAATGGCCACATCGAACGACACACCTGCCTGGACCTGTGCCAGCGCTTCCTGGCCGGAAGCGCACGTGTAGGGCAGCATGCCCCAGGCCTGCGTCTGCAACGTGAGGATGGAGCGGTTAGTGGCGTTGTCATCCACGATCAGGATGCGCTTACCGGCGAGGTGGGGCTGGCTGCTCTCCAGGTAGGGGCGCCCGCGAGCTGGCGCCAACTGGGCAAGGAAGGTGAAATGAAAGGTCGAGCCGACTCCTGGTTGGCTGTCGACCCACATCGTCCCACCCATCAGTTCGGCCAGGCGCTTGCTGATCGCCAGACCCAGCCCGGTTCCGCCGTAGCGCCGCGTCATTGAGGCATCCACCTGGCTGAAGGACTGGAAAAGGTGTGCCTTCCCCTCCTCTGAGATACCAATGCCTGTATCCCTGACCGCGAAATGCAACTCATAGACACTTCCTCCATCACTCTCTTGTGCATGCGCCCCCACGTCTTCCTCCTTGCGCCTGGCCTCAACTGAAATGACGACCTCGCCCTCTCCGGTGAACTTGACGGCGTTGGAGAGCAGGTTGACCAGAATCTGGCGCAGGCGGGTCACATCGCCGTACACGGCGGCAGGCACCTGCTCATCCAGCAAGTAAGCCAGGTCTACGCCTTTCTCCGTGGCCTGGGTCACCAGCAAGTCAAGGGCCGACTCCACGCACTCCCGCAGGTCAAAGGGCTGCCGTTCCAGTTCGAGTTTCCCGGCTTCAATTTTGGAGAAGTCCAGAATATCGTTGATGATGGTTAACAACGCATCGCTGCTCGCACGCACCGTTTCGGCGTACTCACGCTGCTCGGCGGTTAGCTCGGCGTCGAGCAGCAAGCCGGTCATGCCAAGGATGGCGTTCATGGGGGTGCGGATTTCATGGCTCATCATAGCCAGGAACGCACTTTTCGCCTGGTTGGCTGCTTCGGCTGCCGCGCTGGCTTGCTCTATTGCTTCCATCGCCTGTTTGCGTTCAGTAATATCCAGATAGAGGCCAAAAAGTCCAACCTTTCGATCTTCTACCAGCACCGGAACACCCAGGACTTCCACATCGACCAGGGTGCCATCTTTGCGTCGCCGCCGGGTCATACTATGAACGACCTCCCCACTGTGGGCTCGGGCACTGTAGTTGCTGGCTTCCGCACGATATTCTGGGCTGCTGATCAGTTCATCCAGGTTGCAGCCGACGACCTCAGCCTGAGTGTACCCAAATAGCTGCTCAAAGGCCGGGTTGCAGGCCACAATATTGTCGTCCATATCAGTACTGACTATTGCGACCGGGCAAACGTTCATCAGGGCCTCAAAATACTGCCGCTGGTTGTTGGCTTCCAGGTACAACCGAGCATTTTCGCGCGCACTGGCCTCGGCGGTGTCCATAGCTCTGGAAAGCTCGGCATTGGTCGTAGCCAACTGGGCAGTCCGCTCCTGGATGCGCATTTCTAACTCATCGCGGGCTTGACGGAGTGCCTCTTCAGCACGAGCCCGCTCGGCCAGCTCTTGCTGGGCTGCCTCGTATAATTGGGCATTGTCCAGCGCAATCGAGGCCAGCTGGGCAAACTGCTTCAAGGGAGCGATCTCGTCTTCGCTAAAAGGTCGATTCTCTTCAGCGCGTGCCACACCGATGACGCCGATCACCTGGGATCCCTTGAGGAGAGGCATCGCCGCCCAGGCGCGTAGAACGTCGAGGCCGAGACCCGGCAACCCCTGATAATTGTCGACCACCACGGGTTGGCCAGTTTGCCAGACGATGCCCGCGACTCCCTGGCCTTCCCCAACGCGCAGGCCGATGAGGTCGCGAAACACCCCGGAGCCGAAGCGTGTCACGATCACAGAGCTAGCAGGCAGGACCAGAGCAATAAAGGCGTGCGGGGTATCCATGAGCGTGCCAGCCCGCGTGATCATATCTGCGAGCAGCTCAGTTAATCCTAGTCGACTGGTCAATCGCAAGGCCGTCTCCTGCAAGGCGGCCAGATAGTCATTTTGTCGTTGTAGTGCCTCTTCGGTGTGCTTGCGCCTGGTGATGTCACGCATGATCGCCAGCCCACCGATAATTTCCCCTGACTCGGCCAACAGAGGCGAATAGTGCGTTTCAAAGAACCGCTGCTCGCCTGTTTGGGGCACGATATGGAGCCGCTCTCCCGTGCTGACCGTCTTGCCTGCAAGAGCCGCAGTGAACAAGCGGTCTTCTCCCGTCTCCTTCAAGGAAGGGAGGACATCGAACGCACATTTGCCGAGCGTTTGCAACGGGCTTCGGCCGAAGATCCCCTCCATTGCCGGATTCCAGACCGTGTAGCGACACTCACGGTCAAACGCGAAAATGCCGTCTGGGCTGCTATCGATCAGCCTTTCATAGACGGCTCGCACCTTGGAGTTGGCAGCGAGTAGCTCTTGCGAACTCAGCTCGAGGGAGCGTTCCAGCAATGCGCGGTCTGCGTCGGACTGCGCATAGGCATCGTTCACGGCTGCAATGAAAGGCTGCCACTCCTCCGGAAGGGAATCTGGGCTACCGAAATGGCGCTTAATTTGGCGTTTCAGCAAACTGTGCATCTGCTCCATATGCTCTGCTCCCTGGCTGACAGCTACCTACTCCCTCTTCCGTTCTCTACAACAGCAAACAAGAGATGGAGAAGAGGTGATCCTCACCCCGGCACTTGCTCCCACGTGCTTGGTACGAGAGCCAGGATGAGGGATCTGCCGCATGCGAGATGAACGATTACTGCTCAGAGAACGTGGTGATGGTCATGGTCTGGTTGTGCAGCTCGCACTTCGCGCCCGGTGTAAAGGGAGAGATCTCCCCGTACGAATAGAACCCGCTGAGTGCGGTTCGATCACCCAGGACATCGCGCACACCTTCGACCTCTTCTTCGATGCGTTGCTTGAGGACCAGCTTGCGACCAACGCAACTGATGAGCACCGCCAGATCCGGGCAGGAGGAACCAATCGCTTCATAGCTCGTCTTTGCCGCCCCGGTTGCCCCATCGATCAGCCGATCAAAATTGGCCTTCATGAAGCGTGCATAAGCTCCCTCAGGCATATCGCCAGCAAATGTCATGCTCTGCTCGTCCTCGCTGGTGGCCAAGATTGTCCGTACCACCGGCACGGTGCTCTCTAGAGTGCGTAAACTCAAAGGGAAGAGCAGGCCCGTGGCGGGCAGGCCTTTCGCATGCTCACCAAGGTAGGTCTTATAGAGCGAGAGTGCCGACTTGCCATCGAGTTCGTAGAGCACATTGCCTTTGGACCGCGTGATCAAGCGCTCAGGACCGAAGGAGTCCCAGCCGCCCAGAGAGCCATAACCCACCCGCAACCGGTCGCCATACAACCCGATCGCGGCAATGACATCTTGCTCTGGCGCACCGTCCAAGAACACGAGGGTTTCCTGGAAGCGGGCACCATCGCCCGATAATCCACCAGTGATGGCGACATGGGAGGGTAGATGTTCTGCCAATCCGGCGACCAGTTCGCTCCCATTGACATGCAACCCGTCAGACAGCACAAAGACGTGAACCAGCCCTGCCTTGTCAAGCTCCTTTGCCAACTGCTCGCCGGCTTCAAAGCTACTGATCCTATCGCTGAGCTTGACTCGCACACCCTGAATCTGGGTGGCTTCAAATTGGATGGCCGTGGCGACCAAAGAGTCGTCGAAGACCTGGGTAGCATAGATCTCGCCGGAGGTCGAACAGCCGAGGAGATGGGCATTGGGATAGGCCTGCTTGATCTCGTCGAGGTGGTGCTGTTCTTTGAGGATGGCTGTACTCCCAAAGAGTAAGACCAGTTGAGCTGCTTCACCTAACCTGCCGGGCGTCATCGGCTCCCATCCATTGCCTTGTGTCCAGCGCGTTTGTTCAGTTTGCACGACACAGCCTCTCCTTCAGAATGTAGAAAAATAACCCTGATTTTTGGTCGCACTACCAATTTCTTCTTAGTCGTCGGTCCTGGCCCTGTTGCGGAGCTCGTCCGTTTTGCCAAGTAACTGCTGAAAAAAATCGCTTTCGGTGATTTCGGCGACCTCGCTGGCGTTCCTGGCCTGATCAATTTCGATGCGTAATTGCTGCACCCGCTGTTTCAATTGCTGCTCGCGGGCATAGACCTGGCGCGCCATCTCCTGAAAGACCAGCGCCAATTGCCCCAGCTCATCGCTGCGCTGGGCCACTTCGTCCAGGCTTTCCGGTTGAAAGGTATTGGCCTTGATGGCCGCCGCTGCCGCGGTGACCAGCCCAACCTGTTGCAAATAGTCGACCTCCTGGTCGCGCAGCCACTTTCTCTCCAGGCAAGCCGTGAGCCTGGCACGCAGCAGTACCGGGTTGAAAGGCTTGGGCAGGTAATCCTGCGCGCCCAATTCAATACATGTGACGATGCTCTCCAGCTCTTCCACGGCTGAGATCATAATCACCGGGATATCGCGCTGGCGGGTGTCGGCCTTGAGCTGTTCGAGCACCTGGTAGCCGTCCATTTCGGGCATCTGCACGTCGAGCAACACCAGGTCAAATGGCTCGCCCTGGAGTTTTTCCAACGCCTGTCGCCCGTTTTCGGCCAGGCTGGACCGATAGCCGAGTTTGCTAATGTAGCGGGAGAGCATGATGCGGTTCATGCTGTTGTCATCCACAACCAGGAGCGAACTGGCGGAGATGGATGGAGATTGTTTGGTTGTGGCTGCTTCCCCTTGCATCTGGCTCAATTCATATCTGCTACTTCCCAGCTACTTTAGCTTCATCGATGTGAACACCAATGCGATGACAGAGAAAAGGACGGGATTAAGAAAACGAGTACAGGTGACTATTCTGCAGAGGACGACGGGATAGGAGAGCAATCAGTGTATGGTGGGTCAGTACTGATGGGGACACGGTCCCACCATAAAGTTAAGAGTCCTCACGAATTAAGACTCAACACAGGCAAATTGTGAACAAAAACGCCGCCCTTCTTGCGTATAGTGAAGTATATCAGGTCAGAAGTAACAATACAAGAGAGTTTACTGGATTGCAGCCATTACTGAACTATGCTAAGATAAACCCAAGGTATTTACTTTCTTTGGTCAATTGAAGAAGGCCCTGTTGGGAGTGCTATCACCTGCAGTCACGAACTCCATCCCTTTCTAGGGGATGAGCTTGCGCAAGCGGGTTCGTAGTGTCCAGCCTCAGCTGTGCTGGCTACTTGGTATAGCCGTTCTAGGATGATGAGAGAAAAGGACGAACTGAAGGCCCATGCTTGCTGAGTTCGTAGGCAGGGGGGATCAGCAATGCCACACGGTGAAAAATGTGGTGTTGGTGGATAAGCAGCTCACGATCCAGTTTCTCAGTCCGACCCATCCGGGCACGGTCCATGAGAAGCGTATCGCAGATACCACCCCTTATCCCTTACCATGCCGCATCCTCAAAGATGTTTGTCGTCTCTTGCGCAAAGGGATGCGTGATCTGGTCATGGAAATCGGGTGTGCCTTACACAATTTTCGTCTGCATCTTGATCCTTGGCTCCCCATCCCCGAATCGGAATAAAGTTTATAGGCTTAGAGAAATTGCATGTCCGATCGGACTCCCTTGCTTGTGGGTGCCAGATTTCATGACTGTTTTGCATTTTAACGTACATTTGCTACCCAGTACCGCTCCAGGTGGTCCGTTTGCACAGGACGAATACTATGGGTGTAATGTTCCATAGCCTTGTACATCGCTGCCTTGCCGCCAAAGAGCCGCTGCCTCTGGGAGGCATACATATCTGCGGCTTCCTGACGCAGGTGAAGCATCTCAGACATTTCGACGTATGCTGGTTCCAGGGCTCCTGCTAGTTCCCTCAATCGTTCTTCTAGCGCACCTTCCTTTAAAACATAAGGGAAGTCCTCATAAAGCCTGACCCTTGCTCCTCGCTGGATCAAATGGCCAGCAGCAGAAGAAACGATCTGATGATCAACATGTCGGCCCACACCAAGGGGCGCATACCAAACAGTATCGGGCAGACGTTCGTGCAAGGCTACCAAGTCTTGAGCCAGTTGCCTGTCAATCCACAAGTCCCCTGGATGGACCTCGCCACCGATCAGCTGACTTCTCGAAGTATAGTTCGCCGGGGTACCGCGATAGATGGCATCAGCATAGTCGAGCCAGAGATAATCCGCATGCAGATAGTCAAGAGCGGTCACATCTTCCTGGCAGCGGGCAGCAACTGCGCTCGCCGCATCCTGACCGAACCCCATAGATCGTTGCCCCTGTTGTGCATAGAGGCTAAGTTCTACGTTTAAAGATGGTATGCCCGCAAAAATGGTCATCACTAATGGACGCAGTCCACAACTTACCTGTACTCCAATGGTTCCTCCGCATGAGTAGACGACGTCATCGAAATGCGGGGAGAGGAAGATATGTTGATACCTTGTTGTAATGTCATCAAAACTTTTGAGTTGCATCTGTGTACTCCTGCCTTCATACGTGTTGATTCCCGCACTTACCTGTGATGCAAAGCCAGTCCATGTTACAAACCTAATACATAGTTGTAGATGAGACTATCAAATAGATTGGGCGTGCTCTCCCTTCTACTCAGGCTTTGTGGAACTAAGATGGGAACGGGGGTTTTATGCAAGACTTTGCGAAGCACGTCATGAAAAACCATGCTATACAAGGCAGAACTCCTACCTGCGACCCACCCGCTCACTACATCATTCAGGAATATCAGTAGACAAACATCGGGACTCCACCTCTTGGTTGCCTCCAGTTCATCCATGGACAAAGTCCTTTCGCCAAGATAAAAAGAGTAATTGACGCCGCACTTGCAGGTCGCAGTTGCAAAATGGCCTTTGCCAGTGATGACATGCACTAATCGTAGCCTTCTATTATCCGCTGGACAGGAAAAATGCAGCGGCAAGTACTGGGCGTTGAGCGGCTTGATGTGTGGGTCAATCCCTTTTTGCACAAGAGACTGCACAGACTCATTGAATACCTTCACAATGTCATCCAGATGATTCATGAAGACGTTTACTTCGTCTGTGAGGACACCTCTAAGAATGAGATTTGAAAGCATGACGGGGTGTGGATTTATCCCCAGCTGGTTCTTCAACAAAAAGTAGGTCACGCGAAGATTGAACTCACTCAATGTACGTGCATTCGGCTGAAGGAACAGCGCTCGTAGCTCATCATATTTTGCTTGCGCCTTTCTTCTATCTTCGACAGGCGTTTGAATCAGATAGGCTCTTAATCTGTCTATAGCTTTTTTCAAGACCGAAGGATCAAGAGCAACAAATCGTGATTCCATTGCGTCGAGTGCTTTAGGAGAAATTCTTATCGCACGTTTTTGACCGTGAAGTGGCCAACCTATCCGTACGCTGAATTGATCTGATCCACAGCGGTCCGTATCAACCCAAAGAAAAAAAGGGAAGACATCCGGTTCTTGCTCCAACTCATGGAGAACGAGCAGTTTGCTGAGAACTGCTCGCGAATAATCAATATAAACTTCCTGGGCACTGTATACCGGTTTAGTGTCTTGTACATCCAACAACTCGCACAAACGAGAGATGACCGGTATTCGTAACTGTGCTTCAAATTCCCTCCGGTCTACGACCATACCCTTCGATGCTAGGAAACGCAGTCCTTCGGAGGAGTTCAAGAGATCGGTCAGAGATAACAGCATATCAGATTTCTCCTTCTAGCCTTACCTCAGGCTGAGGTTCCCCATGCGAACGGTTCCTGAGCAGCCTGTGATAGAGCTTTTCATAGGCCGTGACTATCCTTGTCTGTCCGAACCTGCGGGCATGGATGGCGGCTGCCTCTCCCATAGCCCGATATCTGGTTGGGTCGGACAGTAGACCCACGGCAAGATCGACCGCTAAAGCATGGTCTCCGACCGGGAACAGCAATCCGGTATGTCCATCGACGACCACCTCAGCCAGCCCCCCCACGTTCGTGGCCAGAACCGGCAGACCGCAGGCCATGGCCTCCAGGGCAGCCAGGCAGAAACTTTCAGATAGACTCGTCATGAGCAAGAGGTGCGCCTGGGCAAGGAGGGGGGCTACGTTGTGACGAAGGCCCCAAAAACGGACGACCTGTTCCATCCCGTTTTGTGTGAAGATGGATTTGATCGCGCCCATCTCCGGCCCATCACCGACTAACCAGAATTCCACCTCCATCTTCTTGCGGATGCTAAGAAAGATGTGGGTCGCACTTTGGGGGTCCTTCACTGGCCTGAAGTTGGATACGTGGATGATCTTCGCCTTATCATTAGGACTACCGCCGGATAGGGTGTTTGCCCCCAATCTTGGGCGAAACCGGGATAGATCCACAAAATTGGGGATCACCTCAGGGCAGGCCGATAGCTCGAACACCTGAGAGGCCATACGAGCATGACTGACAGAGACAGTGGTCAATCCATCCAGGTTCCGCAGCGATGTGGCCAGATCGCGTCCTTTGACCGGATCTTGGCCGTAGTTACTGACATCCGTCCCATGAAGGGTCCCGATCAACAAAGGTGCCGCCCGTCCCAGGCGGCGCTTTACCTCTTCAGCGAGAAAAGCGAACGGGACGGCATAGTGGAAGTGGAGGACGTCCAGTCCTTCCGTGGCGATCACGTGCAGAATCTGGGACACTAATGTTTCGCGTTCCCATATTGGCCAATCCGTGTATAGCACGGCAGGATGGATGTCGCTCTCACCATCCACTACAGCTTGGTGCAGCCGCACTCCGCTGGCGGAGTTCCACCTCCCAAAAGGCGTCGTACGCGTGAACAGATGCACCTTGTGTTCGCGCTGGGCAAGTTCGATCGCGAGTCCAGTGGCAATGCGGGCGCTTCCTCCAAGGCTTGAATGGCACATGATGCCGATGTTCATAGATGCTTCCTTACGCTTCAGAACGCTTCAGAATGATCCAGTCGGTTTGCCAAGAACCTGATCACGTGGATAGCCACATCCGGATGCTGTCGCAAGAGGGCCTGGAATTGGTCCTCTTCGATCACAAACAGGTGGGCATCGCTTCGGGCACGTATAGAAGCCGTTTGAATGCTCTGTCCCATCATGCCTAGCTGTCCGATGCAGTCTCCGGCTTTGGCAACAAAAACATGCTCCGGGCCGTTCAATTCGGCAACGACCTCCACTTCTCCCCGGTAGACGATGTACAAACCCTGTCCCATCTCTCCCGGGTGACAGATGTACGTGCCATCTTCTTCCCACCGTTCCGATATGATACGGACCACCGCATCCAACTGGTCCTCTGACAGTGTCGAGAACAGAGGGATGTGCTTGAGAAAGTCGATCCGTTCCAGAATGCGTGCCGTCGGCAGCGCCAGGATGTTGGCGAAGAGGCGGAATGCTCCGGGAACACCTGCGGGTAGTTGCCGAAAGAGGGAATAGCCAACGTAGAGAAAGCTGCCTCGTCCATACTGGCAGGTGATGAGTCCACCCTCGTGGGGTTCCTCACCCGGGTCGGGACAGGCGAGGAGGGGATGGTATCGTTTGTCCCACTGGCCGAAAAAGTAGAGGCCGCGGTCACGGACCCAGCCGTCAAAATCGTGTGAGTTAATGGTATTGGGCACGCGGAGAAGCAGGTGATCTGGATCCAGGATCGTCACCGGAGCGTCCTCATGAGTCACCCTGTCGTGTGGTTGGCGGTACTGGAAAGGATAGGGGGTCAAGCCCTGGTTCTGGTACCCGTAGCCCTGATACTGGACGATGAGTGTGCCGCCGCGTTTGACATAGTCCAGGAATCGCGCTGCATTGTTCCGCAGTTCATGTCGAATAACGTAAGCGTTGGGCCCGATGACCACCTCGTCAAAGTGGCTGAGGTCCAGGTGGCCCATCTCGGCATCCGTGATTAGGTGAAAGCTCATCCCAAAGGAGGTCAGGACTTCCACCA
>Ga0207684_10006621_pt1 | contig 10533 bp, 14 predicted proteins | sample KBSK5501metaG_FD_184342 | JGI IMG/M metagenome (GOLD analysis project Ga0207684, IMG submission 184342) | Corn, switchgrass and miscanthus rhizosphere microbial communities from Kellogg Biological Station, Michigan, USA - KBS K5-50-1 metaG... | ecosystem: Host-associated > Plants > Roots >... | reverse complement strand
TCGGAAAGAAGTTTACACTCAGAAGCGAGGGGCAATGCGGCAATATCGCTTGCGAAGTCAAGTAGGTTCTTCCGCTGAAAAAGCTTGCCTACACTTTTAGAAGCGTGGCGATGAAGATTGACACACTGGTCACATTTACTCTCGAAGAACTCGGGCAAGCCACCAAGCTAACACTGGTTCATTCCGGGTTGGACAAACTGGAACCGGGACAGGAGGACATGATGGACCAATTCGAACAGGGATGGGGAAGTTTGTTTCAACAAAATTTGAAGACCGAGTTGGAAAAGAAATGACGCATTATTACCTGGCTGTAAGGCAGGTCTATGGTCGTGCGTTAGCGCACCCTTTGTTTTACCGACATCAAAACAGCACACAAAAACATCGAAGATTGTTATGACGACACCGAACACCGCTACTGGGATTCAGGGGCATAAAGTCGTTTCGAAAGAAGAATGGATCGAGGCGAGAAAGGCGTTTCTCGCAAAAGAAAAGGAGTTTACCCGGCTGCGTGATGAGTTAAGCAAGCAAAGGCGCGAACTCCCATGGCATCAGGTTAATAAAGAATATATTTTCGCAGGAGCTCAAGGGAAGGAGACGCTGAGCGATCTGTTTGCCGGCAAGAGTCAGTTAGTCGTTTATCATTTTATGTTTGATCCCGATTGGGATGAAGGTTGTCCAAGCTGTTCTTTTTGGGCAGATAATTTTAACGGCATCGATGTCCATCTGAAGCATCGAGATGTCACGTTTCTGGCCATTTCGCGCGCTCCGCTGAGGAAGTTACAGGCCTTCAAAGAGCGGATGAAATGGACCTTTAAATGGGTCTCATCTTTCGGCAGCGATTTTAACTACGACTATCGCGTGTCGTTTACCAAGGAGCAACTGGCAAAGGGCAATTGCTACAACTTCGAAACAAGCAGCCACCCGAGCGAGGAAGCTCCGGGAGCCAGCGTTTTTTACAAGGACAAAGATGCCAGCATCTACCACACCTATTCTGCCTACGCTCGCGGCATCGACATTTTGAATACCGCATATAATTATCTCGATTTAGTTCCCAAGGGACGAGACGAAGACGGTTTGGATTTCTCCATGCGCTGGGTTCGTTACCACGATCGCTACGACGACTGAGGTCGTAGTGGGCAAAGCTCTTATGCAGGCAAACTCGCGGCAAGCTAAGGGTGAGACCTTCAATCTCACGTCCAGCGAGGTTTTGTTTTAAGGCCTGTTGGAACTGATCTTTTGCGTCAGCGGTATCGCCACGCTCTATTTCTGCTATTCGATGTCGGGCGGCATGGCTATGCCCGGAGGCTGGACGATGTCGATGATGTGTATGCGAATGCCTGGCCAAACCTGGTCAGAGGCTGCGGCGGCCTATCTGGTTATGTGGATCCTGTTGCTCAGGGTTGATGCTGATTCTCTTTGTGCTCGGAATGATGAATGTTGTGGTGCTTGTCATTGTCACAGCAGCCATTTCCCTCGAGAGATTGTTGCCGAGGCCTCATTTGGTCGGTCGAGCCTCGGGTGAAGCCGCCATCCTGGGCGGTCTGATCGCGGTCTTTCATGGGGGCCAATTGCTGTAGAGCGGTCGGACTTCGGCGAGCTACAGTCGAGGTGCCACGCCGCGCGGACCGACGCGTAATTTCGAACACCAAACTTTCTACTGCGAATCATTGCAAGTTGGTTCCGAAAGCCGCATAGTGGTTGTTGCTATGGAAGTGAGCGGCACAGTTAGCGCGATCCTGGCGCAAAAGGGTAGCTCTGTCTGGTCGATCGATCCAAACGCGATGGTCTTCGATGCTATCCAATTGATGGCGGACAAGAATGTGGGCGCGCTCCCGGTGGTCGAGGCCGGACGATTAGTCGGTATTCTTTCGGAACGTGATTATACACGGAAAGTGATACTCAAGGGTAGATCCTCAAGAGAGACTCCCGTGAGCGATATCATGACGCGTGATCCGAAGACTGCGTCACCCAATGACGCGGTCAGCGCTTGTATGCGGATCATGACCGAGACTCGGGTACGGCATTTGCCAGTGATAGAAAATGGGAAGATGGTCGGGCTGCTATCAATCGGCGATCTGGTGAAGTGGGTGATCTTGGCTCAGTCTGCGACGATTGATCACTTGGAAAAGTATATCATCGGCGAATCTTCCTGAGGCAGTTCCCCTTTTAAGCATCGAGATAACGTCCGGCTGGCGGTAGCGAGCGACGAGGCTTCCGATAAGGAAGCAGAAATGTCTGCGACCTTCCGGATTCACCAGCCAGGCCTATTTCGGCGCATTCTTCCGGCTTGCCACCACCGATTCGTATGCTGCCTCCAGCTTGGCCACAGCCGAAACGCGGGATTTGGAGGCAGGACGTTGGCCTATATGCAGCTCGCGCAACTCGGCCATAAATTGGTCCCACAGCTTCGGGCCTCCCTCGGCTAATAGTTTGGCGCGAATGCCGAGTTCCTTGTTGACCGCCAGGTGTTTGCATCCCCAGCCACCGATCTGAGCCAGGATCGGTAAAAGTTCGATCCCTTTTTCGGTTAGACTGTAAATCGCCTTTTGTTTGTGGCTCGGATCATCGGTCTTGGTGATGATTCCCTGTTCAACGAGCCTTTTGAGACGGTCGGCCAGAATATTTGAGGCGATACCTTCTTCCGAATTAGTCAATAGCTCGCGGAAATGTCGTCGATTGCCGAAGATGATATCTCGGATGACCAGCAGGCTCCATCTGTCGCCGAGGATTTCGAGGGTAAGATTGATTGCGCAACCCGACTTAGCCGTTTCGCTCATTTCTCAGCTTGACAGTCGCACGGCAACCTCTAACTTGCAACTGGTTGTGAAAATTAATCGGATTGATTGAACAGAACCCCCTCAACCAGCCGAGAAGGGACGATTTGTATGGCCGCTCACGCATTTGTGTCCGAGTTGATTCGCAAATATTATGCCGCCTATGAAGCAAAGGAGAGGCCGGCAATTGAGGCTCTGTTAACCGAAAACTTCACTTTCAGTAGCCCGCTTGATGACCATATCGATAGAGCCGCCTACTTCAGCCGGTGCTGGCCAAACAGCGAGCACATCCGAGCGTTCACGATAGAAAAGCTCTTTGAGCAGGGTAACGAAGCGTTCGTGCTGTACGAGCTCCATCCGACCAAGGGCGACTCGTTCCGAAACACTGAGTTTTTCAAGTTCAAAGGAAACAAGATCTGCGAAGTTCAGGTCTTTTTCGGCTCGGAAGTCGGGACTGTTGAGAGGTGAGAGGTGAGGGGTGACGGGTGAGGTGAGAGGTTAGGGGACGGTGTGGAGCTTAGGTCGTTCGGTTCTAATTAGTTGTGGTCGCTGGCCGGTCGGTGTCTTCCTGACCCGGTTACCTTTGGGGTTGTGCCTTTCCGTTGCCGGCGACCTGTCCCCCGTAGCCTCCTCCTTCGCTGAAAGCTATGGAGGACTCGTTGGCGAAGGGGGATCTCGGCGTTCATATTTCTAGGAATACTGTGATTACCAGCAGGGTAGTCCCATTCAACCGGTGAATCAGCTGGACGATTACCAAAATTCGGCGAGGATGCGCAGAGGAAGAATGGAATTGTTAGCCGCTTCTCGCGCGCGGCTCGTATACGGGGGAGGACGCATCGAGCTTCCGCAAAACTAGGGTTTCCTGCGCTTATGGCCGATAACGATAGTATGGATTTGAAGTGTGCACCGGCGTCACCTCAGACGGCAAAATCTGCGACTGGCTCCGGTAGCCAGCCCACCGATGGATTTGGGGTGGGCCAATTGATCCTGCAACGATACAAGATCCTTGGCCGCGCCCCTTTTGATCAAACGACATTCCGGGCCAAGGATCTTAAATCCGATCGGATCGTGGCGGTCCGGCCCCTGGTGGCCGACGTTGTCGCTGGAGTACATAAGCTCGATTCGTTTACCCGGGAAGTGGCTCGCCTTCGCCGGCTTCAACATTCTAATTTGATTCAGCTGTTTGAATTGGAGTCCGGCCACAAACCGCCATTTGTCGTGAGTGAGCTGGCCAAAGGTTTTTCGCTGCAAGAACTTCTACAGGCGCGGCGCGGACTGGCTTGGGAGGAAGCCGTGCAGATTCTCAGACCGGTCGCGAACGTCTTAGATTTTGCGTCTTCCGAGAGAGTATTGGATGACCGGATTTCGCCACGAAGAGTCTTCGTCGAGATAGCTAAAACATCTGAGGAGCCGGCAGAGCTGCTCCAGATGCTCGTTTTCACCTGGCCGCCATTTAACGTGAAGGTCGACCCTTTGACCTTTGTCCGGCTCGAATCTTTGCCGGAAGGGAAGGGCGTTCCGGCCGGCGCGCCTGCGATTTCAAATGTTCGGGCCTTCGCGGTGTTGACTTATGAACTATTGGGCGGGGCAAAAGTGCTCACTTCGACCGGCCAACCTAACCCGGCTCCACTTCCAGCATTAAACGCTTCGGCAAATGCGACCCTCTCAACGGGTATTACGAACCCAGCTAGCTTTCAAACGTCGAATGAATTCCTTGCCGCGATGGAAAGAGCGGTGGCTAAACGAAAGGATCGAGGCGTTGCGCCGGGCAAGAAGCCTACTATCTCGCGAGCGTCTGGCAAGGAGTCTGTCGAACCTAAGGCCGGGCCAAAGGCTCCAATATCAACTGGTTGGCGGCCGGTCTCACTGTCGTTAGTGAAAATCGGGGCGGTTGGACTCTTCGTAGCTATCGCGGCTGTTGCTGGAGTGGTCGCTGATGTGTTGCTGCGCAGAACACAGGTGACGCCTGCTGCACCCAAACAAGAAGCCATGTTTGCGCCCAAGCAGGCAGTGATGGCAATCGTTGGCCAGATTTCGATAAACTCTACGCCTGCGGGGTCGACGTTCGAAATCAGCGATGCCAATGAACAAGTCACTCGGGGAACAACGCCGATGACCTTAGACAATCTACTAGTCGGGCAATATCGCGTACGTCTGCAACATCCTGGATGGCCTGATTATTTGGAAACCGTTAGTATCCAGCCTGGAAAAACCGCGACCGTCGATCACACCTTTCCGGCGTTCGACGTAAACCTGCGGAGTGATCCACCTGGCGCAACGATTTTCATAGACCAATTTGAGCTGGGCGAAACACCGCTTACCATCTCGCTGCCGCCGGAGCCGGTCGAACTGGTGTCGCGTATGGGTGATCTAGAATCTGTCCACAGGCGGGTCGTGCCGGACTCCAATCATGCTGCGACGATCGAGTTTAAACACGACTACGGTACGCTGATGGTTTCCAGCAACCGCCATGACGCGGATATAACGATTGAAGGATCGAGCGGCGGCAATCCTCCGTTCGAGCGCCCGCTATCGCCTGGTCGCCACTCGGTGATCGTTCGAGCGCCCGGGTTTCCTGATCAAACCGAAGTCGCCGATGTCCAGAGAGGACAACGTATTGTGATGGCATTCAACTTCGCGACTTCGACGCCACCGAGCAAGACAATCGCGTCAAGCAGTCCAGCCCCGGCCAACGACTCGGAGCAAAGCAATTCAGCTCCGCCGAGCGAATCGCCTGCGCCGAGTGAATCGGCTGCGCCGACTGCCCTGCCGTCACCTGCCAGCGAGCCAACCCCTGCAAACGTGCCGCAGCCGAGTGCCTCACCGCAACCGAGCAGCTCGCCTGCCGCGAGTGATTTGTCCGCTCCAAGCAGTTCGCCTGCGCCCGTTGGCTCGCCTTCACCTGGCAACCCTCCTCAACTGGCCAACGTCCCCGCGACGACTAGCTCGCCCGCAGCCAGTAACTCATCGCGGCCGAGCAATCCACCGCCTGCGACCAATTCTGCTCCGATCGTGTCCGAGTCGCCCAAACCGCCCAAACGTTCCCGCCCTCGGGCGAAGCCCGAACCCTCGGCACCGGTCTTTCCTCTAGGCTATCGCACACAAGAGGAGTACGAGCGCGCCCGCGATGATGCGTTCCGCCAATTCAATTCGGACTGGGACACGCAGAAGAGAGAGTTGGAAAAATCGAAAGCCTACTCTGAATATTGGGCGGGGCGTACAACCGGCCCCACCAGAGACCAGTGGATATCGGATAATCAGCGGACACAACAAAGCCTGAGCCAGTTCGAAAGCCAACGAAACGCTGCCAGAGAAGCATTGAAGAAAAAGTGGCTCGGGCAGGAGTGAAAGCCGACGGAGGAAACGCCGACATCGCCGTCATTGCCAACATCCAACTTCGCCAAGGCTACGTCGGACAGGTTGCCGGCAACTGAAATAGGCCATGAACAAGCAGGCCTCGGCGTTACTCGGCGCTCTCTGCGCGAAAAATTCTGGTTTGGGAGCCGGGTCAAACAGCAAGAAAGAGCAGCAGACCGGGTGATCGGTTCGATCCCGTTGACTCTCCGGCTTTCAATGAGATAGTGCGGCCTCGGCGCCTCAGCATCAGCTGATGGCACTGCCGGCATTCCCTTAAGGGAGGGATGGTAGAGCGGTTTATTGCACCGGTCTTGAAAACCGGAGATCCGAAAGGATCCGTGGGTTCGAATCCCACTCCCTCCGCCATGTTACTTATTATAAGCTACTTATGAAGCTACAGAGGCTAGGTAAAACACAATCCCATGTAGGAGCCCCATGTGTGTGTAGTACAAATAGGGATGCCTTCAAAACCTAAACTCTGGATACTGGCGGACGAGGACGAGCGAATCAAAATTTTCCGCTACGAAGGCCCCGATGACCCTGATTTGTGGGTGGAAATCCAGTTCGATAAAACAACCGAACATTGGCTGCGGGTCAGGTGCACCTTTAATACGCCTGGCAAATGGCACCGATTTGAGGAGCCAATCAAAAACCATGCCGTGGCCAAACGCAAGGCCTTCGAATATTTGCTTAAACGAACTTTCCAGGCGGCGCGTGTGACATAGCCAATGGAGGAAAGTGATGTTCTGGATCTATCTCGCCCTGGTTCTCGTCGCCTACAGCTTCACCCGGAACGTTTGCTTGAGCGTTTTCCTTGGGGTGCTCGCTTCGATTGCCTTGGTGTTCGTCGGCGCTATTTTCTAGCGAGGAGGGTGCGCTAACGTTTTCGAACCGCAGAACGAGCCTTTGGCAAGGGACGGGTCGACTGCCTGAATGGATCGTCACTTGAACCCGCTTGCCATTCGGGGCGAATCACCTTCTGGTCAAAGTCTGCCATCTCCTTGAGCGCCTTGTGAATCTCTAGAGTGATCGCGTCATGAATCGTCCGGTGGTCTTGGCCCACCAGACGGTGCGCTAAGGTGTGAGGAATCAGGAGCAGCTTCTGCCGACAAGCGGCAAAGAGAGCCGCTGCCTGCCGCTGCACTACTGCCATCTCGACCAGCTCTTCGCGCCGTTCGGCTAAGATCATCGCATCACGCTTGACCCGGATACGGGTCAACTCCGCTCGTTCCAGAGCCAGAATCTGCGCTGGGCTAAAGGGGTTGCCGTTGTGGTCTAACACTGGCTCGTGAAGTTTAGGTTTTTCTTCTGCCATAAAGACCTCGCAAAAGAGGTTTACCCTGCTTGGGGCGCAATGTTTTTCGAGGCATTTCTCGTTAAAATTTGGGCCGCTCCGCGTCGTCGGCAACAAAATTTTCTCGACAGGACCCTGGCAGTTTTGCCCCTTTCGCGAGGCCAGCACTACAAAGTATATCAATGTTGGTCGCGAGTGTAGCTCTACCATACGTCTCTCTTTTTGTTAACTAACTATGCACCTGTGTGCCTGCACTGGGGACGGAGTCACTTCACAAAAGTCTCGCCATTTGTTCTCTCTTGTCCCGCCAGATCTCCGGATAAAACCTGCTTTAACTCTGGCTGAAAAGCGGGTGCATTTCCTAGCTCCAGAGGTTGAGAGTTTTAGCCAGAGTTTTCCACCAAATTGCCCGGGTGTTATCTAAAGAATTTGGTCCAACTCACCCCTTCAGCTGCAACGATTTCGGGTCCTTAGGAGAATCGGTTCGGAGGGGGCATGCTCAGCTAACTTAACTAAGCGCAGACATCGAAACCCCGTCACGCGTTATGCGGTTCGAGAGGTCGAACAACGCGGTGGCCTTTTCGCTGATGAGTTCACGTAATGCCAGGGGCTCGATCCAATCCTGTGGGACATCATTGACGCCGTAATAGGCGCCGGCGAGTTGACCATAGATCGCCCCAGTGGTGTCAGCGTCGTCTCCCAGGTTCACGGCACGCAGTGCTCCGTCCCTAAAGGAGTCGGAGTGGTAAAATGCCCAGAGTGCAGCCTCAAGCGAGCGCACGACGAACCCACTACCCATGATCTCGGGTGGTTCCTTCAGCTTAAACGAACCGTTAGCAATCTCGGCAATCTCGCCTGGGAGTGGTTGACGATGCCAGTGGTCCCGATCGAGGCCCGGGTAGAAGAACGAACTCAACAATTGCTCTTTCGATCGCCCATCGAGCGCACCAAGCAGCAATCCTGCGAAATAGCGGCAGGCAGCGACGGCCGTGGGTGCAGCATGGGTAGTACGCGAACTCTCGCCAGCATTGTGGATAGCCAACGCAACGTTTTGCCGGAATGCTAATGGAACAGGCGCAAGGCGCATCAGTGAACCGTTTCCGGCGGTGAATGGGTCTGTTGAACCGGCAAAGGGTTCTCCGGAGCGAAGATAGGATTCTAGTGATTTCCTGACCGTAACCCCAATGTCGAAACACGTTCCTGTGCTGCTAAGATATCCCTCTTTCCACCAGCGACAGTATCGATCCATCTGATCCTTCGGGTCGAAGCCGCGCTTCTCGATTAAGCTTTCGGCCAGGCACAATGCCATTGAAGTATCGTCAGTCCACTGACCCGGTTTGAGACCGAATGGTCCACCGCCAATCATGTCGGTGACCGGTTTAAAAGTGCCCGGCGCCTTGAACTCCAAAGTGGTACCTAGCGCGTCACCGACGGCTAGCCCTACTAATGCGCCACGGCACCGGTCGCAAAGCACAAGCTTTTGGACATTTCTTCGGCGTTGCGGCCAAGTTTTAACCCAATCCACCTGTTCTCGAGTTTCAGGCGATTCAGATTGTTGCCCAGAGCTCTTCTTTACCGTTCTCCATTTCGCGCTCAACTCGGCCAAGGCTGCGCCCACTGTTCGACCGTGCTCTTGCAGCCAGCACGCAACCACAAGTCCGGTGCGACCCACTCCGCCCCGACAGTGCACATAAACAGCGCCTCCTTGCCTTATCCGACGATCGATCGCAAAGAGAATCTCAGCGAGATATTCGGCATCCCTCGGCACGCTGATATCTCGGATCGGGAACCGGTGGTAAGTCGCCGTAATGTTCGCTGCCCGGGATTCCTCCGACAAAATTGCTTCGTAAGGAACGAACTCATATTCGCCGAATTCAGTTAGATCGACGAAGTGCCGAACGCCGACTTCCAAGAATCGACTAATTTTCTCGCGTGCTTTGACCGGGTCCTCGTCTCCCGGGTATTCGCCAGCAAGAAATTTATGAGGGACGACCCAATAGGTATTCGCGTTTGGTCGAGTGGCGGTTGCATCCGGCACATTTCGATCCTAGCCGCCAATGAGCGAATCGCCAAATGTGGTTGGGAAAGACCCACCACTCAAGAAGGATCGGGTCCTTTGGATCACATGAATCTCACAGGCGAAAATTTGACCAGAGCTAAGATGTAGAAATTTCCGCCCGCCAAATATCCGCATTTCACCACACTTCGGCCTGGAAATGACACCGATGTGTCGGATCGAAAAGCGTTCTCTCGTCGTTCTACTTGAGACACTCCTTGAGAAAGACCCCGGTCGGCGCTTTCAGGATCCGGGCGAACTTCTGAAGGCAATACCGACGATAACCGAACGGATCGAGGCGGGCCGTAGGATCACCCGCGAGGGCTTGCATAAAATGCCGCCTGCAGCTTCACGCGCCGGGACACGCAAACCGCCAGCAAAACTTGGGCCGAAGAAGATTTCCGTAGCCAGATTGCCCGTTACCGGAAGCGATGTCTTTGGTCGAGATGAGGACGTCGCTTTCCTCGATCGTGCCTGGGCAAACCAGGGTGTCAACGTCGTCGTATTCTACGTATGAAATTATCAGGCACGCTGCAAAAGTTGGGAAATGTATAGGCCTAAGCCTATGCAAAAACTAATCCTAACTCTGACGGCCCTGGTCGGCCTGACAATGACCAGCTTCGCGAGCAATCTCGAACGTATTAAGGAAGACGCTTTTGGTGTTTATAATAAAAGCGATTTCCATGAACTTATGCAAGACCTGACTAACAACGACCTAGAGGCGATTAAGGCAATGGTTCTCCAAGGCAAGGTCGGTGCGGTCGAAGCGGGAAATTCGGTCTATCTTATGCACGTCAACGTCTTCGGCGGTCTCGTCCAAGTGCGTTTTAAGGGCACCAGCGAATCGCTTTGGATTCCCCGGGAGGCTAGCGAGGCTTTTGACGCGCAGCCTATCTGGCACCATTGTTTCTGGTTTGGATGAAAAAGCTCAAAACGTTTCTCGCGCACCCGACCACACGTACCCTCGGTAACATGTTCGTGACGGGCGGCAGCGTGCTTTTCGGGTTCACGCTGATTGTCGCTATTTTTTCGCGTCTTTCACGATGACCTGC
>Ga0207684_10006620_pt1 | contig 10534 bp, 8 predicted proteins | sample KBSK5501metaG_FD_184342 | JGI IMG/M metagenome (GOLD analysis project Ga0207684, IMG submission 184342) | Corn, switchgrass and miscanthus rhizosphere microbial communities from Kellogg Biological Station, Michigan, USA - KBS K5-50-1 metaG... | ecosystem: Host-associated > Plants > Roots >... | reverse complement strand
CCGTCCACCTCATCCGCGACCGCAACGACTCGATCGCATTGAACGGACGCGGCGGTCCGATGGTGATCGTGTCCGCGTCGGGAATGCTGACCGGCGGCCGGATCCTCCATCACCTGAAGCACCGGCTGCCGGACCCGGAGACGACACTCCTTTTCGTCGGCTTCCAGGCGGCGGGGACCCTCGGGCGTCAGATCCTGGAAGGCGCGCACGAAGTCCGGATCCACGGCGAGTTGGTCCCGGTCCGGGCCGAGATCCGGGCAATCCCGGCATTGTCGGCGCACGCCGACCAGCACGGACTGGTCGAATGGGTCGGCGCGCTGACGACCCCTCCGCGGGCGGTTTACCTCGTCCACGGCGAGCCCGCGGCTCGCGAAGCCCTGGCGGCCGTAATCCGCTCGACGTACGGCTGGAAGGTGCTTCTCCCCGAGGAGGGAGAGGCGGTCGAGCTAGAGTGAGGACGAGCCGTCATTGGACGGGTCGATGAACGAACCAGGCGATCGCGACGCGGGACAACCGAAGGGGCACGTGACGATGGTCGTCGAACGCGCGAAGGTCCGCGCGCCGACCGTGCCCGAGTTCCTCCTTCGCATCGCGGTCACGGTCCGCGAAGTCGTTCTGGATACTTTCCGCGGCTTCGCGGCCGACCGCGGCGCGGATCTCGCAGGCTCGCTCGCGTTCACGACGCTCTTGACGGCGGTCCCGCTGCTCGCGACCTTCTCGCTCTTCCTCGCCGCGTTCTTCAAGGAGAAGAACGACCAGGTCCTGGAAATGGTCAACCGGATCCTTCCGTACCACACGGCGAAGCTGACCGAGAGCCTGCGGGAGTTCGTCGCCGAGTCCACCGCGATCTCCGGAATCGGTCTCGTGGTCCTGATCGTGGCGTCGATCCGCTTGATCTTCATCGTGGAAGCGGCATTCAATGCCGTCTGGGGGGCGCCGAAGCGACGGGCCCTGCTTCAGAGGATCGCGATCTACAGCTTCGCGCTCTTCTCGCTCGCCCTTCTCGTCGGAGCGATCGGCTCCGGCGTTGCTCTGCTCCGCCGGTTTTCGCTCCTCGAATCCGTCCTGGTCTCGCCGTTCGCCGAGAAATTCTTTCCATTCGCCGCCGAGTTCGCGGTCCTGACACTCCTCTACCGCTATCTGCCCAATGCCTACGTGCGCTGGAGGTCGGCGGGCCTCTCCGGCCTCATCACGGCGGGTCTCCTCGAGCTCCTTCGGACTGTCTTCGGCAAGTACGTCGCGATGCTCTCGCGCATGAACCTGATCACCGGGTCTCTCTCGTTGATCCTGTTCGCGCTGATCTCGGTCTTCCTCGTGTGGGTGCTGATCCTGCTTGGCGTCGAGCTCGCGCACGTGTTGCAGACGAAGATCGGAAAGGGCGCGCGCCGCGGGCGCCTGCCGGCGGGTCGGGCCGAGAACGCGATCCGGATGCTCCTGACTCTGGCCGAAGGGGGCATCCATCCGCTCCGCAGGCTGTACCACGACCAGGAGGCCTCCTCCGTCGAGGCCGAAAGGATCCTCGATTGCCTCCGCGACGCCGGGATCGTCGAGGGCGACGGGGCCCGGGGATTCGCCCTCGCCGCCCCGCCGGAGAAGATCTCGATCGCACAGATCGTGGACGCAATTTCTCCCAACCTCTACACGATCACGCCGGAGGAGGGCGACCACGTCGTGCGCGTGCTGGAACCGCTGTTCGCCCGTCTCGACGCGGAGCGGCGCGCGCTGCTCGATCGGACACTCGCGGACCTGAAGGGCTAGTCGGGACGCGCGGCGGGCGCTCGGGCGGGAGAGAGCGCCGCCAGCAGGGGCGGCGTCAGGAACGTGGTCGCGAAGACGGCGACCACGACCGCCACGAAGACCGGCTCGGGAAGAGCCCCGCTCTCCTTCCCGATCTGCGCGAAGATCAGGCCCACTTCGCCGCGCGGGACCATTCCGGCGCCGATGAACGAGCGGCGCACCTTGCCCCACGCGGAGAACCCGGCGGCGAATTTTCCGAGGACGCCCACCAGGACGAGCCCGAGCGCGAGGATGAGCGCCTGCCGGTTGCCCGCCGCGAAAGGGTTCAGATAACCGACGTCGACCTGAGCGCCGATCGAGACGAAGAACACGGGTGCGAAGACGTCCACGGTCGGCCGCAGGGCCTTCTGGATGTCGTGCCGGCGGTCGGTCCGGGCGAGAACGAGACCGGCGGCGAGAGCGCCGACGATCGCCGCGGACCCCGCCTTCGCGGCCCCGAGGGCGGCCAGAAGAGCGAACGCGATCGCGGCTGCGACGAGAACGCCGCGCACTCGGGCGCGGCCCACGAACCGCACGAGAAACCGCCCGAGAGGCACGCCCACGACGATCGCGAGGAAGAGGAAGGCGAACGAAAGCCCGGCCGCGCGGAGCGCCGTGCCGACCCCGACCGATCCGGTGGCGGCGAGCCGGCCGACGACGGCGAGGACGACGAGACCCAGGATGTCGTCCGCGACGGCGGCGCCCAGGATGATCTGACCTTCCCGGGTGGCGAGCATTCCAATCTCCGACAGGACCCGACTCGTGATGCCGATGGACGTCGCGGTCAATGCGGCGCCGACGAAAATCGCCGTGAGAGCGCCGAACCCCGACGCGCGGGTGACCAAGTAACCTCCGAGGAACGGAAGAGCCATTCCGACGACGGCGACCACCATCGCGACGCCGCCGACCCGGATCAGTTCCGTCAGATCGGTCTCGAGTCCGACTTCGAAGAGGAGCAGCAACACGCCGATCTCGGCGACGAGGAGAATGCCCGTGGTTAGCGGGACGAGACCGAGGAGCGATGGACCGAGGAGCACGCCGGCCGCGAGCTCGCCTAAAACGGCAGGTTGACCGATGCGTTCCGCCAGCTCGCCGAAGAGCTTTCCGCCGAGGAGCGCCGCTGCGAAGGCGAGCAGGAAAGTGCCGAGCTCGCCGTGATCCATAGCGAGGGAATGCTAGCCGAACGCGCTTTCCGGCCGCGCCCGTGCGTGCTATCCTCCGCGCCCTCTCCGCGTGTGGGGCTGTAGCTCAGTTTGGGAGAGCGCCTGAATCGCACTCAGGAGGTCGTCGGTTCGATCCCGATCAGCTCCACCAATCACGTCGCGTTCGCTCAACTCTGATCTACTCTGACCGATGATCGCCGTCCGACGCGCCGACGACCGGGGACACTTCGATCACGGCTGGCTGAACACGTACCACACGTTCTCCTTCGCCGACTACCACGATCCACGGTTCATGGGGTTTCGCGCTTTGCGAGTGATCAACGACGACCGCGTCGCTCCGGGGCAGGGCTTCGGCGAGCACCGTCACCGCGACATGGAGATCGTCTCTTACGTCCTCGAAGGCGCACTGGCCCACCGGGACAGCATGGGAAATTCCGGCGTCATCCGGCCGGGCGACGTCCAGAGGATGAGCGCCGGCACGGGTGTCCAGCACAGCGAGTTCAACGGATCGCGGACGGATCCGGTGCACTTCCTCCAGATCTGGATCCTGCCCGAGATTCCCGGGTCTCCGCCCGGCTACGAGCAGAAAACTTTTCCGCCCGAAACGAGGCGCGGAAAGCTCCGCCTCGTCGGCTCGCCCGACGGTCGAGAAGGCTCGTTGACGGTCGGGCAGGACGTCGCGATCTACGCGAGCGTGCTCGAGACGGGAGAAGAGGTCCAGCACCGACTTGCCCCGGGCCGTCACGCCTGGCTGCAGGTCGCGGAGGGTGCGCTGGAGCTGAACGGCCATCGACTGGAAGAGGGGGACGGCGCGGCGGTCACCGATGAGGACGAGCTCGACATCGCCGGCAAGGGATCGGAGTTCCTGCTCTTCGACCTGAGCTAACCTCGGGCATGCTTCGAACTTTCGGCACCATTTTCGTGACCGTCTTCCTCGCCGAAGTCGGCGACAAGACCCAGCTCGCCACGATGCTCTTCGCCGCGGAAGGCGACAGCAAGTGGTTGGTCTTCGCCGCGTCCGGGCTGGCGCTTCTGCTCGCCGCGGCGATCGGAGTCCTCGTCGGCGGGCAGGTCGCGCGGTGGGTCTCACCGCAGACGCTCAAGGTGATCGCTGGAGTCGGCTTCGTCGCGATCGGGCTCTGGACGCTTCTCGCGCGCTAGGACGACGACATGCCGGTCAGCTGCGCGGTGTGCCGCGCCACCACCCTCTCTTCGTCCGTCGCGATCACGCGGACCGTGCAGCGGCTGCCATCCACCGTCACGATCGATTCCGAGCGCGAGTTGCGATCGGGATCGAGGTCGATGCCGAGATAGGAGAGCTCGCGGCAGATCTCTTCCCGGACGGGGGCCGCGTGCTCGCCGATGCCGCCGGTGAAGACCAGGGTATCGAGGCCTCCGAGCACTGCGGCGAGCGCGCCGATCCACTTCCGGGCGCTGTAGCAGAAGATTGCGACGGCCAGCTGCGCTCGAGGGTCGGAGGCTCGAGCGGCGAGCAGGCTCTGCATGTCACTCGTCGTCTCCGACAACGCGAGGAGACCCGAGTGACGCGTGATGAGGTCTTCGAGCGCGGAGGCGTCCATGCCCCGGCTCCGGGCGAGGTAGACGACGACTCCGGGATCGAGGTCGCCCGGACGCGTTCCCATCACCAGACCTGCCGACGGAGTGAAACCCATCGTCGTCTCGAGCGGCTGGCCGTCGGAGAGCGCCACCATGCTGGCGCCGTTGCCGAGATGGGCGACGACGACGCGGCCGGAAACGAGAGGGCCGAGAGTCCGAACGATCGACTCGTACGAGAGGCCGTGGAATCCGTAGCGATGAACACCCGAATCCCAGAGCGAGGACGGGAGCGGCAGCCGCTGCGCGACGAGCGGCATCCGCGCGTGGAACGCGGTATCGAAGCACGCCACCTGCGGCAACGCCGCGAGCTCTCGACCGACCGCCTCGATCAGGGCGAGCTCACCCGGCAGGTGAAGGGGCGCGAACGGAATAGCTTCCTTCAACGAAGCAATGAGGGAGTCGTCGACCCGCGCCGGCTGGAGGTGCATCGGGCCGCCGTGGACGATCCGATGCCCGGCGGCATCCAACCGAATGCCGAGACCCGTCAACGCTTCGAGAACCCGCGGTACCGCGGCTTCGAGACCGCCGACGTCGCAGCGCTCCTCCCGGGGAGACATCCCCGCCGCTCCGACGCGAAGCACGGCGCCCGGAGACCCGATCCGGAGGACGGCGCCCCGCACGAGCTCCCGCGGCTCGCCGTCGCCGTCGCCGTCGCCGTCGCCGTCGCCGTCGCCGAAGGAATACGCGGCAAATTTCAACGAGGAAGAGCCGCCGTTCAGCGCGAGGACGGTCCGGGAGCCGGGGGCGCTCATCCCGTCCAGCGCCAGTTCTGAATCTCCGGCAGATCTTCCCCGTGCTCCACGACGTACGCCGCGTGCGACGCCAGCTTCGCCCGGAACGCCTCGACCGCGGCGGCAGACCGGGTTTCCCATTCCGGGAGGCGCGCCAGCGAGTCGATGGCGAGCTGGAATCGATCCATGTTGTTCCGGACGACCATGTCGAACGGAGTGGTCGTCGTCCCCTCTTCCTTGTAGCCCCGGACGTGGATGTTCGGATGATTCCGCCGGCGATAAGTCAGCCTGTGCACGAGCGAGGGATAGCCGTGATAAGCGAATACGACCGGCCGGTCCTTCGTGAAGAGGCGGTCGAAATCGTCATCGGGGAGGCCATGCGGGTGTTCGCTCTCCGGCTGCAATCGCATGAGATCCACGACGTTGACCACGCGCACGCGAAGATCGGGCAGCCACTCGGTGAGAAGCTTCCTGGCGGCGAGCACCTCCAGCGTCGGAACGTCGCCGGCGCAGGCGAGGACGAGGTCCGGATTCCTTCCACTATCGCTGCTGGCCCACTCCCAGATTCCGATGCCGGCCTCAGAGTGGCGCACGGCCGAATCCATGTCGAGCCACTGCAGCTCCGGCTGCTTCCCCGCCACGATGACGTTCACATAGTTGCGGCTGCGAAAGCAGTGGTCCGCGACGGACAGGAGCGTGTTCGCATCGGGAGGGAGATAGACGCGCACCACTTCCGCCTTCTTGTTCGCGACGTGATCGATGAAGCCCGGGTCCTGATGGCTGAAACCGTTGTGGTCCTGACGCCAGACGTGAGAGCTCAAGAGGTAGTTCAGTGAAGCGATCGGTTTCCGCCACGGGATCCCGCGCGTGACCTTTAGCCATTTCGCGTGCTGGTTGAACATGGAGTCGATGATGTGGATGAAGGCCTCGTAGCAGGAGAAGAGTCCGTGCCGGCCGGTCAGGAGGTAGCCCTCCAACCAGCCTTCGCACATGTGCTCGCTCAGGACCTCCATGACCCGACCGTCCGGCGCGACGTTCTCGTCGCTTTCGAGGATCTCGGCCGTGGAGACGCGATCCGTGACTTCGAAGACCGCGTCGAGGCGATTCGAGCTCGTCTCGTCGGGTCCCATCAGCCGGAAGTTCGACGCATTCCGGCTCATCACGTCGCGCAGAAACTGTCCCAGGACGCGCGTGGATTCGGCCTGGACGTCTCCGGGCCGCTCGACCGGAATCGCGTAGTCCCGGAAGTCCGGGAGATCGAGACTCCGCAGCAGCCGGCCGCCATTCGCGTGCGGGTTCATCCCCATCCGGAGATCGCCTTCGGGGGCGAGTGCGGCGATCTCCGAGAGGAACCGCCCCGACTCGTCGAAGAGCTCTTCCGGGCGATAGCTCCTCATCCATTCCTCCAGGATGCGGAGGTGCTCGGGATTCCGGCGCGGGTTCGCGACGGGGACCTGGTGCGCCCGGAACGACCCCTCGACTTGTTTCCCGTCGACGACCTTCGGCCCGGTCCAACCCTTCGGTGTTCGAAGGATGATCATCGGCCAGCGCGGGCGGTCCTTGTAGCCGCTCGTTCGCGCGCTCGCCTGAAACGAAGCGATCCGGTCGACCGCGCGGTCGAGGGTCTCCGCCATCCGCCGGTGCATCGCCTCCGGTTCGTGTCCTTCGACGAACAACGGCTCGTGGCCGTAACCGACGAAAAGGGACCGCAGCTCTTCTGCGGGAAGACGCGCCAGCACCGTCGGACCCGCGATCTTGTAGCCGTTCAGGTGGAGGATCGGCAGGACCGCTCCATCGCGCGAGGGATTCAGGAACTTGTTCGAGTGCCAGCTCGTCGCGCAGGGCCCGCTCTCGGCCTCGCCGTCACCGACGACGCAGCAGGCGATCAGATCCGGATTGTCGAAGACCGCGCCATACCCGTGCAGAAGCGAGTATCCGAGCTCTCCGCCCTCGTGAATCGACCCGGGCGTCTCGGGAGCCGCGTGGCTGGGAATTCCCCCGGGCCAGGAGAACTGGTTGAACAGCTTCCGGATCCCTTCTTCGCCCGGCCCGACCTGCGGATAGAGCTCGGAGTAAGAGCCTTCGAGATACGTGTTGGCGACGAGGCCGGGGCCGCCGTGTCCGGGACCGGCGACGTAGAGGACGTTCAGCCCGCGCTTCTTGATCAGCCGATTCAAGTGGACATAGATGAAGTTCAAGCCCGGGGTGGTTCCCCAGTGACCCAGGAGGCGCGGCTTGATGTGCTCGGGTCGGAGCGGCTCGCGAAGGAGGGCATTGCCGCGAAGGTAGATCTGACCGACCGAAAGATAGTTCGCCGCTCTCCAGTAGCGATCGATGTTCGAGAGCTCATCGGAAGTGAGTGATTCCGCCATTGGCACCTCCGCCGAAAACCGGACCAATATATCGGCGGGCGGCGCCGCGACTTCCCGAGCCGGGGCCTCAGAGCCGGTTCAGACCATCTAAGCCCGCGACCTTGTACGCCTCGGCGAAAGTCGGATAGTTGAACACCGTGTCGCGAAAGTACTCGATCGTGCCGCCGAGTGCGAGGACGGCCTGTCCGATGTGGATGATCTCGGCTGCGTTCTCGCCGATCGCGTGAACGCCGAGGAGCTTCAAGCTCTTCGGGTCGAAGAGGATCTTCAGCATCCCGACCTCGGTCCCGAGCATCTGTCCCTTGGCGAGCTCCTCGAAGCGCGAGAGACCGATCTCATAGGGGACTTTCGCCGCGGTCAGCTCCTCCTCGGTCCTGCCGACCATCGAAATCTCGGGGATCGTGTAGATCCCATAGGGCACCGCCTCTTTCCGGCTGTGGCAGTACGCGTCGAACATGTGACAGGAGGCGAGGCGGCCCTGTTCCATCGAGGTCGACGCGAGGGCGGGAAACCCGATCACGTCGCCGGCGGCGTAGATGTGGGGAACCGAAGTCTGGAAGAACTCGTTGACCGAGATCCGTCCTCGGTCGTCGGCGGCGAGCCCGGCCGCTTCGATGTTCAGGAGGTCCGCGTTCGTCCGCCGCCCCACCGTGTACAGAAGCGCGTCGCCGTGCACACGCTTGCCGCTGTCGAGGTTCGCGACCACGCGGGCCTTCTCATCGACCTCCACCGAGACGAGCTTCTCGCCCAGCCGGAAGATCGCGCCGCGCTGGCGCATGAAGTAATCGAGGCTCTCGATGATCTCCCGGTCCACGAAGTCGAGAATCGTCGGCCTCTGCTCGATGATCGTGACCTTGATGTTCAAGGCAGTGATCATCGACGCGTACTCGAGGCCGATCACGCCGGCGCCCACCACGATCAACTCTCGTGGAAACCGCTCGACGTTCATCAGCTGATCGGAGTCGACAACCCGCCGGCCGTCGAGCGGCACGGTCGGGCTGTGCGCCGGACGCGTCCCGCAGGCGATCAGGATGTGGTCCGCGGTGACCCGGGTCGTCCCCGCGACCCCCTGGACTTCGAGAGTGTGCGCGTCGAGAAACCGGGCGGTCCCGGGGACGAGCTCGACGCGGTTTCGTTTCAACTGGGCGCGGATGACTTCGACTTCGCGCAGGACCACGGCCTGGACGCGGAAGGCGAGGTCCGAGACCGAGATCTCGTCCTTCACCGTGTAGTCGCGCCCGTAGAAGGAGCGCTCGCGGAAACCGGAGAGGTAGAGGATCGCCTCGCGCAGGGTCTTCGACGGGATCGTGCCGGTGTGGACGCAGACTCCCCCGACCATCTCCTTGCGGTCCACCATCGCGACGCGCTTGCCGAGCTTGGACGCCGCAATCGCGGCCTTCTGCCCGGCGGGACCGGAACCGATCACAACGAGGTCGTACGAGGGCCTCTCCGGAGCGTCCATGTCGGGAGCTTAGCGCCGACGCACCGGGCGTTCGAAGAAGCCGGAATCCGACGGCGTGTCCGACCGGGCACGAATCTTGTTCATAGAATCCGGGGTCCGATGACTTTCCGGGACATGCTCTTCGGCCGGAAGAAGAGGGAGGAGGCGAATCCCGGACTCTCTCCGGCGGAGGCCCCGCCGCCGCTCGATCGGTCGACCGGCACGATCGGGAAGTACCAGATCGTCGAGAAGATCGGCTCGGGAGGATTCGGGACGGTCTACAAGGCCTGGGACCACCACATCCGGCGCAACGTCGCCATCAAGACGTGCGAGGTCGGAAGCAAGGACGTTCGCAGCCGGTTCTTCCGCGAAGCGCAGATTGCCGGCGGGCTCCAGCACCCGAACATCACTCTGGTGTACGAGTTCGGGTTCGAGGGGGACGTGCCGTACATGGTGCAGGAGTTCCTCTCCGGAGAGGACCTGGACCAGATGATCCGGCAGGGCCCGCGGCTGTCTCTCCAGGACAAGTTGAAGATCCTGATCGGAATCGCCTTCGGCCTGGAGTACGCGCACAAAGCGGGGGTGATGCATCGCGACATCAAGCCGGCCAACGTGCGCATCCTCGACACCCAGTCGGTCAAGATCATGGATTTCGGGATCGCGAAGTCGCTCGACCCGGAGACCGACATCACCCTGACGGGGATCAAGGTCGGATCCTCGTCCTACATGTCGCCGGAGCAGATCGGCGGAGACTCCGTCGATTTCCGGACGGACATCTTCTCCTTCGGCATCCTGGCGTACGAGCTGCTTTCGTCCCGCAAGCCCTTCCAGAACGACAACCTGTTTCTCCTGCTCGAGCAGATCGTCAAGGAGGAGCCGACGCCGCTCGTCGAGCTCGCACCTGACCTTCCCCCCTCGCTCGTCGTGCTCGTCGAGCGCGCGATGCGAAAGAAACCGGAGGAACGATTCCAGTCGGCGCGAGACCTCCGGGACGCGCTCGTCGCCGTCGAGCGGGAGGTGGCTCCGGCCGAGGCGGCGATAAAGCTCATGCTGGAAGCCGCAGGGCTCTCGGACGGGGAGCCGACCGGCCCGAGGATAGAGAAGCTTCAATGACGCCGAAAGCCGCGATCATCCTGATCGTCGACGACGACGACGCGACGCTGACGTCGCTCCGCGGGTTTCTCGAGCTCGAGGGCTACGGCGTCGAGACCGCTCGCAACGGCCGGGAGGCGCTCGACAAGCTCGTGGGGATCGAGCCGCCGGCGCTCATTCTCCTCGACCTGAAGATGCCGGTGATGGACGGCTGGGAGTTCCTCTCCGAACGCTCCCACGACCGCGCTTCCCGCCACGTGCCGATCGTCCTGCTCTCGGGTCTTCCCTTCATTCCGAACGCGCCGGGCGTCGCGGATTTCCTGTCGAAGCCGATTCATCCGC
>Ga0207684_10006617_pt1 | contig 10540 bp, 11 predicted proteins | sample KBSK5501metaG_FD_184342 | JGI IMG/M metagenome (GOLD analysis project Ga0207684, IMG submission 184342) | Corn, switchgrass and miscanthus rhizosphere microbial communities from Kellogg Biological Station, Michigan, USA - KBS K5-50-1 metaG... | ecosystem: Host-associated > Plants > Roots >... | reverse complement strand
GGGCCTGCTCGATACCCAGTTCGCGCTGATCATCATCTACTCGTCGTTCGTCACGCCGTTCGTGATCTGGATCATGCGCGGCTACATCTCGTCGATCTCGTCGGACCTCGACGATGCCGCCCGCGTCGACGGCGCCTCGCGACTGGGCGTGCTGTGGCGGGTGATCGTTCCGATCTCCATCCCGGGTCTGCTCTCGACGGCGCTGCTGGCCTTCCTCATGGCATGGGACGAGTTCCTGTACGCCCTGATCATGACCCAGACCCCCGCCTCGAAGACCCTGCCGGTGGCCATCAACGACTTCATTGGGCGGCATGGGCTCGACTTCGGCCTGCTCGCCACAGGCGGGGTGATCGCCGCGCTTCCGCCGGTAGTGATCGCGTTCGCGTTCCAACGCTACATCGTGGCCGGGCTCGCCTCCGGTGGGGTCAAGGGTTGACCAGACCGATGGCTGCGCCTGGCGGCCCTCTGGCATATGCCAGCGCGGAAGGGCCCGATGCGATGGGCCGCGAGATCGCGCAGGGACCTGACGCGGTCGAGGCGACCCTGGCCGCGGTCGAAGCGCTGAGCCCACAGATTGCGAACCTGGTTGCTGAGGCGGGACGGATCGTCCTGGTTGGCACGGGGGCCTCGCTGGCGGTGATTCGCATCGCGGCGCCGCTGTGGCGCACAGCACGCCAAAACGTTTCGCTGCTCGTGCGGCAGGCCACGGAGATCGCTTTGGGCGATCTCGATGGCGCGTGGATCGAGGCGACCGATGTCGTAGTTGCCATCTCGCAGTCAGGCTCGAGCCCCGAGACGCTCGCGGCCGCCCGCCTGGCACGCGTAGCCGGCGCACGGGTCCTGGCCGTCACGGCGCACCCGGATTCGGCGCTGGCTTCCACCGCAACCCTTAGCGTGCCGCTGGCGAGCGGCGAGGAGACGGGGGCGGCAACCAAGTCGGCCCTCGCGAGCCTGGCGGCCGTGCTGGGCATCGCCGTGTGCCTGCGCACGGACTCTGCCTCTGTCCTCGGGCTGCGCGCGGACCTCGGGGCTAGAGCAACCTGGACGGAGGCTGTCGAAGCGGCCGAGCTGCTCGCTGGAGCGCGCCACGCCTGGATGCTCGGGTTCGGCGCCGAGGAGGGGATAGCGGCTGCGGCCAATCTCCTCTGGCATGAGAAGGTCATCCGTCCGGCGACGGCCGCGACCCCAAGCGAGTTCCGTCACGGCCTGATCGAGAGCGTCGTGCCGCAGGACGTGGTGCTGCTGATTTCCGCGCTGGACTACGGCGAGAGGACCGCCGGCTACCTCGATCGCCTGCGCGGCGAGCTCAGGACACTCGATGTCCCCGTCCTTGAGCTGCGGGCGAGAGCGCTCGAGCCCGGTCCCGCTGCGCTCGAGCTGCTCTTCAGGGTGCAGCACCTGGCACGCGCAACCGCACTGGCAGCCGGCACGTACCGCGAGCAATTCGCGATCTTGCGCCGCGTGGTGAAGCCCGCTGACAACCTGCTCGGCTGATGCTCGCGGTCATCGCGGGACTCGGCGCCGCCACGGCGTTCGCGGCGTCGACGCTCGCTTCGACCCGCGCGACGCGCCTGATCGGAGCGACCCCCACGGTGGCATGGGTCACGGTCGTGGGGCTCCCCATTGCGGTCGTTGCCGCGCTCGCCGATCGCAGCGGTCTTTCCGCGAGCGCGCTGCCCTGGCTCGCCATCGCCGGCTTCGGCAATGTAGCGGGCCTGATGGTGGCCTATCGCGCTCTACGCATCGGTCCGGTCTCCGTCGTGGCCCCCATCGTCTCCACGGAAGGAGCGATGGCTGCGCTCTTCTCAGTCGCGGCAGGCGGCTCGATCTCCTTTGGCCTGCTGGGCGCACTGGGCCTCGTCGTCGCGGGCGGTGCGCTGACCGCCGCCAGCGCCTCCGATGCCCCTGGCTCCTCGTTCCCGGACGGTCGGTCCACCCGGCTCGCAGCGGTCCTCGCTATCACCGCCGCCGTCCTGTTCGGGGCGAGCCTGTACGCCACCGGCCAGATCGGCCGCAGCCTTCCGCTGGGGTGGGCGGCCCTCGCGCCGCGTGTCACCGGGGCAGCGCTCGTCGCACTGCCGATGGCCATCCGTAGCCGGCTGGTCCTGTCGCGTTCTGCCGCGCCTCTGGTGGTGCTGGCCGGGCTGGCTGAGGTCGTCGGCTTCGTTTGCATCGGTCTGGGCTCTCGATCGGACGTCGCGGTGACGGCGGTCCTCGCCTCGCAGTTCGCCGCAGTCGCCGTGGTTGGGGCCGTCTTCCTCTTTGGCGAGCGCCTCGGCTGGCCGCAGCGGATCGGCATAATCGGTGTCGCCATCGGTACCGCGCTCGTCGCTGCCACGCAGGCCTAAGCTGCCCGGGCGAGAGATGCAAGGCATGCGTCGACCAACGTCTCGGCTGCGGCTTGGCATTATTCGTGCAATTCTGGGTGACGCTCGCTGCCGCGACGCGGCTGTCCCTGCCTGCGAATCGGAGGGCCGATGTTCGAATACGACGCTCGGATCACGCCGCCGATCGCCTGCCTCGCAACGCAGATGGCTCTCCCCGAAGTCCCGTGAGGCGCCTTGTCGCCGTCCTGGTCCTCGCGCTCGCAGCGGTCGCGGTGGTTCTCTTCCTGGTCAGTCGTGGGCGGCCCGTTGCCCTGGGACCTACCGTCAGACCCACCCCCACGCCTATCCCCATTGACCAGGCACTCCTCAACCGCCGAGTCACGTTCCTGTTGCTGGGGACCGACCAGAACGCGGCCCGCGAGCGGAACCATGAGACTCCACTGACGGATTCGATGATCGTGATGAGCATCAACGCCGCTCACACCAAGCTCACCATGATCTCGGTCCCACGCGACACGGTTGACGTGCCGCTTCCAGATGGGAACCTCTGGCGCCAGAAGCTCAACAGCCTCTACTCACAGAAGGGCGTCGACACCCTGCGTGACACCCTCGATGGGTTGCTGGGCGCCAAGATCGACTACGTGATCGTGGTGAACATGGACGACTTCTCGGCGATCGTCGACGCTTTCGGTGGCATCGACCTGACCGTCCCTGAAGCGATCAACGACCCGTCGATCGGCCTGAACATCAAGGCCGGAAAGCAGCACCTCGACGGCAAGACGGCGCAGCTTTACAGCCGCAGCCGCCACACGACCGATGACTTCTCACGCGCGGATCGCCAGCACAGGGTGCTGCTCGCTCTCCTCGCGAAATTCGACGATCCGAAGACCAAGCTCGATCTCGGGTTGCTGCTGAAGGGCCTGCACAGCCTCAAGACCGATATCCCGGCCGACAAGATTCCGACCATGGTGGAGATCGCGCGGCGCTCGCGGAGCGCGAAGGTCACGTCGCAGGTGCTGCAGCCACCGACCTTCTACGAGGTCGTTATCGAATCGGTTCGGGGCTACATCCTGGAGCCGAACCTGCAGGCCATCAAGCGCTACGCGGCGCCGCTCCTGACCGGTTAGCGGATCAGTCGAAGGCTTCCTGGAGGTCGCGGTCACTCTCGCGGCCAGCGGTTGCGGCGGCTGTTTCCCGACGCGCGCTCGTGGCCTGCAGCACGAAGCCGTTGCCATCGGGATCGTCGAAGGTGACCCAGCGTCCCCAGGGTGCCTCCTCGATGGCGGCATCCACCCGCACGCCGCGCTCCAGTAGCGCGGCTTGGTCAGCCTCGAGGTCGTCGGTCTCGATCACCACGCCCCGCATCGAGCCGGCCGGCATCGACTCGAACCAGGTCACCAGCGTCACCGAAGTGTCCCCGCCGCGCGGTCTCACTTGCACCCAGCGCTGGTCGGGACCCATGCCATCGTCGCGCACCAACTCCCAACCGAGGGTGTCCACGTAGAAAGCCTTGGCCCGCTCCGGGTCGCTCACGGGTATCGAGAAGAGCTGGATCGCCTTCATCGCCATGCCCACAACCATAGCGCCGAGCACCAAGGCTGGCTCATCGGTCTGCCGAGATCGGGTCGTACACTTCGGCCGGAATGCGCGACCGAGACGACATTCCCCTGGAGACCAGCGAGGGTCGCGACGGCGGCAGCGGGATGGGTGACCGGCTCGTGGTTGGCCTGGCCGCGCTTGCCCTGCTGGGCGCGGTGCTGATCCTGGTCGGGAAGGGCCTGGGAGGGGACTCCCGCGGCCCATCGGTCAGTGGATCGCCGCGGGAAAGCAGCGGCGCCTCGAGCCTGGCTGACACCACAGCCACACCGAATCCCACGCCCGAGGCGGTAACCGTCGAGTCCCGCCCGCTTCCGTCCCCCGATCCGGAGCGGCCACAATCCTTCTCTGGCTGGATCCGCCTCGAAGCAGACCTGCAGATTTACGAGAACACCTCTACCGCGGCGAATCAGCTAGGTGCCCTTCCAAAGGGCGCGCTGGCCTACGCCGAGGAGCCGCCCGACCAGGGCTCGGACGGGATCTATTGGCTGCAAATCGACATCCCTAATCCATCCGGCTTCATCGCAGCCGGAAAGGGAGGCAAGTTCTTCGTCCACCGCTACCTCCCCACTCCGACCGCGTATGGGGGAAGCGTCGCAGGGCTCGCGGCGAGCCCGAACGGATTCGTCGTCTGGGGCTACACCTCCAGCGGGACGAACAAGCTCGCGGCGCCGTTCCTGGCCGCATCCGCCGATGGACATTCCTGGCGATCGGTCGACCACGGCCCCTTCAGCAACGCCTCGATCCGGTCCGTCACGTTCGGGCCCGCTGGCTGGCTGGCCTTGGGGAGCGCGCAGAGCAACGACACGCAATCGGGCCTCTGGCTCTGGAAGTCGATCGATGGTCGGTCGTGGAGGACCTTGGGTTCGCTCCCCGTCAACGCGACTGACCGCGATGCAAGCCTCCTCGCGTCAGGATCTGGGTACCTCCTCCTGCTGGGGGGCTACCGATCGCAGACGCTCGAGGCCTGGCATTCGGCCGATGGCCTGAGCTGGGCGAAGGGCCAGGTGCCGGAGGGAAGTGGCCTGTCAATGCAACACGTCGTCGCGACCCGGTCGGGGTTCTATGCCTGGCCCGATCTATCGGCTAGCAACCCGCCGCCCAGAGCCGGCTACTCGGCGGACGGCCAGAGCTGGATCCAAGTCGACGCTCCGCCGATGACCGGCGAGGGGCGGATCGTTTCGTTCGACGATGGGCTGCTGGCGGTCGATTCGAGCCCGGTCACCGGGGCGCCTCGGGCCTGGCGCGGCAGCTTCGCGAACGGCCGCATCACCTGGACGGCACAGCCCGGCGGCCTGCCTCACACCCTGGGATTCGCGAGCCTGGCGAGCGACGGTGGGACCGCAATGCTCTTCGGCTGGGATCGGTTGACCGATACCCCGAAGGCCTGGTCATTGGGTGGTAGTGGCTGGCAGGAGATTCCACTTCCAGTCGGTGTCTTCGGCGGGCTCGTACCCACGACGACCGTTGGATCGCCGGCGGGGTTCGTGGCGGTGGGGTCCCAGCTGAACCTTCGGGCGGATAACCCGACGCTGTGGGCTGGAACTCCACGAGGCGGCTGGTCGCGAGCGGCATCGCAGGTGATCGCGCCCATCGGCGAGCGAACCGACCTCCGATGTCCCTCCAAGCCGACGGACGCGGTGTCCTTCGCGACGCTGGACGTACCGATCGCGGTGATCTGCTTCGGCGACAGCCCGATGAGCTTTCGCGCCTACTTTGGTCGATGTGACGGCTGCAACGGAGGCGGTGGCGACGTCTACACGCCCGCATGGCTGGCGGACCCCGGCCAGAACCAGATCTTCCTGTCGCCCATCAAGATCTCGGACAACTGGTTCTTTGGCGCCCGCCGCGCGGAATCGCTGGCGGACGATCCGGCCTGGCTCGATCATTGGGTGGAGCTGACCGGTCACTTCGACGATCCGGCATCGGGGACGTGTCACTGGGCGCCTGATCCCCACGGGGCGCAGGCGATCTCCTCAGCCCAGCAGACGATCAACGGCTGCCGCCAGCAGTTCGTGGTGACGCGGGTCCGTGTTGTTACCGGACCCTGACACCCCTCGGCGACGTCGCCTTAGAAATCACGCCTCCCCGCGAAATGGGCCGCCACCTCTGGACGGGTGAGCTGGTAGAGGGCCAGGCGCTGGCCACCAGGTGCGGCAAACGAACATATCGGCCCCTGGGGAATCTCGAAGGTGCCTTCGCGGTGCCATCCGCGCGACTCGAGCTCGTTCAGGGACGAAGGGAGATGGTTGACCCGATAGACGAGCACGGGCCGATCGCCCTCGAGGTGCTCCGCCAGCAGGATGCGCGGCGCACCGTCCGTCAGCTCGACCATCGCGACCCGCGTCCCCATCCCTTCCACGGCGAAGACGAGGCGACCGCCGAGGGTTCCGGTGAAATATTCGATGTCACTCGCTGCGTCCCGACTCGGCATGTACACGAAGTCGAGCTGCTCGAACACGGCGTCAGCTGATCTCGATGCTCTCGTGCCGCCGGCCGTTCTCCTCTTCGCGATGTTCGAGCTTCGCTATCCAGTGGTCCAGGTACGCGCGCGCCGCGAGGAGCTGCTCTCGGCCTGCAGCCCGCATGTGCGTGCGCGCCTCCTCGGGGAAGAGGTTGTGCATCAGTGCCCAGAAGGCTGCCTCCATCGCCGATCCGCGATCGCCGCGCGCGCTTCGGCGCTCGAGTACCTCGAGCCTCCGCTGCAGGTCTTCCGTGTCCGCCGTTTTTCCCCTGTCTGCCACCGCGTTACCTCCTGACTTGCGCCGCCATCCTCTCCGGTGCCGCGAACCGGATCTTGAGCGTGTGATCCTCGAACTGAGCTCCTAGCGCCGCCGCGTCGATCAGCGCGCGGGGCAGCACGAGATTACGCCGCCACTCACCAAGGTCGATCACCAGCTCGTCCGCATGGCGCGAGAGAGAGATCTGGTCCTTGGTCGTGAACGGCAGGTCCACGGACAGCACGTATTCGCCGTCGTTGCGCTGGACCGAGTACGGCCGCCCACGGTAGAAGTGCTGGGCGGGGTCCTGCTTCCCGTACAGCGATTCACCGAACTCGCGCAGAATCGGCAAGCCCACCACCTCGCGGTCCAGGTACGGGGCCTTGAGGACCGGTATAGGCGCAAAGGTGCGCTCCACGATCGGTCCATTCTTCTGCTGGGCCTCGTACCAGCCACGGAAGTAGGCGCCCACCTCGTCCGGAAGGATGCGATTGGCCACCACCAGGTCGGTGGGATAGTCGTACAGGTGGAAGTAGGTGAAAGCCCGTTGGGCCTCCTTGATGACGACCTGCTCCAGGGTGAGCACCACCCGGACCGATGTCTTTTCCGGGTTCGCCAGCAGGGCACGCATGTGCTCGAGCTTGGTGAATAGCTCCTCGCCCGCATCGAAGACGTCCTCTCCGGGCATCGGCAGACCCACCATGCGCTGAACGAGCGGCCCGGTGAGCCGGGTGAGGCGCCTGCCGATCGGCTCCACCTTCTCCATCCACCACTTGACCGCCTCGGGAAGCGAAAGGAGGCGCAGCGTCTCGCCGGTCGGCGCCGCGTCCACCACGATCACGTCGTACAGATCCGAGTCGTGATGGTCGGCGATCCAGAGCAGGCTGCCGACCTCGTCCATGCCGGGAAGCACCGTCATCTCTTCGGCCAGAACGTCGTCCAGGCCGCGCCAGCGGAGCACGCTGGCCGCGTATTCCTGGATGCGCCCCCAGTACCGAGACACGTTGTGGAAGACGTCCGACTCCTGCCCCCACAGGTTCGGACCGATCTGGACCGGCTCGGGTCCCAGGTCCACGCCGAACACGTCCCCCAGGCTGTGCGCGATGTCGGTCGACATCACCATGGTGCGCTGCCCGGTGTTGGCGCAGGCGAGCGCCGTGGCCGCCGCGACGCTGGTCTTCCCCACGCCGCCCTTGCCGGTGTACAGGAGGATGCGGCTCATCGGTCGAGAGTCTGGCGTAATTCCGGTCCCGATGCGCCAGGGGGGCGGTCCTCGCTCAGTGCCAGACCGATACCAGCACTGCGACGATCAACAGGCCCAGCAGGTTGTAGGCGCCGGTGATGACAAACCATGTCAGCGGCGCCTTTTTGTTGGGGTCGAAGACCGCGTCGTTGGCGTTGATCACCAGCGCGTATCCAACGCCGACCACCAACCCCAGCACGACGCCACTCCCGAAGCTGTCGGAGCCGGTCGCAGCCGCGAGCATGGCCGTCGCGATCGAGGCGACGAGGTAGAGGATCGCGGGCAGCGCATACGTGACCGCGTTCATGCCGGGCGCCTCAGTCGCCGGATCCCAACCGATGGCGCGCTGCCATGGCCGGCCGAAGGCCATCGGGGTGAACCACACCGCGCCGATGGCGAAGTAAATGACGGTCCCCACGATGACCGCCAGCCAGTTCAACTGGCCAAGGACGTCGAAGCTCATGGTGCCCTCCGAAGCGTTTCGTCAACCCGCAACTGGCTGTGCAAGGCCTGCAGCCTAGTCCGTCAGAACTGTCCTGGGTACTAGTCCGGGAGCCATTCTTGGGGTCTCGACTCGCACATTCGTGGGGTGCGGGGTGGAGCGGGGTGGAATGTGGTACTTGTCATCTGGTACCCAGCGGCATATTCATGCCGGCATGGCATCTCCGCAGCTGCCGCCGGAGCGCCCATACCTCCCGGTGCACGACACCGTGGCGCTCTCCGGCGTCGTCGAACGGCTCCGCCAGGGGGAGGAGGTTCTCGCGTTCTTCGACGCGGCCGTGACCGGCCGCAACGCGGCGGCCTACGCTGAATGGCTCTCGGCTCGCCTCACCATAGGCGAGCTACAGCGCCTGCTCCTCCCCGGCTGCGACGAGCGCTGCCAGGAGCGCTTCCACGAGCCCGATGCCTTCGTCGTGCTCGCGGACCTGGCCCTCGATCCGGCACCTCCGCGGCCGGCATCCTGGTGGGAGGACTGGAACGCCGCCATGGAGCGCCGGCACCAGGCCAAGCCCATCTGGTTCGCAGGGGCGCCGGCGATGGGAGCGACCCGCGACGATCAGCGGCTGCCTTCGGGCAGCGAGCTGGTGAGGGTCGCCTCGACCGATCCCTACTGGGTGCACTACGACCACGTGAGTCGCGAGACGCTCTTCCAGGTGGCGAGCGGCCCGCTCGAGGGCGAGCGCCTCGTGGCTGTCACCTTCGGGCATTCGCCGCTGCTTCCCGGTTTCGCCGGCGCGCTCATCGTTCCGGACCATCCGCCGGCGCGCGATCCGGCAGTGGCCGACAGGCTGCTCGCAGCGGGCTGGGCGGCGGTTCGGCGCGGCCTCCCGTACGAGACCTGAGCGGGGATAGGCTCCGCTATGCGGCGTCGACCATCGGCCTGACCTCGCGGATCCAGCGTTCCAGCGTCTCGTCGTCGAATGGGGCGGCCATCTCGGCGATGAAGGTGTGGAAGCCAAGGTCCCGTCGCTCGATCATCATCTGGGCGATCTGCTCCGGTGTCCCGACCCAGAAGCTGTCGTCCTGCTCGGCGTCGCTGATGGGCCACTGGTTGTGCGCCATCTGGCCTTCCCAGACGCGGCGCGCCTCCTCAGGATCGTCGCGGATCACCGGCTTCAGGCCGCATGTCAGCTCGATCTCACCCGGATCGCGACCAACCTCGGCGCAGTGCTGTTCGAGCACGTCGAGCTTGTGCCGGAGCAGCTCGATACTGCCGTCGCCGTTCCACATGTCGGCGTAGCGGGCCACCGTGCGGAGGGTCTTGCGCTCGCCCGCGCCGCCGATCAGGATCGGGATCCGCTTCTGAACAGGAGCCGGCACGAGACGGAGCCGATCGAAGTGGTAATGCCCATCCGGGGCTGAAGTGACCTTGTCGCCGGCGAAGAGCGAGCGGATCGCCGCCACCGATTCGTCAAGCCAGTCGAGGCGTTCGCCGAACCCGTGCCCGAAGTCGATGCCGTACGCAGCGTGTTCCGGCTCGAACCATGCTCCGCCGATGCCGAGCAGCGCCCGACCGGCGCTGGCGTGGTCAAGAGTTGCAGCCATCTTCGCGACCAGTCCCGGGTTGCGGAAGGTGTTGGCGCCCACCAGCAGCCCGAGCCCCACCCTGGTGGTGACCTTCGACCAGGCGGCGAGCGCGACGTACCCCTCGAATATGGGTTGGTACGGATCGCCGTAGATCGCCAGCAGGTGGTCGATCGTCCACAGATGGTCGTACTCCAGCTCGTCGATCCGCCTCGCAGCAGCCTCGTACGATGCCCAATCGGTTGCCTGGCTCCAGAGCCCGATGCCCAGCCGAGTCCTCATGCGGTCCTCCATCTCCACGCCCCATCGTGGCACGCCGGTCGGCGATCGGGCACGAAGATGGCGCGGCTCGCGCCGCGCCATCCCTTCTCTCGGCCCGACTACGAGGCCGAAGAGGACTTGTTCCGATCGCAGACGTGGCCCGGTGCTGGGGATCCGGACGCCGCGGCGCCGTTGCCCGAGGCGCTGGGACTCGGGCTCGCGGCAAGGACACTGCCCACCCCGAGTACCCCCAGCACGAGGACCAGAATGACCCCAGCCAGCAGGGTTCTGACGCCGCGGCGTCGCGAGGGCGGCAGGGGAGGCGGCGCGTTCATCGCGCCAAAGACTGCTCCATGAGGCAATCTCCT
>Ga0207684_10006615_pt1 | contig 10544 bp, 9 predicted proteins | sample KBSK5501metaG_FD_184342 | JGI IMG/M metagenome (GOLD analysis project Ga0207684, IMG submission 184342) | Corn, switchgrass and miscanthus rhizosphere microbial communities from Kellogg Biological Station, Michigan, USA - KBS K5-50-1 metaG... | ecosystem: Host-associated > Plants > Roots >... | reverse complement strand
GGTTGAGATTGGTCGTGAAGCCTTTCTCAGGAGCATAAGATCCGCTCAGTTCAGGCCATAACTTGGGAGTCTCCAGGATATCTGGCCGAGGAAGCAGAGAAGCCGGATCTAGAATACCTACGAGGCGGCGAAGCATCTCCCTTGCAATACCATCCGGCCGATGGGCTATATTCATGGTACTGGTGTTGGTGAACACGACAATGCCAAGGTCATCATCAGGTGCAACATACATCGCCGACATAAAGCCAAGCCAATCGCCACTGTGCCAGGCGATACGATGCCCATCGAAGTTATCCAACCAGAACGCCAGACCCATCGCTGCGGATAAGCGCTCGTCAATCTGATACTGAGGCTGCATCATCATGCGCAGCGTCTCAGGTTTCAAAACTGCCCCATATTCGTTCGCGCCTCCATTCAACAGCGCAGTCAGGTATTTGACCATGTCACTGACGCTCGAAAAGACGGTGCCCGCCCCAAGCGGGATGCCCTCGAGATACGTCACTGGTCTGAACGTTCCTCGTCTGAATTGGTAGCCTTCTGCTAACTGATCGCGTACCCGCTCACTGCGCAGATAGTCGGTGTGGTGCATCCCAAGCGGCTCAAAGACATGTCGAAGCATGTACTCGTCGAATGGCTCTCCGCTTATATCCTCAACGAGTTGCCCTACTGTTGCAAAGCCGTGATTAGAGTACGCCCATTTTCTTCCTGGGTAGAGTTCTGTCTTCAAACCCTCAACGTAATACTCGCTCAATGGTGGAATGGGCATCTCAGGCTTGACAGCGAGTCCAAAGCCCGGACGAACCATATCCGTGAGCCTGCGCATCGTTCCCAGGCCGGATGTGTGCGTCAAGAGTTGACGAAACGTGATTGGCGGTGCCTGTGGATTAGGATGGTTGAGCTGATAGGCTTTCAAATACTCGTTTACTGGAGCATCGAGTTGAAACTTCTCCTGCTCCCACAACTGCATGAGCCCGATGGCTGTGATAGTCTTAGAAATCGATGCGATACGAAATACCGTCTCGAGTGTGACAGGCAGCTCCTGCTGCATATGGGCGAGTCCAAACCCCTTTGCATAGATCACCTGATCTTGGTGAACGATGCCAATGCCCAACCCAGCAAAGGTAGAGTCATTCATTGCGGTGATGATCACCTCATCCGCATGTGCCAGCACACGGTCAATAACTGACTGTGACATAGCTTCAGTCTCCTATTCTCTACTTATTTCCTAAGAGGCCCCATTGCATTTTCTCCCTGATCTGGACGATTGGCAAAGAATTGTAGCTTTTCAGACATGGTCAGTCATGAAAGCTCGGCCTAAAATGATCATACCATTTTTTCATTACGTCATAGCAACAGAGGAGGAACGAAACATGACTAGTGCTAGCGCAAGTGAGGTCGTCGAGAGCTATCGAGCAGCACTCGGTAAAGGGGATTTCGCTACTGCCCGAAACCTGATGCAGGACGACATGACCTTCCAGGGTCCGTTGGACACGTTCAACAAAGTCGCCTAACTTTCTGCTGAAGAAAAAACCTTCTTGCATCAAAAAATCAGGTCAGGGATTCCTGACCTGATTGAAACTAGCTGTATGATGTTTAATAGAACGCAGGAAAGATGATCAGTAGGTGATGCGTTTCCTGAGAAGCCCCTGGATTTATCCATGGGGAGTTGTTACGGGTGGGTGGTCTGGAGAGGCAGGATATCCTTTACGGCCACGGGTGAGTAACGGCTGGCAGGATGGCCAGGTGGAACTCGCGTAGTATCGCCCAGGGAGGACAGCGCGCTTTTTTTGTGGTCCTGGATGACGTTGGTGTAGACGCGAAGGTAGTTTCTAGCCATGACGTGGGCGGAGAAACGGTGATCAACGTACATGCGTAGGACCTGCCGATCGATTTCATCTATGTGGGGAATCGCGCGCGCCATTTCATCAACAGTATTCACCAGAAAGCCTGTCTCCTCATGAAAAATGATTTCGCAGGCGACGCCGCCTGCGAAAGCGATCACCGGGCAGCCAAGGGCCAGAGCTTCAATCATCACCATGCTGAAAGGTTCCTCACAGGCAATCGGGTTAAGGCAGCCGCGAGCGCGGCTGAATAATTTGATTTTCTGGGCAGTCGTGACAGGGCCAATATAGCGAATGCGCGTGCCATCAAGGTGAGGCTCGATCTCTTTTCTGAAGTAGTCGCCAGCCTCTTTCATAGAATGGTCAACGATGCCAGCCAGGATCAGAGGAACGTTTGCCTGTTTCGCGGCCTGAATCGCATGATGCGCACCTTTTTCAGGGACAAAACGCCCTAACCATACAAAGAAATCCTCACGAGGCCCACGTAAAGAGCGGTATACATGCAAGGGAACTCCATAATGCACCACACCGGCGAAATTGAGAGGAAATTGCGCCAGTGCCTGGGCACGCGCAGTTTCGCTAATAGCGATCATCGGAGTTTTGGAAGCCCATTTCATGTAGTAGTGGTCCGCATCGCCTATCCAATCGTTGTTTGCCGCACGATCGAAAGGGAAAAGGCTGTGCAGGGTGGTGATGTGCGGGATGGTTAGAGTAGCCATGAGAGGGAAGATATACATATCGGCGGTTGAAGATAGATGGGTGTGCACAATATCAAAATCGCCATTACTGGCTTGCTCTACGGCTTTATGGAGGTGATAGTAGGCTTTCAGATTTGCCGGCCAGGGGATGCCGCTCTCAGAGAGGGAGCGAGGAAAGAAGGAGATATGGCGTGCGGAGGTCTTTGCGTCACCTGGGGCGAAGAGGGTCACATTGTGCCCCTGTGAAACGAGTTCTTCGACGAGGTGGTAAATAACGTTTTCCGTATCGCCATAGCGGTTCGGAGGAATAGCAAGCCAGGGGGGAGCGATCTGAGCAATGTTCATATGCGTTTCCTTTATCTTCTAGCAAATAGCAAGGGGAATGGCACCGAGGACTCGGTGCCATTCATTGCCAAGTTGAGAGTTCTCCGAAGTAATTATGAAAGAGTATCGTTAGAAAACAGTTAGAAACACCGGCATAGAGCGGAAAATACATATGCAGGTGATGATGCCGGATCAAAAAGAAAGAACATTTTACCGATGAAATAAAACGCCTGGTGAGTGAAAAACGTTTTCTTTATTAGGAGCGGTAGATGTGTCACCCTAGTTTTCTTAGCTGACATATGGCATGATGATCGTATTTTCTTCTCCATAATGCAAGCCGCGCCGCACAGGCTGCCCCATAGCAATACGCACGCAGCCAAGGAAGAGGCTATGAGCAGGATATTGATCGTTGAAGATGAGCCAAAGATCACCGGCTTTCTGAGAAAGGGCTTGACCCACAAGGGATTCGAGGTTACAGCAGCGGCAAGTGGAAGGGAAGCTCTCCTTAAAAAGCTTTTATTTGCACCAGACCTGGTAGTGCTGGATCTGATTTTGCCCGATATCGATGGTTTCGAGGTCTGCCGGCGTTTGCGGGCGGCGGGAAACAAAACGCTGCCGATACTGATGTTGACTGCCAGAGACGATGTGACAGACAAGATCGCCGGGTTAGAGATCGGGGCGGATGATTACATCACCAAACCATTCGATTTTGAGGAACTCGTGGCACGCATTCGCGCAGGTCTGCGCCGCGTCGAGGCACTAAAGTCCCCCCGAACTCGAATAGAAGTAGGAGACCTGGTACTTGATCCCGCCGCGCGCCAGGCCTGGAGAGCAGGCAAACTACTGGAACTTACGCGGCGAGAGTACGATCTTCTGGAATTGCTGGCGCGGAACGCGGGGCAGGCACTGACCAAGGAGCGTATTTTCGAACGGGTCTGGGGATACAATCATGACGCGGGACTGGACGTGATCAAAGTCTACATCAACTACTTACGCACGAAACTGAATGCCGGCGGGAAGCCCGACCTCATTCACGCACTACACGGCGTAGGATATGTCCTGCGGCCTAAGTCCATGCCCGATGGGCGGTAAAGTATGGCAGAAAGTACGCCACACGCAAGCGAACATTTACACCTGTCTCCTGGGATAAGGGGCAGGGCAGCGTCATTGCGCGCCAGGCTTGTACTCATCAATATCCTGGTGCTGTTCCTCACCCTGCTACTCTTTGGCATCATTGGCTACACATTGATGACCTACCGTCTGATGGAAGACCTGGATAGCAGTCTGCAAGCCCAGGGAAAGGGATTACAATTGTTTGTACGTCTCTGGAAAGGCACGAATCATCCTTTTGATGCCGCATTTCTCGATCAGCTGGCAAAGCAGAACCAGGGAGATGACTTCACACCCGAATCTGGCTATATCAAGCTGTTCGATCCTCAGAATGGTCACCTGTTGCATCGATCGCCCAAGATTGGGCGAGTACAGCTGCCTTTTGATGCTGCTGCCTTTAAGGAGGCATTACGAGGGCAGAAGGTACTGAAGACCTACCAGGACACGATGGGACGGCAAGTGCGCATCCTCACGTTCCCGCTCTATGATACCTCCAAGCATATCGAGATAATTGCCCAGCTGGGGCAGTCGCTAGAATCCGTCAGACGAGTTCAACTGTTTCTTATCATAGCTCTTTGCACAGGAAGTGTCCTGGCGGCCTGCATTGTCTACTGGATCGGTTTTGGACTGACCGGTAAAGAGTTGCAGCCACTGCGAGAGTTGAGCACCGCCATGCGCAGTATGAGCTTACAAAGGCTGAGACAGCGCTTCATCCCTCCCAGGCCGGCCGCGGCAGAGGTACGGCTGCTGACCGAGGCGTATAATCACATGCTGGAACAATTGGAAGAGAGTTTTGAGCTCCAGCGAGACGTTGTGGCGGATATTTCGCATGAGCTGCGCGCCCCGCTGACAAGTATTCGCGGGCAGGTGGACGTGCTTTTGCTGAATAGCAGGTTAGAGGATGACACACGCCGGGAGATGCACCTCCTTCAGGTAGAGCTAAGGCGGCTCTCGCGACTGGTGAACAACTTGTTGATGATGGCGAGAGCGGAAATAGGCATACCGCTCCAGCCGCGTATCGAAGAGCAACCGATCGAACTGGACCTCCTGCTGGTCGAAGTTGTGCGACAGGCACAGTTTTTGAATCCAGAGGTCGGACTGGAAATTGGGAATTTTCGCCAGATCACTATACCGGGCGACGCTGACCTGCTCAAACAATTGCTACTGAATCTTCTAGAGAACGCCTTGATCTACACACCACCGGGGGGAGTGGTGCGGTTGGATGCGGTTTGCACGGCAGAGGCGCCGGAGGAGATTTCAAGAAAAAAGTACGAGCGACAGGAGCAGCGAAAATGGGCAAAGATCAGCATCCGTGACACGGGTCCAGGGATTAGCGCGGAGGATTTGCCACACATTTTTGAGCGTGGGTACCGCGCCCATAGCGCAGCACCGAGCATTCGGAGGAGCCGATCGGGTTCGGGTTTGGGGCTCGCGATCGCGCTGATGATCGCGCAAGCGCATGGGAGCACGATTATGGTGGAGAGTGAGGTGGGAAAAGGGAGTTGTTTTCAAGTGTGGCTGCCAGGGTGTGAGGAAATGGCCGGCGATACTCCCTTGCCGTAACCTGAACGGTTCACAAAGCCTCGCTGTCAAGCCAGATCGTGACAGGACCGTCATTAAGTAGTTCAACTTCCATATACGCGCCAAAAACGCCATCAGCGACTGTTAACCCGTAAGCAGCGATGGCATCTTTGAAGCGTTCGACGAGAGGTTCTGCTATTGAGGGTGGCGCAGCATTGGTGAAGCTGGGGCGGCGGCCCCTGCGCATATCGGCATAGAGCGTGAACTGCGAGACGACCAGAACTTCTCCGCCGGTATCGAGGAGGGAACGGTTCATCTTGCCCTCATCGTCGCCAAAGATGCGCAGGTGGACAATTTTATCAGCCAGGAATTTGACTTGCGCCTCGCCATTTCCCATCCCTACGCCAAGCAGCACAAGTAAACCTCTCCCGATCTTGCCGACTACTTTCCCGTCAACGGTTACACTGGCACGGCTTACTCGCTGTAATAATGCTCTCATACTCACATTTCATTTTCTACGAAGATGGCAAAGTTGTCTGAATGGCCACGGCAACGGCAATTGAGAAATCCTTCAGGTCGGCTATGCTCACATCGAATGCGCTGATGCCGAGCAGTTGTGCGCGACGCTTTGCATTGCCATGCAGGGTTATGGTGGGACGTCCACTGCGCAACTGTACGACTTCCATTTCGCGCCAGGCAACGCCGTGTAGGCCAGTGCCGAGCGCCTTGCTGATGGCTTCCTTGGCAGCAAAACGCCCGGCAAGCCGGTTAGCTTTGCCACGACATTGGAGTACTTCCGCTTCGGTGAAGACACGTTTGAGGAAACGGTCGCTGTGGTGCTCGTAGACCTTGCGCACACGGTCTACCTCAATGATATCGATGCCGATTGCAACATTTACCCCCTGTGGCGGGCTTAGGGGCGCGGGCAGACCTGCCACTCCTGCCGGCCCAAAAAGCCAATCGGGAATGGCAGCTCCTGGTTGGCGGACCAGCGGCGTAAAGATCAAGGGCAGGTCATCATTCATTATTGAATACTCTCCAGTGTGCTCAGCAGCGGCTGCATGCTCGTACTGTCTCCGGATGGCAGGACAGAAGGGGCCGGGCCCGTGCCGCGACCAATGCCACGATAGATGAAACCGAGGCGGGCCATCTCGGCGACTTCATAGATGTTGCGTCCATCGATGAGTACGGGGTTCCGCATAGCGCCGCGAACCTGGTACATGTCGAGCGACTTAAACTCGTTCCACTCGGTCACAACCACCAGGGCGTCCGCACCCCTGGCTACTTCATAGGCGTTTTCACAAAAAATGAGCGATTCCATGCTTACGCCTTCGCGTTCCAATGCCTCGCGTCCGGTGTCTGTAGCCACAGGATCATAGACCCGCACGGTTGCCCCCTGGTTCGTCACCCAGCGGATGATGTCAATTGAGGCTGCTTCGCGCATATCGTCGGTATTTGGTTTGAAAGCCAGGCCGAGTATGCCTATTTCGCAGCCACGCAGCGAGCCAAGGATGGAGGTCAACTTGGTTACCACCAGGCGACGCTGGTCATGGTTGATGTCCATAACGGCGCGTAACATTTGAGGATGCAAACCGGCTTCGTCCGCCATGTGCGCCAGCGCCCGCACGTCTTTGGGAAAGCAGCTCCCGCCATAACCTAGCCCGGCATCCAGGAACGAACGCCCGATGCGCTTATCGTAACCCATGCCGGCTGCTACCTCTTTGATGTCCGCTCCCAGGCGTTCACAAATTTGCGCAATTTCATTAATGAAGGATATTTTGGTTGCCAGGAATGCGTTGGAGGCATACTTAATCATTTCGGCTGTGTACAGGTCCGTGATAACCATGGGGGCGCGCAACGGCAGATAGAGCGTGGCAACTTTGCCGGCCGCTTCCTGGTCAGTTGAACCCAGCACGATGCGGTCGGGATACTGGAAATCCTGGACGGCTGAACCCTCGCGCAAAAATTCTGGGTTAGAAACAACAGCAAAACGGACCTCTGGCCGCTTCAGATTCTTGCGTATGATGCGCGTCACAACGTCACCGCTGCCCACAGGAACTGTACTCTTATTAATGATGATCGCATAGTGATCCAGTTCCTGCGCGATGCCGCGTGCCGCGCTCTCAACGTAGCGCATGTCCGCTCCGCCCTGGCTGGAGCCGGTGGGCGTGTTGACGGCGATAAATATAAAGTCGCTGTTCTCTAATCCCTCGCTATAGCTGGTGGTGAAATGCAGTCGCCCCGCGCCGACGTTGCGCTCAACCATTTCTTCCAGCCCAGGCTCATAAATAGGAAGAATACCCTGTTTGAGGCGTTCAATTTTCTCCGGGATTATATCGACACAGGTCACTATATTACCCATATCTGCGAAACAGGTGCCTGTGACCAGGCCTACATAGCCTGTACCTACAACACAAATAATTGCCACTAGATTACTCCTCGATAGTTACAAATGGATTTTCGTATTTTTCCTCTATAATGGTGGTTTGCTCACCGTGCCCGGGAAGGACCACCAGGTCATCTTCAAGCGTGTACAGCTTCTCGCGGATTGACTTTTCTATCTGCTCAAAGCTGCCCCCTTCAAGGTCGGTGCGGCCGACGCTGCGATGAAAGAGGGTATCGCCGCTGAATACGCAGTAAGGACGACTTACAAGGCAGACACCACCGGGCGTGTGGCCAGGAGTGTGCAGCACCTCAAGTGTCAGTGTGCCGAAAGAGAACGTATCTCCTTCTTTCAACAACATGTCCGGTTTTCTCTTGACGAGCGGCGCTGGACGATTGAACATTTTTGCAGTGTGCTCATCAGTATACATATAAACATCGGCGGGATGAATGGCCAGTGGCACGGGATACACGGCGCTCACTCCATCAATGGCGCAGATGTGGTCGATATGTCCATGTGTGTTGATGATATATTTGGGGATGAGCTTCAACGCTTGAATTTGCTGTATAATGCGTTCCGCCTCATCACCCGGGTCGATAATCACGGCCTCGAGCGTTTGAGGACAGGCATACAGGTAACAGTTCTCTTGAAACAAGCCGACTGTCACACATGCAACAATCGGCACCCGTTCTTTGCCGGTTTCGGGCATACTATGTTTGTCCTTCGCTATCTCTGACGGTAACTTGGAATACATTATAGCATAGGTTGTAATGGCGCTCAGGCTTGTAATATGCTGATCTTTATGTTAGAATGATTAGGTAATTTGTTCTAATTACGATTTGAGCGTAAAAAGACGCGGCAGGGTACACAATTTTCACAACATTTTAATGTGCAGAGTAGTTATATGATGAATATTTTAATTTCTTGTGATATACTGCGAGTTGTACCCTTAGGGCATAGGTACACAAGGCTATCATTTCCCAGATAGCAGCCACCTCCAGCAAGTAGACAAACCGGTCTAGCTGGGCGTTCATCCCCTGATTCTTGAGAAAAAAAGTTGAAAATGCCGGTTAAATAAGTTATTATAGCGTAATAGTAGGCATCAAGTGCACTCCGCGTCCCTGGCAAGCTGTCCCTATACTCGTAAGGAGAAACGTACATGATAGAAGATCGTTCGGAAAGAAGAATGTACCGTAAAAGTCCCGGCAGACAATACGGATACGAATACGATCCATTACGTAGCCAGAGCCTTAACGGGTATAATCAACAGGGGCGATCCAATGCTGTGCAGAGCGAGCCGTGGCATAGCCGCGATGAGACAGGCAGTTGCGGCGGTCGCCATACCAGTGGACTGCTCGCGCCTCGACCTGACCCTCGCCGTACACGACAATTACTGCGCCAAAATATCATCGCCAGTAAATCGAAATCGGCCCCATTAGAAGATACCGGTCAACTTGATCCCGAGTTACGCGGTCGCTATGCTTTAGCGGATAAAGACCAGCAGATGTATGAGGGCGAGGGAGACTCGCCTCTCTACCGTAATCGCTATCCTCGTTCTAGCCAACTCCTCCCCCCGGAGCAAGAGCGCTATATCGAAGAAGAGGAAGAGGAGTTTAATGAAGAGCCATATGCAGATGAAGAATTGCAGTATATGGACCCTGACCCCGGTTATGATGAGTATGAAGACTACGATCCCCTGGCTCAACGATTGACTTACAGCGAAACTCCACAGGCAAAATCTAGCGGCCTGCGTGTGCAGCCCGAAGCTCCCGCACGGGGCAGGCGTCGTAGCGAACCCTTAGACTATGATATTGACGAGCAAGAAGAGGCACCGGCAAGGCGCAAAGGGAAGAAAAAGAAAGGTCTCACTCGCCGCAAATTGCTGATTGGCGCCGTTGCTGTAGGCGGTACCGCAGTTGCAGCCTATGAACTGGTTCCCAGGTTACCCCAGGCGCTCGAGCAGGCCGGAACAAATATCGAACATGAGGTCCAGGACGCTTTTAACAGGGGGTTAGCTGCCGGAGGCGAAGCTGTGCGTAAAGAGTTTATCAACTCGCTGGACACGCTCGAAGGCGTCTCCCTCGACGCAGCTATAGGAGCGGCCCGGCTCACACGTATCGCCTATGATGTATTTGTCTCCCCGCTGGTCACGCTTGCTGCCACCATTGCAGATGATTTTCTGTCTGCCCTGCTGGCTGCGCTCACCCAGGCTCGCAAATGGCTGGCTGCCATCAATGCGGACAATGCCTCGCTTGCCGCGCTGCAGGCGGTGCTGCAAAATTGGGTTAGCCAGGCCAAAAACATGCCGAAGAAGTTGCAGACTATTACCGAAACCGACCTGGATGGTGCGCAGGCCTACCTGCGAGCATTACAACGCAAAATCCAGGAGGAGCAGGCCAAGCTCAATGGGCAGGGAACGACACCGACTCCCGCTCCAACAACGAAGCCGAATCACTAGAACGGCTGGTGTCCCGTCCATCCTCTTGACTTAAACAAGCGTACGGTCTATCATGAGATGAAAATACCTCGCTATCATAGTAATTCATCAAAGAGGGCCAGACTATTTGCCTTTTCAGGTGAGAAAGGAGGTTTCCTTTCATTCGGTATTTGACATGAAAGCTGAGGCTTTCTGCCAACGTTTTAATAGACTTTACCCCACTATATTGT
>Ga0207684_10006614_pt1 | contig 10546 bp, 7 predicted proteins | sample KBSK5501metaG_FD_184342 | JGI IMG/M metagenome (GOLD analysis project Ga0207684, IMG submission 184342) | Corn, switchgrass and miscanthus rhizosphere microbial communities from Kellogg Biological Station, Michigan, USA - KBS K5-50-1 metaG... | ecosystem: Host-associated > Plants > Roots >... | reverse complement strand
GTTGCCGGCGTGAAGAGCGCCCCGCGCCGGCTGAGCTCCAGGACCGGCTGGAACGCCGACAGCTCCGGCAGCAACCCCGTCGCGTCGGTGATGAATTGTTCGGTGAACTGCAGAACGCGGCCGCGCAGCGGGACCGCCGCGCCGCTCGGCAAGTCGCTGACCCAGTTGTGCGGAAGGTTCGGTCCGGTCAGCACCAGGTTTCCTGGCGCGAAGTTGCCGATGAAGTCGCCGACGAAGTAGCGGCCCGTGGTGGCGACGACATGGTGCAACTCGCACTCGGGGTGGAAATGCCAACGCACGGTGCGAAACGGATAGCCGTGCTCCCACGCCTTGAACGATTCCGCCCGTCCGATCTGGACAACTTCGAGGTCCGGCTTCATCGGCAATGTCTCCTGCGCGATCGTGCGGTCTGGGGCCGCCGCCGCGCTGCTTGTCGTCTTCATCGCCTGTCTGCGCAACACTTTGCGACACGCGACGCGAGGAAATCTTAGAGGCGGCGGCGCGAATCAAACTACTACGTTTTGTGCTGCCGGCCTGTACTTTTTTGCCGCGCCCCGGCTCACCGAATGTCCGTTTTGCACTGCACAAGGCCCAGTGCCGATGGCGAAAGGGCCGACGCCTAGAACGAGATCACCTGCAGGATGTTGCTGTAGTCGTCGGTCCACAACGGGGGCTGCCTGGCGGCGGGCAGCGCCACGGTGGCCTCGGCTATGAGCGGCAGGTCGAGGATGCTGCGGTCCCGGGCCAGCAGGATCCAGTCCGACGGGACCTTGTCGGGATCGCTGTCGGACTCACGTTCTTCGATGTAGGCGAGCTGCCAGCCCAGTTCGGCGGCCAGCCGGCCGATGACCGGCCGCAGATCGAGGTGGCGGTTGCTGACATGCAGCGCCACGACGCCCTGCGGCTTGATGCGCTCGCCGTAGAGCATCAGCGCCTCGCGCGTCAGCAGATGGATCGGAATCGAATCGCCCGAGAAGGCATCGACGACCAGCACGTCGAAGCGCTGCGCCTCGGCCTGCAGCAGCCGACGCCCGTCACCGACCTCCACCTCCACGCGCGCAGGCGAGTCGGCAAGGAAGGTGAAGTAGCGCTTCGCCATGTACACGACAGCCGGATCGATCTCGTAGAAGCGATAGACATCGCCCGGTTTGCCGTAAGCGGCCAGCGTGCCGGCGCCGAGGCCGACGAGGCCGACCTCCAGGCGTCGATCATGGAGCGCGGTCAGCAGCCGGCCCACGCCGGAGGTCTCGGTGTAGTAGCTCGTCGGCTCGCGCCTTCGCTCGGCGGACAGGGACTGCTCGCCGTGCATGATGCTTCCGTGCAGCAGCGTGCGATCGACGCCGGCCGGCTCGTCGTCGCTGACGCGCTCGCGCACGCGCAGCACGCCGTAGAAGTTGCGCTGCATCGCCACCACGTCGCCGAGGCTATGCTCGATGCGGTACGCCGCTGTGGCTGCGGTGCACAGCAGCACCAGGCCACTCGCGGCGGCACCGAAGCGGCGACCCTTCCATGATCGCCACAGCAAGGCCGCGGCCAGCAGCACGAGGCCGATCTCGACTTCGAAATAGCCGCGCAGCAGCGCCGGCGCGACCAGCGCCACGACCGCGCCGCCGAACACGCCACCCGCCGACACGCTCAGGTAGAACTGCGTCAATCCGCGCGGGCTCGGCCGGCTTGCCGCGAGTTCGCCGTGGCAGTACATGCAGACGATGAACAGGCCGGCAAGGAAGACGCCGCTCTGCCAGCCGATGTCGTTGACGAGCCGCTCGTCCGCGAGCACCCAGCACATCGCGAGCAGCGCCAGCAGCGTTGCCGGGAAGAACCGCCGCCGCGAGTACCAGCGGTCGCCGTCGAAGCACAGGGCGAAGCTGAGCAGATACAGCGCCAGCGGCAGCACCCACATCAACGGGATCGACGGAACGTTCTGCGTCAGGTGGTTGGTGACGGCGACCAGCTCGTAGCCGGCGAGCCCTGCCAGGCCGAACCAGCCCAGCGTGCGCGCACGGCCCGGCGGCGGCTCGGAACGATCCGGCGGCGATGCCGGCGCGCCTGCGGCCGACGCGCGCGAAGCCGAACGACGCGCGACGACGAGCAGGCACACCAGCAGGACATAAGCGGCGTAGCCGACGGACCAGACCCTGGCCTGCGTCGCGGTGCGCAGCCACGGCTCGATCAGCCATGGGTACAGCATCAGCGCGGCCAGCGACGCGAGATTCGAGACCGCGAACAGGCGATACGGGTTGCGGCCCCCTGCCTCGCGGGCGATCCACGCCTGCAGCAACGGGCTCGTCATGGACAGCAGCGTGAACGGCAGGCCGATGGTCGCGACGAGCAACGCGACGATCTGCACGGCGGGCGCCGCATCCGTCGACCAGGGCCCTTGCGCTGCCGGGATGATCGGCAGCAGCGCGAGGCTCGCCAGCAGCGCCACGACGTGCGCGTAGCGGGCCGCGGCGACGCCGTCCCGGCGCACGAGTTGATGCGCGCAGGCATAGCCCAGCAGCAGAGCCGCCTGGAAGAACACGAGGCAGGTGGCCCACACGGCCACGCCGCCGCCGAAGCGCGGAAGGATCATCTTCGCCAGGATCGGCTGCGCCAGGAACAGCAGAAAGGCGCTGAGGAAGATCGTGACGCCATGCATGGGGGCGATCGTAGGACCATCCTCTGTCTGCTGTCGGGGACAGCGTCGGCCGACGCCGCCAGCGTCGTAGTAGCATCGACGCCGGCCATTTCGTGCGAGCGCAAAGCCGATCGGATGGCCGTTGATGTTGCCATCCCCACTGAGAGCCGCACGGCGTGAACACAGCTGTTCCTCTGCGCCTTGTCAGCCCGTCCGGGCTGGCGGTGCATGTGAACGCAAACGGGTCGATCCGTCGCATCGATTACCGCGATGTGGTCGTGAACGCCTTCCTCGGCAACGAGCTGGAGGGTGGCCCGGCGAACCTGTATTTGCGCCGGCACGGCGCGCACGTCGAGTGGACGCCGCTGCTGGGCCCGCGCAGCCCGGGAGCCGTGAAGCTCGAACCGCAGGCGCTTGAAATCGCCGGCGAGTGGGGCGCGATCCGCTTTCGCGTGACGCTCGTGCTGGCCGGCTCGGTACCTGCCTGGTTCTGGCACGTCGCCCTCGAGAACACGGGGCCGGACGCGCAGACGGTCGACCTCGTCCACGCGCAGGACGTCGCGCTCGCGGACTATGGCGTGGTGCGGCTGAACGAGTACTACATCAGCCAGTACGTCGATCACACACCTGTGCAGCATCCATCGCGCGGAGTCGTGCTGGCGGTGCGGCAGAACCTGGGCGTCGGCGGGCGCCACCCGTGGCTGGCAACAGGCTCGCTGGGCCACGCCCAGGGCTTCTGCACGGATGCGATCCAGCTTCACGGTTTGTCGACGCGCTCGGGCGGGCCGCCCGCCGCGCTGCAAGCCGCGCGCCTGCCGAGCGTGCGCCGCCAGCACGAGCATTCGATGGCCGTCCTGCAGGAAGCACCCGTGTCGCTCGCGCCGGGCGAGGCTCGCAAGCTCGGTTTCTTCACGTGGCTCGAGCTCGATCATCCCGGCGCCAGCGGCGCCGCGGACCTCGCGTTCGCCGATCGCGCGCTCGCGCTGCCGGAAGCCAGGCCACGCGATGCGACGCCGCGCGATGGCGCACCCGACGATGCCCTCGCCACCGTGCCATCGCCCCGGGCGCCGACGCTCTTCAGCGACGCGGCGCTGCTGAGCGCGGCAGACCTCGATCCATCCGAGCTGGCGGCGCACTTCGGTGGCGATCGCCACGCGGTCGAAGAGGCGAACGGGCAGTTGCTTTCATTCTTCGGCGCCGACGGCAGGCACGTCGTGCTGCCGGCCAAGGAGCGCGCCAGCCTGCGGCCGCATGGGCAGATCCTGCGCACCGGCGAGCGGCTCGTGCCCGACGAAGCTTCGCTGACGACGACGGTGTGGATGGGCGGCGTCTTCCATTCGATGGTGACGCAGGGCCACGTCAGCATCAATCGGTTCCTGTCGACCACCCATTCGTACCTCGGGCTGTTCCGGTCGCACGGCCTGCGAATGTTCATCGAGCGCGATGCCGCCTGGCATCTGCTCGGCGAGCCGTCCGCGTTCGAGATGACGCCCAGCAGCGCGCGCTGGCTCTACCGCCACGAAGACCTGACGCTCGAGGTGCGCAGCTGGGCGGCGGTGGACAGTCACGAGCTGTGGCTCACGGCGCAGGTGCTGCACGGCGCGCCGTGCCGCTTCCTCGTGTCGAACCACGTGGCGCTGAACGGGGATGACGGCTCGGATGCCGTGCCCGCGCGGTGGCGGCGCGACGGACAAGGCGTCGTCGTCGCCTGCCTGCCCGACAGCGATGTGGGGCGCCGCTTCCCCGACGGCACGTTTCGCATCGATGCGACGCCCGAGACGGCGATCGAGCAGGTCGGCGGCGACGAGCTGCTCTTCGCCGACGGCCGTTCGCGCCGGCAACCGTTCGTGGTGCTGGTCACCGCACCGGGCAAGTCGCTCGGGCTGCGCATCACCGGTCAGCTGGTCGGTGCACCCGCCGCCGCCGTGGCGGGAGTCCCGGCCCGCGATGCCCCCGTGGCGGCGCGCTTCTGGCGCGACATGACCGGGCTGACCCTGGAGGCGCCGGAGGGGCCGGGGTCCGTGGAGGTGTCGCGCCTCGCTGCCATCCTGCCTTGGCTGGCACACGATGCGTGGATCCACCACCTCGCACCGCGCGGTCTCGAGCAGTACTCGGGCGGCGGCTGGGGCACCCGCGACGTCTGTCAGGGCCCGGTCGAGTTCCTGCTCTCGCTCGGACATGCGTCGCCGGTCCGCGAACTGTTGCAGCAGGTCTTCCGCAACCAGAACGCGGATGGCGACTGGCCGCAGTGGTTCATGTTCTTCGAGCGCGAGCGCGGCATCCGCGCGGGCGACTCGCACGGCGACATCGTGTTCTGGCCGCTGCTCGCGCTCGCGCAATACCTGCTGGCCTGCGGCGATGCCGCGCTGCTCGACGAGACGCTGCCGTTCTTCCATCCGCAGCGCGACGCCGGCACGCCGCACGGCAGCGTGCTGACGCACGTCGAGCGCGCGCTGGCGCTGATCGGCAGGCGCGTGATCCCCGGCACGCGTCTCGCAGCGTACGGGCACGGCGACTGGAACGATTCGCTGCAGCCCGCCGATCCTGCGCTGGCCGAGCAACTGTGCAGCGCCTGGACGGTCACGCTGCACTACCAGACGCTGGACACGCTCGCGCAGGCGTTGCGCCACACCGGGCGGACGGCGCTCGCCGCGAAGCTCGAGGCGTCGCTGGCCGGCATGCGCGACGAGTTCCAGCGCCTGCTCGTCGCCGATGGCGTCGTCGCCGGTTATGCACGCTTTCGCGCCGAGGGCGGCGTCGCGCACTGGCTGCACCCGAGCGACCGCGAAACAGGCGTTCGGTACAGCCTGCTGCCGATGATCCACGGGATCCTGTCGAACCTGTTCACGCCCGAGCAAGCCATGCAGCATGCGCAGCTGATACGCGAGCATCTGGTCGCAGCCGATGGCGCGCGCCTCTTCGACGCACCGTTGCCCTACCACGGTGGCTTGCAGCGCCGCTTTCAGCGCGCGGAGACCAGCACGTTCTTCGGTCGCGAGATCGGTCTCATGTACATGCATGCCCACCTGCGCTGGGCGGAGGCCCTGGCGCATCTCGGCGACGGTGAAGCCGCATTCCATGCGCTGCGCATCGCGAACCCGGTCGGCTTGCGCGATGCCGTGCCGAATGCCTGCCTGCGCCAGAGCAACTGCTATACGTCCAGCTCGGATGCGGTCTTCGCCGATCGCTACGAAGCGATGGAACGATATGACGCCGTGCGCACGGGCGCCATCGATGTCGAAGGCGGCTGGCGTGTCTACTCGAGCGGCGCGGGAATCGCGGTGCGCTTGGTGCGCGAACGCCTGCTGGGCCTGCGCCTGCGGCACTCGTCACTGTGCATAGACCCGGTACTGCCCCGGGCGCTCGACGGGCTGGTGGCTCGTGTGGTGCTGCAGGGTCGTGCCTTGGCGCTGCGCTACCGCATCGGTCCGCGCGGGCACGGGCCGGTCGCGATCACCTGCAACGGGCGGGCGATGGCGATCGACCGGGAGCCCCACCCGTACCGCATCGGCGGGGTTGTGCTGCCGCTGCGCGAGCTTCGCGACGGTGAGAACGAGATCGAGATCGAGGTGGGCTGAAGGCAGGCCCATCGAGAACCGCCAACGCACGCGAGATCACGCTTGATGGCCCTTGTTCTTGCAAGGCTCGGCACAAACCAATCGCTTCACACCTAGGATGCGGGTGGACACGAGGTCTCGCCGCAGCCGATGGTTGCCGCAACGAAAGCAGGACATCCACGACGACGCCGACTCGATGCCGTCGTTGAATTGGCAGCCCTTGGGCTTGTAGATGTAGCGAAGGCCGTCCGTCGTCATTTCGGCGGCGGCTCCGGATGGAATCCTCGTCGGCGGCATCCTGCAGTCCTCCCAGGTTGGTTGCGCGGGTCGGCGCACCTTGCCCGACAGGCCCATGTGACAGGAGGTGACGCACAATTGACCGGCCCGCCGAGGCGGTCATTTCGGCGCAGGCTTCGCACCGACGAACGCTGCAGTCGCTCTCAATGCGCGCTGAGCGCCATCAGGATGTCGGCGTACCACGCACAGTTCAACCCGAGCGACTCGTCTTCGAGACGGTCGCGGTTGGCCATGTCCAGTCGAGCCGCGTGCACGCCCAGCAATTTCCACGGCAGCGCACCTTCGGCCGTGTCGCGCATCACCACCGGGGCGCCGCTCGTGCCGCGATGGGTGCGGGCATCGGTCAGAAAGTAACCCTTCCCCTGAAAACGGATGCCGTACGCCGAGGCGACGACGGCCTGACGCACGACCGGCAGGTGGTGCACAGTGTCATGGAAGCCCAGCGGGAAGCCCACGACAAGTAGCGAGTGGCCGACCTCGACTCTCGCTGGGGGCCGGTGCAGGTGTCCTGGCGTGAAGGCATGGAACACGCTTTGCGCGGGCAGCGCGTCGCGTTCGAGTTCGATCATCGCCACGTCGACATCGCCGCCGCTGTCCTGGCCCTGGCGCCAAAGGCTGCGGCCTTCCTTGTAGATCAGCAGCGACAGCCCGACCGACTCGCTCAGGTCGATGGCGCTGGTATGAAAGAGAACTTCGACGCGATTCGGAAAGTGGCCGCTCGGCTCGTCGCAGAGCACATGGCGGCTCGTGACCAGGAACAGACGGCCCTCGCGCTCGAAAAAGAAACCGCTGGCGCTGGTCAACGCACGGTCGTTGTCGAAGGTCGCGATCGGCGTGGCCGCCAGCAACAGGGTGTCGAGAGCATCGCCCGCGGCGGCGGCGCCGGGCTTGCCGGGCTGAGCTGGGCTGTGGGGTGGCACCGGTTCGTCTCTCACGACGGGCGTTGCTGCTGACATTCGGCTATCCGTAGTCCGCGATCCACGCTATCCCCTGCGCGTGAGCGACTTCTATCGCGACTTCCGCTGTCAAGCAGACCTCGCGGCGGACGGCGATCACCCGCGGGCGAGTGGGCCACGTTGTCTTGCACACGACCAGTTCCGGCACATAGGTTCCGCGATCCATGGCCCTGGCGCTGCACTGCATTTCGTAGTTGTCATGTCTGAACGTCCGGGTCGTCAGCATGTCAATCTCGCGAGTTCAAGGCGGCACGAGGCGCAGACGTTGCGCGGGAGTTCATGACGGTCATGATGGGCTCCGGTAGATACGCGACCTTACCACCTGGGCGACGTAGATCCCGGTCCCGCCGCCTCAACGAGAGCCGAAGGCAGGGTCGAGCAAATGCGAAGGCCGCGCGCCGGGCCGGCGCGGAACATGGCCGGCCGGTGCCCGGAGCACCGGTCCAATATCCAATAAGAGGAGACAAGGATGCAACGACCCCATTCCGTGCGCTGGATGGCCGCGCTCATGGCTGCCGCCGGCTTGGCCGCCACATCGGCCGTGCAGGCCAGGGTGACGCGAATCGTCGTCGACGAGGTGCGCCCGCTGGCGGCCTCCGGCGAGCCCGTCGCCTACGAGCAGGTTGCCGGGCGCGCCTACGGCGAGCTCGACCCCCGGAACCCGCGCAACGCTCTCATCACCGACATTGGATTCGGCAAGGATGCCGACGGCAAGCTGCGCTACGTTGCGACCTTCGTCGTCACGAAGCCGGTCGACATGGCCCGGGCGAGCGGGCTCATGTGGCACGACGTGCCGAACCGCGGGCGGCCGGTGGCCATCAACGCCATCGAGCGCAGCGCCGGCGACGTCGGCCTGGCCAGCGCGTGGCAGGGCGACAACGCCGGCAGCACGGCGGTGCCGGCCGTGCCGGCGATGGCGGTCAACGGCGCGCACTGGCTGCAACTGCCGGTGGCGAAGCAGGCCGACGGGTCGCCGATCACCGGGCTCGTGTTCGCGCGCATCGTGAACCGCAGTGGCCCGGCGTCGCAGCCGCTGCTCGTGCAGACCAACCCGGTGCCTTACCTGCCCGCGTCGCTGGACACGGCGCGCGCCCGCCTCGTCACCCGCCTCGCAGAGTCGACGACCGGCGAGGTCATCGGTGAAGCCGAGGTGCCTGCCAACGACTGGGCCTGGGCGCACTGCACCGCCGCCATGCCCTTCCCTGGCACGCCCGACCCGCGCGAGATCTGCGTCAAGGGCGGTTTCGACCCGGCCAAGCTCTATCAGGTGACCTACGTCGCCAAGGACCCTTACGTCCTCGGCGCCGGCTTCGCCGCCTGGCGCGACGTCGGCGACTTCTTCCGCAACGCCGCCGCCGACGACACCGGCACGCCGAACCCGCTGGCCGGCCGCATCACGCACAGCATCGCCCGCGGCGTGTCGCAGTCGGGCAATTTCCTGCGCGGCTGGCTGCACATGGGCTTCAACGAGACGGAGTCCGGCCGCCGGCTGCACGACGGGCTGTGGCCCATCATCGCCGGCCGCCGCATCGCGCTCAACTTCCGCTGGGCGCAGCCGGACGGCGTGCTGGAGCTGTACCAGGCAGGCAGCGAAGGGCCGCAGTGGTGGGCGACGTCGCCCGACCCTGTGCGCAGCTTGCCGAGCGCCGGCATCCTGGACCGCTGCGCGGCCAGCAGGACCTGCCCCAAGGTGATCGAGCACTTCGGCTCGGCCGAGGTCTGGGCGCTCAAGCTGACGCCGGAATGGGTGGGCACCGACGCCAAGCGCGATCTCCCGCTGCCGAATGACGTGCGCCGCTACTACATCGCCAGCTCCAGTCACGGCGGCGGCGGCAGCGGTACCGCCGCCTTCGACGCCAGCCTTCCGGGCGTCGGCCTGCCGACCGCCGGCCCTGCGTGCCCGGGCAACAACTTCGGCACCGGCCAGCTGCCTGCCAACCCGATGCCGCACACCGAGACGGTGAACGCCATCCGCGAGCATTTCCGGCGCTGGGTGATGCAGGGCGTCGAGCCGCCTGACAGCGTCTACCCCACGCTCAACGGCAAGCGCGCCAACGCCGGCGCCACGCGAGGCACGAACGTGCCCGACCTGGTCGACGCGAACAAGGCGGCGATGGGCTTTCCCACGATCCCGGGGCTGCGGTCGACGATGCCGGAGGCCCACTTCATCATGCCCGTGCTCGACTACGACTGGGGTCCCGGGTTCAACGCGTCCGACGCCTCCGGCGTGCCGTCGAACGCGCCGCCGCCGATCCGGCGGGCCCTGCGCATGCTCGTGCCGCGCGTCGACGCCGACGGCAACGAGATCGGCGGCGTGCCGGTGGTGCTGGCCCAGGCGCCGCTGGGCACGTACCTCGGCTGGAACATCACCGCTGGCGGGGAACGCCCGTTCCACCAGGGGCAGATCTGCAACTACGTCGGCGGCATGGTGCCGTTCGCGCGCACGCATGCCGAGCGGCAGGCCAACGGCGACCCGCGGCTGTCGCTGGAAGAACGCTACGGCACGCACGCCGGCTATGTCGACGCCGTGAAGAAGGCGGCCGAACGCGCTGTTGCGGCGGGCTTCCTGCTGTCCGGCGACGCCGGCCGGCTGATCGACGCGGCCGAGGCCAGCCAGGTGCTGAAGTAGACCCACGAGGTTGCTCGCCGGTTCGGTGAAGGCGCCATGGGCAGAAGCGTATGCTCGGCCTCCCGTTCTTTCGAGCCGAATGCATGTCCAATACGCCCCCCACCAAGACGACCGCCTTCATGAAGGCCCTCAAACCCAGCCCGGCACTTGCCGCAATCGTCGGCGCAGAGCCGTTGCCAAGGACCGAGGTGACGAAGCGCCTCTGGGACTACATCAAGGCGCACAACCTGCAGAACCCTGCGAACAAGCGCAACGTCCTTTGCGACGCGACGCTGAAGGCCGTGATGGGCAAGGACGAGGTGACGATGTTCGAGATGACCGGCCTGGTTGGAAAACATCTGAGCTGACCGCTCTGCCCGGCGCGCCACTTCCACGTTGCGTTCTAGGGCCTGTTAACGCTATGGGAGGGCTCGCGTGACTCAGCAAAGCGGCGCCTGCAAGGCGCAAAGCGCAGCCGTAGCAGCGGCTACGGCGAGCATTTGCAACG
>Ga0207684_10006612_pt1 | contig 10547 bp, 9 predicted proteins | sample KBSK5501metaG_FD_184342 | JGI IMG/M metagenome (GOLD analysis project Ga0207684, IMG submission 184342) | Corn, switchgrass and miscanthus rhizosphere microbial communities from Kellogg Biological Station, Michigan, USA - KBS K5-50-1 metaG... | ecosystem: Host-associated > Plants > Roots >... | reverse complement strand
GGCCGCCCCTGGCGCAGATCAAGCACTCGTTCACGAAACACGATGGCGAACACCTGACGAAGACGCGGGGCTCCGCGCGGCCTGTCGACCTTCGGCCGCAAGTGGTTCGGGCGCTGAAGGAGCAGCAGGCGGCAAGCCGCCTCAAATCCGAGTGGGTGTTCTGCAACGCCTTTGGCGGCCCACTCGACCGGGACAACCTCATGAACTGCGTGTGGTATCCCGCGCTGACGCGGGCGGGGATTCGCGCGCGGAAGCCGTACCAGACGCGGCACACCTTCGCGACGCTCGCGCTGTCGGCCGGCGAGGCCATCGGGTGGGTCGCGAAGCAGATGGGCCACGCCAGCACGAAGATGGTGATCGAGCACTACTACCGCTTCATCCCCAACCTCACCCGCCAGGACGGCTCGGCCTTCGACAAGGCGGCGACGTTCGGGCTGTAGGACGACCATGCCACGGCATACGGCAGAAATGCGAAGGGGTTACGGACCTGATGTTCCGTAACCCCTCGCCGAATAGGTGGAGCGGCCGACCGGATTCGAACCGGCGACGTCCAGCTTGGGAAGCTGGCATTCTGCCACTGAATTACGGCCGCCCGGCGCTACCTATATTACTACTATTACTTATTACTACGCGTCGCTCACGACGCGTCGAGGACGCGTTCTTTCAGCTGCCCTCCTTGAGCGACATGTCGTAGGCCTTGATCAGCTCATCGCTCCGCGCCTTCCAGTTGAGCTTGCGGCTGGCTCCGTAGAGGTCGATCTGCTGGTAGAGCGGCGCCGCCGCCTGGTCCTCGATCCACAGCTTGTTGATCCGGTGGAACTGCTCGAGGCGCTTCTTCTCGTCCATGATCGTCTGCGCCTCGTCCACCATCCGGTCGAAGTCCACGTTGTGGTAGTTCGAGAGCTGGTTCCCCGAGCGGAAGAGCGGCACGTAGATGCCCTCGGCGTCCATCGAGCCCTGGCCCCAGCCGATCAGCCACACCGGTCCGGCCTTGTGCACGTACACCATGTTGTTCAGGTAATTGACGAACTCGTACGTGCGCACGTTGGCCTTGATGCCGGCCTTGGTGAGCTGGCCGCCGATGGCCTCCAGGACCTCCTTGTCGCGCACGTAGCGTCCCTGGGGACCGTGCATCGTCAGCTCCAGCCCGTTGGCAAAGCCGGCCTCGGTCAGGAGCTTCTTGGTCCGCGCCAGATCCTGCTTGGGCGGCTTGAGCGACGCATCGTAGCCGAAGTGCATGCTCGGCAGCATCGTGGCCACCCGCTGCCCCTTGCCGTCGAGCACGCCCTTGATGATTTCGTCGGCGTCGATGGCCGAGGCGATCGCCTGGCGCACGCGCCGGTCGACCGTCGGGCCCTGGTAGGGACCGACCGGCTTGTTGTCCTTGTCGTACTGGTGCGTGTAGAACATCAGCTGGATCGTGCGGATGCTCGGCGCCGTCGACAGGAAGATCTTGGGGTGGTTCGCGATGATGTTGGCCAGGTGCGGCGGGATGTTGACGGCCACGTCGATCTCGCCGTTCTGGAGCGCGGCGACGCGGACCGCGTCGTCGGGGATCGGCTTGAACACGACGGTCTTGATCTTCGCCGCGCCCCGCCAGTAGCCCGGGTTCGCCTCGAGGATGATCTCCTCGTCCTTCGACCAGCGCACGAACTTGTACGGCCCCGTGCCGATCGGATTCTTGGAGATCTCGGCGCTTTCCTTGCCCGCGTAGGCCTTGGGCGGATACATGGCGGCCTGGGGATGGTTCATGGCCACGACGAAGATCGGCCACGGCTTGCTGGTGTGCACCCGGACGGTGTACGGATCGACGATCTCGACGCGGTCGATGGGCCGGAAGTTCGACGACGCGCGCATCTTCGCGTCCTTGGTCCGCTCGAGGCTGAACTTGACGGAGTCGGCGTTGAAGTCTTCCCCATTGTGGAACTTCACGCCCTTGCGGAGCTTGACCTCCCAGACCTGCGGCGACACCAGCTTCGGCAGCTCGACGGCGAGCGCGGGGACGATCTTGAGGTTCTGGTCGCGCTCGACGAGCTTCTCGAAGATGTGCTGCCCGATGACCGACGCGGGGGTCTCCTGCTGGTTCATGATGTCGAGCGTGGTGGGATCCACGCCTTGCGCGATCACCACCCGGCCCGCGGGCGCCGCAGTCGCGGCGAGCGGCATCAGGAGGAGCAGGCAGAGTGACAGCCAGGTTCGTCGAATCATCGGAGCCTCCTCGAGACGAGGATCGGAGCCATCGCCACGGTGGACGTACTTTAGGAGTCGCGGTGAGACGAGTCAAGGTACGCCAGCGCCTCTTCCCGGCTGCTGACGAGGCCGAGCTCTTGCGCCTCGCGAGCCAGCGTCAGCAACCGTCCGACCTCGGGGCCCGGGGCCAGGCCGAACCGCGCCATGACGTCGCCGCCGCGGACGAGCGGCTCGCGCGGCGGGCTCGCCGACTGCTCTTCCCACCCGGCCAGCAGCTCGCGGAGCAGGCGCGCGCGCGGCCACAGGCGGAACGGCGATTCACCCCGGACGGCCGAAGCGTCGGCGAGGACGAGGAGCAGGAGATCGCGGGTGTCGGCCCCCACGTCGCGAAAGAAGCGATAGCGGGCGCGCGGCGTCACCTCGTCCGCCGCCGCGAGGTGCATGGGACGGAGGTGATGCCGCACCAGCCGCTCGAGCACGCCCGTCGCCCGTTGGGGTAGTCGCAGGCGCTCGCCGATCGCGCGCGCGCGCGCGGCGCCAAGGATGTCGTGCTCGAAGAAGCGGACCCGGCCCCCCACCCGCCGGCGCGTCTCGGGCTTGGACACGTCGTGTAGCAACGCCGCCAGCTTGAGGATGTGGCGACGTTCGATGCCGCCGCCGAGGGGCTCAGCCAGGTGCGACGCCAGCTCGGCGCCGAACGGCGCCAGGGCCGCCAGCCGCGGGAGCAGGCGATCGCAGGCGGCGACGGCGCGCAGCGAGTGCTCGAGCACGTCGAAGCGATGAGGCGCCGGCTGCGGCGTCCTTCGCATCGCCTCGGTCTCCGGGAAGATCACGCGGAGGAGACCGAGCCGCTCGGCGCTCCGGAACGCGCGGGCGGCGTCCTGCGCGCTGAGGATGGCGAGCACCTCGTCGCGCACCCGCTCGGCAGCCACCCCCGCGACCGCGGGCGCAGTCCGGCGGATCGCCGTGCGCGTCGCCGACGTGAGCGTGAGCCCGAGGCTCACGGCGAGCCTCACCCCGCGGAGCGCCCGCACGGGGTCGTCATCCAGCACGCCGGGGCCCGCGGGACGGAGCCGACGCGCGGCGAGGTCGGCGAGCCCGCCGCGTGGATCGACGATCGCCGCGCGGCCCCGGTGCAGGAGCGGCCCCAGGGGCACCGCCATCGCGTCGACCGTGAAGTCGCGAGCGGCGAGATCAGCCTCGAGCGTCGGGGCCCGGAAATCGGCGAGATCGATGCGATGGCCGGGCGCCACCAGCGCGCGGCCCCCCGCTCGGCATCGAGCGGCACGAACGCGCTGCCGAGCGCGTCGGCGAGCCGCCGGGCGGTCGCGAGCGCGCCGTGGGCGACAGCGACGTCGAGATCGACGGCCGCCCGCCGGCCGAGCAACGCGTCCCGCACGGCGCCCCCCACGAGCACGGCCTCGCCGTCGCGCGGCGTCACCCGGACGAGCGCCCGCAGCAACGCCACCTGCGCAGGAGTCAAGCGTCGAAGGGAGAACTGCAATAGGCCTAAGAGGAAATCAGCTCGATGCCGGCGGCGCCGATCCGGTACTCGACGATCTCGTCGCTCATCGCGCTGCCGCGGTGCTTGACCACACAGAGCATGCGGCCGAGACGGTTGCCGAGCCGCTCACTGCCCATCACGACGATCGTGTTGGCGGTGGCGCCGATGTCGCCCGTCGCGACCTTGCGAGCGAGGAGGTCCTCCAGGCGGGTCTCTTCCGTCGTCACGAGCAGCAGCGTGGTGATCCGGGTGTGATCGTACCGGTGTGCCTCGATGAAGTCGCGATGCTTCCACACGGGCAGGCAGATCTCCATCCCCAGCGTCTCGGCGTCACGATGGACGACCGTGCGGTAGACCTCGTTGAAGAGATGGAACTGGATGGAGTCGGCGGGCGCGTCCATGGGCTCGACCCCGTCGACGACGACGCGCCGGGTGCCGGCGGCGAAGTGGAAGTACATGAAGGGCCGCACGGTGTAGAAGGCGTGATTGGCCGCGGCCTTCCAGTTCCAGTCGAACTCCCAGCCGCCGTCGGAGGTCGGAACCTGGAAATCGCGCGTGCGGCCGACCCAGCGGAGCGCGTTCGAGTAGAACGCCTGCATCTGGTCCGCGGGCGGATAGGGCTCGGCCATGGGCGTGACCGTGTGCGTCCACGGGATCAGCTTCCAGTCGAACAGACGGGCCGCATACTCGTCGTGCTGCTGGGAGTCCCCGCGGCCGTTCATGTCGAGGACGATGCCACGCGCGCCGTCGGCGTGGCGTCCGTGATCGCCGAACGTGAGCCCGAGGTGGGTCTTGCCGATGCCGGTGGCGCCGTAGACGACGATGAGCGTCCCGGGCAGGAGGCCACCGCCGAGCATGTCGTCGAGCTTGCCGAGACCCGTGGAGACGCGCGCGCTCATGGTGGTGGATTCTACACTGCGCGGCCTTTGACGGTGAACTGGCGCTCGTAGAGCGCGCGCAGCTCGGACAGCGTCGTCGCCTGGGTCGGCGCCTTGTCGTCGCGGATGCGCGCGATGCGCGCGAAGCGCAGGGCCAGCCCCGACGGGTAGGTCGGGCTACGCTGGATCTCGTTGTATTCGACCTCGACCACGACCTCGGGCCGGACGCGCACGGTGTAGCCGTTGTCCTCGAGCGCGAGCGCCGTCAGCCGCGTCGTCATCTCGGCGAACTCGCGATCGGTCAGGCCCTTGAAGGTTTTGCCCACGTGGGCGAAGTCGTCGCCCTCACAGACCGCCAGGTGGTAGTTCGAGAGCCACCCCACCCGTCGTCCGGAGCCGCGGTCGGCGGCGACGATGACGCAGTCCACGGTGTCGGCGGCCTTCACCTTGAACCAGCGTTTCCCCCGCCCCCCGGGCTCGTACGCGCTGCGCAGATCCTTGGCCATGACGCCCTCGTGGCCGGCCCCGAGCGCGCGGGCGCGAAAGGCCTCCGCCTCCGGCTCGCCGCTGACGATCGTCCGCTCGGCAAGGTAGCGGCCGCCGGTGACCGCCGTCAGCGCCTCCCAGCGTCGCTCGTACGGCTCGTCGATCAGCGGGCGGCCATCGGTCATCAGGCAATCGAAGAAGTGAATAGCGAGCGGCATCTGGCCGGTCAGGGCCTCGACCCCGTGGATCCGGCGGAAGCGGCGCATCAGCTCCTGAAACGGCAGCGGGCGCCCGGAGGGATCCAGCGCGACGACCTCGCCGTCCAGGATGAACGGCGCGTGCGTGAGGTCGCGACGTGCGACCTCCACGACATCTGGAAGGCTCGTCGTCACGTCGGAGAGCCGACGGGTCCAGATCGCGACGCGCTCACCCTCGCGGTGGAGCTGGATGCGCGCGCCGTCGTACTTGAACTCCAGTGCCGTCTGCCCGCCGTGGGCGCGCAGAACATCCCCGAAGCCTGGCGCGATCTCAGCCAGCATCGGCAGGAGCGGCGCGAACACCTGGGGCCGGGCCGCGGCGAGCGCGGCGGGGCCCCCCTCGCGAGCGACGGTCGCGACCCGGGAGAGATCGCCGAGAAAGAGGGCGGCGCGACGTACGGTCGCCAGGCCGACGCCCGTCGCCTCCGCGATCGCTTCGAGGACCATGCCGTCGGAGACCCCCGTCCGCATCTCACCGGTCACGATACGCGCGAGGACATCGCGCTCGGCGGGCGTGGCGCGCGCGACCAGCGCCGTCAGATGCTCGTCCCTCGCGCGCCGCGATCCCGCGCCGATCGTCGCGGCAACCTCCGCGAATGCCGTGGCCACATCCGCCAGCGTCAGCGGCGGTCCGGCGGGCGCCGCCGGCGGCGACGGTACCCCCCGAACATTGAGCGCCCGGGGGTCCGTGGCCGGGAAAGCGCGGCCGGTCAGAAAATCGACGGCCGGGGCGACGTCGTCCGCCTCCAGCGCACGGAGGTAATCCGCGGTGAGGCGGCGCTTGTCGAGGCGTCCGGGAGTCGCGGCCAGTTTGCGGCAGAGCTCCGCGAATTCCGCGAAATGACGCACCCGATCATTATGCGCCCGCGAGCAGGATCACGACCGCCGCCCACGACACGGCGCCGGCAAGCGCGAGCAGCGCGCGCGCCAGCTCTCGTCCCACCTCGATGCTCCGCACATGTTGAGCGGTTCGAAACAAAAAAAATGCCCGCGTCCTGCGATACGGAACGAACCCCTGATACGTCGCGATATGAATCATCTCCCTCTCCTTGCTTCGGTCGGTAACTCGGAATTCGTGACGGCCTGCTAGAAACCGCGGAGGACCCCGACGACCTTGCCGAGAACTCGCACCTGGCGCTCGCGCGGATCGATGACGATGGGCGCCATGGTCGGATGCTCGGGCTTGAGAACGATGCTGTCGCCGTCGCGGAGGAAGCGCTTGACCGTCGCCTCGGCCTCGTTTCCGCTGTCGAGCAGCGCCACGATGATGTCACGCGGCTGCGCGCTGTCCTGGCGGCGTACGAGCACCAGGTCCCCGTCGCAGATGTGCGCATCGATCATCGACTCGCCCCGCACGCGCAGGGCGAAGACGTCTTCGCCGCCTCCCGGCAGCGCGGAGGGAGCCACCGGAAGCTCGCCTTCGCGGTTCTCTTCAGCCAGGAGTGGTAGGCCCGCAGCGATGCGACCGAGCACGGGCACCGGCCGGTACGTCGACGCCGGCGTGCCCCCCACGATCGTCAGCGCGCGAGACGTGCGCCCGGCGCTGACGCGCCGCTGCAGCGCGCCTTTCCGCTCGAGCGCGCGAAGGTGATCGAAGGCTGCGCGCGGCGTCACGTGAAACCGCCCGCCGATCTCGCGCACCGTCGGGGGAACGCCGTGGCGCCCGGTGAAGGCGCGGATGAAGTTCAGCACCTCCCGTTGTCTCGCCGTGAGCTCGCGCATGAACACCTCCAGGGAGCCTTACATTACTCAACGCCTGTTGAGGAAGTCAAAGAAAAAAGAGGAGGCGATCAGGCCGGCTCCCAGGGCTCACAGACGGGGCATTCCACGAATCCCTGATCTCGCGCGTCGGCCACGTGCTTGAGCTCCACACGCTCGATGTCCGGAATGCGCCGGACCCACGAGCATTCCCGCCGGTGAAACAGGCGCGAGCCACGCTGAGCGCAGAACGGCTCGGCGATCTCCGTGACGACCGATGATCCCGTTTCCGCCTTGTCGCCCGACGTCGTCTCCGCCGGCATCGCCTCAGCCTCGGAGGGAAGCGACGAAATCATGGTCGGCGACGATTCGCTCACGAGCGGAGATGGCGAGGCGATGATCGGATCGGGGTCGTTGATGTGCAGGTTGGTCTCGACCGTGGACCGGAACTCGTCACTGGCCCGTCGGAACTCGCGCATCGCCCGGCCGAACATCCGGCCGAGCTCGGGGAGCTTCGAAGGGCCGAACACCAGGAGGGCGATGACGCCGATGACGAGCATCTCCTGGAGTCCAATGTCGAACATGGGGTTAGAGTATCACGCGTGACGCAGAGGCCGGCCGGCGCCCCGTCCGCACGAGCCGATTACCGCAACGTGGAAGGTGTTTTCCGTTAGGACCTTAGAGCGCGCGTCGGGAGTCGCCGTCCATCGCGGAGTTAGCAGCGGCGACGCTGAGGCACGGCCCTTGCTCGCATGGTGCGCGAACATGATCGTCCTCAGAGTCGCCTTGAATCTGTTGCTGCTCTCGGTCGTCGCCGTGCGCGAGCGCCTGGCCTCGGCGATGCGCGGCGCGCGCTAGGACGCCATGACCTCCGACGACCGCGGCGCTTCCTTGGGTTCCTTTTCCTCCGGTGTCACGAGGCCGCACTGCACGATCTTGTAGAGGAGCGCCTTGTAGCTGATCTGCAGCAGCCGCGCTGCCTTGGCGCGGTTCCAGTGGACGCGATCGAGGACTTCCTTGATCGCTACGCGCTCGGCGTCGCGCGCGGCCTGGCGCGCGATATCCTTGAGGCTCACCGGCGCATCGGGATTCGCCGTCACGGCGACGGCGGCGGGGACGCCGGGGCGGGCGCCGCGACTGTTGACGTTGGCCAGGATCTCCTGATGCACGGTGCGCGCGCTGCCCAGCACCACGATTCGCTTGATGTTGTTCTCGAGCTCACGGAGGTTTCCGGGCCAGTGGTATTCCATGAACGCGCGAATGGTCTCCTGCGGAACGTCGACGGAGCGGGAGAATTGCGCGTTGAACTTGCGCTTGAAGTGCTCGACCAGCAGCGGGATCTCCTCCCGGCGTTCCCGCAGCGGCGGGATACGGATCTCGATCACGTTGAGCCGGTAATAGAGGTCCTCGCGGAACTGATGCGCGCGCAGCGCGGCCTCGAGGTCTCTGTTGGTGGCGGCGATCAGGCGCACGTCGGTGTCGATGATCTTCTCGCCGCCCACGCGCGAGAACTCACCGTCTTGGAGCACGTGGAGCAGCTTGGCCTGCAGGCGCAGCGGCATCTCGCCGATCTCGTCGAGGAGCAGGGTCCCGCCGTCGGCGGCTTCGAACTTGCCCGGCTTCTGCCGATACGCGCCGGTGAACGAGCCCTTCTCGTGACCGAACAGCTCCGACTCGAGCAGCTCGCCCGGCAACGCCGCGCAGTTCACCTTGAGGAACTGCTTGTTCGCTCGCGGGGAGGCTTTGTGAAGTGCGCGGGCGACAACCTCTTTGCCGACCCCGCTCTCGCCCCGCAGCAACACCGTGGTGTTGGTAGCGGCGACCTTGGCGATCAACTCGCGGATCGGCTGCATCTTGGCGCTGATGCACAGGTTCAGCCCCTCGCTCATTCGGTCCTCCGTGCTCACATTGTCGTTCATGGTATGCAGCAATGTGCAGGCGGGATGCCAAAGGTTTCGCTAAGTCGGCTCGCAATGATTACATATATTTGGCCAGCGGAGGGTTGGCCTTTCGCTGTCCGAGTTGTAGTTCTTTCAAGAACGCCTTGAGTAACTTTTACAATCCAGAGGAGGAAAACAATGGAAATCTTGATCGTGGACGATGAGCCCCAAGTCGCCGAAGTTCTCGCTCGGTCGCTGGCCCGAGAAGGTCACAGCGCGAAGATCGCCAACTCCGGAGAGGAGGCGCTTCGAATCCTCGGCCGGTCCGAGCCCGATGCGCTCTTCCTGGACATCTCGATGCCCGGCATGAACGGACTCGATGTACTGAGTCAGGTCAAGCGCATGCGTCCCTCGCTGCCCGTCGTGGTGATCACCGGTCACGCGACCGCCGATGAGGTCGAGGAAGTCAAACGGCTCGGCGCCGTCGACGTCATCGCGAAGCCGGCGCCGCTCACGCACTATCAGCAAGCGCTGCGTCGCCTCGATGCGCCGAGGGCTTGAGGAACCCCTTTGGCGGTGACGACGGGCTGTGGTACGTATCGAGCCGTGCTCCGCGCCCGCGCACTCACGGCTCTGGCAATCACGCTGAGTCTATTGTTGGGCGCGTCCCTCGCCTCGGCCCAGACGACGCCGGGCGTCATTCCCGAGATGACGTTCTTCCCCGAGGTCCCGGTCCGCGGCCCGCTCGTCTTCTTCCCGACGTTCACCATCAGCGAGGAGTTCACCGACAACGTCTTCCTGAACAACGCCGTGAAGGAGTCCGACTTCATCACGGGCTTCACCCCGGGCGTCCGGCTGACCCTGGAGCGGGCAACGTATCGCTGGGCGGGGGGCTACAACTTCACCGCGGAGAAATACGCCAAGCACAGCGAGCTCGACAACGTGTTCCAGCGGCAGATCTTCTTCATCAACGGAACGCAGCGGATCGATCCGCGGCTGACCCTGACCCTGAGCGAGATCTTCATCGAGAACAACAACACCAACCTGGTGAACCAGGAGGGCTTCTCGGTCGGGCGGCGTGTGTCGCGGAGCAACTCCTTGAACCCGGGCGTCATCTGGGACTTCGGCCCCCAGACCTCGCTGCGCGCGAGCCTCTCGTACGTGCTTCAGCGGTTCGACGGTCAGGGGGCGAACAGCTCCGACATTTACCGCTTGGCGGGGGACGTCGTGCACAACTTCTCGCCCCGGTGGAGCGGGTCACTCGGCTACGAGGCCGCGTACATCGACGTCGAGGGCCAGCCGGGGACGACCACCCACACCCCGCGGGTGGGCGTGATCTACCACTTCACCGCCACGCGCACGGCCTCCGTGATGGCCGGGCCCACGCTCCTGGAGAGCCAGGGCAGCTGGAGCGTCAGCCCGTACGTGAACGCGGTCCTCAGCGAAGAGTTCATGTGGGGCGCCGCGTCGGCGTCCTTCAGCCGGATCGTCGGCACCGCCGGCGGGCTCGGGGGCACGACGGAGAACACGTCCATCGGGGGCGTCGTGCAGGTCAACACGCTCGTGCGTGATCTGCGCGTGGAGTTCGCGCCCCGGTACAGCCTCGCGCAGTCGACCGGCAATCGCACAGGCGGCAACGATCTCAACGTTCACG
>Ga0207684_10006611_pt1 | contig 10547 bp, 7 predicted proteins | sample KBSK5501metaG_FD_184342 | JGI IMG/M metagenome (GOLD analysis project Ga0207684, IMG submission 184342) | Corn, switchgrass and miscanthus rhizosphere microbial communities from Kellogg Biological Station, Michigan, USA - KBS K5-50-1 metaG... | ecosystem: Host-associated > Plants > Roots >... | reverse complement strand
ATACTTCTCCGCGACGGCTTCGACAGTAGGCGCCAACATGCGACAGGGCGCACACCAAGCCGCCCAAAAGTCCACCAGGACCGGCCGGTCCGAACCAAGAACGTCGCTTTCAAAAGTGCTATCACTCGTTTCTCTTATGTGCTCGCTCATGGATTAAGCTCCTTGATCGTTAACAGTTTTGCCGTTCGCGGGCGATATGACCACTCTGTTTCGGGTTACGACAGGTTCGGCAGCCCTTTGTAAAGCTGAATATACTTCTTAGCCACCGCCGACCAGGAATTGTCTGTTTGCATGCCATTATGCTGAATCTTCGCCCAAGCTTCGGGTTTAGTATAAAAGTAAAGCGCTTCGCGTAATTTTTCAAGCATAGCCGAGGCTGAATAAGGTCCGAACTTGAAACCGTTACCTTCGCCAGTGGCCTGATTGAAACTTTGCACCGTGTCATCGAGGCCGCCGGTGGCGCGGACCACCGGAACTGTGCCGTATCTCATGCTGTACATTTGATTAAGACCGCACGGCTCGTATTGCGACGGCATGAGAAATATGTCCGCGCCCGCTTCGATCTGGTGCGCCAGGGGCTCACCAGCGTAGCCCTTGTAAATGCCGACGCGGTGCGGAGCGTGATCGTGCCATGATTGCAAGAAGTCTTCGTACTCGCGCGCGCCGGCGCCGAGCGCGATGAAAAACGCGCCGGTATCGAGAATTCCGCGCGACGCTTGCCTAATCAAGTCGTAACCTTTCTGTGCGACCAGTCGCGAGATGATCGCGATAATGGGTCGCTCGGGTTCTTCCGGAAGGCCAAAGCGGCGTAGCAGATCGAGCTTGCATTCGCGCTTGCCTTTAAGATCGTCTGCGGAAAAATGCGCCGAGATGTGAGGATCAGTTTTCGGATTCCAAACCTCGTAATCGACGCCGTTGGTGATTCCCGCCAGTCGATCCCGGCGCGCTCGCATCAGCCAGTCGAGTCCATAACCTTGTTCCGGAGTTTGAATTTCACTCGCATAGCGCGGGCTGACGGTTAACAACGCGTCGGCGGCGATAATCGCAGCCTTCAAGGCCGAGGCCACGCCCTTCACCATGAAATCGTTCATTTCTTCGGCGAATCCGAGCCACCACAAGTCTGATGGATTGAATAATCCCTGATACGCAAGGTTATGAATGGAAAAAAGAATCTTCGTGTTTGCGAAGAACTGCTCTTGTTGCCGCCGGCGTCGCATCTCTACCGAAGCAAAACCGCACGGCCAGTCGTTGCAGTGGAGAACGTTCGGCGCTTCGCCCAGACGACGGAGCAACGCAATTGATGCCCGACAAAAAAAAGCGAACCGCTCGAAATCATCTGGTTCACCGTAGATCACGCCGCGGGAGAAATAATGCTCTGCATCAATCAAATACGTAGGCGCCTTAAGCGCCTCGCTTTGCCAGACACGAATCGTTGGACGCTTACTGCGCCACTCGACTTCCAAATCTTCAGCGAAAGTGCCGCTAAGAAAACTGCGGTCAACCTGGTCGTAGAGCGGAACGACGAGAAGGGAATCAATGCCTTCGCCGTGCAGAGCCTTGGTCAGCGCGCCGGAAACATCGGCCAGGCCTCCGGTTTTGGCAAAGGGAACTGCTTCGGATGAAAGGATGGCGACGCGCATGCGAGCAAGGATGAAGTAGGAAGGATGAAGGATGAAAGATTAAGTATCGAGTTGAAAGCATTTCATCCTTCCGCCTTCATCCTTCATCCTTGCTTTTAGCTTTGCATTGACGCGAGGAACTCAGCGTTGCTCTTGGTTTTTTCAAGTCGCTCGAGCACAACTTCCATCTGCTCGGTAGGAGACAGCGGATTCAAGACGCGGCGCATGACCCAGACGCGGCTGAGGTCTTCTTTCGGAATCAGCAGTTCTTCCTTGCGGGTTCCCGATCTTTGCAGATCGATGGCCGGGAACAAACGTTTGTCGCTGAGCCGTCGGTCGAGATGAATCTCGGAATTGCCGGTACCTTTGAACTCTTCGAAGATTACGTCGTCCATGCGCGAGCCAGTGTCAATAAGCGCGGTCGCTATGATCGTCAACGATCCGCCCTCTTCGATGTTGCGAGCCGCGCCAAAGAAGCGCTTCGGCCGCTGCAACGCATTCGAATCGATACCGCCTGAGAGAATCTTGCCGCTCGGGGGCACGACAGCGTTATGCGCGCGCGCCAGACGCGTGATCGAGTCGAGCAGGATTACGACGTCACGCTTGTGTTCGACCAAACGCTTGGCTTTTTCAATTACCATGTCCGCTACTTGTACGTGACGTGTTGGCGGCTCGTCGAAAGTCGAGGAAATAACTTCACCCTGAACCGAACGCTGCATGTCGGTAACTTCCTCGGGCCGCTCGTCGATCAGGAGAACAATCAGCGTTGTCTCCGGATGATTCTGCGTGATCGAGTTGGCGATCGTTTGCAGCAGCATGGTCTTGCCGGTGCGTGGCGGCGAAACGATCAAAGCGCGCTGGCCCTTGCCGATTGGGGTTACCAAATCGATTACTCGCGCCGACAGATTATCCGGCCCCACCTCCATCCTGAGCATCTCGTCGGGATAAAGCGGCGTCAGGTTGTCAAAGAAAATCTTTTCGCGCGCCTGTTCGGGCGACTCAAAGTTGATTGCCTCAACCTTAATGAGCGCGAAGTAACGCTCGCCCTCTTTCGGCGGCCGAATCTGTCCGCTGATGGTATCGCCGGTGCGCAAGTCAAACTTGCGAATCTGCGACGGCGAGACGTAAATGTCGTCCGGACCGGGCAGATAGTTGTATTCAGGGGCGCGGAGAAATCCAAAACCGTCCGGTAAGGTCTCAAGGACGCCCTCGGAAAAGATGAGGCCACTCTTTTCGGTCTGCGCCGCCAACACTTTGAAGATCAGTTCCTGCTTGCGCATGCCTGTGGCTCCGGGAACGTCCATGGTCTTGGCAACCTGCGTGAGCGCCGAGATGGACATGTCCTTAAGCTCAGACAAATTAAAAACCTCTTCCTTTCCGTCTCTGCTCACCGCAGTTTCCGCGGGCGCTTCAGCGGTGGCTACGCCTCCGCCATTATCGCTGCCATTATTCGTGCGTCTTTTGTTTGCCATATCAGTTCTTTCATGCGCAGCAGAATTTCGCCGCGCGTTTCGGTCAGGTTTTACCATCTGTCAATTGGTTTCAACGATGCCTGTCAAAGGGAAAGTTTCGTCGCGGATCGTGTGAAGCTCGTGTGGGGGCTTCCCGTCGCGATGACTGAGTTTTACCAACTTCGCCGCCAGTGATCGGAATCCAGTGAAAACGGAATAGTCGCTAGGTTTGGATGCCGGCTGGCGTGGTATGCGTGGTCTCAGATCAGATTTCAGATTCAGCCAAGGTCGGACTGGCTGCCTAATTCTTTTTGGTTTCGCTATTATGACTCAGGGAATTCTAATTCTAAACGAAAGTTGAAAAATCGCAAGGAAGAACTACTGATAAGACCTCTTTCAAGCTGCGTTATTGGGGCATGAAAAGAATCGCTGATTATGATATATCGCAGAGCTGGCTTTTAGTCTAGCTTTTCAGCGACTTTTCGATTGCGCTCCATACTTCATCGCGTCCACGTTTAGTAATCGCCGAGTAGGCCACAATCCGATCAGTGTCGAGCGACCGTCTGACGCGATCGATATTCTTCCGCAATTCATTGTTTGACAGCTTGTCGGATTTCGTGGCGACGATCAAGTGTGGCTTCCGATGGTGTTCCAGCCACTCGTGAAGCTGCAAATCCTGTTTCGTGGGTTCGTGGCGCGAATCGACGAGCTGAATTGATAGCACAAGCTGCTCGCGTTTGGCAAGGTAGTCCGTTGCCGCCGCGCCCCACTCGGCTTTCATCTGTTTCGACGCGCGCGCGTATCCGTAACCCGGCAAATCGACAAAGCGAAACTCTTCGTTGATCAGGTAAAAGTTGAGCGCCCGAGTACGCCCTGGCGTCGATGAAGTGCGTGCCAGACCGCGAACGCCCAGCAATGAATTCATCAAGCTCGATTTGCCGACATTTGAGCGACCCAAAAAGGCAATCTCACGCTTTGCATCGTCAGGCCAATCGACTTCTTTGAAGGCAGTCTTCAGGAATTCGGCGCTGGTGATCTTCATTGCGCGAGCAACAGAGAACTCCGATTGGCAGTTTCCTCGCCAACCTCAACGCGCGCGGATTGCAAATCTGAATCAGGCCTGGGCCGCTGCTGCCTTTGCTTTAGCCGCACGCTCAGCCATCATTCCCTGGATCATCTTGATCCGCTCGCGTATCGCTGCCAGACGCCTGGCGCTGTCAGGCATGCGCCTGATCAGGGTCTCAAAGTGTTGCAGCATATCCGGCTGATTTGTGGTCTGGCGCAACTCTTCGAGGATCGGCTCAATCTTGGCGAAGACGAAAAGGTGTTCGCCATTAGCATCATTGAACATCTGCTCGTCAATGGCGCCGTTATTGACGAGCGAGGCGGCCATGTCCCAGTACGAAACGATCATGCGGGCATATCCACTGTGCTCGCCCATCATCGTTTCCAAATACTCACCGGCACTCTGCGGATCGAAACTGAAAAACCAGTTGCGCGCTTCGCGCATTACGGGTTCGCGTCTGAGGTCGTAAAGTTTCAGAATTAAGTTCGCGTCTTCCTGTTTGCCCATCGTTTGTTGCTCCTATTTGAAGGTTTGAAAGATTGCCCAATGTGGTTAGGGGGGTTCCGGGCATGCTTCGCCCCAAAACTCCCCAAAAAACTGAACGCTCAAAACTGAAAACCTGAAACTGTTTTTGTTACTGCTCCGCGGGTGTTTGCAGTCCCGGCGGCGGCTCGGTGGTCCACAACGGCGGCGCCTCGGCAACAGCGTCTGGCGTCGCCTCTTGCTCTTCGAGCGCCAGCGCGATCACTTCATCAATCATCTCGACGAAATTGATGTTAAGCGCGTTGCGAACTTCCTCCGGCACTTCCGGCAGATCCTTCTCGTTATCTTTCGGCATGAGAATCGTGTCAATGCCGAAGCGATGCGCCGCCAGAAGTTTTTCCTTCACTCCACCGATGGGTAATATTCGACCACGCAGAGTAATCTCGCCGGTCATCGCCACATTCTTCCGCACCGGAACGCGCATCAACGCTGACGCCATCGCCGTCGCCATCGTGATACCGGCGGAAGGACCGTCCTTTGGAATCGCGCCCTCGGGAATGTGAATATGCAAGTCGCGTTTGCGAATGAAATCCAGGCTCATGCCCAGCCGCTCAGCGCGCGCTTTAATGCATGTCAATGCCGCCTGTGCCGACTCCTGCATGACGTCGCCGAGTTTACCCGTTAACGTAACCGCGCCGCGCCCTTTGACCAAAGTGGCTTCAATCTGTAGCACTTCGCCGCCGATTTCAGTCCAGGCAAGTCCTGTCGCCAAACCGATTTCGCTTTCTGCTGCCACTCCTTGCTGGCGAAACTTGATGGGTCCCAGCATCTCGCGGACGCGATCCGCACCAATTTCATCTTTGAAGTCCGCGGCGACACTCTCGCCTACGAACTTACGGGCGAGCTTGCGGCAGCATGACCCGATCTCACGCTCGAGATTACGCACGCCGGCTTCGCGGGTGTAGTGGCGGATGATTTCCAAAACGCCCTCGTCCGTGAAATTGAATTGTTCAGTGCGCAGGCCGTTCGCCTCCGCTTGCTTCGGCACCAGGTGCCTGCGGGCGATTTCCAACTTTTCGCGCTCGGTATAACCGGAGAGGCGGAGGACTTCGAGCCGATCCTGCAGGGCCGGCGGAATTGTATGCAGCACATTCCCCGTCGCGATGAAGAAAACTTTCGACAGATCATATTCGACATCGAGGTAGTGATCCTGAAACATGTGGTTCTGTTCCGGATCGAGAACTTCGAGCAGCGCCGCGCTCGGGTCGCCGCGAAAATCAGTGCCGAGCTTGTCAACTTCATCGAGCAGCAGCACAGGATTTATCGTTCCCGCCTTCTTCATCATCTGAATAATCTGACCAGGCAAGGCGCCGATGTAAGTGCGCCGATGACCGCGAATCTCGGCTTCATCACGCACGCCGCCAAGCGACAAGCGTACAAATTTCCTTCCGGTTGCGCGGGCGATAGATTTACCCAGACTGGTCTTGCCGACCCCCGGCGGGCCCACGAAGCAGAGGATCGAGCCTTTGGGATTCTTCACCAACTGGCGCACCGCGAGATACTCGAGGATTCGCTCCTTGATCTTCTCCAGGCTATAGTGATCTTCGTTGAGAACCTCTTCCGCCTTAGTCAGGTCCCTAATCTCTTTTGATTTGGTCTTCCATGGGACGCTAACCAGCCAATCAATGTAGGTGCGCGAGACCGTACCTTCCGCGGACATCGGCGGCATCGCTTCCAGTCGGTGCAATTCCTGCAAGGCTTTTTCCTTGGCCTCTTCGGTCATGCCGGCGTCTTCAATCTTTTTCTTTAGCTCGTCGAGTTCCGCGCGTTCATCTTTGCGGCCCAGCTCTTTGTGAATAGCCTTGATTTGCTCGTTAAGGTAATACTCTTTCTGCGCCTTCTCCATTTGCCGCTTGACACGCGTCTGGATGGTGCGGTCGAGCTGACGTTTGTCGAGTTCAATCTCCAGAATTTCAATCAACCGTGCCAGCCGCGCCTGAGTCGCGAAAAGTTCCAGCAATCCCTGCTTGTCTTCAACCGAGATACGCAGTTGGGAGGCCAGCGCGTCGGCCATGTGCGACGAATCTGCGTTGCGCATCGCCGTCTGCAACGCGTCCGGCTGGACATCTGGAGCCAGGCGAAGATGCTGTTCGATCAGTTGTGCGATCTTTTGGACCAGCGCATCGGCGCGCACGCCCTCTTCGTTGACGACGGGTGCGCGGCGGACCAGCGCGGTGAACGCGCCGTCGTTATTCTCGACGCGAATCGTAGTAGCGCGCTCGCGCCCTTCGACTACGACTTTGATCTGGCCATTCTCCTGGCGCTGTGATTGCAGAATGCGAGCAATCGTCCCCACGCTGTAAATCTGTTCGGGCGCCGGTTCGTCAACCGTGGCGTCGTGCTGCGTGGCGAGAAAAATCGTGCGGTTGGACTCAAGCGCCATCTCGAGTGCCCGGACCGAACCGGGGCGTCCAATCTTGAACGCGACCTTGGTGAACGGAAAGATCACCACGTCGCGAATTGGCACCATGGGACAACGAACGATGTCAGAAGGGGTACGGTCTGAATATTCTTCCATGATTATTACTGCTGAAACCTTGGTATGGCGCTCCTGACTAACTACATCGGGCTCTACGAATGAAACGACGAATAAGGCTTCCGTCTCAAATTAGCCAATTCCGTCGCCAGCCGGAGCGAATAAGGGCGAGCCGCCCTTGTCGCCTCGCCCTTTTCCAACCGCGCTGATTGTAAACTATTTGTCGCGATCTCGCTACTGACATATAGATCGCGATGGTTTTGTGGGGAACTATGCCGCGGCGTCGTCCACGCCGGCCAGGCCCTCGCCCGGCATGGCCCGTCGTCGCTCGACCATTTCGCTGGTAATGACAAATTCCTTCACCCGCTTTTGCGAAGGCAGCGTGTACATCGCTTCGAGTAGAAGCTCTTCCAGAATCATCATCAAACCGCGGGCGCCCACCTTTCGCTCCAGCGCCTGGCGCGCCACGAAACGCAGCGAGTCGTCGGTGAATCGCAGCTTCACGCTGTCAAAATCAAACTTCTTCTGATACTGCTTGATCAGCGCGTTCTTCGGCTCAGTGAGGATTTTAATTAAGGCGGCTTCGTCTAGCTCGTGCAGGACGCCAACAACCGGCAGCCGCCCGACAAACTCCGGAATCAGACCATAGCGAATCAGGTCCTCCGGTTGCACGTGCGCCAGCGCGTCAGCCTGACGCTGCGAGCCGGTTTTTACTTCGGCGTGGAAGCCGAGCGACTTGTTGCGCAGCCGACGCTCGATGACCTTTTCAAGTCCGACAAAAGCGCCGCCACAGATGAACAAGATGTTCGTGGTGTCAACGGGGAAGAATTCCTGATGCGGATGCTTGCGTCCGCCCTGCGGTGGAACGTTGGCGATCGTGCCCTCGAGAATTTTCAATAGCGCTTGCTGCACGCCTTCGCCGGATACGTCGCGTGTAATCGACGGGTTTTCGTCCTTGCGGCAGATCTTGTCAATCTCGTCAATGTAAATAATCCCCTGCTGCGCTCGTTCGACGTCGCCGTTCGCTGCCTGCAAAAGTTTGAGGATGATGTTCTCGACGTCTTCGCCAACGTAACCGGCCTCGGTCAGCGTCGTTGCGTCAACGATGGTGAACGGAACGCTCAGCATGCGCGCGAGGGTCTGGGCCAGCAAAGTCTTACCGGTGCCGGTCGGACCGATTAGCACGATGTTGGATTTCTGAATCTCGACTTCAGCGCGGCGGCGCGACAGTTCGATTCGCTTGTAATGTTGATAGACCGCAACGGCCAGCCGTTTCTTGGTTTCGTCCTGGCCGATGACGTACTCGTCGAGAAAGGTCTTAATCTCTCCGGGCTTCGGCAGTGGCGGACGCGAGGCTACCGACTCAGCCTGTTGATCGTCGCTGATGATCTCGTTGCAGATGTCGATGCACTCATTGCAGATGTAGACCGTGGGACCCGCAATGAGCTTTTTAACTTCGTTCTGCGATTTACCGCAGAAGGAACAGCGCAGCGTATCGTCAGTTCGTCTTACCATAGTCTGGGGAACTCCATCTGAGACTGTTCGGATTATTTCAGGGTTGCGGCCGAGACGAGCGTGTCGGTGCCTTCATTGCTCGCCAGAACTTGATTAAAGCGGCGGACACATTCATTGCAGATGAATGAACTCTTGCTCCGGCGTCGGGCTTTGGCGGCATGAGGCGCGCCAGCGACAATATCGGTAACTTCGCCGCGCGACTTTCCGCAGAACGAGCAACGAACTCCACGAGCTTTCATCCTGGCAATCATCTTTGTGGCGCAACTTGTTAAGTTGCGCTTCCTCTCGCAAGTCAGCAACTTGCGCTACCGCTATTCGCGGTGCGCGATTACCTCGTCTATTAAACCATATTCCTTGGCTTGGGTGGCAGACATATATCGATCGCGCTCGACGTCGCGCTCCACTGTTTCGAGTTTCTGCCCGGTATGCTTGGAAATAATCTCGGAAGTCAGCTCACGAATACGGATAAGTTCTTCGGCATGAATGCGAACGTCGGTGGCCTGGCCCTGCATGCCGCCGGAAGGTTGGTGAATGAGAATTCGCGCGTTTGGCAGGGCGAAACGCTTGCCTTTTGCTCCCGCCGTTAGCAGAAGCGCGCCCATGGAAGCGCACATGCCCACGCAAATCGTGGTCACGTCGGGGCGGATGAACTGCATTGTGTCGTAGATTGCCAGGCCGGCGGTAACTGATCCCCCTGGCGAATTGATGTAGAGGTTAATGTCCTTTTCCGGATCTTCAGCTTCGAGGAACAGCAATTGCGCGACGATTAAGTTGGCGATCTGATCGTCGATTGGCGTGCCGAGAAAAATGATGTTGTCTTTCAGCAGTCGCGAGTAGATGTCAAACGCGCGCTCGCCACGCGACGTTTGCTCGACGACCATCGGAATCAAAGCCATATAAATAAGAAACGATGAACGCGGAATGATGAACGATGAACTGCAAGACGACTGCACTTATTCAGCGTTCAGCGTTCCTACTTCATCGTTGTGTTCTTCCTTCCATTCTTCGTCGGTCACGCGCGCATTCGCGACCAAAAGGTCGAGCGCTTTGCGGTTGCGCAACCTGCCAGCGATGCTACGTTCGCCACCTTGCTTTGTCAAGATAGCACGCACCTGTTCCGGCGACTGCCGCGACGCATCCGCGACCGCGTTGATCTCGTCGTCGATTTCTTGATCGTTAACTTCGATTTTTTCTTCTTCCGCAATGCGCTCGAGCAGGAGCGAGCCGCGCAGATCGTACCCTGCTTGTTCCTTCAGAGAGTCGCGCGCCTTCTCCCAATCGAGTTTCGGATTGCGGGGATCGATGCCCTGGCCGATCATATCGCGTACCACCGATTCGAAACGATGCTCGGTTTGATGTTCGATTAAACGTTGCGGCAATTCGAACTGATGCGATCCAACTAACTTGCGCACAAGATCGGCGCGAACCTTAGCGTCAGCTTCATTATTAGCTTGCTGCTCGAGGTCAGAACGAATCTTCGCCCGCAATTGCGCGACCGTTTCGATTTCATCGCCAAGGCTCTGTGCCCACTCATCATCAAGGTCGGGCAATTCCTTGATGCGAACAGCGCTAACCTTCACCGTGTATTCTACTTGCTTGCCGGCCAGACCTTTCGAGCTGAAATCCGCCGGATAATTCACGCCGAAAGTCTTCTCATCGTCTGGCACCACGCCGGTTAGATTGTCGGTAATCTCCGCGACGACGCCTTCGCCGCCCAGGACAACGTCAACATCCTCGACGTTGATTGGTTCGGCGTCTGGATCATTCAGGAACTTGCCGTGAAAGTTCGCCGTCACAATATCATTTAATTGGGCGCCGCGATCTTCCACGGGCTCAAGCGAGGCTGAGCCTTCTCGCAAGGACTCAATCACGCGATC
>Ga0207684_10006610_pt1 | contig 10549 bp, 12 predicted proteins | sample KBSK5501metaG_FD_184342 | JGI IMG/M metagenome (GOLD analysis project Ga0207684, IMG submission 184342) | Corn, switchgrass and miscanthus rhizosphere microbial communities from Kellogg Biological Station, Michigan, USA - KBS K5-50-1 metaG... | ecosystem: Host-associated > Plants > Roots >... | reverse complement strand
GGACGGCGATCTCGCCGCGGTTGGCGACGAGGAGACGGTGGATCCTGCTCGGCGCGGGCGCGGCTACTTCCTTCCCCGCTTCCCGCTCTCCCAGTCGGCCCACAGCCCGTACGTCTTCATCTGGTCCGCGACCCCGCTCTTCTCGAGCACCCGCTCGATCTCGGCCCGCGACTGCCTCTTACCGAGACGACCCGGCGCGTTCGCGATCCCGCTGACGGCGACCGCCGCGATCGCGGCGTTCTTCCGCGCCTGGCCCATGTCGACCTTGTCGAACGTGTCGGACGCCGCGTGGTAGTCCGGCAGGTACTTCGCGGTCTCCTGGTTGGCGATCAGGTTCGGAACGCCTTCGAGAAGGAAGTCGAAGTTGTCGGTCCCGAGGATCGCCTCGTCGTTCATCCCCGCCGCGCCCCAGCGGGCGACCGGCGCCAGCGCCTTACCGAGCGAGCCGTGGATGTCGGGCCGGCCGTCGGTGAAGTAGCCCAGAATCCGGCCGTCGCCGATGTCGTGGATCAGAACGGCGTCGTACCGATCCATCTCGTCCTCGTGCGAGGCGACGTAGCCCCGGGAGCCGAGGAGCCCGTTCTCCTCCCCCGTGAAGAGAACGAACCGAACCGTTCGCTTCGGCCGCGGCCCGGAGGCGATCGCGCGCGCCACCTCGACGACGAGCGCGCTGTTGACGCCATTGTCGAGCGCGCCGGTCCCGAGGTCCCACGAGTCGAGGTGTGCGCCCAGCAGCACGATCTCGTCCGGCTCTTCCGATCCGCGGATCTCCGCGACCACGTTCTCTCCTTTCCAGGGACCGCCGACGCGGTTTTCGATCTCGAGCGAGACCTTCAGGTCGCGCCCTTTCTCGAGCATCCGGGCGAGGCGCAGCCCATCCTCGCGCGCGACCTGAGCGATCGGCAGCGAGATGATCGTGCCGTCGAACGTGATCGTGTGGCGGTAGAGGAGGTCGCGCGGGCGCGTCGAAATGAAGAGAACCGCCGCCACACCGCTCGTCTCGGCCGACTTCAGCATCTCAGGGCCCGCGAGGTACTCGGCGAAGAGATCGTCGAAGGAGAGCATCGGCTTCGTGCGGACGAGAGCGATCGCGCCGCGCGCCTTGCCGGCCAGCCGATCGAAGTCGGGCTTGTGCCCGCTGCCGGCGTCCACCAGGGCGGCCGTCAGGGTTCCCGAAGTCGAAGGCGCGTTGCCGAACGAGACCACGCGCAACGGGAACGTCACGGGCGAAACGACCGACGCCGCCGCCCGGATGCCTTCCCACTTCGCCGGCGCGTCGTAGGACTCGAGCTCGACCGAGTCCACTCCCGCGCGGCGGAAGGCTTCCTTCCCCCACTCCAGAGCTGCCTCGTAGGCGTGGCTGCCGGTCGAGCGGCCGCCGACCTCGTCGCAGAGGGTCTGAAGGTCTTCCACTATCCGCGAGCGCGGGGAGAGGACTTCCGCCGCGATGGCGGGCATCTTTCCGGCGGCCGCCGCTGTCTTGCGCGCCTTCGGAGCGGGAACTCCGGAGACCACCGTCGTCGCGGTCAGCGCGACGAGCACGACGAATGCGAGGCGCCGGATCTCGATTCTCATGTTTGCTCCTCTTTCGCGGGCGGATTCTAAGGGAACAGCGGGCGTCGGCTATGCTCGGGCGGGAAGGAGGAAGCGTTGTCGATCGAAGGCGGCATCCCGGGAAACCAGCAGCGGCTCGTCTGCCCGAACTGCGGAAAGGTTTTCTTCGCCTGGCGACCGGACGAGGCGCCGGCACAGAAGATCAAGTGCTACTTCTGCCGGCACGAGTTCGCCGACGAGGCCGCGATGCGGCCCGCGCCCGAGCCGATACCGGCGGCGACCCCGGAGCCGGTAGAGACGGCCGCCCCTCCCGAGCCGACGACGCCGGAAACTCCCGCCTCCGAGCCGGCGTCTCCGGAAAAACCCGTCCCCGAGCCGACCTCCGAGCCGGCTTAGCGATTACTTCGTGTAGCGCGGCTGGTAGAGCTGTAACTCGAACCCGCCCGGGACCTTGAAGCGGGTGACGAGACCCCACCCCCGGTCGTCGACTGACCCCGTGAACTCGACGCCGCGCGCCTTCAGCTCCGCGACCGTTTGCTCGATGTCGTCGCAGTAGAAGGAGATGTCGGGCGTGCCGGAGGGCGCGCCCTCCGCGTCGGCGGGATGGCATCCCATGTCCGCTTCGGGCAGGTCGAAGATGAGCCAGCCGTCGCCGACGTCAGTGGACGAAAAACCCAGCTTGTCCCGGAGAAACGCGCGCAAACCTTCGGGGTCCGAGGAGTAGAACATCGTGTGGACGCCGCGGATCATCGTGACCTCCTAAAGCCCTCTCTGTGCCCGGGATTTGATCTCGCGAACCGAAATCATCTTGCCGTTGATGGCGATCGGATCGCCGGAGATTCCGGTGTCCCGGATGTACCCCTGGATGGAATCGTTCATGTGCTTCGCGATGACGACGGGAGTGTGGTTGCCGCACGCAGCCATGAGCTCGCCCCGATCCGAATTGGCCTCTTCCAGATTCGCCCGTGCCTCCTCCAGAGTTTGACTTTGCGCGTTCGCGCCCGGAAGTTCCTCCACGAAGGCGATGAACCCCTCCGGTACCTTGCGGTAAACCGCGGTCAACTGAACATCTATGATTGAGGCGACTTTACAGCAGCGCTGATCGCCAGCGCGCGCTGAACGGTCGGGCTTTCAGCGGCGAGCCGAGCGAGCGAAGCGGTAATCTACCCGGCCAGGGCGAACCGGTTTCGCGCTCCGCGTCAACCATGTGCAAGCGTCGGATGAGACGGATTCCATCGGTCCTGCCGTGACGACTGAGACGAACGGGCTTCCCAAAACCACGTTCGCCGGTGGGCGGCGCGCGCTCGTTCTCCTTCTCTTCATCAACCTCTTTAACTACGTCGACCGACAGGTCCTCGCCGCCGTGGTTCCCTCGATCGAGCGGAGCTTCTTCGGCGCCGCGAACGGCAGGTCGGTCGCGCTCCAGGCGCTCCAGAACTGGTGTCGCGAGCACCTCGGTTTCAAGCCAGAGCTCGCGCTCATCGGCCTCCTGTCGATGGCTTTCATGGTCCTGTACATGATCGGCGCGCCGGTGTTTGGACGGCTCGCGGAGCGCTACTCCCGGTGGGCGCTCGTTGGCCTGGGTGTCATCCTTTGGAGCCTGGCGAGCGGCGCTTCCGGCCTCGCGACGACTTTCTTTGGTCTCCTGCTGACGCGCTGCTTCGTCGGTGTCGGCGAAGCCGCGTACGGACCGGTGGCGCCGACGATCCTCTCGGACCTCTTTCCGGTCGAGAAACGAGGCCAGATCCTGGCCTGGTTCTACATGGCCATCCCCGTCGGGAGTGCACTCGGCTACGTGCTCGGAGGCGCGGTGGCGGCCTCGTCCATCGGTGATCTCGGCACGCATCTCTTCGGGATCCACGCGGAGAGCTGGCGATGGGCCTTCTTTCTCGTCGCTCCTCCCGGACTGATTCTCGGGCTCTGGGCGTTCTTCATGAACGATCCACCCCGCGGCCAGGCGGACGGGTCCGGCGGCACGGCGCCAGCGCACATCCGGTGGCGCGACTACAGCGTGCTACTGCGCACCCCGTCCTGGGTCTTCTGCACGCTCGGAATGACGGCGATGACATTCGCAATCGGCGGCATCGCTTTCTGGATGCCGTACTACCTTGTCCACAAGCCCGGCACCCCCGCATCGGCGACCGTCATTTTCGGCGGCGTCACTTGCGTCGCAGGCCTCGTGGCGACACTGCTCGGCGGCCTCGCCGGGGACAAACTCCGTGCTCGATTTCCCGGCTCGTACTTCCTCGTTTCGGGTGTCGCCATGCTCGTGGGCTTCCCGTTCATGCTCCTGACCCTGCGCGCGTCATTCCCATTGATCTGGGTCTGGGTCTTCGTGACCTGCTTCTGCCTCTTCTTCAACACCGGGCCGACGAACACGATCCTCGCGAACGTCAGCCACCCGTCGATCCGGGCGGCCGGCTTCGCGCTCAACATCTTCCTCATACACGCGTTTGGCGACGTGATCTCGCCCGTCGTCATCGGTGTCGTCGGCGACCGGTACGACATGAACCGTGCGTTCATCCTCGTGGGCGCCATGTTCGTCGTGGCCGGCATTCTGTGGCTTCTCGGCGTGCGACACCTCCAGCGCGACACGGCGATCGCACCGATGCGCCTCACGCCGGAGCCTACATGACCGCCTCAAGCTCGGGCCGGACGGGATATGTGCTTGTTCGCGGACTCACCCGCTTCCTTCTCAACCTCTTCTACCCCCGTATCGAGGTGGTCGGAGCCGAGCACGTTCCCGCCGCTGGACCTCTGATCGTCGCCGCCAACCACCACAACTCGGTGGTGGACGCGATGCTGCTGTTGGCGGTGATTCGGCGGCCGCTGCGCATTCTGGCGAATGCGCCCCTGTTCCATCACCCGCTGATTGGCCCCTTCCTCCGACTCATCGGGGCCCTACCGGTCCATCGTCGCCAGGAGGCGGGGGACGATCCCAGCCGCAATGCCGCTCTGTTCGCGGCGACAACAGCAGCGCTCCGGGCCGATGGTGCGATTCTCATCTTTCCGGAGGGGCGCACTCAGCCGGAGCCCGTCCTTCAGGCGATCCGAACCGGCACGGCGCGCATGCTCCTGGCCGCTGAGAACGAGGCGCCCGGCCATCCTCGGGTGACGCTCCTTCCCGTAGGTCTCGTCTTTCATCAGCCCGGTACCTTTCGGGCCGGCCGTGCTCTTGTCCTGATCGGGCCCCCGATTGCGACGGCCGACTGCCTGGACGGCGGCCAGGCTCCGTCCGGGCGGGCCGCGCGCGTCCTGACGGAGCGTCTGACCGACTCCCTTCGCGCTCAGATCGTCGAAGCGGACGATCGACACACTCTGCGCTTGCTCAAGCTGGTGGAGGAGCTCTGGAGCGAGAACGACGGCGCACCGGCTCCCGACGAAGCCGCACGCGTCGCACGGCTGCAACAGGCGATGCGCATATATCGCTCCCTGCTCCAGAGCGCTCCGGATCGGGTGACTGCCTTCCGGAGAGAGCTTGAAGCCTTCGACGCCGAATTGCAGAAGGCCGGCCTCGCCGCCGTGCATCTCTCCCGCGCCTACTCTTTCGTGGTGGTCGCGCGCTTCGCCCTGAGCGAGGGACTGTCGCTTCTCCTCGGAGCTCCCCTCGCGCTTTGCGGAATGGTCGCGCACGTCCTCCCGTATCAGCTCACGGCCGCAGCCGTTCGGATCCTTCCCCACACCGACGAGGAAGAGGCGACGGACAAGATCGCCGCCGGCCTCGTTCTTTTCCCGCTCGCCTGGTTGGCCGAGGCTTACGCCGTCTTCGCAGTCGGTGGAAGGCTGGCCGCAGTCATCTTTCTGGCGGCGCTCCTCCCGACCGGCTTCTTCGCTCTCGCCTGGCGCGGGCGCCTGGAGCACGTGAAACAGGAGGCTCGCGCGTTCGCGCGGTTCCTCCGGGACCGTGACCTCCCCCGCCGCTTGCGCCAGCGACGTCAGGCGCTCGCGACCGAGCTGGTGGCGCTGGTTCGCCTCGCCCCGGAGATGTGGCCCTCCTCGGCCGCTATTCCGACGGAGCCCGAAGACAAGAGAGCTAAATGACTCTTCCGCTATGGGTGTTGCGGGCGATACTCGTGGCAGCTGGTCTGGCAGCCTGGTTCTGGACCCAGGCTCGGATCGCCCGGCGCGCATTCCCCCAGGGCCAGATCGGTGACAGGCTCCTCGACCTTACCGCACCCCTGAATCGCCTCTTGTGGGAGCATCCCCGCTGGGCGGACGGTGTTCTCATCGTCACCTCTGCCGTCATCGACCTGCTGGGGATTTTTCTCCTCGTGCTGGGAATCTTCGGACCCAGCATTCGACCCCTCGTCGGTCTCTTTCTCCTTTTTGCGCTGCGGCAAGTCTGCCAGGGACTCTGCGCGCTGCCCGCGCCGGAGCGCATGATCTGGCGCGACCCCGGGTTCCCTTCGCTGCTGGTGACGTACGGCACGGCCTCCGACTTGTTCTTCTCCGGGCACACCGCGATCGCGGTCTACGGCGGCGTCGAGCTGGCGCACTCCGGTGGAACCCTGGCAGTGCTCCTGGCCCTCGCCATCATCCTGGTCGAGGCGACCACAGTGCTGGTCCTGCGCGCCCACTACACGATGGATGTTTTCACGGGAGCGGTCACGGCGCTCTGGGTGTGGACGGTAGCTTCCGCGCTCGCGCCCGGCCTCGATCGGTCGTTGGCCGGCCTGCTCGGCTGAGCCCTTGACGCGGAGATAACCGCGCAGCTCGAAATGGTTTAGACGGCTCGCATGGCAGCCTAAATGCCGTCCGCCGGCAGGGCCTTATCTCGGAGGCTTCTTCGGCGCCCACGCGGGAGGGCGCTTTTCCAGAAACGCGGTCAGGCCTTCCTTCGCCTCGGTGGAGGCGCGGCGCTCGGCGATCGTTCGGACTGTGATCGGCATCGCCTCGTCGGGACTCTTGCCGGCGACTTCGTCGATCAGACGCTTCGCGACGCCGACGGCTTCCGGCGCCGACGTCAGAAGCGCCGCGATCAGTCGCTCGCACGCCGTTCCGAGATCCGCCGCGGGAACGACCTCGTGCACGAGTCCGATCCGACGCGCGTCTGCCGCCCCGAATCTCTCCCCGGTCAGAAAGTACCGGCGCGCGTTGCGCGGCCCGATCGCCCGCAGGACGTATGGCGAGATCACGGACGGCAGGATTCCGAGCTTCACTTCGGCGAGCGAGAACACGGCGTCCTCGTCGGCGATCGCCATGTCCGCGGCGGCGACGAGCCCGACGCCGCCTCCGATCGCCGCGCCCTGCACCAACGCGATCACCGGCTTCGGACACTGGTCGATCGCGCGGAGCATCCGCGCCATCTTTTCCGCGTCCGCCTCGTTCTCCGCCTTCGACCAGGTCCCCGCTCGCCGCATCCACTCGATGTCCGCGCCCGCGCAGAAGATCGGTCCTTCTCCTTCGAGCACGACGACGCGCGTCTCCCGATCGTCTCCGAACGACAGGAATGCCCGCGTCACCGAGTCGATCAGGATCTCGTCGAACGCGTTCCGGACGTCGGGGCGGGCGAGGGTGACGCGAGCGAGCGGCGCGTCCCGGACGACGCGGAGCCGGGAGAAAGCCCCCTCCGACTCGCTCATCGGGACAACGAGAGCCGGCCGGCGAGATCGAGCGGAACCGAGACGTCGCCGCGCGGAAGCCGGACTGCCAGAGTGCCCGAGAGGCGCGCGGAGAGACTTCCTCCCGAAAGGATCCCGGAGCCTGCGGCGCCGAGGAGCTCCGCGTGGTCGACGTCCACGGGCAGGGAGAGCGAGCTCTCCTGTCGCGGACGCAGCAGCATCCCGCGGGTGCGGCCGGTTCCGATGATCCGCCCGCTCGCCGTGACCTGGTACCGCGTCGAAGCGATCGTCAGCGGGAACGCGAACGGGTTGCGGACGGAGACGACCGCGAGGGCCTGGCTCTCGAAGAGCGACACGTCGGTGACCTCGATCGTCTGCAGGCGCAGGAAGTGGCGCGCCGTTTCGCGCTCTCCTTCGACGCCGACGTCGTCCCAGCGGGCGGTGCCGGTCCACTCGATCGGCGCGCTCCCCGCGATCCGTCCGCTCAACCGGTAATCGAACGTTTCGGGTCGGAAACGATTCGCCCAGTCCTGCGGCACGTCCGAGTAGCGCAGCGTCACGGGGAGGCGCAGCCGGTCGCCGGCTACCTCGGCGCGTCCGGAGATCGGGATCTCGGCGGTCGAACCGTTCACCGACAAGCGCCCGGAAAAAGAGCCGCCACGGCTTCCCTGCGCGGGGCCGACGAGAGTCGCCGAAAAGGTCTCCGCGGGACCGGGGCGGATGTCGATCTGGACCGGTCGCGCGAGAACTGCGAGAAGCAGAGGAGCGAGGAAGAAAGGGATCATCGGGAGGGGAGAACGCCGGTGGGCCGTGGTCAATTCCGAACCGCTACATCCGGAAGACGCCGAACTCCGTCTCCGGCACCGGCGCGTTGTACGCGGCCGAGATCGCGAGCGCGAGCGCCGTCCGCGTCTCCGTGGGATCGAGCACGCCGTCGTCCCAGAGGCGCGCAGTCGAATAATAGGGACTCCCTTCGACCTCGTACTTCTCCCGCGTTGGGCGCTCGAACTCCGAGACCTCCGCGTCACTCATCCGGGGCTTTCCCGCGCGCTCGAGCTGGTCCTGCTTGACCGTCGAGAGGACCGACGCCGCCTGGGCGCCGCCCATGACCGAGATCCTCGCGTTCGGCCACATCCAGAGGAACCGCGGACCGAACGCGCGCCCGCACATCCCGTAATTGCCGGCGCCGAAAGAGCCGCCGATGATGACGGTGAACTTCGGCACGGCCGCGTTGGCGACCGCGTGGACCATCTTGGCGCCGTCCTTGGCGATGCCGCCGCGCTCGTAGTCCTTTCCCACCATGAACCCCGTGATGTTCTGGAGGAAGAGGAGCGGGATCTTTCGCCGCGCGCACATCTGGATGAAGTGCGTCGCCTTGAGAGCGGACTCGGAGAAGAGGATGCCGTTGTTGGCGACGATGCCCAGAAGAAATCCGGAGAGCCTCGCGAAGCCGGTCACGAGCGTCGGGCCGTAACGCGCCTTGAATTCCTGGAAGCGCGAGCCGTCCACGAGCCGGGCGATGACCTCGCGCACGTCGTACGGCTTGCGCACGTCGCGCGGCAGGATCCCGTAAATCTCCCGGCCGTCGTAGAGCGGCTCTTCCGGCTCCGCCCGCTCAGCCGGAAGCGTCTTGGACCCGCCGAGCGTTCCGACGATCGAGCGCGCGATCTCGAGAGCGTGGGCGTCGTCCTCTGCGAAGTGGTCGGCGACCCCGGAGACGCGCGTGTGAACGTCCGCGCCGCCCAGGTCCTCGGCGGTCACCTCTTCGCCCGTGGCGGCTTTTACGAGCGGCGGCCCGGCCAGGAAGATGGTTCCGGTCCCCTTGACGATCACCGCCTCGTCGGACATGGCCGGGACGTACGCGCCGCCCGCCGTGCACATGCCCATGACGACGGCGACCTGCGGAATGCGCGCCGCGGACATGCGCGCCTGGTTGTAGAAAATGCGCCCGAAGTGCTCGCGGTCGGGGAACACCTCGGCCTGGAGCGGCAGAAAAGCGCCGCCGGAATCCACGAGATACACGCAAGGCAGCCGATTCTCCAGGGCAATCTCCTGCGCGCGGAGGTGCTTCTTGACGGTGATCGGGTAGTAAGTCCCGCCCTTCACGGTCGCGTCGTTCGCGATCACCATGACCTCGCGATTCGCGACGCGTCCGATCCCCGTGACGAGACCGGCGCCCGGCGCCTCGCCGTCGTACATCCCGTGCGCGGCGAGCGGCGAGAGCTCCAGAAACGGGGACCCCGGATCGAGGAGCGCATCGACCCGGTCGCGCACGAACATCTTTTTCTGCTCCACGTGGCGCTCGCGCCCGGTCCCTCCCTGCCGGGCCTTCGCCAGCTCCTCGCGCAGCTTCGACACGAGCGCCTCCATCGCGGAACGGCGTTCGCAGAATTCCTTCGAGGAAACGTCGACCCGGGTCTCGAGGACCTCGGTCACCCGCCGACCCGCTCCGCGACCTCTTTCCGGATGAAGTCCACCAGCGTCTGCGTGGGCGTTCCCGGCAGGAAGATCTCGCGGATGCCGAGAGCCTTCAGCGGCGCGATGTCCTTGTCGGGGATGATGCCGCCGGCGAGCACGATGATGTCGGCGCCCCCCTTCTCCTTCAAGAGCCCGACGATCTCCGGAAACAGGACGTTGTGGGCGCCCGAGAGGATCGAGAGCCCGACGACGTCGACGTCTTCCTGGATGGCGGCCGCGGCGATCTGCTCGGGCGTCTGGCGCAGGCCGGAGTAGATGACCTCCATGCCGGAATCGCGCAGCGCCCGCGCGATGACCTTGGCGCCGCGGTCGTGCCCGTCGAGGCCGGGCTTGGCGATGAGCACCCGGATCGGCCGCTCCATGGTCGCGCGCGAGTGTACCCGATCGAGGCCGGGGGACTACCGCACGATGCCGCCGGTCTCGGCGAGCTGGCGGCCCAGCTTCTCCTCGACGGAAGTCACGTTGCGGATGAGCTTGTCGTTCTCGCCTTCCTCGTCCTCGATCCGGACTGTCGTCAGCACGTGGCGCGAGCCCTGCCGCGCCCTCGCGTGACACTGCCGCACGACCGCCATCACTTCATCCCAGTCCCCTTCGAGACAGGTGCCGCACGGAGTGAACTTGTACCGGATCCCCGAGCGGTCCACGACGTCCAAGACCTCGGCAATTGCGGTCGACAGGCGCTCGCCGCGCCCGAGCGGCACGATCGAGAGTTCCGCCAGCATGGTGTTCCTCCTTGCTCCGCTTATTTCTGCAATCCCCGTTCCTTGAGCTTTTCCGCCATCGCCGCCCAGGCGCGCCCGCGGTGCGAAACCGCGTCCTTCTCGGACGGCGGCAATTCCGCGAACGTCTTCTCCGAGCCTCGCGGAACGAAGATCGGGTCCCAGCCGAACCCTCCGGCGCCGCGGGGCGCCGGCGCGATCGCGCCCTCCGTGACGCCGCGCGCGGTTGCGAGCTCG
>Ga0207684_10006609_pt1 | contig 10549 bp, 7 predicted proteins | sample KBSK5501metaG_FD_184342 | JGI IMG/M metagenome (GOLD analysis project Ga0207684, IMG submission 184342) | Corn, switchgrass and miscanthus rhizosphere microbial communities from Kellogg Biological Station, Michigan, USA - KBS K5-50-1 metaG... | ecosystem: Host-associated > Plants > Roots >... | reverse complement strand
GTTTTGAAAGTTCAACGAAAACACCATGCTGTAACGCTTGGCTTCGGCTCCTCCGCCGGAAGGAGGACCACCGAGCGCTGCCAATCCGCCACCGCCTCGAGGACCACCGGCCCCGCCACCGCCGCCTCCTCCTCCGCCACCGCCACCAGGAATTCGTGGCATTCCACCTCCAACGCCGCCCCGGCCCCCGCGGCCCGGTTGAGCAGTTTCGCCGTCCGGGGCTTTCTGATTGGCAGCGGATGAAGAGTGGATCGTGCCGAAGTTCCAGGTCTTACTAATGCGCATGTTGATGGAAGCGAAACCAGGCCCCTGGCCGAAATTGCGCGGAATCAAAGCCTCGCCGGTAGCGGGCCGCAAGTTAAAGTTTCCAAATGGCGTGCAGACAATGTTTGCGGCAGGGTTGTTGCAATCGACGCCTACCGGCGCAAATGAGGGACGTTCCGTGAACAGCCGATCACCATTCGTGTCCTGGCCGGTAGTGATGTTGAAGGGCGCGCCGGAAGTGATAATGATGAACGGATTCAAACTCACCTGCTTCCAGGGCAGGTTGATCGTGCCTGCGAAAGTGAAGCGGTGTCGTACATCAAATGCCGCCCGGCCAAACTCTCCGGTTAAATCATAGGAATTGGCCGGGAAGAGAGCACCGCCTTGTCCGTCTGTGTCATTAGTTGTTTTGCTCAGCGAGTAACTCGAGAAGAATGTCAGGGCCCGGCTGAACCTGTTATTGAAACCAATGAACAACTGGTTCTGGTTGAACCTGCCGCTCGACTCGTACTGGTAAATCTCGCCGACAGGGCCGAAGGGTCGCACTCCAGTTCCGGGAATCGGCGCATTGATGTCGCGCGCGCGAATCACGTGTTGAATCCGGACGAGGAATAATCCGGCAAACAGTGTGAATCGCTTTGGCAGCTGACGTTCAACCTGTGTTCCGGCCAGATAGACAACCGGCGCCTGGAGATCGTTGGCCACTCGCCAGGTGATCTGGCGTCCGACGTTGTTCAGACTGCCCACCGCGGGTGCTTGAGTAAAGTCGAAAGTGTTCAACGGTGAGTCAGGTGCCCCGGGAGGTGGAGGAACTGGAGGAATATACTGTCCGCTCGCGTTATAAAGCGGTATCTCGCTCACCACAAACTGTTGTTGATTTACGCCATTGAAGCGATGGGCCTGGAGAGTATTTCCTTCACCGAAGCGATTGAAGAAGACACCGCCGCCGCCGCGAATCACCATTTTTGGAGGCTTGGCGCTGTTTGCCGCTCCGGGCGACCACGCGAAGGCCAGACGCGGAGCAAAGTTTAGTACGCTGCCAATGTTCGTTTGTCCCTCGTAACGCAAGCCGTAACTCAGCGTGAAGTTTGGCCGCACGCGCCAATCGTCCTGAGCATAGACGCCGTAGTCGGTTTGAGAAACGCTGGCTGCGGGTTCCCCGGCTGCAATGGTGAATTGCGACGCCCCACCACCCAAAGCACGGGCCTGCAGTGGCGTAAGCCCCATTCGCTCGGCCAACAACGTTCGCCGGTAGCGCTCCAAACTGTCGACAAAGATCGGCTGGTTGGTAATAGGTTGATTTAGCGCGTCAAGGGTCGGGACCAGCGCTCCCGTAAAAGTATAGGTACCGCCAAAATTGTTGGGGTTGGTGTCGCTGATGTTTACCCCGCGTATACGCCCGCCAAACTTGAATGCATGGGTTCCTTTAGACCACGCCAGAAAATCCTGCAGCTCCCAATTCTTTCTGATATTCGTCACGTGACCGATCTGCGAACCACCGCTGATAAACGAGCTGCTCACGTTTAGCGCCGGCTGGGAATTATCTGCCAGGCTCTCGGCCCGCTGGCGCGTAAACTGAAACTTTGCTTCGTTAATCATCGACGCATTCAAAACAGCCGTTTCCGTTAGCTGTATGTTTTGCTGCGTTGAGGATGAATCATAGGCGCGTTCCGGTAACGAGAAGCCGCTGACACCGCCGTTAGCAGTACTGCTGTGCGTATAGCTGTAGCGCGCGATTAGCGTGTGGTTGGGATTGATCTGGTAATCGAAGCGCGGGCTGAAGGTAATGTTGCGCCTTGGCACTACCACGCCAAACCCGAGGTCTAACGGGTTGAGATTATCATCCAGCACTGTGGCTTTGACGAGCTCGTTATCGTCGATCTCGCGTCGCTCAAAATCTATGAAGTAAGACGCTTTCTTCTTAACCAAGGGACCGCCGAGGTTCCCACCATACTGCCTGAGCTGATACGGCGAACGTTTACTTGAACTCGTAGCGAAAGGATTGCGGGAGTTAAAACTTTCGTCCTGGAAATTGAAAAACGCACTGCCACGGATCTTGTCCGTGCCCGGTCGGGTCAGGATGTCGATTCGCCCCGAAGGCTGATCGTTTTCCGCTGCGAATGGATTTTGATTAATACGAATCTCGCGGATCGACTCTTTCGGGGGCAGGCGGCCACCGGAAAAACCATCAACAAAGATCTGTCCCCCGTTTGGCCCCATCGAAGGTCCGGCCAGGGCTTGCAACGCGGCTGCTAATTCGTCAGGGTCGTCCGGTAGGGCGTCAAGATCCTTGCCGGTAATGACCGTTTGGTTAGCGTTGGCGGTTGATTCAGTACTGAGCGGAGTCTCGGCAGCAATAGTTACCTTTTGCTCTTCAATGGTGACCTTTAGCGTAAGATCCATTGACTGGCGGGCGCCCGCTGCCAGATCAACTTCGGCCTCATCGGCGTCGGCAAAGCCTTTCGCCGCTGCGCGCAACGAATATTTTCCCGGAGCGAGTCCGCTGAAGACATAAGCGCCTTCACCGTTGGTCGTGGCAGTCTTTTCGACGCCATTCGCATCTGTGAGCGTGACCGTAGCACCGACAATGGTCCCACCAAGTTCGTCTTTGATCACGCCGCGTAGCGTTCCTCGCGTTTGCTGCGCGAACCCAACAGTGGCGAATAACATCATGGCCAGGGCCGCGCCCAAAACCTGTCGCAAGAGACTTCCGGAGACGTTCATAATTAAGACCCGAAATATTCGAAAAATGTGAATCTAACTGTTTTTGCTTGCCCGCTTACGCTGCGTTCCTTAAGGCAAACCAATTCCGAATTGAATACCAGTACCAAGGCCTGCCGAAGGATTTGGCGTCGCCGGACCGCCTGATTGTTGTTGCCTTGCGGCCAACATATTGAGCAGCGTGTCAGCGCCGGTAATAAGACTGATAGCGGTCAGGCGCGTAGGATCAGCGCCCTTCGTGCTGGAAACAATAATGGTGTCGCCTACCTTTACGTCGGTAATGGCGATCGTTGGCAGACGTTCAAGCATGTCCTGCATATTCGGGCCACCGCCGCGACCACCACCCTGTCCGCCGCCCGGTCCTCCAGCTTGTCCGCCACCTTGACCAGGGCCCGGTCCGGCTGCTGCAGATTGTCCGCCGCCGCCACCAGGACGCATCATCATCCCGCCCATCTCACTTGCCGGGGGAAACTTCCGTAACACTGCATCCTGCTTAACTACAATCGTCAACGGCTGCTTCGTCTGCATGTCGTTGATCTTCACCTCACCGGTTCCGAGGTCGATCGCCGTGATTACGCCGGCCACAGTCTTGAAGGAACCGGTAACTACTTTTTCGGCGGTGAAAGCAGTGCCCTCGGGGTTGCGTTCACCCAACGCCCGAAGCTGATCGCCCACCTTAAGTTCCTCAAACTTCGCTACGTTAGCATCGGCAAACTTGATCGAGTCTGGCGCATAGCGACGCAATTCAACTTTGTCTGTAACGGGAATGATCAGAGCTTGTGGTCCGGCCATCGTTCGACTGCTAATTGTGATTTCTTTCGTCTCCGGCTTGAGTGCGGTAATGATGCCCAGTATGCCGCGCCTCTTCCACTCTGCCCGTTCGGCTTCATGCTTTTTGGCAATGTCGGCTTTGGTCATCACCACCAGAGTCCGGGCCGGCACAAGCTTTTGGTCATCCGAAACTTTCCCCAACGCCAACACTCGATCACCTTCGGCCACATCGGCAAAAGTGATTTTAGTAGCGTTCGTGAGCGTTGTTTCGCCGGGAGCAACACGCATATACGAAGTGGAATCGCTAAGCACGACGGTCACCAGCGAGCCGGCATCAGTTTTGATGATCAACTGTTTGCCTGCGGCATCCTTCACCTTCACTTCCCCCAACGCCCGGTTAGGACTAATTGAAGGATCGCCAGTCTTAGGGGCAGTAGTTGAAGTAGCTGCCGGAGTTGTTTGTGCATGCGCAGCGGATCCGGCAAGGACTGCGACAAGTGCCAGCGCGATTGCGAGAAACGGCGCTTTCATGACTCTTCCCCTTTGCTTATGAAAAACTGCGGTTAATAATGAATTTTGGACCCTTGCGCCAGGCGTCCCCGGATGATCCTAATGTTTTACGCACGTAATGCGACGAATGTTCTAGTTAAGTTGCTTGCTGTCAGACGGATGGCAGACGCATGTAACCCAGATATCACGCCCCCTGTTCGAAAAAGTTGCACAAAGATGCGCGAGCTTGATAAGTAAACAAGCAACAGGACTTTTGATGCGCGAAGGGTTGAATTCGTCTAAATTTCTTGAGCTTTGAGGCGAGAAACTCGTTCAGACTTCCTCAGGTCGTTTCCAGCCGACGCGGTATCTTGCCGTCAGCGCGAGGCCAAGACTGATGACCCAGATGACTGCAACCACAAACGGCCAAACGTAAGGCAGAGAGGACAGGGTAATCCAAAACGTTGTGCCCAACAGAAGCGCGACTGCTTCTGAGTTTCTATTCCTCCTTGCGAACATTCGTTGTAACCAGCGACCGGTCGCGGCGTAGATCATCACCCGCCCAAAGAGCCCGGCGATGAGGATTAACAATAGCGCCATCAGACCTACAACCGCGCTGATCGGCGTGGGCAGGTATCGCAGGGAGAGGATCGCACCCGGACCAATCGCCACCGCGCCCAGGAAGCCGATGAGAGCCACGCGCAAGCTTGTCAATTGAAGGCGCGTTATCCCTCGACTTATCGTTCCCGGCATCGCCGCAGTCAGAGCGAGTGAGACGATAAACCAAAACAGGATCGCCAGGATTCGAAGCCCGATAGAGCGAGCCGACCAGTGCGGCGAAAGCAGATCTTTCGGATTACGGATCATGTTCCGCAACTCCTGCTCATAACCTCCATACATGATTGTCTGGCCGCCCGGACTGCGGAGCGGCAGCTTATCCATCGGTCGATAGGTTCCGCCTATGACCATCACGTCGCCGTTGATGCGCGCGCCTTCGAGCTGAATCACAGAACCGCCTACTGCAGCCACATCACCATCCACGGTTCCCTGAACAATCACGTCTCCACCTAACGCGAAGGCGCCGTTCTTTGCCGTGCCGTTGACTCTCAATGATTGGCCGATGGAATACACCATGGTGTCGCTGACGCCTTCAGCTACGTAAGGGCTGTCACCTGGTATGGGTTCGTAGGGAGTTTGGGCTTGTGCCGCCACAATCATGCAGCCGGCCCAGATCAATAACGCGACGACTCTGAGCAGGCTGGAAAGCAAGAGCAGATCGCACGGTTGCCAACAGACGGCTTTACTCACAATTGATTCGGTGGACATGTGCATGCGAACAGCGCTCTTATTCGATAAGGCGCGTTCGGTGATAGCGTGTTATCAGGCGGGAAAGAACGGCAATGGCGAGAACCACGAGCAGCAGACCAGCGAGACCCGAAAGACGCGAATTCGAGATAAGACCACGACTCACAACCCGGAAGATGACAGCGAACCCGGCCGCGGCATTGAAAATCGCCTCCGCGAAGAAACCCAGAGCCCCAAACACTTTGCCGGCCAAAGATCTAACACTAAGGATCACGGCTTTGCTGGAAGCGAACCCGAGCAACGCGAAGGCCGCCAAACCCAGAATGATGCAAAAGCGCAATGCCCTCGCATGTTCCGACGAGTCGCGCATTCCTCGCATGTCGCTCTTCGCGGTAACCGCTACTACCCTGGCGAAATTTGCCGGAACTTCGAGATCGAATGGGTTGGCCAGTGCTGAATCCAACTCGCACATGAAGAGACGCTGCGCCCGCAATTCCGAAGCGCAACCGGCGCACTCTTTGAGATGTTCTTCCAGCGCTGCATGTAAGGCAGGTTCAAGATCACCCTCGATGTAAGCGGCGATATTTTCCGTTTCGCAAATGTAGTCGCTGGTGGACACGATAATTTGAAACCTAGATTCCAGTAATTCCCTTAGTCAGAAACTGCTGTCGCATCATTTCGCGAGCGCGAAACAGTCGATTCTTGACCGTCCCCAAAGGCAAGCCGGTGACATCGACAATTTCCTCGTAGGTCAGATCCTGTGAATGACGTAAAACTACCAGTTCGCGATAAGCAGTCGGCAATGAACGCACCACGCCTTCAATCTCTATGCGCCGTTCTTCGCGCTCGCTCTGCTGTTCAGGGCTGAGTCCTGCACTCTCAAGCGGCAGATCGTAGCTGTCAGCTTCAGTGCCGTTCGTGAGCGAACGCTCGCGACCTGCGTTCCTGCGAAGGTGATCGATGGCTGCGTTATGCGCAATCTTGTAAATCCACGTAGAGAATTTGAACTCCGGCCGGTAGCGCGAAAGCGATCCGTAGATTTTGATGAAAATCTCCTGAGTAAGATCCAGAGCAGACTCGTAATCACCGACCATCCGATAGACATAACCGGAAATGGGGCGCTGATATCGCCGCACCAGTTCCTCAAAGCCTCCTTCGAGGCCCTGAGCGGCACTGACAACCAGGTCGCGATCAGCTGCTGAACTCAAACTCAAACTATGTGGAACTGCAGAACTGCTCATATTGCCAGGATATTACGTTTCAGAAATCGAAGAAGTTTCAAAAGCGAGTTTCAAGTTTCAAGTTCCAAGTTTCAGGTTCTGAATCAGTCAGAATAGAGGCTGTCTTCCGAACTTGAAACTTGAAACTTGAAACTCGAAACTATTGTTATTGCCACGATAACGTTGCAAGGCCAGCCGGGGCTGCAATAGCGTCAAAACTTAGCTCCCGAGTGACCAGCTGCAAACCCAGGTCGGCAGCGTCGAGCGATCGCAGATTGGCGCCCAGAGTTTCAGTGACAATCTCGCCTGCTCGATCCTTGCTCATCAGGTTACCAACGATCAGCATTCGCGCCAATTGAACAACCTGCTCCGGATCGCCGCCACGCCGGTCGCGATAGAACAGCAGCAAACGAAACAGCTCGTCTTCACACTCGCTCGGGTCGCAGGCAACGGTCCTGACTATCAGCGGCTGCTTGCCGCGAAATACCACCGCCGTGAAACCCTTCTCAGAGGAACTAAGCAACAACGCATCGCCGCGGGAACCATTTTGCGTCAACCACTGTCCCTCACCAAGGTGACGCGGAACGATCAAGCCGGCGCGCCAACCGAGCGACTGCAGCGCGCTCTCGTATTCCCTGAGCACGGCCGTAGGAGTGGCAACGACCAGATAACGATCTTTTCCCTGTGGGTCGGCCGGCAGGCGTTCCCGTGAAATTGAGAGCTCGTCAAGTGTAGTGCCGAAGCCGCGCTCCATTTTCCACTTCAACACTTCTTCAAGTTCAGCGCGCGACGCCGGTTGCGACTCCAAGGTGAGAATCAACGTACGGCTGGCGGCATCCGGCAACGCCACCGACCAGCGCTTTTGCTGGAGCAGCCCGGCGCTGGTCGCCAGCTCATGCAATGCCACAGTTAACTCTGCCGGGTCAGAAATGTTGGGCTCTTCAAAGCTGGGACGAACTAGTGATTCGGGTAACGCAACTGTCGCGGCCCGCCGCAAGCTGAATGAACCGCCGCGACCACGCTCAAGTTGAACCATGGTGGCGATTCCCTTTTCAAACCCGAGCGCTGTTGATGGGTACCGGGGGTTTACTAGTTTGGCTAGCGGATTAGGCATTTAGAAATCTCGAGTTCACCATTCGCTGTAGAGCGTACCCTCGGAAGAGGTATCAGGGGAGGCGCTATGGACATTAATTATGCCTGATTCACCGCTTGTCGAATTTGGATCTTCACCAGTCTCTGCCGTCCAGTCTGCTTGTCCGGTTATCGGATCTTTAGGAATTTCACGCAGGTAGCCGCCGGAAACCAGATCGTCCAGCGTGGCCGGTAGCTTCTGTTTATCGGCCGCGTACTGATCCAGCAAGATACGCATCTTGTAGAGATCTTCACGCAATACGGCTTCGCGAGTGGACAAAATAGTTTTTTGATACTGTGGCAGTACGACGGCCGCGAGGATGATTATAATCGTGATCACAATCATCAACTCGAGCAGGGTAAAGCCAGTGCGCCCGCGCGCACGGAGGCAAAGGTGAAGGGGTAAAGGGGAAAACGTTATTCCTTCTACCCGTTCCCCTTTTACCCTTTTCCCTATTTCCCAGAATTTACCAGTCACTATATTTCTCACCATTCAACGCTTTGTCTTTCGACTGCGAGTACACATCAAAAAGGTTTTCGTGGCCCCAGGAGTCCGAGTCTGCCGGGTCGTAACAGGAACGAAATCCCCAGTCGGATTTACCGGTCATGGGATCGATCGGAAGGCCACGCAGATAGACTTTCTTTTTCGTCGACAGCTGTCCTCCAACGTCTGTAGCGTTTACGCCCTGCTCTCCCCGGCCACCACCGATGCCGCCGCGTGGTATCACGTTTACGCCATTGACTAATGTTTCCAAATCCGGAGGATAACGGTCGGGATTATCAACGCCGAATATGGTGCAGTCTGAGATAACCACTTTGCTGCGCGGATCAACGTACCCCGGCGGTGGCGGTGGACCGCCCAGCTGACCGGCGGTCCCAGTGCAATTCATGTTCACGGTGTCTCGGTGAAACTCATCGATGGCCGTCCGAATCTGGCGCAAGGTGTCACGGAGTTGCGCTTCCTTCTGGCGCTTGACGGAGAGTTTCATCAGCGGCACCACGCCCAATGTCAAAATAGACAACACAGCAACCGTGATCACCAACTCAATCAACGTAAACCCGCTCCGTCCATCGCCTGTGCCAGGGATGCGCAGTGGAACCGGCCGCGACAGAATGACGCGGCGACTGGGAAGCTCAACCGCCACCGCATCGCCGCGTTCTGTTTTAGAGAAAGGTCGCTCTTGCAGGTAGATCATCTTCTTACTGCTTCACCGTTGCGCGTGCCGGCGTAACTTCGACTCCCAAATCCCGCGCGTCGATCGCCAACAGATGGGACGACTCTTTATCGAACAAGAGTCCAGCGTCACCAGGCCCGATACCTTCCACGTCGAGGTAAATCAAAGTTCCCGGACCCGTCATGTTACTAAGATTGGAAATGGAGATCAGGCAAACTCCGGAAGCATCGGTTGACTGCGTAAGCATCGCACCGCTTCCATCCACCCCAATCGCTCGCACTTTCACGACCTTCGGATCAAATCGCAACGCGACGATCGCCATCGCCAGCGGGATGTCCGACTTCACATCAAGTGCGAATCGGCGCGTTTCGCCAACCTTCATGGACTGATCGGCCCCAAAAGTCAGCTGCGCGGCTCTACCCTTAGGGCTCATCGGACTAATAGCCGCATCAATCGGCTTCGGCGACATGCTCGTCAAAGTCGCCCGAGCATTGGAAGTGAGATTCGTATTCACGGCAGCAACTTCATTTGCCGCTGTGCTGCTCACCAACGACTTCGGCGCAGGCACGAAGGCCGGCATTTCTTCAGCTGGGTTTGACGTCGTGGCAGCCGGATGACCGGCAGCTGCCGGTTCGGCGCTGGCATTCTTTGCGACATTTGTTGCCACCGCATTATTAGCGGCAGGCGTAACAGGAGTTTGCGCGACCGCACCACCTGACACACCTGTCGAAGGGTTACTGGGGAAAACGCCGGGCAAAGAAGCAGTCGAGTGAGCCTCAGCCACCTTGACGTTCGCATCCTTTTTCTGGAGGCGAAGTTCGGCCAACTGATCTTCGCGATCCGCCTCTCGCAGCATTGCTTCAAGTGAACCCGTCGTCGGCGACTGTAGGGTTCCACTCGGGCGCATTTCCAAATCGCGCGGTGTAACTGCCGGAGCCCGCAACACGCGCGGCGTGACGGCGATGACGATATCTACTCTCCGGTCGTTGCGGGTGGGAGCCGAAAAGAGCCGGCCAAGAATCGGCAGCCCGCTGAGTATTGGCAACCCTCTGCGACCGGTCGAAGAAACGTCCTGCGACACACTCGCCAGCATCATGGTGCGATTGTTTTGCACGCGCGCAGTCCCGGTAATCGTTCGTTCAGTAAAAGTCGGAGTCAAGGTAGTTTCGCCCGTAACGTCCTTCGACTCGATCGACATCTTCACCTGCACGTCCTGATTAGGAAAGACCTGCGGCGTAAACTTCAGGGTCAGACCGGTCGGTTCATAGTTGATTACCGGAAAGCCGCCGGTAGGAAACCCGTTGTTCGTCGTCCCGGTACTCGTTTGTACGCCAAACGGGTAAGCCTGTGCTGTTTGCACGGGCACGCGCTGGCCGATTCGGGCCGTTGACTCTTCGCCATTGAAGGCGTGCACCTGGGTTGAGGCAACCAACTTGCCGCGATTCTTGGTCTGCAATGCCTGCAGGGCCGAAG
>Ga0207684_10006608_pt1 | contig 10549 bp, 5 predicted proteins | sample KBSK5501metaG_FD_184342 | JGI IMG/M metagenome (GOLD analysis project Ga0207684, IMG submission 184342) | Corn, switchgrass and miscanthus rhizosphere microbial communities from Kellogg Biological Station, Michigan, USA - KBS K5-50-1 metaG... | ecosystem: Host-associated > Plants > Roots >... | reverse complement strand
GACGCCACGCACATCTCGCTGCGTAACCTGGGCTACGCGGGCAACGTGGCCCCCACCACCGTCGTCGCCACCACACAGAAGGTTGGCCCCGCCGGGATCAAGGGGACGGACGGTGTTAGCCCCCCGGCTAACACTCTAAACTCCCTGTCGCCCACCACGACCAAGGGCGACCTGATCGTGGACAACGGAGTCAACGCTCCATTGGCCAGCGATGTGCGGCTGCCGGTCGGCACCAACGGCCAGATTCTCACCGGCCTGTCCACGCAGCCCACCGGTCTGGAGTACCAGACCCTCCTGCCCAACGGCGCGACGGACAACGTGCTGCCCCGCTTTGACGCCAGCGGGACCACGATTCCTACCCCCCTACAAAGCAGCGGCCTTCGTGTAACGGACAACGGCGCGATCCAGGAGACAGCCGGAAACGCGAAGGGCACCGACGCGGTGGACCTGCAACCCATTCGCGCTGCCGCTACCCAAGTGGCCAGCGGCGCAAATGCCACGTTGGCTGGGGGCCTGAACAACACCGCCTCCGGCGCTCGTGCCTCGGTTGGTGGTGGAACCACTAACCTGGCCAGCGGCGCGGATTCCCACATCGGCGGAGGTGACACCAACGAGGCCAACCATGCGTGGGCAACTGTGGGCGGGGGCTCGACCAATGTCGCGGGCGGCACCGGCTCGGTCATCGCGGGGGGCGGCTCCAATGTCACTGCCCAGCCCTTCACCACAGTCGGCGGAGGCACCTCAAACCAAGCCACGGCCAATGCCGCTGTCGTCGCCGGGGGCGAACTCAACGTCGCCTCAGGCGATCACTCCGCCATCGGCGGGGGCACTAACCATCTAGCCTCGAACCAATACACCACCGTCGCGGGTGGCGGCCAAAATTCCGCCAACGAAGTGGGTATGACTGTTGGCGGCGGGGTGTCCAATGCTGGGCTCGGGACCACCGTCAACAAGTACAGCACGATACCCGGCGGCTTGTATGGGCTTAGCACTCTGCATGGCCAGCTCGTCCATGCCTCGGGCAGGTTCACCATCGCGGGCGATGCGCAGACCAGCGAACTCATCTGGCGCAACACCACCGCCAATGCCACGGTCACGGAACTGTTCCTCGACGGGGCCGCAGCCCGCGCCGTCTTGTATGCCTACGATGCCTGGGCCTTCCGCATCATCACCGTGGCTCGCAATGTGGCCACCCAACTATCCGCTGTGTGGGAAACCGTGGGCGGCATCAAACGCTCCGCTGGCCCGCTCAGCCTCATTGGCGCTGTCACCCACACCAAGGTCTGCGACGACGGCGAGGCGTGGATGGTGTTAGGCGCTGTGGCCGTGGACGCGGACACCGCCAACGTGGCCCTGCGTATCAAGGTCACGGGCGCGGTCGCCACCAACATCCGTTGGGTCGCCCACGCCCGCCTCGTGCAAGTCACCACCCCATAATGGCCGCCCCGAACACAGACAGCCAGCGGCTCTACGGCGGGTTCCGCACCCTGCAAGGCGGCGTGGACATGGGTACTGATCCGAGCCTTCTCGCGGACTCCGAAGCGGCCTTCGCTTCCAATCTCTCGTTTCGGGGCGACCTGCCACGCACACGCCAGCCTTGGCTCTCCTGCGCGATGGATCGCGTGCTCACCGGCCTCTTTCAGGGCGCAGCCCTCTACGTCACCGACACGCAAGCCTGCATCGTCCTGTCCGTCTCGGGTCGCCTTTATCGCCTTGACCTGCCCGAGAACGACCCCTGCCCGGTCGTGGACATCACCCCCGTCGTGCCTATCAGCACGACGGCAGACTTCACGGTGCCTGCGCCCGCAGCTTTGGTCACGGTCGCCGTGACCAGCGAGGTTCCATTCGGGTTAGGCGACCTCCTGCTCATCGACGGCGACCCGTACACCGTCTTCAATCGCGCCGCCAATGCGCTCGATCTGGTTTATACAGGCGGTGCGCTGGTCAAGACGGTGCCCGCAGGAGCTCCCGTGCTCCACGCCGCCGACAGCACCCAGTACAAGCTCTACAGCCCGAACCCCGCCACGCTCGATTTCGTGTGGTTGTTCCAGGCCGAGAAGTACCTCATCGCCTTGGGCCGCCAGCAGCGCACCGTCATCTACGACGGGGCCAGCGCCTCTCTCGCTGGCCCACAGGGCATCCCCTCCGGCCTGCTCGGCCTCTATGCCTGGGGCCGTATCTGGGTCGTGCTACCCGACGGGCGCAGCTTCGTCGCGGGCGACATCGTGTATGGCCCGAGCGGCACCCCGGCCCAAGGGTTCGTCGATGCGATCCTCAGCTTCACCGAGAACGATTTCCTCAACGAGGGCGGCTTCTTCGGCGTGCCCACCAACAGCGGGGTCATCACCGCCATACAAACGCTGGCCACAATCGACACCAGCCTGGGCATTGGACGCATCCTTGTCGGCACACCCAACTCGATCATCAGCGTCAACGCGCCCACCGACCGCACCGCATGGAAGAACCTCACCTACCCCATCGAGACGGTCAGCCTGCTGGACTTCGGCACACTCGGCCCGCGCTTCACCATCCCAGTGAACAACGACATGTGGTACAGGTCCGTGGACGGGCTGCGCTCGTTCATCGTCGCCCGCCGGGAGACGACCTCCTTGTGGGGCAACACCCCGCTCAGCCACGAGGTGTCCCCGATCCTTGAGAACGACGCTCCGTCGCTGCTGTTCTACGGCAGCATGATGCTGTTCGATAACCGTGTCTTTGCGACTGTGGCCCCTCGTGCCACCCTAAGTGGAGTGGTGCATGATGGCTTGGCCGTCATCAACTTCGACGCGCTCTCCGTCCTGGGTGGTAAGCAGCCCCCCATCTGGGAGGGCCTGCACAGCGGCCTGGCGGTGCTCCAGCTTCTCCGGGGCCGGATTCGTGGGGAGGAACGCGCCTTCGCTTTCGCACTAAACGAGTCATCAGGCGCAATCGAATTGTGGGAACTGCTTCGGGAAGGCTCCGGTTTCTACGACACCTACCGGCTCGTGTCGGGTGGCGAGACGACGCTCGTGCGCACGTTCGTCCGCACGGTGCTGGAGACGAAACGCTACGTCTATGACCGCCTCGTGAAGCTCGTCATGGCCGAACTCTACCTCGATGACGTGGTGGACGACATCAGCCTGCGCGTGCTCTGGAAGCCCGACCAATACCCGGCCTGGGTCGTGTGGGCAACCATCTCGCTGTGCGCCTCGGTGTCGCAGTGCACCGTGGCCACGCCCGGCCAGTACTCCTGCCAGATGTGGAAGCCCAATGCCCGCACCTACGCGGCTCGGCTGCGCCTGCCCAGGCCGCCCGAAGATTGCAACGTGCTCGCGGGCATCCCGCTCGACAGGGGCTATGAGTTCCAGTTCCGCCTGGAAGGCACCGGCCACTTCCGCTTGCGCAAGTTCCGCCCGCACCTGCGGGTGCAAACCGACGCACAGGAAGGCGAGTGCCCGAGCACTGCCATCTGCACAACCTTCCCAGACTGCCCTGCGCAGTGGACCGACTACCACGTTAGCCGAGAGGTGCCACCGTGAGCCTGACCATCCCAGTCACACCCGGCTCGTTGCCGCAGGGTTTCTGTCCGACGGACTACCAGGATTTGCTGAACACGTTCTCGCAGCACCAGTCGGTGCTGTTCCCTGACTCGCTCTCTGCCGGGCTGAACGTCAGCGCCTCGAAGCCCACCGACACCAGTCGGCCCTGGCTACAGCTCGATGCCTTCGGTCGGCCCATCCGCATCTACTGGTTCGCCGCTGGCGCATGGCTCTCGCTACACACGCTCCTGCCCGGCACAACGATCTGGTGGTTCGCCGCGCTGCCCACGTTCAGCGCCTTCGACGGCGGGGACGCGAGCGCCCTGAGCGCGCTGAGCGGCCCGATGTGGCAGCAGGCCAAGCTGCCGGGTGGAGCCACCATTGCAGCGCAGTTCCCGCTCGTGGCGGGCACGCTGCCCAGCGGCGCTGTCCTGGCCGTGGGCGACACCGGCGGCGAGGAGAACCACGTCCTGACCACGCCCGAACTGCCTAGCGGGGGCATCCCGGTGAGTGGCTACACCATCCCCACGGGCCGGTTCGCGTCCACCGCGCAGATCGTGGCCCCGCAGGGCAGCACACAAGCCGACCCGCTGACCACGCCGCTGCCTGGCTCAACCCTCGCCGGAGCGGGCATGGACAAGGGCCATAACACGATGCCAGTTTTCGCTGTGGGCTACCTCCTCCAGCGCACAGGCCGCCTGTTCTACGCCGTCCCATGAAGCTCACGCTCGCAGACGTGAAACAGCGCACGCGGATACCCGCCGCGCTCGGGGTGTGCCCGAGCGACCCGCGACTCGTCGCGTGGCTGAACGAGGCGTGCCAAAGACTTGTCACGAAAGCACACTGGATTGGGACCGTGGGCCGGTTCCGCCTGTGCGTGACCGACGGCTGTATCTCGCTCCCTCCACAGGTCGCCTCGATTGAGCGCCTGGCCATCTGCGGCGTGCCCGTGCCCGTGCACGATTACTGGTACGACTTCCTCGAAAACGGCTTCGGCCTGCGCTCTGGCGGTGGGACCGCCACTACCGGCCAATCTTGCTGTGGCGTGTCGTGTGGCCCCGAGGAGGCCAACCTGCGCGGCTGGTTCCCGACCTTCGCGGACGTGCGCGGCACGTCCAAGAAGCTGGTGGTCGCCTGTGACCTGGCCAGCGACGTGGGCAAGCGCGTCCTCGTGCTTGGCTACGACCAGAACGCGAACTGGATTCGCACCGTGCAGAGCGGCGCGGTGGCCGACGGCGAGGTGCTCCTGCTTGCGCAGGGCGCTGGCACCACGTCCACCCACTTCTTCGACGGCGGCATCACCTCCGTCCAGTTCCTCGACGAGCGCGACGGCCAGGCATGGCTCTGGGAACTGGACACCGTTGCGACCACGCAGCGCCTGATCGGGAGTTACCAGTACTGGGAGCGTGTGCCCAGCTACGCCCGCTACTTGCTACCTAGCATCTTGACGCAGACCGGCGGCAACGGTTGCAACACCACAACCGTCGAGTTGCTCGCCAAGCTGGAGTTCATCCCTGTCCGTGCCGACACGGACCTGTTGCTGATAAGCAACATACCCGCGCTCAAGAACATGGCGATGGCCGTGAAGCAATACGAGGAGGCAGTGAGCGGCGACGACTTCACCCGAGCCGCCGCTTTCGAGGCCATCGCCTTGAAGGAACTCGACGACGAGATCGAGCACTACCTGGGCGAGGCCCGCGAGGTGGGCATGACAGTCAGGGGACTAAACTTCGGGGTCGCCCACCCGGTGCCCAACCTACTCTAACGCTATGGGCTGGTTCCAAGACATATTCGGCAAGAAGCCGGTGGTGCCGCAGGTGCCGCCAGTGAGCCTGCCTGCCGAGCAGCAGAAGGCCATCACCGCTGACATCGCGGCTGCCCCGGGGGCCGAGCAGCTCGCCCGGCTCAGCACCGACCAGATTCAGCGCATGATGGAGGCGGTGATCCCCGGCTTTGGGGCGATGGGTGGGCAGATCAGCAAGAATATCCTGTCTCTCGTGAAGGGCCAGATACCCGGCGACGTGGCCACACAGGCTCGCATCGGGACGGCGGGACAGGCCCTCGCAGGCGGTTACGCCAGCGGTGCACCCGGTAGTATGGCGAGCAACCTAGAGGCTCGTGACCTGGGCCTGACGAGTCTCGGCCTGACACAGGCCGGGCTCACGAGTGCTGAGTCCTGGCTCGGCGCGATGGAGCGGTTGTTCTCCCCCTCGCAGGCCCTGTTCCAGTCCATGTTCATCACCCCGCAGCAGGAGTTCGGCGCAGCCGTCGAGGAGCGCAACCTGCAACTGGAACGCAACTGGCTGGCCAGCCAGATCGAGGCCATGCCTGACCCGGTGGCACGCGGCATCTTTGACTGGAGCAACAACATCGGGGCCAGCGCCGCGAACTTCTGGGGTGGCAAAATGGCCACCTCATCCACCGCGAGCTTGGGCCAAGAGGGTTACTCTGGCGGAGCTAGTGGCGGTGGCGGCATGGGTTGGGGTGGTGGTGGAGGCGGCTTTGGCGACATCGGCGGTGACACTGGCGCTCTTGGCGGCGGCTCGGTTAGCGCCCTCGGCGCTTTCATGTAATGGCAGACCCTTTTGCAATCGAGCCGCCTGGCTGGCTCCAGGCGATAGCAAAACCTGTTGACACCAAACTGAGCGGTGAGGTGCTCGCCACGGCCTTGGGCGGCGTCATCGGCGCGACCGAGCGCACGGAGAAACAGGGCGGCTCCTGGCTGAGCAACCTTGGCCCGGCCATAGGCGAGGCGCGGCTGAACATGCTCGACCCGCTTTGGCGGACCAAAGCCGAGCACGCCAAGCTCGGCGTCTTGCAGGACATGCTTGGCCTCGTGGACGCCAGCCAGAAGATACAGATGGCCCGCTCGAAGATGGCGAACATGGCCACTGACCTGGACACGATTCCTGCGTGGATGCGCGAGCACCCCACGTTCGAGTCCCGCCAGCAGGCCCAGTGGCCCGCTGCACTCACGCCCGAGTGGAACCGCGTGCTCGACCAGCAACGGCTGCGGGACGTGGAGCAGCAGCGCGCCGCTAACACGTCGGCAGCGGCCAAGATCGAGGTGGACACGACCAAGGCGTTCACGGAGCGCGTGGGCAAGCTGCCCCCGCAGCTTGCATCCCAGTTCGGGCCAGTGCTAGGCAAACCCCCAACGGCAGTGGCTTGGAAGGCCCTGTCCATAGCCGAGGACGCCCACCGCCAGATGCAGGACGTGGACATTGCCGTGGCCCAGGCTCAAGGCGCGACTATCACGCAGACCACCGGGCCGAAGGGGGAGACGACCATCGTCAAGCAGGGCGGCCCACCAGCCCACCAACTCGGGCAAGCTATCCCCGTCAGCGACCCAACCACAGGAGCCGTTCTTGGCCACGTTATCAGCACAGGCCCGAACACCGGCCATTTCCAGCCCGTCAAGACGGACGTGCTGACCGCCCCGCAGCGGGCGCAGGTGCTCCGCACCCGGGGCAACGTGCTCAAGGCCGAGATCGAGAGCTTGTCCATCGGGAGAGCCGATCCCGACGTGGCGAAGCGCCGGGCCGCGTTGCAGGCCGAGCTGTCCAGTGTGAACGAGGAGTTGAAGGCGCTGGGCGGGGGCGCGGCCCCGCCTGTGCCGCCTGCGGGCACGCCAAAGCCCAAATACCGGGTCAACGAGAAGACGGGCCTGCTCGAACCCGTGCCTTGAGCCATGCCGCAAACCGTAGAGCTTCCCGACAAGAGCACGGCGGAGTTCCCCGACGCTTGGACGCCCGATCAGATACAGGAGAGCATCTGGCGCAGCTTCCCGCAATTCAGGCCGCCCCTGGCCACCTCCATGAAGCCCCTGCCCTTGATGGACCTGCCGCCAGCCCCGGCACAACCCAAGGTTCTCCTGTCCGAACTCGAACCCATGATGAGCCGGGTGGCGACTGAGTGGGGTGTCAAGCTGGCTACCCCGCAGGAGTACGGCTTCAAGCCCGGCGACACTGGCAGTGTCGCCACACTCAACAAGGCCATGATGGGCAAGGTCCGCGACGAGGCCCTGCGCCGTATCCGTGCTGGCAAGCCCGGCGAAGTGGTGCGTGGCGTGCAGGAGGCCGGTGTCACCGTAGGCGAGAGCCTGCGCGATCCCGGCACACTCGCCTTGATGGGCGCTGCATCCCTTGGCCCAGAGTTCGCCATCCCGATAGGTACTGCTGTCTTGGGCCAAGCGGGTGGGCAAGCCGCAGGGACCATCGCCGGTGGCGCTCCGTTGCAGGAGTCGGTCAAGCAGACCGCTGTGGCCGCTGTGCTAGCTAGTCCGCTAGGGTTTCCCAAGGCCCGCGCCCGCCTCGCCACAGATGTGCGGGACATGGCTTCCCCGGACACCGTATCCCCGTTGATACGTGAGCTTGCCCCGCTGACATCGCAGGCGCTGGGTGCCATCAAAGGCGTTGGACAGCGTGAGCCGCCGCCGCCTGCTCCATCCGCCCCGTTCTCCCAACCCCTTGTCCCAGGCCAGTTCCCCGACATCTCCAAGCCCCCGCTCGGCCAGCTCGTTGTTGGCCAGAACCCGATGGCAGGCGAGTTCCGCGTGCCCGAAGGCCCGCAGACCATCGCCTCGCAGGAGGCCCTCAAAGCCGCTGCCAGCCGTCAGATTGCCGAAGCGTGGCCGTCCATGACAGTGGCAGAGCGTGAGGCGGCGTGGCGTGGGAAGGGCATCCCCGCCCGGTTCGGCGGCAGAGCGCTGGACGTGCCTGAGCCTACCACGCCTTCGACTCCCCGGGAACTCCCACCAACAGCGACCCCGACAACGCCAGCACCGCCACCCGTGTTGCCTGTCGGAGTCGCGCAACCCGTAGGAGGTCCAAGTGCCTTACCGCAGCGCCAGCCAGAGACAGTTCTTCGAGATGTGCCGCAACAACCCAGGCAAAGCGAAGGGGAAATGCCCGCCCAAGAGCGTGCTGGCGGAGTTCCACGAGGCCAGCTACCCGAAGGGCAACAAGCGCCGACTGCGCCACCGCAAGGGAAAGAGTTAGCGGCTACCCCACAGCACGACGTTGTTCGGCCTCCTCCGCCGCCCGCACCCGAAGGCGGCGGCACCCTCGTCCCCGGTCGGATGATGCACTTCAAGCCATCGCCCAACCTTGAGGACTATGTGTACTGGCTCAAGACCGTCAAGAAGCTGTCCGACGCCGAGATCAACGGCATCCTCGACGAGATACGGCGGGGCAGACCGCGAGAGGCCGATGAGCCGACACCCGAGTACTCGCAAACCCGCGTCCCTTCTCATCTGTTGTCCATACGGGAGGGTGTCAGCAAGAGCCTAATAGACTACGCCGGTTGGCTGCAACGGGCGAAGGGCTTTACCCATGAAGAAGCGTTCGCGGTGGTGGACGCCATGCTCTCGGGGGAAAAGCCACCACCTACGACGGAACCGACCATCGTACAACCCCTCACGCCCGCCATTCGCGTGCTTGGGAAACGGGTGTTCACAGGCGAGGATCACGTCAGCGCCTACGCCAACGCCAAGGCCAGCGGTCAGCACGACACCAGCGGTGCGGAAGAAGGCTTCGTGGATGCTACAGGCCGCTTCCTGAACCGCCGACTGGCAGCACGCCTGAGCGGCCTGCCCACCCGCACCGAGCCGGGCAAGCTCCACTCCAGCGATCTTCCCCCTGCGGGGGAAGCGGACGTTGGCGCAGCACCGACGGAGGCCGCAGGCTACGATCCGCACGGCCCCGAGGGCCTGCCCGCCGATGTGCCCGACCGTGGCCCAGGTTTCCCAGCCGAACTCATGGCCGCCAGCCACCGCCTCAAAGCCTACGTCCGCTCCAAGCTGAACCTACGTGCCCTTGGCACCTGGATGCGCGACAAGGCCGAGGACAAGATTTTCGTGCGCGACATCCGCAACCAGCGCACCGTCAGCCACGAGATCGGCCACGACGTTGACTACAGCGTGTTCGCCGGGAGGAGCGCCGGTGGCCGCTCGAAGGAGAGCCTGTTCCTGCGCCTGGTTGCCACGGGGAACGTGGCAACCAAGAGTCGCCTGTTCGACGAACTCAAGAGCGTGAGCGAACTCATGCGCGGCCCCGTCACGACCGAGTATCGCAAGCGTGCCAGCGAACTCATCGCGGACTGGTTCAGCCTCTACGCCCATGACGCCGACCGGGCGCGTGCGATGGCCCCGAACTGGAGCCGTGGCTTCGAGAAGGCCCTGGACGACCCGGCCAACGCGGAGGTCAAGGAGACGGTGGAGCAGATCGTCGCGGGCAAAGTGACCCCCGTGGCCCCTGAGCGGGCCACGTCAACTGTGACCCAGACCGCCGTTCAGATGCCCGGCGCGGTCCCCCCGCGCCCTCAAGTTACAGCCCCTATGGTCCACGACCGCCCCTTGGCGATTGCCGCCGAGGCAATCGTGAAAGGCAGCGAGCGGAAGTTCGAGGCCATCAAACAGCAGATCCGCGTCACCACCGAAGGCTGGCGCAAGCTCGTCCCCCGCCAGGACGAACGCAACGACGTGGGCGCGTTCATCGAGGGCATCGGGAACCTGGAACGGCAGGGCGACGACATCGGCGCGGTGCGCGCCCGCATGACCCCGGCCATGCAGCGCCTCGCCAAGGAGTACACCTTCAAGCAGGAACTCCAACGGCAACTCGTCAACCAGGAGATGAAGGGCATGGTCGAAGGCGAGTACCTCGCCTTCGCCAAGGATTACCTGGGCCACTTCTACGTTGACCCGCCCGAGCGGATCGGCATAGCCTTGAGCAAGTTTGCCAAAGAGTCGCCTCACGCCAAGGCGCGGCGGCTTCCGACGTTGAAGGAGGCCGTTGACCTCGGCCTCAAGCCCGTCACCCAAGACCCCGTTGTAACCTACGAACTCACCGCACGCACCAACTGGCGCGTGGCCCTGAACCGCAAGGTGGTCGGCCAGCTCAAGAACATGCGGACTTCCAGCGGCGACCCTGTGATCGTGCCATCCGGGGAGCAACCCAACTGGCCCCGGAGCGATAACCCCCTTATCCAGCGCATCTACGCCCGCCAGCTCGCCCCAGGCAAGGTAAACCTGT
>Ga0207684_10006605_pt1 | contig 10552 bp, 9 predicted proteins | sample KBSK5501metaG_FD_184342 | JGI IMG/M metagenome (GOLD analysis project Ga0207684, IMG submission 184342) | Corn, switchgrass and miscanthus rhizosphere microbial communities from Kellogg Biological Station, Michigan, USA - KBS K5-50-1 metaG... | ecosystem: Host-associated > Plants > Roots >... | reverse complement strand
CGCAATGACCCCCCCCGCCCAGGAATTGCTCCGGCGTGCCGCGACGAAGCCCCCGGTCGCCCCCGTGATGAGCAACAGCACCCAGCCGAGGCCCGGCGCGTTACTGATGATCCATTTGCCTTTAAGCGCTTCGACGATACCGACCAGGCACAGATAGACCGCGACCACCCCAAAAATCAGCCCGATCCGAATAATGGCGTTACGCTCGCTTGGTCGCAAGACGCTCCCCGAGGAAACCCGACGGCCGGAAGATCAGCATGATCAGCAGCATGGTGAACGCGATGACGTCGCGGAGCTGGTAGGGCGCTGGGACGCCGAGCCCGTCCAAGAACAACGCCGGGCCCACGGACTCCACCACTCCCAGGAAGATCCCGCCGAGCATTGCCCCGGGGATGTTGCCGATCCCGCCCAGCACCGCCGCGGTAAAGGCCTTGATCCCCGGTGTGAACCCCGTGAAAAAGTACACTTGCTTGAACACCAAGGCATACATGATCCCCGCCGCGCCCGCCATCGCCCCGCCCAGCGCGAACGTGAACACGATGATCCGGTCCACGTCGATCCCCATCAGTGCCGCCGCGTCCCGATCCTCAGACACGGCTCGCATGGCCTTTCCCAGCTTGGTCCGCATCACGACCGCGTACAGCACCAGCATCATCACGACCGCGGCAGCCATCACGAGGGCCTGCGTCCGGAGAAGGTGTACCGGCCCGACCTGCCACTCGCCGGTCAGCACCCGAATGTCCGGGTACGCCTGCACGCCGGCGCCGAAGAACCCGCGGAACGTGTACTGCAGGAAAAACGATGCGCCGATCGCCGTGATGAGCGGGATCATCCGCGGCGCCCGCCGGAGCGGCCGGTAAGCGATTCGCTCCACCAGCAGGGCGACACTCATCGACACCGCCATCGCCACCCCCAGGAGCAGGAGCAGAGACGGCAACACGTGTTGGTTGAGGAACCCCGACGCCCCCAACGGGGCCGCAACGAAATACGCGATATATGCTCCTGACATGAACACCTCGCCGTGCGCGAAGTTGATCATGTTCAGGACCCCGTACACCATCGTGTACCCGAGGGCGATCAGCGCGTAGATTCCGCCCTGGGCCAGTCCAAACTCCACGAAGTCCGCCCACTGACGCCCCGTGTACCGTCCCTCTCTCAATGTGGCGATCGATCCAACCACGACGATGAGCACGACCACGATGCGGAACGCCCACAGGAAGACGTCCACGTAGGTGATCCGCCGGCGCCTCACCCGCATCGCGGCCGTTCGCGCGCCACTCGGACAAAACAAGGATGAGCCGAAGACATCCCCCGTCTCCGGCTCATCCCGATCATTTGCACTGCGTCGTGAGCGGCTACTTGAGCGGGTAGACCTTCTTGGGATCGGTCCCCAGCTTCCACGTCGCGGGGTTCGCGGTAACAACCTGGTACACAGCAATGTGCGCCTCCGCACAATCCCCGTACGGGTTGCACGTGAGCGTCCCCGTGATGCCCTTAAACCCCTTCGTCGCGAACAGCGCGTCTCGCAGTGCCTTCCGACCGATGTACAGCGATCCCCCGTCGGCCTTCGCCACCTTTTGGAGTGCCGCGAACACGACGTTCGCCGCGTCGTAGGCGTGCGCGTGGAACCCTGAGATCGGCTTCTGCCCGTACTTCTTCTCGTACTTCGGGAGGAACTCCGCGTCGTACTTTGGACCGAATACCGTCAGGTCCGGGCTGCTCAGGTACATCCCCTTCGCCGCATCTCCCGCCGCCTTCGCGAAGTCCGGCGAATCCAGCCCGTCCGCGCCCATCAACGTCGTGCCCTTCAGCCCCTCGATCTCCTTCGACTGGCGCGTGACGAACCCGCCGGCCGCGATGAAGATCGGGTAGTACAGCAGCTGCGGTTTGGTCGAGGCGATCCGGGTCAGCACCGGCTTCATGTCCGTGTCGGTCGGCGCGACCGCCTCTTGGGCCGTGATCGTCCCGCCCTGTTTCTTGAAGTTGGCGGCAAATTCGTTCGCCAGGCCTTGAGCATATGGGCTGCCGTCGTGGATCGTCGCCGCGCTGTTGAACTTCAGCACGGTGCGGACGAACGTCGCAGCCTCCATTCCCTGGATCTTGTCGTTGTGTACGACCCGCATGTACCCGTCGTAGTCCTTGGTCCGCTTCGGGTCCGTGAGAGGCGGGGCCGTGTTCGACGGCGACACCGTCGTGATGCCCGCCTTCCAGAGGATCGGCGAGCCCGGCACGGCCTCGCTCGAGCAGCTCGACCCGATCGCCACGACCACAGCCGCGTTCGCCGCGAGCTTGGTCGCCGCGGTCTGGCCGCCCTCGGCGTTGCACCCGCTGTCCTCGCCGATCAGCTTGATGTCGTGCCCCATAAACTTCCCTTTCATGTCATCGATCGCGATCTCGATGCCCCGCTTGCTGTCCGTGCCCAATGAACCGTCGGACCCCGAGGTCACCAGCCAGTACGCGATCGTAATCGGCTCACCCGGCCCGACCTTCACGACCCCGATCGGGTCGTTGACCGGACCCATCTGGGCCCCCGGCACCGACGTGACCAAGTACCCGCCGGCCGCGAAGATTGCGCACACCACAAGTGCGATCAGCCTGCTCAACCGTACCATAGGCTCCATCCCTCCTTCTAAGGATCTCTCAGAGCTGCCTTACTCAATAGTCTGCCGAATCCGACGACGGTCCCGCCCGCGCTCACCCCCCTTGAGCCCGACGGCTTGCGGGCGGCTTCACCCCGGCTCACGTGACTCCTGGCATTCCTACGTTCTCGACGAGGCATAAAGTTCCTTGCCGCGGGGAGGTCAATCGATCACGACGAGCCGCCGGGCGGAGAGCCGGCGGGCGTCCTCCGGCCGAGGGTCGTGCCCCCGCGGCGGGGCCTCCACGGTCGACCGTGCGCCGACAAGCTCCGTCGAGAGGTAGCGCAACCCGTTGTCGTTGATCATCGTCACGATCGTGCGAAACTCGGGAAACGCGCGCCCGACCTTAACGCACGCGGCGACGTTGCACCCCGACGAGATGCCGCAAAAGATCCCTTCTTCGCGCGCAAGCCGCCGCGCCATCGCGATCGCCGCATCGGAGGAGACCGTGACCACCCCGTCGACCCATTGGAGATCCAGCACATCGGGGATAAAGCCGTCCCCGATGCCTTCGATCTTATGCGGCCCCCATCCCCTGCCGGACAGGATCGCGCACTCCGCAGGCTCGACCGCGAAACTGCGGACCGCCGGCCTCTGCTCCTTGAGGTACGCGCTCACCCCGGTGAGCGTCCCCCCCGTTCCCTGCGACGCCACGAACGCGTCCACGTGACCCTCCGTCTGCTCCCAGATCTCAGGCCCGGTCGACCTGCGGTGGGCACGGACATTGTCCTGGTTCGAGAACTGGCCGACCTCCCAGATGCCCCCCGAGTGGTCTGCCTTGAGAGACCGCACCTTCTCCAGCACCAGATCCACGTCGCTCTCGCCGCCCGGCGTCAGCACGAGCTCCGCGCCGTACGCCAGGATCGTCTGCTGGCGCTCGCGGCTCATCCCTTCCGGCATCACGATGATGACCCGGTAACCCTTTGCTGCGCCCACCATGGCCGTGGCGATTCCGGTGTTGCCGGTCGTGCCTTCGATGATCGTCATGCCCGAGCGTAACTCGCCGCGGCGCTCGGCCTCTTCCACGAGAAAGGGCAGAATACGGTCCTTCACACTCCCGCTTGGACCGAAATACTCGAGCTTGGCGAATACCGCGGCGGGCAGATCGCCCACCACACGGCGAAGCCGGATTAACGGGGTCAGGCCAACGGTGTCCAGGATGCCTTCCGCGGGACGGCGGCGACGGTCCCAATCCATACCCGTACGGTTTCGCAGCGGGAGACACGCACCCTGCTTGCAACAGGATTCTCCTCCGCGACCGTGTAAAGGACGGGCCTAGTGTACCTGTATCCCTTCACGTATTGCGCGCCCACGACCGTGGACGAGGCGCTCGGTCTTCTCCAGGCTCACCCGGACGGGAAAATCCTGGCGGGGGGCCAGAGCCTCATCCCGCTCATGGGGTTGGGGCTGGCCCAGCCGAGCGCGCTGATCGACGTCAACAACCTGCCCGGGCTCGAGGGCGTCGTCGAGGACGGCGGCTCCTTGCGGATCGGCGCGCTCGTGCGGCATCGGACCCTCGAAACGGATCCGGGCGTCCGGCGGTGCTGCCCCGTCCTCGCCGAGGCCGCCTCTGTGATCGGCAACATTCGGGTCCGCCACCGAGGCACGATCGGCGGAAGTCTCGCGCACGCCGACCCCGCCGCGGAACTCCCGCTCGTGGCGACGGCCATGGGGGCGACGCTCGAGATCCGGGGGCCTCGGGGGTCGCGAGAGGTCGCCGCGGAGAAGTTCTTCTTAGGGTATCTAGAGACGGATCTCGCGCCGATCGAGATGGTCACAGGCATTCGGGTCCCTGTGGTGGACGCTGGGACCGGCTGCGGATTGGCCGAACTCGTCCGGCGAGCAGGCGACTTTGCCATCGTCGCGGCGTGCGCCGTGGTGTCGCTCGACGACGCGGGCCGGTGCACCCGCGCGGCGCTGGCCCTGGGGGGGGTCGGCTCCCACCCGGTCAGGATCCGCAGCGCCGAGGCACTGCTGGTCGGGCACGCACTGACCGACCGGCGTATTGAGGACGCCGCCGGCATCGTGCCCGGTGAACTCGATCCCGAGTCGGATGTGCACGCGTCGGCGGCCTACCGTCGGGCGATGGCGCGGGTGATGGCGCGGCGCGCCCTGGCGGCCGCGGCGGCGCGGGCGGGCGCGCGGCTATGATGACGGTGCGGGCCGAGGACACCGGCGGACGGCGACGCCTGGAGTTCGTCCTCAACGGACGCCCGGTCGAGGTCTGGGTGTCGCCCCACGAGACGCTGCTCGCGGTCCTCCACGACGCCCTGGGGGCAACCGAGGTGAAGTACGGCTGCGGCGAGGGCGTGTGCGGCACCTGTACGACGCTCCTCGACGGCGCGCCGATCAACGCGTGCCTGCTCCTCGGCCTCCAGGCGCAGGGTCGTGCGGTCACGACGGTCCGGGGGCTGCGCGGCGCGGGGGGACTCCATCCTCTCCAGCAGGCATTCGTGGATCACGAGTCGGCCCAGTGCGGGTTCTGCACCCCCGGCATGCTCCTGGTGGCGTATGTGTTCCTGCGAGACCATCCGGCGCCGACGCGCCAGCAGATCCGGGCCGCGCTGGCGGGCAACCTCTGCCGGTGCACCGGGTACACGCGCATCGTCGATGCGGTGGAAGCGTGCGCGGCGACCCACCGCGCGAGCCGGGAGGCGACGTAGCATGGGCATCGTGGGCAAGGCGCTTCCGCGCTTCGACGTCGCCGACAAGGTCGAAGGGGCCACCTTGTATGCCGCCGACTGGAGCCTTCCCGGGATGCTGGCCGGTCGCCTCCTCCGCTCCATTTATCCGGTCGCCCGAATCCGGCGGATCGACGTCACACGGGCGCGCGCCCTGCCCGGCGTGGCCGCGGTGCTCACTGCGGACGATGTCCCCCAGAACGCCATCCGTGAAGACGCCACCGGGGCAAACCGGGCCCCGTTCGACACCCCGGTGCTGGCGGCAGGCCGGGTGTGCTATCAGGGGCAGCCTCTGGCACTTGTGGCGGCCGTCTCCGAGGTGGTGGCCCGGGCGGCGTGCGATGCGATCGACGTCGACTACGAGCCCCTGCCGGGTGTGTTCGACGTCGAGGCGGCGCTCGCGCCCGGTGCTCCCCGCGTTCATCCGGATCGGGAGAACGTCCTCATCCACTGGCGGCTCCGGCAGGGCAGCGTCGATGAGGGGTTCCGGCGGGCCGACGTCATCGTCGAGCGTACCTATCGCACCCAACGGGTGGACCACGCCTACCTCGAGCCGGAAGCGGGCGTGGCGTGGATCGACGGCGATGGCATCGTCACCATCCGGTCGTCGACGCAGGTGATCGAGCATTTCCGCGAGATCGCCGAGGTCCTCGGCCTCCCCCACAATCGCGTGCGGGTCATCGCGCCGTTCCTCGGCGGAGGGTTCGGCGGAAAGGAAGACATGACGGTCGAACCGTATCTGGCGCTTCTGGCGTGGAGAACGCGGCAACCGGTCCGCATGGTTTGGAGCCGGCAGGAATCGCTCCTAGCCCGCCCCAAGCGCCATCCCTTCATCATGCGCTGCCGGACGGGGGCGGACCGGAATGGACGCCTGATGGCCCAGGAGATCACGCTGCTGGGCGACGCCGGGCCCATCCCGCTCCTCAGCCCGCGCGTGCTCTTCGCCGCGCTGGTCGTGGGCGCGGGACCGTACCGCGTGCCCCACGTCAAGGTCGACGCCAAAGCGGTGTTCACCAACAATGTGCCGACGAGCGCGATGCGCGGGTTCGGCGCGATGCAGGTCACGTTCGCCTATGAATCCCAGATGGACCTCTTGGCCGAGCGCCTGGGGATTCCTCCGCTCGAGCTTCGTGCCCGAAACTTTCTTCGGAAAGGAGACCGGCTCCCCACGGGCGAGAAAATCGAGACGCACGTCGCGCTGCCCGAGGCCAGCCGGTGCGCGCTCGACGCGCTGGGCGACCGGAGCCGCCCGTCGAGCGCGTCAGCAAAGGTAGGTCGCGGGTTCGCCTGCAACATCCAGCCGTACGGCCGGACCGTCTGGTTTCGGGATCAGGCCAGTGCGTGGATCGGGTTCGAGGCGGATGGATCGCTGGTCGTCCGCGCAGGCGTGACCGACCTCGGAGGGGGCCAGGCGGCAGTGCTGGCGCAGATCGCTTCCGAGGTGCTCGGGGTCTCGCCCGACCGCATCGCCGTCCACATTGGCGACAGCGCCCTCACCCCCCTCACCGGCGGCACGTTCGCGACCCGCCAGCTCTACATGTCGGGAAACGCGGCGTGGAAAGCGGCGCGGGAACTCCGCGCGCTCGTCGTCCCGGTCGCCGCCGGGCTGCTGGAGGCGTCGGGACCGGACCTGCAGTTCGCGGACAACGAGGTGCGCGTCGCCGGGAGCCCGGAACGAAGGATCGCACTCGCCCGGGTGGTTGCCGAGTGCGCCCGCGCCGGCGTGCCGGTCGCGCACCTGTCGGTGTTCCGAGGAGATCAGGCGCCGCCCGTGGACAGGGAGTCTGGCCAGGGAAAGACCTTTCCGGACTACACGTTCGGGTGCCACGCCGTCGAGGTCGAGGTCGACACGGAGACGGGGACCATCACCTTGCTCAAGCACGTGGCGTGCCACGACGTGGGACGCGCGATCAATCCGCAAAGCGTCGCGGGCCAGATCCAAGGCGGCGCCGTCATGGGGATCGGCCAGGCGCTCCTGGAGGAGATCGCGCTCGAGGACGGCAACAACCTGACCACGCTGTTCGCCAACTACCTCATCCCGACTTCTCTAGACGTCCCCGACATCCGGCCGATCGTGCTGGAGTCCGGCGAGGGCAAAGGGCCGTTCAATGCGAGGGGAATCGGCGAGCCGCCTACGGGGCCGCCGCCGGCAGCGATCGCGAGCGCGGTGTGGGATGCGATCGGCGTCCGGCCGCTCGAACTGCCTATCGCGCCTGAACGGGTATTCGACGCCCTCGAAGCTCAACGAACCGGGGCCGGGAGCGAGACTCCGGAGGTGACCCGGTGACGGGACGAGAGGTCCAGTTCGGGGTCGCGCTCAAGAACTTTACCCCCTATCCGGATGAGCCGAGCATCGACGAGATCGTGACGTTCACGGCCCGGGCGGAGGTCCTCGGGTTCGCATCGGCGTGGGTGTGGGATCACATCCTGTTGGGCTCGAAGCGCCCCTTCCCGTATCTCGAGTCGCTCGCCACCCTCACGGCGCTGGCCATGAAGACGCAGCACCTCCAATTGGGCACGGGGGTCCTCGTGCTGCCCCTGCGCAACCCCGTGGTCCTCGCGAAAGTCCTCACAAGCCTGGACCACATCTCCAAGGGGCGGCTGATCCTGGGGGTGGCCGCGGGCTGGTACGAGCGGGAGTTCGAGGCGTGTGGCGTCCCCTTCAAGGACCGGGGCAAGATCTTCCTCCGGAACCTGGAAGTCCTGAAGCGGTTCTGGACCGAGGATCAGGTGAACGGCGCGGCGGACGGCTATGTCTTCAACCGGTCGGTAATGCTGCCCAAGCCCTTCCAGCGGCCGGGGCCGCCGATCCTCTTCGGGGGCTACGTCGACGTGGTGCTCCGGCGCATGGCCCGGCACGGTGACGGGTGGCTGACCTACTTCTACACGCCGGAGAGCTTTCGCAAGACGTGGGCCAAAATCCGATCGCTCACCGAAGAGGCCGGCCGCGATCCCGCCACCCTCCGGAACGTCAGCCAGCTGCCGATCTATGTAGCCCCATCCTTCGAAGAGGCGGACCGGGGCGTGCGGGACTTCATCGCGCGATACTTCGACGTCGCCCCTTGGAGCGAATCCACGGCGGACAGCGCGATTCGCGGGACGCCGGACCAGTGCGCCGAGCAACTCGCCGCCCATATCGCCGCCGGCGTCGAGCACATCGTGCTGGTGCCTTACGACTACCGCCTGGACCAGTTGGAGGTCATCGGTCGGGAGATCCTGCCGCGTCTCCGCGGGCGGATCGCGGGGGTGCGGGCGTGACCGCCACCGTGCGGCCGGACGGCGCGATGACGTTCGTCGAGGCCCGGCGGCGCATGGAAGGGAAGGACCGCGCCCTCCGCGACAAGCGCATGCCGGCCGGGGACGCGGCGCGGCTCGTGCACGACGGACACCACGTCGCGATCGGTGGGTGTCTGTATTCGCGGACGCCTCTCGTCACGCTCCGGGAAATCCTTCGGTTGCGGCGCGTCGACCTCACCCTCTCGCGCAACCTGATGTGCTACGAGGGAGAGCTGTTCTTAGTCGCGGGGGCGACCCGATCGCTCGTCACGTCGTGGATCGGGATCGGACTCCCGTGGGGCCTCTCGCGGATCACTCGAGAGTTTGTCGAGGGCGGGCAGGCGCGCCTCGAGGAATGGAGCCACCTTGCGCTCGGCCTGCGGTACCGAGCCGCGGCGATGGGTGTACCGTTCCTCCCCACGCTCTCGATGCTCGGCTCGGACCTGCTCGGTCGCACGAGCGCCCGCACCATGACCTGTCCGTTCACGGGGGAGACGTTGTGCCTGGTCCCCGCGCTCTTTCCGGACGTGGCGGTGATCCACGTCCACCGGGCCGACTGCTTCGGCAACGCCCAGATCGATGGATACCCGCACATGGACCCCGACCTGGCCGCGGCCGCCGCCACGGTGATTCTCAGCGCCGAGGAGATCGTCTCCACCGACGAGATCCGGCGCACCGCGGACCGCACAGTCATCCCGTTCTTCACCGTGGACGCGGTCGTGGAGGCCCCGTTTGGCGCCTACCCCCACGAGTGTTATGGCCGCTACGAGGCAGACCTCGACCACATCGGCGCGTACGCGCGCGGCGTGGCGGCCGGAGGCGCCGCCGCCGTTCAGGCGTATCTGGATGAGTACGTCTACGGTCTCGACACGTTCGACGCGTACCTGGAGCGTTTCGGCGCCGGCCGCCTCCGCCGTCAACAGCAGGCCGCGCAGGAGCTCACGCGCTAGCGTGCCCGCGACCGCCTCTGAGCTCCTGGCCGTGACCGCCAGCCGGCTGCTCGGCGACCACAAAATCGTGTTTGCCGGCGTCGGCACCCCGCTCCTCGCGTCCGCGCTGGCGAAGTCCACCCACGCGCCCCACCTCACGATCGTCGTGGAGGGCGGCGTCGTCGGCCTCGAGGTCCTGCCCGGGCGCCTGCCGATCTCTACCAATGAGATGCGGGCCGGTCGCCGAGCGGTGATGCTGCCGTCGATCACGCAGACGTTCCTCTACGCGCAGCGCGGATTCTTCGACTACGGCTTCTTGGGGGGCGCCCAGATCGATCCGCACGGCAACATCAACACCAGCGTGATCGGGCCGCCTGACCACCCCCGGGTTCGCCTCCCCGGCAGCGGGGGCGCCTGCGACATCATCACCCACTGTCGGGAGATCTTCATCGTCACCATGCACGAGCGCCGGCGGTTCGTCGAGCAGGTCGACTTCATCACGAGCCCCGGCTACCTCGGCGGCCACGATGCCCGCCGCCGGGCCGGGCTGCTGTTCGGGGAGATCACCACGGTGATCACCAATCTGGCCCTGATGCGCTTCGACTCGGAGACGAGACGGATGCGGCTCGATGCCGTCCAGGCCGGGGTAACGGTCGATCACGTGCGCGAGCAAACGGGGTTCGACCTCCCGATGGCCCCGCAGGTCGGCGAGTTGGCGGTCCCCAGCGAGGAGGAGTTGCGGTTCCTCCGGTTGCTCGATCCGGACCGGCTGTTCCTAGGCTGACGACGGCTCTCGATTACACCAATCATGGATGGCCAGCGCCAGTACCTGGGCGGCGATGACCACGTTTTCGACGGGGACGTGCTCGTTCATCGCATGCATCTGGCTCGTCGGTCCCGGGCCGAAGATCACCGTCGGTGTGTGCCCCTGCCGGATCAGAAAGCGGGTGTCCGAGGCCCCCATGCGGGCGCTCAGCACCGGTTCCCTCCCCGTCACCTGCCGGAACGACCGCGTGACCGCGTCCAC
>Ga0207684_10006604_pt1 | contig 10553 bp, 12 predicted proteins | sample KBSK5501metaG_FD_184342 | JGI IMG/M metagenome (GOLD analysis project Ga0207684, IMG submission 184342) | Corn, switchgrass and miscanthus rhizosphere microbial communities from Kellogg Biological Station, Michigan, USA - KBS K5-50-1 metaG... | ecosystem: Host-associated > Plants > Roots >... | reverse complement strand
CGACCTTTGCTGGCAAACGTTGGGCGAATGTTTCGAGCCGCAGGAACTGCTGATGAAACAAGGGCTGGTCGATAAGTACTATCCGCGAAGCAAGGCAACAACGAACCCAACGCCAACGAACGCGACTCCGACGAACGCGACGCCCTGACCATGGCCAGGCTTTCCCTTAGCAAATCGACGCTCAGCCAGCTGATTAGACAGCTCAAGACCTACCAAAACTTCTTGCCGTCACTAGACCTGAAGCGCAGGCAGTTGCTGGCGGAGCAGGAAAAGGCGCGTCTGGAGCTGCGGGAGCTGACTCATCGCGAGGAAGCGCTTCGCCCAATGGTCGAGAAGCAGATCCCGATGCTGGGCTATACCCACGTCGATATGCGCGGAATCGTTGGAGTAACTAAGACAGAGATTGTCGAAGAAAATGTCATGGGTATCCATCTTCCAAAGTTAGGGCGCCTTGAGATTAAAGTGAGTGAGTATCCGTTTCTGGGGAAACCTCACTGGGTTGATCGTGTCGTCCAGTTGCTTAAGGAAGCGATCGAAATTCGCATCCATCGTCGGGTCATGGAACGCCGGCTGGAGCTACTCGCGTCCTCGGCAAAGGTAATCTCTCAGCGAGTTAACCTATTTGAAAGAGTGCTGATTCCAAAGACAGAGGCCGACGTCCAACGCATTCGAGTTTATCTATCAGACTCGGAGCGGGCTAGCATTGTGCGCGCGAAGATAGCCAAAGGCGAGAAAGGGTTGGCATGAGTATCGCTCGCATGACGAAAGTCACGTTACTGGGCACAAGCACAGAGCAGAAAGTTGCCCTGAGCGACTTGCAGACCCTTGGCTCCGTTCACCTCATCTCTTTGGGCGAAGAATCAAAGCCGGTCGCGCTGACCGCTCCTGATTGGAATGAATCGGTTGCCGGTGCGCTGCGCCATCTCGCCGGCGTGCCCCAGCGGCGACATCAGGAGATCGATCCGCAAAATTTTAAAATCGAGGAGATCGTCAAAGCCGCTCTGAAGAACAAAGAACAACAACGGGAATTAGCCGATCGCCGAATCTCGCTACGCAGTCGTATCAGCCAGCTTAGTCCCTGGGGAAATTTTGTTCTACCTCCCCTGGACGAGATGGGCGGGTTTCGGTTGTGGTTCTACCGTTTTCCACTGCGCGAACTTAAAAAGGTGAACCAACTAACCGATCCGTGGGAGATAGTCGCTAAGGATCACCGGTTTGCTTACCTCGTCGTCATTTCGAAGGAGGAACCTCGGCCCGCACTTCTTCCCGTTCCGCGCACTCATGCAGGAGAAGTGGCGCTAGACGAGCTGAAACGCGCCTTGCTGCGGGTCGAGCTAGAGATGGAAGATCTGGCGGCCGAACAAAACGCTTTGAGCCGCTGGATTTCCCTGCTTACCAGGAATCTGGCGGTTGTCGAAGACGAGCGAGCGCTCGAGAAGGCGGGCCACCAAGCCCGGGAAGTAGATAATATGTTTGTAGTTCAGGTCTGGAGCCTGTCTACTGGTTTGCCTGCGCTCCAGCGCCTCGTCGAAGCGAAGGGCATGGCGCTGCTCCAGGAAGATCCTGGTCCGGACGAAATGCCACCAACGCTGATGGAAAATCCCGGTCCATTCCAAGGGGGGACAGATCTGGTCGCGTTCTATGAGACACCTGGCTATCGTTCCTGGGACCCGTCTTTGGTCGTCGCGTTTTCATTCGCAATCTTTTTCGCCATGATCCTCTCCGATGCGGGCTATGCACTCGTATTGGCAGCGATGCTTTTCCTGGCCCGCAACAAACTTGGGCGCAGCGCGGGGGGGAGACGTTTTCGTTTGTTGATGTCAGGAGTCTTGGCTGTCGCGTTTGTGTTCGGGGTGCTGGCTGGCACTTACTTTGGGATCGAGCCACCCCAACACAGTTTTTTAGGAACGTTGCATCTTCTCCATCTGCAAGACACCGCGGCGATGATGCAGTTCTCGCTCGTCGTGGGATGCGCTGATCTGATCGTGGCGAACGCCTCTTCGTCCTTACACGCGAATAGTCGGGCCGGAAGATTAAAGCCGATCGGATGGATCGCCGTCATTTTAGGCGGTCTATTTCTTTTGTTATCGCACGGCACGAATGCCGAACCGGTCATGTGGAAGCTCGGGTTCGATTTTATAGGAGGCGGGCTCGCGCTGGTCGTTCTTTTTGGCAGCAATCGCCCGGTCAAATCGTTGAGCTCTGCTCTACTGAGGCTGCTCAGCGGACTCGGATCCCTTGTTCGATATCTCGAAACTATTTGGCGACGCGCTCAGCTATTTGCGGCTATTCGCGCTTGGCCTGGCCAGCGCCTCTCTCGCTATTACCTTTAACCAGATCGCCAGCCAGATTGCTAAGGGTATTCCCGGGATAGGACTCTTATTGGCGATTCTCGTCTTGTTGGGGGGGCATGCATTGAACCTGCTGCTCGGGATCATCAACGGCTTCGTGCACGGGCTGCGCCTCAACTATATCGAATTTTTCAAGTGGGCACTTTCTGAGGAAGGCTATCCATTCAAAGCCTTTCGAAAGATGGAGGTTAATTTGTGAATATGAATGTGAATGAAATGTTAAATATAATCGGATGGTTCGGCTTATACGCTCCTGTCTGTCTCGGGGCTATTGGAAGCGCGATCGGGTGCACGGTGGCAGGACAAGCTGCCATTGGTGCGATGCTTGAGACAGAAGGAGGGCACGGACGCTACGTTGGCGTGGCGGCATTGCCTTCTTCCATGGTGATCTATGGGATTGTGGTGATGTTCACTTTAAATCGTCCCGTCACTGCGGAAACGTCTGCGGGCTTGTTCGGACTCGGACTATCAACCGGGATCGCGTTCCTGTTGTTAGGGCTCTACCAAGGCAATTGTTGCGCTTCTGCGATCGCGGCTTCTAAGGAGAAGCCCGGGATCTTTGGGCTCTCCATTGCGCCTGCCGCTATTGTCGAAGGGTTCGCGGTGTTCGCGTTCATCTTCGCGCTGGTGTTAGCAGGTAGTCTCCCGAAATGAGGAGTATGGAAATGGCGCAAACTAAAAACGCGGAGACAAAATCGCAAAGTGCGAAGGTCGCTTTTGGGGTCGAAGCTTTAATTGAGCGGCTGCGAAGCGAAGGCGTGGGTAGCGGTCGAGCCGAAGCGGAAAAGATTGTCAAGGATGCCCAAGCAGAGGCGCAGACAATTCTGAGCAAAGCTAAAGCGGAGGCAGACCAAATTGTAAACCGGGCCAGGACCGAGGCCACAAACCTGGAGAAAGCCGGCCGACAGTCATTGGAGGTGGCTGCCCGAGACACAGTCCTCGATTTAAAGAATCGCCTTTCACAGCGGGCTGCGCGCGCTGTCAAGCACCTGGTGAACGAGGAAGTTAAACGACAGGAGATTTTGGAGAAGCTCATATTGGAAGTAGCTGGCCAGGCACGGGAAAAGACCGTCGGGACAGGCGCGGTGGAGATCCTAATACCCGAGAAGGTGATCAGCCTGGACGATATAGCCAAGGATCCGGCTCACCTGCAAGGCAGCCCCCTTGGACGCTTCGCTAACCTTGTCGCCAGCGATATGCTCCGGCAGGGTGTTACTCTCAATAGCAGTCCTAACGTCAAAGCCGGCATCAAAGTCCGTCTCACGGATAAAGGCATTGACCTCGACCTGAGCGACAACGCGATCGCTGATCTTTTAATGCAGCATCTGCAACCACGGTTCCGGGCCCTGTTAGAGGGGATCGTGTAGCCGCTCCTGGTTCCCTATGACTGCTTCGTCGCCATATATCATGCTGATGGCCAGCCTTCCGCCGCTTGGTGATCTTTTCGGCCAAAACCAGACGCCGCTCACTGAAATCCAGTTGCGGCATCGACTCAGATTTCTGACAGATCAGGACAGCAAAACGCTTTCACAAATAGAGCAGCTGGTACGCCGTTCGAAGCAGCCGGCGGAATGGACCGATGCGCAGATCGTAGGATCGAGCAAGGCTCTACTTCATCACTTGAGATCCAATACTTTGAAACAAGCTGTCGAGTTCGTAGTCAACCTGCGAACCATTGTGGCCGCGCTGCGCCGGCGCAGACTTGGGGAGAATTCACCACCCAAGCAGAGCGATTGGGGTTACAGCCCATGGATTCAACGCATTGAACGCCACTGGACGGAACCTGATTTCGGTCTGGGGACGGTCGTACCCTGGGTCTCCGAGGCCCGGCGACTCTGGGACGACGACGATTCAGTCGGGCTTGAGCGGTTGATCTTGGTTGAATCCTGGAAACAATTCGGTCGCTTGAGCAACGGACATTACTTCGATTTTGCGGCGGTGGTTCTCTACGTGTTGCGCTGGAGTTTGATTAACCGGCGCGTGAACTACGACCGCGAAACTGCACAAAAACGCTTTAACTCACTCATTGACGATGGAATCGGAAACTTTGACCAACTCTTCTCAAATAAAACAACCTGAACCCATGGCATCCAATGGTGCTCGAGTTATCTCGGTTCAGGCTAATCTTGTCACTATCGAGGTCGCCGAGGCTGCCCAACGTCCTCTTACCAAGAATGAAGTCGTGCGCATTGTTCCACAGCGGGAAGCCGCTCCGTACCAGGAGCGGCTGAAGGCTGAGGTGCTAAGGGTGCGAGGGCGAGAAGCCGACGCCCAAGTTTTCGAAAGTACGCGGGGCGTAGGCGTCGGTGATAGAGCGGAGCAGACTGGAGAATTGCTGTCAGTAACGCTGGGGCCTGGACTGCTGGGTCGAATTTACGATGGATTACAGAATTCACTTCCCGATCTCTCGGCCAGTTACGGGAACTTCCTACCACGGGGGGTGATTGCGCCGCCTTTAGATCTACAAAAGAAATGGTCTTTCACCCCTAAAGCTCAGGCGGGCGATCGTCTCAAAGCCGGAGATACAATCGGGACGGTGCCGGAGGGACGGTATACGCACAAGATCATGGTGCCTTTTGATATTGCTGGCGAGGTAGAACTAACTTGGATCCAGGCGGGTAATTTCACTATCGATTCGCCGATCGCGCGAGTCCGTGATCACCGAGGCGACGAAAGGGCTCTGACCATGCAGCAGACCTGGCCAGTACGTCGGGCTTTGCCACAAAAGCTTCTCGAACAGCGACATTCCGAACGGCTCTATCCCGACCAGCCCTTGGTTACTACCCAGCGTATCATCGACACTTTCTTTCCAATTGCTCTGGGCGGCACAGGATGTATTCCTGGACCGTTCGGTGCCGGCAAGACCGTTCTGCAGAATCTGATTTCGCGGCATTCCGCAGTTGACGTTGTCGTGGTGGTCGCCTGTGGTGAGCGCGCCGGCGAGGTAGTCGAGACCATTGCCGAATTTCCGAAACTAACGGATCCGAAAACGGGTGGCTCACTGATGGAGCGCACCATCATTATCTGCAACACCTCATCGATGCCGGTGGCAGCACGGGAGGCCTCTATTTACACGGGCATCACGCTGGGGGAATACTACCGGCAGATGGGGTATGATGTCTTGCTGATCGCAGATTCCACCTCTCGTTGGGCACAAGCGATGCGGGAGACCTCTGGAAGACTAGAAGAAATTCCGGGCGAAGAAGCCTATCCCGCTTATCTGGATTCCGCCATCAAAGGGGTCTATGAGAGGGCCGGAGTCATCCGAACGAACGATGGAAGCACCGGCTCGTTAACCATGATTGGAACGGTTTCACCGGCGGGAGGCAACTTTGAGGAACCCGTCACTCAATCGACCCTGGCAACGGTCAAAGACTTTCTGGGCTTAAGTTACGATCGAGCTTACAAGCGATTCTATCCTGCGGTCGATCCGCTCCTCTCTTGGTCGCGGTACCTAGCTCAACTACGGCCGTGGTTTGATAAGAACGTTGCGCCGGACTGGGTCGACCGGGTTTTGGCGATGCAGGAACTACTCCGGCGCGGCAACGACGTGGCGCAGATGATGCAAGTGACCGGCGAAGAAGGTGTCAGTCTGGAAGATCATCTCGTCCACCAAAAATCGCTCTTCCTTGATATGGTTTATTTGCAACAAGACGCTTTCGATAAGGTCGATTCCAGCGCAGCTCTTCCACGGCAGAAGCGGACATTCGATCTGGTTCTTGATCTTCTAAATCGGCCATATCAATTCGCTGATAAATCAGCGATTCGCGATTATTTCGTACGCCTGACCGGCCTGTTCAAGAACCTGAACTATTCTCAGGAGGAAACCCCGGAGTACCGGGAATTGCTCAAGAAGATTCAGGCACTCGCCGATTCCGCCGCAAATCCGAAGCTAGGACAAACATGAGCGAGCGGTGGCGCTCTTTTAACTCGAGGGACGGCCTAAGTGCCGTTCGACGAATTGCCTCAGTCCGCAAAGCGGCAGGATTCATCGGACGGCACGGAGGCCGTTCCTCAAGGAAATGGAATGAAAAAAAACGAAATTATCGACCGGTCCCGCAAATTCGCGGAGCCGTACTGCGTCACTAGTGGTCAGAAGTTCCGACTCAAGGACATCAATCCTGACGACACGGGCGAAGCCACCCCCGAAGACAAACCGCGCGCCAAGGAATTGCTGGAGACCGGTATTCAAGCGCTCGCCGAACTACAGGACGTGCTCTACGCACAAGACCGGTGGTCGGTGCTGCTTATCTTTCAGGCGATGGATGCGGCGGGAAAAGATGGTGCGATCAAGCATGTTATGTCCGGCGTTAATCCGCAGGGCTGCGAAGTCTATTCGTTCAAGAGCCCATCGGCAGAAGACCTCAATCATGACTATCTTTGGCGTTGTCTGAAATGTCTGCCTGAACGCGGGCGGATCGGCATTTTCAACCGCAGCTACTACGAAGAAACGCTGGTGGTCCGAGTCCATCCTGAGCTGCTGGCCAAACAAAGGATTCCGCAACAGCTAATAACGAAAGATATCTGGGACGAACGCTATCGCGACATTCGGCATTTTGAGCACTACCTCACCCGCAACGGCGTCGTCATTCGAAAGTTCTTTTTGCACGTCTCTGCTGCCGAACAGAAGAAACGCTTCCTGGAGCGGTTGGACAATTCAGCGAAGAACTGGAAGGTCTCGGCTGCGGACTCCCGAGAGCGCGGCTTTTGGAGTGAATACATGGAAGCCTATAACGATATGATCTGCAACACCGCGACCGATTACGCGCCGTGGTACGTGGTACCCGCCGACAACAAGTGGTTCACCCGGGTTGTCGTCGCGGCGGTTGTCATCGACGCGCTCGCATCACTGAGGCTTCAGTATCCCGAAGTCACTGAGGAACAGCGCCAGCAACTTGCTGCGGTGAAGGAAGCGCTGATCGCGGACGACAAACTTTGAAGGGGAAACGGGCCGCGGAGGTTTTCGTCCAGTCGCAGGTCAATGATGCGCTTAGACGCAATCTATTTCTTTTGGCAGCTCTTTCAGACTGGGCAAGGCAAACTCGCTCACATCGAAAAAATCTCCGATCGTATTGGTCTTTGGTCCCGGCAAGTTCTCAATCGATGCCCTGATCAAATGGGGGTTGGATGCGTCACGCCGAGATCTACCCAAGCGAAGCCCACGCTTTGGTGCTCCCGTGACGCCAACTTAAGCGAAAGCTCAACACTAAGGAGTGGGGGCCCCGCTACTAATTTTCCGCGAATTAGAAAGTAGGGTCCAAATGTGGCAGTCTTTAAAACTCGAACCGGATAGACGCAACTAACCTCTCCGTAAGGTTTAGCAAACAAGTCCGACTAATTGGTACCCGGTAACGCGATCAAGCGCACGACCGGGAAATGATTCAGAGCTAAAGACCAGAAACGCATGAAAAAGAATCGTGTCCTCATCCTCGGCGGTGGCTTTGGTGGCTTATACGCCGCGCTCGAGTTCGAAAAGCGCCCGCGACCCCGATTTCGAAGTCACGTTAATCAGTCAGGACAACTTCTTCCTGTTTACGCCGAACGGAACCCGAATCAAGAGTTTTACTCTGGTTTGGACCGCCGGTGCCGCCCCGCACCCTTTGACCACCGGCTGGATTGGTTAGGTGCGGTTACTTCCCGGCAAGGAAGTTCCTGATGTGCCGCTCAGCTTGCCGAAGGATTGTGTCCGAGAAACCGGGGTCATCGACAACGCGAGACATCGTGAGAGCGCCGATCATCGTCGACATGACAACCAGGGCACGCTTTCTGGCTGTATCCGGGCGGATATTGGTTAGCTGGCCCGCTATGATGTCGATGAGCTTGGTGAAACCTTCCGTTGCCGCATCACGTACGCTGCCGTCGCATCTGGCCGTCTCAGCGCCGAGAGCGGCCAGTGGGCACCCCTGAGAAGGATCATCTCTGTGAGCCTCTGAAAGATATCCAGAGACCATTGCATTCACTCCGCCCGAACCTCCAGCGGCTTTCATCTTTTCTACAATGGAGTCAAGCCCGGAAGTAAGCGCTTCTGCGACTAGATGATCCTTGTTCTTAAAATGGCGGTAAAAGCCGCCGTGCGTCAGGCCGGCGGCGGACATCAAATCGGCTAGGCCTGTCCCATTGACTCCATTTCGGCGAAATTCCCGGGAGGCGGTGGCGATAATGTGCCGCCGAGTCTCGGCCGCCTCGCTTTTCGATTTCCTCATTGTCTTGATCTCTTTCTTCCAAGTTCTTTTGGATAACAGCAATTCCCTGATTGACGTTTAGATGATTTACATCATCTATAGTTAGATGACGACAATAATCTATATGAGATGTGAACAATGCAAAGATAAAAGATCCAGCTTGGTTTCCGACTCAGCCTCAAACCTCCATTCGGAGGCATAAACCATGAGCATACAAGTGTTATTGGTGACCGGCGCTACCGGCGAGACGGGGCGCTACACGGTGCGGCATTTGCTTGAAAAAGGCCACACCGTCCGCGCGATGGTCCACAAAGAAGACGAACGCTCCCAAACGCTTCGCAACTGCGGCGCAGAGATCGTGGCCGGCGATCTTTTGAACCATGACGATGCGATCCGCGCTACATCGGGTACGAGCGCCGCCTACTTTTGCTATCCCGTGCGCCCCGGACTCATCCAAGCAACGGCCTACTTTGCCGACGCCGCCAAACGGGCGGGTCTCGGCATCATTGTAAACATGTCGCAGATTTCTGCTCGGGAAGATTCCAAGAGCCACGCGGGCACGCGACCACTGGATCGCCGAGCGCGTCTTTGACTGGTCGGGCGTTGCAACCACGCATCTGCGTCCGACGTTTTTCTCGCAATGGCTACTATATGGATCCTTCCGCAGGACCATTGTCGAACAGGGCGTTATTAACCTACCGTACGGTGACGGCCGCCATGCGCCAATCGCGGCGGAGGATCAAGCGCGGTTTATCGCGGCGATTTTGGTAGAGCCGGCCGAGCATATTGGAAAAACCTATACGCTCCATGGACCGATCGAGATGAACCAGGCAGAAATCGCTGCGGCTGTTACCAATGTGATCGGTCGAAAGGTCACCTATCAGCCCCTGACTATCTCTCAGTACCGGAAGCAGCTCGCAGCAGCAGATTTGCCCGAGTTCCTGATCCAGCACTTTTGTGAGATCGCAATCGATTATCAGAACGGCATCTTCTCGGGAGAAGATAGGATCATCACTGAAGTCACCGGGAAAGCCCCAATGACCGTGCACAGCGTCTTCGAGCTCATGCGGAAGTCCGGCCATCAAAACGATTTCTACATGTTCGCGCAGATGCAACCGGACGCCGATCAAATTTGGGCCGACGCCGCAGTCACCATTCCAGGGGTTCTGTATTGGGCATCGGGTTCTGCTCCAGCCGACAAGCGGTGGAGCCCTATGGATCCTGCACGAAGCCTTTATCGTCCGGCTCCGGGGCAGTTGCCGTCATGGACGGAACCAGATTACGTCGCTCATAACGTCACTGAATTCCAGCGTACCGGCTTTCACGGTGGCCTGAACTACTACCGCGCCGCCGAACCGTATTTCTATTTGTCCGGCGCTTGGAAATGCGCGAAGATCACCCAACCTTCCTTTTACATTGCGGGGAAGGAGGATGGCTTGAAAGGGCTCTTTCCACCCGCGGAAAAACTCCGCGCCGGCCTTCCCGGTATCGTGGGGAATCTCGAAATCGACAATGTGGGGCACTGGGTACAACACGAAGCCTCTGCCGAGGTCGGTGACCAGCTCGTGAAGTTCCTGCGCACCGTAAACCTCGCCTAAGACGTGCCGTTCGATTTTCTCGCGATCGAGCGATCAAACAACGCGGGGATGCGAATGTACCAATCGAAGAAGGAGTAGACGATGACGAAAGTTAGAAGCCCCGTGTACAAGTTGAACAATGGAATCGAGATGCCCGTGCGTGGACTTGGCGTGTTTCGTAGTGAGCCGGAGTAGACAGTAGCTGCGGTAAGGTCGGCTGTCGCAGATGGATACCGGCTTATCGACAAGCGGCTGCCTTCGCCTCAAGCGCCTTCTTTTCAATGCTCGCGGCGAAGAAGGGTGTCTCCTGCGCATTGTGGGCAGGAGCGGATACATCGAGCGACTGCTGCCCAGACAGACTCAGAAATACTCGGCACGATGTTAGGCGGACGTCAGGAGATGACGCCCCGGGGGCGACCCTTGTGATCCGTTTTGTGATTCGA
>Ga0207684_10006603_pt1 | contig 10553 bp, 13 predicted proteins | sample KBSK5501metaG_FD_184342 | JGI IMG/M metagenome (GOLD analysis project Ga0207684, IMG submission 184342) | Corn, switchgrass and miscanthus rhizosphere microbial communities from Kellogg Biological Station, Michigan, USA - KBS K5-50-1 metaG... | ecosystem: Host-associated > Plants > Roots >... | reverse complement strand
GGGCACCGGCATCTGCTACGCCAAGGCCCACGCCCTGGCCGCGCTGCTGCGGGCCGAGGACATCCCGACGGCCTTGTGCTACCAGCGGTTCGACGTGGTCCACGGCCTGGTCGCCGTGCGGTTCGATGCCGAACGCGACCTTCGAGCGCGGTTCACTGGCTGCGCGTGTGATGGTGTCCTCGCTGAGCTTGGCGGCCGCGGCGAGTTCGGGTGTGAACGTATGGAACGTGCACGCCAGCCTGCGGTACGGCTGGCACTCCAAGATGACCTGGTCGGGATGTTCGATCTTCAGGCCATCCTGGTCCCAGACATACGTCGAGCCCACCTTCCAGTCCGATTCGATCGCATGCCCGAGATACCGGCGGGAAAAGGCGGGGTCGGTCAGCGCCTGCCACAGCCGCTGCGGCGTCGTCTTGATGTAGGTCGTGTAAACGAACTCCGGTCTTTCCATCGGCGTGTTCTCCAATGCTCGCTTCAGCTCGGCGAGCGCGCGCACGCGCTCGCGACTGTATTGGTCGATCCACCGCTCGGCGATCGCGTTGATCGGCTCGGCGTTGAGGTAGTGCAGCTTCTCCCGGCCCCGCCACACGGTGATCACCAGGTTGGTCTCCTCCAGCACCGCAAGGTGCTTGCTGACCGACTGTCGGGCCATGTCGAGCTGACCGCACAACTCGCCCAGCGTCTGGCCGTTGCGCGAGTTCAGGCTGTCCAGCAACCGTCGGCGGCTGGGGTCGGCCAGTGCCCTGAACACCTCATCCATCACAGATCGCCTCGTCCAAATATGCAGCCATCAGGCTGCACGATAATATGCAGCCCATCGGCTGCATGTCAACCGCCCGGCAGCGCCGACACCGAACGGGAGCCGCGCGTGCGCACGAGCTTGGCCGGCACGAGTTCAGCAGGCGCAGCCCTGCTGACGGCTCGACGCGGCGACGGGCGAGCGGCCGGCGCATAACAGATAATCCGCGTGCCCCATCCCTACGCACTCGGCACAGGCATCAGTCGCCCCTAATCGGCACGATATGTGCTGTTCTTCCAGGTCATGGCCGTAACTGCGGGTGCATCAACTCGCCGCCGTGCAAGCGATAACCGCCGGCCAGAATGCCTACGGCGCCGGCAAGCCCGTTACTGAATTGAGACATTCATTGCTTGCGCACCAGGCGGACTGTCGCTCACCTGGTCAGAGGTCATCTTCTCGGACGCGCCCCACCGTCCTAGACATGCTGCGTCTGCCAGAGATCCGCGACGTGTTGCTGATTTGATGATCAGATAATCAGGAGCGGAGAATCCCGGCGAGTGCGGTGTTGACCGCGGCTTGGTCGAACGACTCCGGTTCCTCCGGCTCGTCCCCGGATGGGTACTCTACCGGGGAGTTGCCGCCGAACGCGACGCACACCGGATAGTCCTGGCCGGGTTCGAGCGTGATCACCTTCTGCCGGATGATCTCGTGGGCCCAGTCGGCACCGAAGTCGTACGCGTATGTGATCTTCGGCCCGCCCGGGGGAAAGGCGTCGCGGAGCCGGGCGCCCTCTTCGTCATCGATCCCTTCCAGCTCGTAGAACGGGTCGCTGTAGCGGACGCCGCCCGCATGGAACTCGTGCAGGTGATCCCCGTCCCAGCCGAACAGTACCTGGATCGCCGCGTGCAGGTCGCCGAGCGTCGCCGTGAGCAGAAGCTGCACGCTGTGCCAGACCGGCTTCGCGTACTTGAGCGCGACCTTCAACTGGACGCCCTGCCGGATCGTGAGCGGCGCGCCCGACGCGGCAAATGCCTCCACCGAACTGGCCACGTACTCCGCCTCGGGATGGCCGCTCGCGCGCACCTCGGCGAGTCGTTTCGCGATGTCGTCGTCGCCGTCCATCGTGTCCCAGATGCAGCACAGGGCCTCGTCGGGCCCAGCCTCATGGAGCGCCGCCGCGGCGGCCTCGGCGCCCACCCACTGCCAGTCGGCGCGCGCAGGCTCCGGCCTCTGCCCCATCGAGAACAGGAACACACGGGCGCGCCGCGTCGCGTGCGGCCGGGCCTCGTCGCCCGCGATCTCGCGCCAGGCAGGCCACCCGTCTTCCCCGGTCATTTCCGCGAGTTCGAGCGCCACCACGCGCAGCCGGGACGGCATTTCCTCGGCGGCGGACAGGATTTCCCGAACCGCATCCGCGGGGTCCCGTGCGTCCAGCCAGCTATCGGCGAGCATCTCCCGCTCGCCCGCGGAGACGTTCGCTGCCCCTTCTATCAGGTCTTCGGCCGTCAGCCCCGCGTCGAGCGGAACTGGGCACACCTCCTCCGCCAGGCAGCTTGCCACCCACTCGCCCTAGCGGCGTGATGGCAGGCGCCTTTGACGCAGCGGGTCCCGCCTTGGCGATAATGCCGAAGTCGGCGAGCAGCGCCATCAGCCCCTCGATCTTCGGCATCCCGTGCGAGGAAAGTCCGGACAGCGCGCCATGCACATCGGCATCGAGGTCGTGCTCGTCACAGATCTCGCCGGCTTCTTCAAGAACTTCCCGCAGCAGCCCGCGCCCGGCGGGCGCGTCCTCGTCCTGCAGCACTTTCAGCAGCGCCAGAACGAGAACGAGGAAGTCCCTGCCCAGGTCCCGGTCCCCACCGCCCAGAACAGCCGAAACCGTGAAGAAGCCCTTCAGCCATGCTTCCAGCAGCCCCGTGCCGTCATCCGGAGGCCAGCTCTTGAGCTCTGGCCTGCCGGATGCCTTACCGCCTTCCACGGTGAGCAGGCCCATGCCGATCGCGGCACACCAGGCGACGTGAAGTTCCGGTAGGTCGGCCGCGCTCCGGACCGCCTCCGGAGCCTTGACCCCGATGATCGCAGCCGCGACTGGCACGTCCTGCTTGCGCAGCACGCCTTTGGCGGTCAGGGTCCTCTTCCCGCCCCGGCCCAGCCAGCCAATGAGGCCGCACGCCGGAGCACAGCGGACTTCGCGGCCAGCGCGGCGAGGTCGGGAGTACCGGACGATGGCAGGCTTTCCGGAAGATTCACGCAGGCACACTATCCAGACACCGAGCGGCCTGCATGGGTAATGCTCGCCGCGTACGCTTCCTTCATGCCGGGACTGAGCGACGAAGAACTGGACGCGCTGGTCGAAGAGGCCACGGTCGACGCGTACGGCGATGACGAGCAACTAGGCGGCTTCGCCGTGATGATCGAGGACAACCTGGAGGTCCCTTCAAGACCACGGTTCTGGGCGTGACGGTGACGGTCCAGAAAGTCACCCAGACGGAGTCCGGCATCGTCGCCGACTGCGTCCGCGACGGTGACCACCAGGCGATCTCCGTCCTCGACCTGCTGCTGCCCGAGCCGCCGCCGAAAGGCGCACAGTGGATCGCCGCCTACCGGCACTGGACGGGTGGCATGTGAGGAAGTACAGGGCGTGAAGATGTCCTGGGTCGAACTGGACCGGATCGTCTCGGAGGAGATTGTCCGCGACGACGACATCCGGCGCCGCGTAGCGGAAAGCGGCAGGCCGCTGCGGTCGCACGCGACGGGCTGAGTGACGCCAAGGTCTGTGGTCTCCGGGGTGGACACGGACCGCGAGAAGCTGGCAGGGCTATGCGACGGAGCGCTGTCCGCCGAAGAAGTCGTCGGCGAGCGGCTCCGGCTGCACGATTGGGACGCCGACTGGGCCTGGATCTGCCTGACCGAACTCTGGCAGCGCTGGTGGCCAGAGAAGGCATGCCTGGAACTCCTGGACGACAAGATCCAGGAAGGCTACGCTGCCGGCCAGCGCAACGACTTCGTCGCGAGCGGCAGGATTTGGCTCGATGCCTAGTCGGACGTGCTGCGGATGTGCGATGCCACCGGCGCCAGGTCGATCAGGGAGTTTGACGACCGTTTCCCGATGACGCAGTCCCTGTTCAACTGGTGCCAGGACCTCGAAATGGCGCGCAGAATGGCGGGAACATGACCCGGAGTTGCGGACGGCACGGCTTGAAATGGGCGCGGAGTGGCTCCGGAGGTTCCCCGGTGAATACGGGCTGATCACCGGGAACTTCCGCAGGGCGCTGGCCGACTCCTATTTCGAGACCGGGCATCAGCAGAAGGCGGATGAGTTGTACCAGTCGTGGCTGGACGACGATCCCGCCTGGGGATGGGGATGGATCGGCTGGGCTGACTGTTACACGCCTATGGTCCCGGCAAGATACAGGACTACGTGCGGGCGGATGAGATCCTGCGCCGTGGCTACGCTGTCATCGGCGTACGGGAAGCCGAGCACATCACGGGACGGCTGGCGGACATCTGCGGCAGGACCGGCCGTCCCGACGAGGCCAGGGAGTTCCGGCAGCAGGCGGAAATGGACCGGCGGCGCGCCGGGCGGGCGACGGCCTGGGCGGCGCCGACCGTGCCGGCAGGCGAGCCGCGTGCCGCGAAGCAGTACCCGGCCGGGAAGACCGGACGGAACCAGCCGTGCCCCTGCGGAAGCGGGAAGAAGTTCAAGAAGTGCTGCGGTGCCCCTGCGTCGGCATGAGCGGACAGGTGCGACCTGCGCGCTTCGCTGGCCCGTCGCTCAACACTCCCCAGCCGCTGCTGGCCGGGGATGCGGCGTTCCCTGGGTCAGCCTCTGACTGACCGCGCCGGGCACCGTCCCCGAAGCCGACGAGGCGGCACTGGACCCGCTATTGTGACGGAATGTCACGTGAGCGCGGCAGGAGCGAACGGCAAGGGCGGAGCGGAAACGGGCGGCCTAGGGTCCTCCGCCCAGCCCGTATGGATTGCCTGGAGCTGGCGAAGGCATCGCATATTTCGAGGACAACCAGGACGACCTGCGGCTGACCGTAACCGCCAAGCGTGTCGTTCGGGTCACCAGGCCGGAGAACCTCCGCCAATACGCCGCCGGCGCGCAGCGCGCCGTGGCCGAGGTTCACAGTCCGGGCGACTTCGGAGAGTTCGCCTATCTGCGGCTACATCAGAGAGCCTGGATGAGAGAGCCGAGGGGCCGGCCGGGCAGCTCAGGTTCCTGCTCGGCGTCAGCGACCGGATCAGCGGTATCCGCGGCATCGCGATAGAGAAATCCGATCTGTCCGTCGAGGTGACGCCGCGCGAGACGGCCGAATTCATCCGGCAGCGGCATTCCGCCTGTTGAAATAGCCAGCCAGCCAGGCAAGCGCTGCGCCGCCAGGCCGTGCACCGGACGGCGGAGAGTGTTGCCCTCGGCGAGGGCTTCGGGAGCCCAGGGACGGCTCGGGCTTGTGCGGCCGATGCGCCGTACCCGAAGCATGATGGCGGCAGATGGCGTGCCCCTGCCTGGCCCTGCGGGAGCCGGCCGTCCAGCCCTACGATCGGGTGTCATGCCAGCGAACCGGATGAACCGTGACGAGTTTTACGCCGCGATAGCACCGCATGACGACGCACGCCTCCGCAAGATCTTGTGGACCGTCTACTGGCGCGGGAACGCTCAGCTCCGCGAGCGCATCGAGGACGAGCTGCGCCCACAGGATCAGCCGAAGGTAAAGCCGAAGAAGGAGCTACCAGACCCGGTCGGCGTCCTGGACGAGGTGACGACCTTCGTCGAGCTGGCCAAGGACGGCGCCTATATGGCGGGGGACCGCCGAGTGCATCACACCGAACGGTCGAAGTGGCGGCATACGTTCCGCCGGCTGGCAGCCGATGCGCTGGCGGCCCTGACGGTCAGCGACCCCGTACCTGCACAACAGGCCGTCGCGAAGATTGTCGACCTGGCCTGCGATATGAAGAGATACGACTATTTCCACTCCGATGATCCGGTGGAGGCCGCGAAGTTCGTGGTATCGGAGGCCGTGGCCGCGTTGTGGGAGTCGATACTCTGGCACGGCGGTTTCGCGGCGCTCGCTGGCCGCGCGCCGGAGCAGCTCATCCGCTGGGAGGCAGACTACGGCTGGACCCGCCGGGGCCACAGTCAGGTGGCAGAAAAGGAGACGCCCCTGGCTGTTCCGCTTGCCCGGTTGCTTACGACGCCAGATATGTGGCGGACGTTCGCCGAGTCCTACCTGGAGGCGCTGGAGGTGGCCGGACGCGCGGATCCCAAGCGGCCGCGCACCGTGTACGGAACCTTCGATGAGACCAGTTACCGGCGCAAGGAGCGGGCGGACGACCTCGCCGCGTGGCACGAAATGCTCCTCGACCGGTTCGCGGGCACTCCCGAGGACGAACTGCTGGACGGGCTCGTGGCCAGCCCGGCGCTCGCCGGACCGGAACTCATCTTCCTGCGCGCGAGGATCGTGGAGCGCCGTGGTGACGTTTCACAGGCCGCCACGCTCGTCGCCAAATGCCTGAAGGAGATGCCCGGCCGCCAGGCGTACCTGGACTTCGCCGTCGAGGTCGGCGCCGAACTGCCGTCCCGTGCCCGCGAGATAGCGGCCGAGCGCGCCCGGGCAGCCGAATACCTCCGGACAACCTGACGGTGATCGCGACCAAGTTCGGGCTGGTACCGGGCGACGGCTACGGCGGCTATGTCATCGGCGGTCGGCCACACTACGTGGCCGGGCCTGCGGCGCCTCGCTGAAGCGGCTCGGCACCGACCACATCGACCTGTATTACCAGTACCGGCTCGACGCGCGAAGGAACTGGCTGGGGTCAGGCGGTACATCGACTCCCGAAGGCAGAATTTAAGCAGTTCTCGCGCTCGCTGCCCATGGTCTTCTTGCCGCGCTGCGTGATGACACTCCGGCAGTGCCTGATGTGGCCGGGTTTCCGGCCGACGGCAAGAACAGCACGGCCTTGCTGTCAGCTCAGGGCATGCCCGGGACCGGGCAGGAGCGTGAATGCCTGCACGTGACGGGGCCTGATGACCGCGAAGTGCCGGTGGTCAAGCGTGGCGATCTCGGTTAGCCCAAGGCGCTCGGCGATGGCCGCCACGGCGGCATCGACGATGCCAAGCGGAAGATCAAGATAGGTTTCCACGAGTTCGGCCATGCGGCCGATGTCGGTGCCCTGGAGTTCGGCGACCTTGAACCCATCACCCTCGAACGACCGCAGGAAGGTCACCTCAGCCTGCGGTCCCACCCGCGACTGGAGGAGGTACCCGATCTCGCCCATAACCGGCGAGGGCACGAGCAGCGGGCCTTCCGCATGCCGCAGGAGGCGCAGGCATGCCTGGTGGGCGTGATCCTTGATGTTGCCCGCAGCCAGCAGGACGCCGGTATCGCACAGCAGCACCTCAGCGGCCGAGCTCCGAGGCGAGGATCTCTTCTGTACGTTCGGCCAGGTCAGGATCGGCCTCAAATGAGGCGAAGAAGGGCAGGTCTCTTTCCGGGCCGCGATCCCCGGCCGCATGCCCGCGGATCAGTTCGAGAGCTGGCCGCAGCTCGGCCTCCGGTAGCAGGTCCACCAAATGGTGCAGCTCCTCACGCATCGCGCTCATGCACCCAGTGTAGGCCCGGCGGCCCCGATGGCCGACGCGCCCAATGCCACGGCCCGGCTGCCCTCCCGTCAGTTTTCTGCCCAGCCAGACCAGCAGTAGCCATCCGCCTGTCGCCTACCGGATGGCACGGTTGTCGGTTTTCCCTGGTCAGGCCGCATAGGATGCGCGACGGCGTCAGTAAGACCACCGCCATCCGCATCCTGCTCGGCCTGCTGCGTAAGGATGGCGGCGAGGTCAGCTTGCTCGGCGCCGATCCGTGGCGCGACGCGGTCGAGCTGCACCGGCGGCTCGCGTACGTTCCGGGCGATGTGACGTTGTGGCCGAGCCTGACTGGCGGGGAGATCATCGATCTGCTCGGCCGGCTGCGCGGCGGCATCAGCGCCAGCCGCTGGAAGGCGCTGACCGAGCGGTTCGACCTCGACACCTCCAAGCGGGCTCGCGCCTACTCCCGAGGCAACCGGCAGAAGGTCGCGCTGATTGCGGCGCTAGCCAGCGAGGCCGAACTGCTGCTGCTCGACGAGCCGACCGCGGGCCTGGATCCGCTGATGGAGGCCACCTTCCGCGATTGCGTGATCGAAGACAGCACGACGGTCGCACCATCTTGCTGTCCAGTCACATCCTGTCCGAGGCCGAGGCGCTGTCGGACCGGGTGACGATCATCCGCCAGGGCAAGACGTTTGAGACCGGCACGCTCGCCGACATGCGGCACCTGACCAGGGTCTCGGTCGAGGCCGAGCTCAGCGCGCCGGCCGCGCTCGACGGGATGCCGGGCGTGCACGAGCTGACTGTCACCGGGACCGTGGTGCGCTGCCAGGTGGATCACACCGCCCTGGATGAGGTGGTCGGCCGCCTGCACCAGGCCGGCATCCGGCCTTTGACCTGCCGGCCACCGACCCTTGAGGAACTCTTCCTCCGCCACTATTCACCGGAGCGGTCCCCGGCCGGGAGCCAGTGATGACCGGCTTCGCTGGCACCGGCCAGCTCAGCAAGCTCGCCTTCCGCCGCGATGGCGTCGTGCTTCCCGCGTGCGTCTTTGGCATCGCTGCGCTGCTGGCCATCACCGCCCGCGATCTCAAGGTGCTGTACCCGACCGCCGCCAGCCGGCTTGCGGTAGCAACAAAGGCCAGTGCGAACCCGGCACTGCGATTCCTCCTGGGTCGGCTGAACGGCACGTCGGTCGGCGCCTTCCTCGCCGCGCGGTGGGGCGTGTGGGGGGCGGCTTTCGCGGTCCTGCTGACGATCTTCATCGTGGTCAGGCACACCCGGGCCGATGAGCCGCACAGCAAGCGCCAGGCACCGAAGTGAGGCCGCCCGCCCGCAACCAGAACCGCCGCACCCGGGCAGGTGCGGGCCCCGACACGCCACCACCGGGAACCCAAGCGCGAAACCGCAGCTCACAGCGATGAAGAAATCACCGGCGCGCTAATCGCCCGAGAATGCTGAATGCGGGAGGCTAGCTGGGACATCCTGGCCGGCTACTGACCGTGGACAGCCACCAGTAGCGGCGGGCGGTCGCTGAGTGCTTCATGCAGGCCGCTCAGGCAGCCTGATAGAGCCAGCGGTCTGCCTGGGCGGCCCGCGCCGCTAGGGACGCGGCGGGCGCGGCCCTGACAGCGGACTCCGCGTCGGCTGCTACCGCGAGCAGATCGGCCGGCACACTGGTGCGCTGCCCCGGTTGGCTCGTGGCCGGCCCACTACGCGCTTGAGGACACCATGCCGATCGCGAGCGCTGCAGCGGGCGATCATTGCTGGCACCCCTTCCGGGAGCCGTCCCGGAGCCATGGGCCGCGCGGACCCGCCGCAGGCCAGTGACCCGAGGGTTGATACAAGTCAACCTTGTGCAGGTCAGAGGATGTTTTCAGTGGGCTGCGGTAGATCGATGTGGCGTCTTTTCGCTGCGAGCATCGCGGGCCAGGAAGGCGCTGCATCGTGCCCGGAATGGCGGCGGGCTATCGTGGAGCGGGCGCGGGCGCCGCTGTCAGCCCGGAGGACTTTCTACTCGACTAGGAGCAGGCGGTGCGCACTCACCAGGGGCTCTTCGCCGGCATCTTCGGCCGTGGCGGGGTGGATACCGGGGATGAGGCGTGGCTTCAGGCCATGCTGGATACCGAGGCGGCGCTGGCCCGGGCGCTGGAGCGGGCTGGCCTCGCCGAGCCGGGAGCCGGAGCTGCGGTAACCGCCGCGGCCCAGGCGGACGCGTTCGACGTGGCAGAACTCGGCCGGAAGGCGGCACTCACCGGCAATCCGGTACCGGCCCTGGTGCGGGAGCTGAGCGCGATGGTGCCGCCGGACGCCGCCGGCGCCGTCCACAAGGGTGCGACCAGCCAGGACATCATCGACACCGCGGCGATGCTACTCGTCAGGGAGGCGCTGTCGGCGGTGGCCGCTGACCTGTCGGCCGCCGCGTCCGCTGCCGCCGGGCTCGCGGTGGCCCACCGGGAAACCGTCATGATCGGCCGCACGCTGCTGCAGCAGGCGGTGCCGATCACCTTCGGGCTGGTCGCCGCCGGCTGGCTGACCGGCCTGGACGACGCGCGGGAGGCAGTGGCCCGGGTCCGGGCCGGGCGGCTGGCGGTCCAGTTCGGCGGCGCGGCGGGCACCCTTGCCTCGCTGGGCGGCGATGGCCAGCGGGTGGCTGGCCTGCTCGCCGACGAACTCGGGCTGGCTCTTCCGGTGTTGCCCTGGCCCACCGAGCGGCTCAGGGTGCTGGACATCGCCGGGTCGTGCGCCGGGGCGGCTGGAGCGCTCGGCAAGGCGGCCAGGGACATCACGCTGCTCGCGCAGTCCGAGGTGGCTGAGGTCCGCGAGGGAGACGGCCCAAGCACAGGTAGCCACAGCGGGACGCGGGGCGGCTCGTCGGCGATGCCGCACAAGCGCAACCCGGTCGGCGCGGTCGCCCTGCTCGGCTGCACGCGGCAGGTGCCCGGACTGCTCGCTACCCTGACCGCGGCCGCCGAGCAGGAGCATCAGCGCGCCGCCGGCGCGTGGCACGCGGAGTGGGAGCCGCTCAGTGATCTGCTGAGGCTGACCGGCTCGGCCGCGTCCTGGGGGGCGGAGTTGCTGGCCGGCCTGGAGGTAGACCCGGCCCGGATGCGCGAGAACCTGGACGCGGCCCGCGGCCTGCCGATGGCCGAGCATGTCGCCACGCTGCTCGCACCGGCGCTCGGGCCGGTCGCCGCGCACGATCTGGTGGCCGAGGCGAGCGCC
>Ga0207684_10006601_pt1 | contig 10554 bp, 8 predicted proteins | sample KBSK5501metaG_FD_184342 | JGI IMG/M metagenome (GOLD analysis project Ga0207684, IMG submission 184342) | Corn, switchgrass and miscanthus rhizosphere microbial communities from Kellogg Biological Station, Michigan, USA - KBS K5-50-1 metaG... | ecosystem: Host-associated > Plants > Roots >... | reverse complement strand
CCGCGACTACGATCCGCACGTGGCGGAGAGGTACGCGGAGAAGAAGACCGTCCGCCGGATGCGCTGAGGATCTTCGACATTTCGCGCCGCATCAATGAGCGAACGGCCGTCTGGCCCCGGGACGTCCCGTTCTCGTTCCGAAACACCGCGAGCCTGGCCGAGGGGTCGCCCTTCGAATCGACGTGTTTCACGATGAGCGCCCACCTGGGCAGCCACGCCGACGCTCCGTGCCACGTCTTCGCGGGTGGCGCCACCATCGGCCAGGTGCCCCTCGAGGCCTACATCGGTGCGGCTCGCGTGGTGGAGTTGTCCGGGCGAGGAGAAGTCGGACCAGACGACCTTCCCGAGAAGAGCCTGAGAGTCCGACGAATCCTCTTCCGAACCGGCGGACAGGTGTTTCTCTCACCTCTCGCGGCGCTGCGTCTCGCGGACACCGGCACGATCCTGGTCGGGACGGACGCTTCCTCGATTGATCCCGCGGACGCGGAGGATCTTCCGGCCCATCGCGCGCTCCTCTCACGCGGTGTCGCTCTCCTGGAGCACCTCGACCTCGACGCGATCGAGGAGGGGGCGTACCAGCTCGTGGCGCTCCCTTTGCGTCTCGACGACCTCGACGCCTCGCCGGTGCGCGCGATCCTGATCCGCGACTGAGGCCGCTTCCCCGCGCCTACGGAAACAGGCCCCGAATCCGCGTCGCCTCCTCGACCCGCCCGACGCCGAGGATCAGCGCCCCGGTTCTCAGGTCGGTATTGAAGCGCCTCGCCATCCCGTCCACTTCGTCGTACGCCTGCCGGATCGTGCGCTCCAGATGGGTGCGGACGACGTCCGGCTCCCAGAAGAAGGAGTACAGGTCCTGAACCCATTCGAAGTACGAGACCGTCACGCCGCCGGCATTCGCGAGGATGTCGGGAATGACGACCGTACCTTTAGCGCGAAGGATGTCGTCGGCGTCCGGCGTCGTCGGGCCGTTCGCCGCTTCCGCGACGATCTGCGCCTTGATCCGCGCCGCGTTGCTCCGCGTGATCACTCCCTCGAGCGCCGCGGGCACGAGAATGTCCACCGGCAGCTCCAGGATCTCCTCGTTGGTGATCTTCTCGCCGCGCGCCGCCGTCACGCTTCCTTTCTTCTCCTTCGCGGCGAAGACCGCGTCCATCGGCAGACCGCGCTTGTCGTAGACCGCGCCCTTCGAATCGGAGACCGCGACGACTCGAACGCCGGCCTCGTCCAGGAAACGCGCCACGGCGGCGCCGGCGTTGCCGAAGCCCTGCACGGCGGCGGTCGCATTGTTCAGCGGAAGCGAGAGTCTCTTGGCGGCCTCCTCGATCGCGACGAAGCAACCCTCCGCGGTCGCCTCGTTGCGGCCGGCGGAACCGCCGACGGCCAGGGGCTTTCCGGTCACGACGCCCAGTGTCGAATAGCCCTTCGTCATCGAGAAGGTATCCATCATCCAGGCCATCGTCTGGGAATTCGTGTAGACGTCCGGCGCGGGGATGTCGCGGTCGTGCCCCAGCAGGATCGAGATCTCGGATGTGTAGCGGCGGGTCATCCGCTCGTTCTCGCCGAGCGAGAGCTTTTTCGGGTCCACCGTGATCCCGCCCTTTGCTCCACCGAACGGGATGTTGACCACGGCGCACTTCCAGGTCATCCACATCGCGAGCGCCTTCACTTCGTCCAGCGTGACGCCCGGGTGATACCGGATGCCCCCCTTGGACGGGCCGCGAGCAATCGAGTGCTGGACGCGGTATCCGTGAAAAACGCTGATGGACCCGTCGTCCATCTTGACCGGGACCGAGGCGATGAGCTGCCGCTTGGGAGTGCTCAGGACCCTCCGGACGCCCGCGTCCAGCCCGAGATGGTCGGCCGCGCGCTCGAACTGCAGCAGAGCGAAGTCATACGGGTTCAGGTTCTCCGCCGCGACCGGCTTCGGCTTCGACGCCGCCCGATCCGGTGCGAGGGGCTTCGGTACGGGAATGACGCGGGCCGAGGGCGTTACCGGCTTCGGCTTGGAAGACATTCATTTCTCCTTTGAGCTCTCCAGCGTCTCGCTCATGAGCGCGCGATGTAGAAGGAGAGAGTTTCCAGGTTGATCTTCAGATCGACGTTCTTCAAGTAAGCGTCGGGCGGGGGGTCGAGCCGTACCGGCGCGAAGTTCAGGACCGCCTTCAAGCCCGCCTCCCAGCACATCCGCGCTACCTCCGAGGCGGCGGAGGCGGGGACCGTGATCACGCCGATCTCGATCTTTTCGAGCGCGACGATTTCCGCGAGGCGCCGGACGTCGTGCACCGGCACTCCCGCGCGGCTCTTCGAACCGATCCGGGCTCGGTCATTGTCGAAGAGCGCCACGATGCGAAAGCCGCCCGATCGAAAACCGCCGTAATCGGCGAGCGCGGAGCCGAGTCGTCCCGCCCCGATGATCGCGACCCGGCGCGTCCGGTCCAGGCCGAGAATCGAGATCAGACGCCGCTTGAGCGCCCCGATCGCATAGCCGACGCCGCGAATCCCGAACTCCCCGAACGTCGCCAGGTCCTTGCGGATCTGCGCCGAGTTCAGGTGGAACCGTCTCGCGAGCTCCTGCGAGGAGATGTGATCGAGGCCTTCCCCTTCGAGGGTCGCGAGGCAGCGCACGTAGACCGACAGGCGCGCGGCGGTCGCCTCCGAGACCGACTCCCGCGCGTCGCGGGCAGATCTGGAGAGGGTGGAGGTGCGGCTCATGGCCCGAAGGGGAGACTCTCGGCGGCCCTCTGCGCGAGGTTCCAGAGACCCGCGGGAAAGATTCCGAGCGCGAGGATGCCCGCCGCGCAGAGGCCGAGCACGAGCCGATCGGCGGCCGCGAGCGCCGGCGGACCTTCCTCTTCCACCGGCTCGCGCATGTAGAGGACGTACACGACCTTGAGGTAATAGCCGATGGAGACGAGGCTGTTCACCACGCCGATGACCGCGAGGGCGTACAGGCCCTGCTCGATCGCGGCCTTGAAGACGAAGAACTTCCCGATGAAGCCCGCCGTCGCGGGGATGCCCGCGAGCGAGAAGAGGCAGAGCGCCAGCACGCCGGAGGCGAACGGCGATCGGAGGCCCTCTCCGGCGAGCAGTCCGACCGGGTGCGGCTTCGTCTCGTCGCGATACAGCGCAGCCACCGCGGCGAAGGCGCCCGCGTTCGAAACGACGTAGACGAAGAAGTAGACGATCACCGCCGCGAGCGCGTCGCGGCCGAAGACCGCGAGCGCGATCGTGACGTAGCCCATGTGCGCGATCCCCGAGTAGGCGAGCAACCGCTTGATGTCGCGCTGGGCCAGGGCGACCACGTTTCCGAGGCTCATCGAGAGGATGGCGAGAGCGGCGATCGCGGTGCGGAACCGGTCCGGCATTCCCGCCTGAAACACCGCCGCCAGGACGCGGTAGAGGACGATCAGGCTCGCGCCTTTCGGCGCCACCGACAGATAGGCGACCGCCGGCGTCGGCATGCCCTGGTAGACGTCGGGCGCCCAGGCGTGGAACGGCGCGAGCGACATCTTGAAGCCGAAGCCGACGAGGAGGAGCAGCAGCCCGAACGCCACGAGCGGGTCGGCGGCGAGGTCGGGCCGCGACAGCGCCGCGATCCGGACGGTGCCCGACTTTCCGAAGAGGAGCGCGATGCCGTAGAGCGTGAAGGCGGATGCGAAGGCGCCCGTGAGGAAGTACTTCAGGCCGGCCTCCGAGGAAGCGGGCATCGTTCGGAAGAACGCGGCCAGGACGTAGAACGAGAGTGACAGGGTTTCGAGGCCGATGAAGACCACCAGCAGATCGAGCCCGCGCGTCATGAGCAGGACCCCGAGGTGTCCCCAGAGGAGCAGGGCGTAGAACTCTCCCTTCACCTGGCCGACGCGTTCGAGATACGGCCTGGCGACCAGGATTGCGATAGCCGCTGTCGCGCCGGCGAAGAGTCCCGCCGCGGCGGTCAGATCCGAGGTCTCGTAGCGGCCGCTGAAAGAAAGGCCCGCCGGCGCGGCGAGCAGGAACCAGATCGAAAGGGCGATCGCGGCGAGCGAAAGAGTCGCAAACCACCGGCGCGCGGAGGGCGCGAACGCGTCGAGCAGAATGATCGCGCACCCGGCGGCGGCGAGACAGGTCTCCGGCCACGCGGCGGCGAGGTCGCTGGGATTGAGCGCGAGAAAGCTCGGCGTCACGGGCGGACCGATCCGCTTTCCCGAGGGGTCCCTCGCTCCGCTCGGGATGGCGGCGACAAGGTCGCGGCCACCTTCCTCGTCGCGACCGACCGCCGCACCTGTTCCACCGTCGGTCGAATTCGGTCGAGAAAATCGTTTGGTCGCACGCCGATCCAAACCATCACGGCGACGAGCGCGAGGGCGCCGATCGCCTCACTCGCGCGGATGTCCGGCAGCCGGCGGTTCTCTTCACGCGTGAGCGGATTCCAGAAGACGCGCTGGACGAGCGAGAGCATGTAGATCGCGGAGAGGATCACGCCGGTCGCCGCCGCGACCGCCCACCATCGGTGGACCGACGTCCAGGTCCCGAGCAGGATCAGAAACTCGCCGACGAATCCGTTCAGCCCGGGCAGCCCGATCGAGGAGAACGTCGCGACGAGGAAGAGCGCCGTCGTCACGGGTGCGACGCCCGCGATGCCTCCATAGTCGGCGATCTCGCGGGTGTGGGTCCGCTCGTAGAGCACGCCGACCAGAAGGAACAGCGCGCCGGTCGAGAGGCCGTGGTTGATCATCTGGAGGACCGATCCGGTGACGGCGGCGCTGGTGAAAGCGCCGATGCCGACCACGATCAGGCCGAGGTGGGAGACGGAGGAGTACGCGACCAGCCGCTTCATGTCCTTTTGCGCATAAGCCACGAACGCCCCGTAAACGACGCCGATGATCCCGAGGACTCCGAGCCACGGCGCGTACCGCATCGCGGCGTCGGGAAAGAGCGGGAGCGCGAAGCGCAGGTATCCGTAGATGCCCAGCTTCAGCAGGACGCCCGCGAGGATGATCGAGCCGGCGGTGGGCGCTTCGGTGTGTGCGTCGGGCAGCCAGGTGTGGAGCGGGAAGACCGGCACCTTGATCGCGAACGCGAGGGCGAAAGCGGCGAACAGGAGCGTCTGGATCGCCATCGTCGGGAAAGACAGCGTGACGAGGTCCGACAGGAGGAAGGACCACCGGCCGGTCACGGCGCGGTGTCGGATCGCGAGGTAGAGGATGGCGAGGAACATCAGAAGGCTGCCGGCCATCGTGAAGAGGAAGAACTTCATCGCCGCGTAGATCCGTCGTCCGCCTCCCCAGATCCCGATGATGAAGTACATCGGGACGAGCATGACCTCCCAGAAAACGTAGAAGAGGGCGAGGTCCAGAGCGAGCAGGCTCCCGATCATGCCGGTCTCGAGCACCAGGAACGCGATCGAGAAAGCGCGCGCGCTCTTCTCGACGTGGTCGAACGAGAACAGGAGCGACACCGGCGTCAGCAGAACGGTCAGGAGGACGAGCAGCAGCGAGATCCCGTCCATGCCGAGCGAGTAGGAAATGCCGAGAGCCGGGATCCAGGTTGCCGTCTCCGTGAACTGGAAACCTCCCGAATGGAGGTCGAAGCGCGACCACAGGGGCAGGGCGAGCGCGAGCTCGACGACCGAGGCCCCGATCGCGAAGATCTTCGCCTCCCGGGTTCGGCTCCTCGGAAACAGCAGGAGGAACGCCGCCGCGGCGCTCGGCAGGAAGACGAGCATCGTCAGGAGGCGCGACTCCAGGATCGCGGCGATTCCCGTCGCGCCCGTCATCCGGCCAGCACGAAGAGAAGGAGCGCGACGATTCCGAGCAGGAACGTCAGCGCATAGTTTCGGACGTTGCCGGTCTGGAGGAACCGCAGGGCGTCGCCGGCGAGCTCGACCAGGAACGCGCCAGCATTCAGGATTCCATCGATGACGAGGACGTCGACGACCTTCCAGAGCACGTGGGCGAGCCAGTTGAACGGCCGGACGAAGAGGACGTCATAGAGCTCGTCCACCCGGAATTTGTCGGCAACGAGCGCGTACAGTCCCGGGAACGACGCCGCGAGGCGCGCCGCCGGCCGCCCCGCCTTCCCTGCGTACCAGTCCCAGGCGAGGAGCAGCCCGGCGGCCGCGACGGTCACCGAGACGCCCATGAGAATCCACTCCTTCGCGGGGGGAACCGCGAGCCCAGCGGTCTCACGGCCCGGCAGGAAGACCGGCGGAAAGACGGGCGCGAGAAACGCCGCGATGCGGTTGGCGCTCTCCCCGAAGACCTCGGGGAGGCCCAGGAAGCCGCCGACCGCCGACAGGAAAGCGAGCGCCACGAGCGGCAGGGTCATCGTCGGCGGCGCCTCGTGGATGTGGTCGGCCTCGTCCGCAGATCCCCGGAAGCTTCCATAGAAGGTCAGCAAGACGAGGCGAAACATGTAGAAGGCCGTGAGTCCCGCCGTGAAGAGCCCGAGAGCGAACAGGATCGGACGGTGCGCCGCGAACACTCCGGTCAGGATTGCGTCCTTGGAGAAGAACCCGGCCAGGGGAGGGATCCCCGCGAGCGCGAGCGTCGCGACGAGAAAAGTGCGGTAAGTGACGGGAAGCCGCGGCGCGAGGCCTCCCATGCGCCGGACGTCCTGCTCGCCGCCGAGGGCGTGGATCACGGCGCCCGACCCGAGGAAGAGACAGGCCTTGAAGAAGGCGTGCGTCAGGACGTGAAACATCCCGGCGACGTAAGCGCCGACGCCGCACGCGAGGAACATGTAGCCGAGCTGCGAGACCGTCGAATACGCCAGGACCTTCTTGATGTCGTTCTGAGCCAGCGCGATCACGGCCGCGAAGATCGCGGTGACGCCTCCGACGAGCGCCACGGCGTACAGGGCCTCCGGCGCGAGACGGAAGAGGACGTTGCAGCGCGTCACCATGTAAACGCCGGCGGTCACCATGGTCGCGGCGTGGATGAGCGCGGAGACCGGCGTGGGACCGGCCATGGCGTCGGGGAGCCAGACGTGCAGGGGCACCTGCGCGCTCTTTCCCATCGCGCCCAGGAAGAGGAGAAGGCAGACGACCGTCAGGCCGGGCGCGAAATGGCCCGGCTCGGCGGCCGCGCGCGAAAAGACGTCGCCGAAGTCGAGAGTGCCGAACAGCGAGAAGACGCCGAACATCCCCAGGAGGAAGCCGAAGTCGCCGATGCGGTTGACGACGAACGCCTTCTTGCCCGCCGCTGCGGCGTATTCCTTCTCGTAGTAGTACCCGATCAGAAGGTAGGAGCACAGCCCGACCCCCTCCCACCCGACGAACATCACGAGGAAGTTGTTCGCGAGGACGAGCATCAGCATCGAGAACATGAACAGGTTCATGTACGCGAAGTAACGCGCGTACCCCGCGTCGGTCTCGTCGTGCTTCATGTACCCGATCGAGTAGACGTGGATCAGGAAGCCAACGAACGTCACGAACGAGACCATCAGCGCCGAGAGCGGATCCAGGCGGAACGACAGGTCCACGGAGAAGTTGCCCGCCGCGATCCACGGAGCGAGTCGCTCGACGACCGGCGAGCCCCCTTCCCGGAGATAAGGCACCAGCCGGGTCCACGCCGCGAGAGTGGCGAGTCCGATCGAGCCGACGCCCACGGCCGACACGAAACTCTTGCCGAGCCGGGCGCCCACGAGCAGGCAGAGGAGGAACCCGGCGAGGGCAAGGGCCGGAACGATCCACAGGGCAACCGTCATGTCACCACTTCAGCAGGTTGATCTGGTTGACGTCGATCGTTTCGGTGTGGCGGAACAAGGCCACGAAGATGGCGAGACCGACGGCGGCCTCGGCGGCGGCGATCGCGATCACGAAGAAGACCACGATCTGCCCCTCGAGGCTGTGGAGCGCCGCGGCATAGCCGAGCACCGTCAGGTTCGCGGCGTTCATCATCAGCTCGATCGCGAGGAAGATCGAGATCGCGTTGCGGCGCAGCAGGGCTCCGGCGAGGCCGATCACGAAGAGCGCGGCGGAGGCGAGGAGGACGTCGCCGATCGGGATTCCGTTCGCGGTCAAGGGCTTCCCTCCCGCCGCGCGAGGACGAAGGCGCCCACGAGCGCGGCGAGGAGCAGGATCGACAGCGCTTCGAACGAAAGCAAATGGTCGGAGAACAGGAGCTTTGCCACCGGCGCGAGGTCTCCCGGGGCCGGCGCGACCGAAGGCGCGGCCTGCGTCGCGCCGTAGCCCCGCAGGACCGCCAGGAGCGCGGCGGCGAAAGCCACGATTGCACCCGCCGACAGCGCCTGGTGAATCGGGCGGTCCGAGCTCTGCCGGACTTCCTCCGGCACGTTCAGGAGCATCAGCACGAAGAGGAAGAGAACCAGGATGGCGCCCGCGTACACGATGACCTGGACCGCCGCGATGAGCGGCGCCGCGAGAAGGACATAGGTGACCGCGAGGGCGAAGAAAGACACGACGAGCGCGAGCACGCTCTTGACGGGATGGCGGTGGACGACCATCACGCAGGCAAACAGGATCGCGAGGCCGGCGGCGGCGTCGAAGACGAGCCGCGGCGTCACAAGACCTTCCACAGGACGAGCGCCGCGACCCAGAAGAGGTTCAGGAGCGCGAGGGGCAGCAGAACTTTCCAGCCGAGCCGCAGGAGCTGGTCGTACCGGAAGCGGGGGAGCGTCCAGCGTACCCACATGAACACCCAGACGAAGAATGCCGTCTTGAGCGCGAAGATCACGACCGAGAGAAGGACGCCGGCGACGTTCGTCGGCGTAAATCCGGGGAAGGTCCAGCCCCCGAAGTACAGCGTGACCATGAGCGCCGACGCGACGACCACGTTGATGTACTCGGCCATGTAGAACATCGCGAATTTCATGGCCGAGTACTCCGTGTGATAGCCCGCGACCAGCTCCGCCTCCGCCTCCGGAAGGTCGAAGGGGAGCCGGTTCGTCTCCGCGAACGCCGACACGAAGAACACGATGAACCCGACAAACTGGGGGACGACGGTCCACCCGCGGTAGGGAAGCGAGAGCCAGCTCCCGCTCTGCATGGCGACGACGCCGGTCAGGCGGAAGGAGCCGGCCGCGAGGACCACCCCGGCGGCGGCCGTAGTCATGGGCAGCTCGTACGAGATGATCTGCGCGCTCGAGCGGATCCCGCCGATGAGCGAGAACTTGTTGTTCGACGACCAGCCCGCGAGCACGATTCCGTAGACCGACAGCGACGTCAGAGCGAACAGGTAGAGAATCCCGATCGAGACGTCCGCGCCGACGAGCGGGATCGCGCGCCCGCGAACGGTCAGCGTCGCGCCGTAGGGAATCACGGCAAACGTCGTCAGCGCCGCGAACGCCGCGAGGCCCGGCGCCAGCACGTAGAGAAAGCGATCCGCGTGGGACGGGATCAGGTCTTCCTTCATGAAGAACTTGACGACGTCCGCGAGCGGCTGAAGCAGGCCGAACGGCCCGACCCGGTTGGGACCCGGCCGGTCCTGGATGAGGCCCGCGCCGCGCCTCTCCACCCACTGGAGCATCGGCAGCACGATCAGGATGACGAGAACGGGCGCGAGCACGCGCAGCGCAAGGATGCCGACGTCCGCGGCGCTCACACCGCTCCCGTGGAGACGAAGAGGCCCTTCTTCATCAGGCCCCCACCGGCGAGCTCCTCTTCGGTGACTTCGTCGTATCCCTCGACTTCTTCCCGGATCCGCGACCGGATGTCGGCCGGTGTCCAGGTTCGATCGCCCCAGCCGAGAGCGACCCCGAGAAGAAGCAGGAGCTCCCAGTGCGCGCGCGCGGGCGGAGGGGCCAGGAAGGCGCGCTGGAACCACTGGACGCGTCCCTGCACGTTCGTGAACGACCCTTCCTTCTGGGCGAGAGAGGCGGCCGGGAGGACGACGTCGGCCGCCCGGGTCAGCGCATTCTCCGTGCGCGCGGCTACGCCGAGAAACCGGGCGCTGCGGAGGCGTCCGACCTTCTCCGGGTCGTCCGCCGCGGCCGCGAACGACGCGTCGGCGGCGACGACGACCTGCGGAGTCCACTTGCCTTCGAGAACGTCGGCGAGTCCGTGCGCTCCGGGGCCCGGCGACAGGCCCATGTCCCGGGCGCCGGCATAGTTCGCGCCGGCGTGATTCCCCTCGATCCACTCCGTCTTCGACTTCATGCGGCGCACGCGGGATCGGTCCACCACCACGTCGCGGTTGCCGCAGCCCACGTGGTCCGCGATCTTCCGGAGGAGGAAGTTCTCTTCGTTCGAGAGGTGCGCCGATCCGAGGAAGAAGATCGCGGAGGGGCCCTCGGTCTCGATCGTCGAACGGATCTCCGAGGCGATCCGCTCGACCGCCGCTGGCACGACTGCGTCGCGGACTTCGGAGCCGTCGCGAACCGTCGCCTTCGCGACCTCGCGCGCGTTCAGGCTCTCCGAGAGAAACCGGCCGTAGTCGCAGAGCCAGTAGTCGTTGACGGCCGGGTTCAGCCGGGGCAGGAACCGGTAGACCACGCTGTCGCGATTTTCGATCGAGATGTTGCAGCCGATGTTGCAGCCGGGGCAGACCGAGGGTGTCTTCTTGAGTTCCCAGACGCGGCGCCGGAACCGGAACTCCTTCGTCGTCAGGGCGCCGA
>Ga0207684_10006600_pt1 | contig 10555 bp, 9 predicted proteins | sample KBSK5501metaG_FD_184342 | JGI IMG/M metagenome (GOLD analysis project Ga0207684, IMG submission 184342) | Corn, switchgrass and miscanthus rhizosphere microbial communities from Kellogg Biological Station, Michigan, USA - KBS K5-50-1 metaG... | ecosystem: Host-associated > Plants > Roots >... | reverse complement strand
CTCGGCGCGCTGCTGATCGACTGGGTGATCTGCTCGCTGATCGCGGTGGCGGCGTTTCATGACCAGTACTGGACGCTGGTGGTCTTCGCGGTGCAGGACTACCTGCTCACCGCGCTGACCGGGCTGACGCTCGGCAAGCGCCTGTGTGGCATCCGGGTCGCCCGGCTGGACGGCAAGCCGGTCGGCTTCGGCTGGGCACTGGTCCGCACGCTGCTGCTCCTGACCGTGATCCCCCCGCTGGTCACCGACCGCGACCTGCGCGGCCTGCACGACCGCGCCGCCAACACCGTCGTCATCCGCATCTGACCGGACGGCGGGCGGTCGCGGTCCGCCGGAAATGGCGGCCGGTCAGCGGGAACGGCGGCTGGTCAGCGGGAACGGCGGCCGGTCAGCGGGGACGGCGGCCGGTCAGCGGGGACGGCGGCCGGTCAGCGGGAACGGCGGCCGGTCAGCGGGAACGGCGGCCGGTCAGCGGGAACGGCGGCCGGTCAGCCGGGGGCCGGTCAGCGGAATCGCGGTCTTGGGGGCTTGGGCATGCGACTGGTCTTGGGCAGCGGGCCCTTGGGGGCCTGCAGGTTGGCGGGCAGCGCCTTGAGCCGGAAGTTCAGTTCGGCTACCGCCTGGCCCTTCAGGTTGCGCGGCAGGCGCATCAGCTTGCGCTGCAGGCGCCGGATCGGCACCTGGCCCTCCTCGTTGCCCACCTGCATGTCGTAGATCGGCACGTCGTAAGCGACTCGGGAGATGCGCTTCTTCTCGGCCGCCAGCAGGCTGGGCAGCCTGCTCGGGTTGCCCTCGCCGACCAGCACCACGCCGGGCTTGCCGACCGCACGGTGCACCACGTCCATGTTCCGGTTCGCCGACACCGCGGGGGTGACGGTCCACCCGCCGCGCATGCTCTGCAGGATGGCGGCCGCCGCGCCGGGCTGGCCCTCGATCGCCGAGTACTGGGCGGCCTGCGCGAACCGGCCGAACGCGAGCATCGCTCCCATCAGGCCGACGAGCACGCCAAGGGGTGCGAGCAGGGCGATCAGGCCGGTGAGCAGCCCGGCGATCACGAACACGGCGATCGCGCCGATCGCGATGAGCGCAACGATCGGCAGCGCCCAGGGGTTGGCCTTGCGGACCATGCCCGCCGCCATCCGGATTTGCTGAATGCGGCCGGCGCTGGCCGGATCGACAGCGCCCGGCCGGTTCGCCGCGCCCGCGGGCTTATTCACCATGGAGGGCAGGATACGAGAGCCAGCGCTCAGGGTGAAACCGGCGCAGCCCGGCGGGCCAATTCCTGAGCGGGAGGTTCCGGGATGTCGTCCCGCCGGGCCAGCAGCGCTTCTGCGTAGAGGCGGCCCGCGCGGTAGGACGAGCGGACCAGCGGGCCGGACATCACCCCGGCAAAACCGAGGCGGACCGCCTCCGCGCGCCAGTGCTCGAACTCCGTTGGCGGCACCCACCGGGCCACCGGGTGGTGCCGCACGGACGGCCGCAGGTACTGGGTCACCGTCAGCAGTTCGCAACCGGCCCCGCGCAGGTCGGCCATGGCCTGGCCGACCTCGTGGTCCTCCTCGCCGAGCCCGAGTATCAGGTTGGACTTGGTCACCAGCCCGGCCGCCCGGGCCATCGCGAGCACCTCCAGCGACCGCTCGTAGCGGAAGCCGGGCCTGATCTGGCGGAAGATCCGCGGGACCGTCTCGATGTTGTGCGCCAGCACTTCCGGGCGGGAGCCGAACACCACCGCCAGCCGGTCGGGCCGGGCGTTGAAGTCGGGGATGAGCAGTTCGACGCCGCAACCGGGGACGGCCGCGTGAATCTCGGCGCAGGTCTGCCCGTACAGCCAGGCACCGCCGTCGGGGAGGTCGTCGCGGGCGACCCCGGTCACCGTCGCGTACCGCAGCCCCATCGCCGCCACCGACTCGGCGACCCGGCGCGGCTCCCCAGTGTCCAGCGGTTCCGGCTTCCCGGTGGCGATCTGGCAGAAGTCGCAGCGCCGGGTGCACGCGTCCCCGCCGATCAGGAACGTGGCCTCGCGGTCTTCCCAGCATTCGAAGATGTTCGGGCAGCCCGCCTCCTCGCAGACGGTGTGCAGCCCCTGGCTGCGGACAAGCTCCTTGAGGGCGGTATATTCCGGCCCGGTCCGCAGCCTGGTCTTGATCCACGGCGGCTTGCGCTCGATCGGGACCTGGCTGTTGCGGGCTTCGATGCGGAGCAGCTTGCGCCCCTCGGGTGCGAGTACCACGGTTCCAGGGTACGTCTGCGGGCCGGGGGCATAACGCGCGGCCGCGATGGCCGCCGGGGAAGGAACACGATGATTCTGTCCACCATGAACGACCTGCCGGGGTACGAGGTCACCGAGGTGCTGGGGGAGGTGTTCGGCATTACCGTGCGGTCCCGCAACGTGGGCTCGCAGATCGGCGCCAGCTTCAAGTCGCTGGTCGGCGGGGAACTGCGCGGTATGACCAAGATGCTGGCCGACAGCCGGGTGGAGGCGCAGGACCGGCTCATCGAGGCGGCCCAGGCCAGGGGCGGCGACGCGGTGCTGGCCATGCGGTTCGACGCCAGCGAGTTCCAGGTCGGGCAGGAGATCTGCGCCTACGGCACCGCCGTGAGGATCCGCCGCATCGAGGCGTAGCCCGGGCACCGAGCGGTTAACCGATGTGCGCGCGCCACGGAAGTCGGGGAGCATAGGCACATGCCAACGCAGTTCGATCCGCCGTCGGGTACCCGTGACTTCCTCGCCGCCGACTGGGAGGTACGGGAGGACGCGTTCGCGCGGATCCGGTCGGTGTTCGCCGGGTACGGCTTTGAACCGCTCGTCACCCCGGCGTTCGAGCGCCTGGACGTGCTGCTTGGCAAGTATGGCGACGACGGCGACAAGCTGATCTTCAAGATCCTGCGGCGCGGCGAGCGCGAGGGCACCGGCGAGGCAGACCTGGCGCTGCGTTACGACCACACCGTTCCGCTGGCCCGGGTGGCCGCCGCGTACGGGAGCCAGTTGCCGGCCCCGTACAAGCGGTACGCGATCGGCCCGGTGTGGCGTGCCGACCGGCCCGGGCACGGCCGGTACCGCGAGTTCGCCCAGTGCGACCTCGACACGCTCGGCACCGCCTCGGTGCTGGCCGACGCGGAGATCATTTGCGCGGTGCACGACGTGCTCACCGAACTCGGGCTGCGCGGGTTCCGCTTCCTGCTCAACTCACGGCGGGTGCTCGCCGGGCTGCTCGAGGCGTTCGGCGTGCCCGCGGAACTCGGCCCCGGCGTCCTGATCACGCTGGACAAACTGGACAAGCTCGCGCCCGGCGAGGTGATCGCCGAGCTCACCGGGCGCGGCCTGGCGCAGGCGCAGGCCGGGACGCTGGTCGCCGCGCTGACCGCGGATGACGCGGTGGAGAAGATCAGGGACGCGCTGAAGACCAGCGACGAGGGCGCCGCCGGGCTGGACGAGGTGGACTCGCTGCTGTCCCTGGTGGCCGGGCAGGTGCCGCGCGGCGCGGTGAAGTTCGCGCCCCGGCTGGTGCGCGGGCTGAGCTACTACACCGGGCCGATCTGGGAGGTCGCCGCCGAGGGCGGTGCCGGGTCGCTGGCCGGCGGCGGGCGGTACGACCACCTGATCGCCCAGCTCGGCGGGCCGGACGTGCCGGCCACCGGCGGGTCGCTGGGGATGGAGCGGATCCTCCTGCTGCTGCCGAAGCGGGAGGCCGGGCGCACCCGGCTCGACGTGGCGGTGACGGTCATGGGCGAGCGGCACGCCGCGCGCAGCTTCGCCTTCGCCGCGGCCGCCCGGGCCGCCGGGCTGCGGGCGAGCGTCTACCTGGGCAACTCGGGCAAGCTCGGTCGGCAGCTCAAGTGGGCCAACGACGCCGGCGCCCGGTGGGCGGTGATCTACGGCGACGCCGAGGAGGAGGCGGGCACGGTCACGGTACGGGACATGGCATCGGGGGAGCAGGTGCCGGTCCCGGCCGCCGAGCTGGCCGCGTACTTCGCCGAACTGGCCGCCTGATACCGGCAACGTTTGTCGTGATTGCGGCAACGACGACAATTGAGCGGCGTGTGGCCGGGCACTGGGCAGGCCCGGCGTGTGGGCGGGCACTGGGCAGGCCCAGCGTGTGGGCGGGCACTGGGCAGGCCCAGCGTGTGGGCGGGCACTGGGCAGGCCCAGCGGCGGGTCAGGGCGCCGCGGGGCTCAGTTCGGCGTCCGGGAGCAGGCCGGGCAGGCCGGCGCGGCGCCAGGACGGCGGGCCGAACACCGCGGCGAGGTGGTGCTCGGCCAGGGGGATCAGCTCGGCCACGGTGACCGGCCGGCCTGCCTCGGTGGACAGAGACGTCACCCCGGCGTCCCTGATGCCGCACGGCACGATCTTGTCGAACCAGCCGAGATCGCAGTCGCAGTTGAGCGCGAAGCCGTGCATGGTGACGCCGCGGGACACGCGGACCCCGATCGCGGCCACCTTGCGGTCCGGGCGGCCGCCCCCGGTGACCCACACGCCGCTGCGGCCCGCCACCCTGGTGGTGGCCACGCCCACGTCCGCGCAGCACCGGATCAGCGCTTCCTCCAGGGTGCGCACGTAGGCGACCACGTCCAGCGGCTCGCCCAGCGCCATGATCGGGTACCCGACGAGCTGCCCGGGGCCGTGCCAGGTGATCTTGCCGCCCCGGTCCACGTCGATCACCGGGATGCCGGGGTCGCCCAGCGGGCGGTCCAGCGGTTCGGTCCGCTTGCCCGCCGTGTAGACGGCCTCGTGCTCCAGCAGCAGGCAGGTGTCGGGGATCAGGCCGGACGCACGGCGGTCGTGCAGCCGCCGCTGCAGCTCCCATCCCGCCAGGTACGGGACGGCGCCCGCGCCGAACCCGGCATGGGCGAACACCAGCTCACCACTCACGTTGCCAAGCCTAACCCCGAGAACACGATCCCCCGGGCGGGCATCACGGCGGCCTGCGGGCGGTTAATGGTCATAGGTGCCAAACCCGGCCGAGGGGAGGATCTGTGCTCGACGAGTCCGCGTTGCGGCTGATGAGCCCCGAGGAGCGGGCCGGGCTCGCCCGGTCGCTGGCGAGGCTGAACGCGCAGAGCATCGCGCCCACCCCGCTCAGCCAGCGGCGGCGCCGGCTGCTCATCGCGGCCTGCCTGGCGGGCGTGCTCGTGCTGGCGGTGTGGATCGCCGTGCTCGAGGGCACGCTGCCCCGGTACTACCGGGCCGGCGGCTGGCGCGCCGCCTGGGTGGGGTTCGACGTAGGCCTGCTGCTGGTGTTCGCGGCCACCGCGTGGGCCGCCTGGCGGCGGCGGCAGATGCTCATCGGCTGCCTGATGGTGCTGGCCACCCTGCTGTGCTGCGACGCGTGGTTCGACGTGACGCTGGACTGGGGGACCGGCGGCTTCACGGTCAGCGTGCTGTCGGCCGCCCTGGTGGAACTGCCGCTCGCCGCGGTGGCGCTGATCGGCGCGCGCCGGCTGCTGCGCCTGACTATCGGCCGGCTGGAACTGCTGTCCGGCTTCTCCGGCCCGGTGCCCGCGTTCTGGCGGGTGCCGCTGTTCGGCGACGCGCCGGTGTCTTACCGCACCCTGCTGCGCAAGGCGGCTGACCTGGAGGCCGACTGCGCGGGCCAGGAGCCCGGGGACAGCGGCCAGGACGCCGGGGACAGCGGCCAGGACGCCGGGGACAGCGGCCAGGACGCCGGGGACAGCGGCCAGGACGCCGGGGACAGCGGCCAGGACGCCGAGTTCGCCGGCCGCGACACCGCGTAGCCCCCGGCCGCGGCGCGGGCCAGCGCCGGCCGGCGCCGGGCCGGTCAGCCGAGTTCCGCGGCGAGCGCCCCGGCGATGCCCGGGTGGGCGAACCGGTAGCCCTCGGCGAGCAGCCGCCGCGGCATCACCCGCGCGCTGGACAGGATGTCGCTGCTCACCCCGCCGACCGCGAGCTTCAGCGCGGGCACCGGCACGAGCATCACGGCGGGCCGGTGCACCGCGGCCGCCAGCGCCGCGGTGAACTCAGCGTTGCTGACCGGGTTCGGCGTAGTCAGGTTCACCGGGCCGGTGACGCCGTCGCGCCCCAGCAGGAACCGCGCGGCCGCCACCCACTCCGACAGCCCGATCCAGCTCATCACCTGGCGGCCGGAGCCGATCCGGCCGCCGAGGCCCAGGCGGAAGAACGGCAGCAGCCGGCCGAGCATCCCGCCGTTGCGGGACAGCACCAGGCCCGAGCGCAGGTTGACCACGCGGATGCCCGCGGGGGCCGCCTCGCACGCGGCCGCTTCCCAGTCCCGCACCAGTTCCGGGAGGAAGCCCTGGCCGGCCGGGTCCGCCTCGGTCACCTCCCGGCCGCCGGTGTCGCCGTACCAGCCGATGGCGGATCCAGCCAGCAAAACGCCCGGCGGGGCGGTCATCGCCGCCAGCGCGCGCACCAGCGCCCTCGTGCCCCGGACCCGGCTGGTGCGGATCTCGGCCTGGTAGGCCGGCGTCCACCGCTTGTCGGCGACCCCGGCGCCGGCCAGGTGCACCACGGCCCGGGTGCCCTCCAGCGACCGTGGGTCGAGGGCGTCCCGCTCGGCCAGGGGGTTCCAGGTGACCGCGTCCTGGCCGGCCGGCCCACGGACCAGCCGGATCACCCGGTGCCCTTCGGCGCGCAGCGCGCCGACCAGTGCGCTGCCGATCAGCCCGGACGAACCGGTGACCGCAACCTGCATCGCAGCATGCCTACAGGCCGAGTTCGGCTTCGAAAGCGCCTTCTTCCAGCCTTTCCTTGATGGTGGTCAGGAACCGGGCCGCGTCGGCGCCGTCGATCAGCCGGTGGTCGTAGGTGAGCGCCAGGTAGACCATGGACCGCACGGTGATCACCTCGCCGAGCGCCGGGTCCTCCATGACCACGGGCCGCTTGACGACCGTGCCGGTGCCGAGGATCGCAACCTGCGGCTGGTTGATGATAGGGGTGTCGAACAGGGCGCCGCGGCTGCCGGTGTTGGTGAGCGTGAACGTGCCGCCGGCGAGTTCGTCCGGGCTGACCTGCCCCGCCCTGGTGCGCGCGGCGAGATCGGCGATCTTGCGGGCCAGGCCGCCGATGTTGAGGTCGCCCGCGTTGCGGATGACCGGCACCATCAGGCCGCGCTCGGTGTCGACGGCGACGCCCAGGTGCTCGGCGTCGTGGTAGATGATCTGGCCGGCCTCGGTGTTCAGCACCGCGTTGAGCTTCGGGTGCACCTTCAGCGCCTCGAGCGTGGCCAGCGCGAAGAACGGCAGGTACGACAGCCGGACACCCTCGCGGGCCTCGAAGTCGGCCTTGGCGCGCTCCCGCAGCCTGGCGATCGCGGTCACGTCCGCTTCCACCACGGTGGTGAGCTGCGCCGAGATCTGCAGCGACTCGACCATCCGGCGGGCGATGAGCTGCCGGGCCCGGGACAGCCGCTCGGTCGTCCCGCGCAGCGTCGACGGGACGATGGGCCGCGCGGGGGCGGCGGGGGCCGGTGCCGCGGCGGAGCCGGCCGCCTGCCCGTCCACGGCGGGGGCCGGCGCCGGCGCGGCCGGCTGGTCGCGGAGCACCCGGGCCGCTTCGAGCACGTCCTGCTTGCGGATCCGCCCGCCGACGCCGGTGCCATCCACGTTGGCCAGGTTGACCCCGTGCTCGGCGGCGAGCTTGCGCACCAGCGGCGTGATGTACGGGCCCTCGGCGGTGCCCGCCTGGGCGTCCGGCCCGGCCGGCGCGGCGGCGGGCGCCGTGAACGGCGGGGGCTGCGCGGGCGGGGCAGGTGCGGGTGGCTCCGGCCGGGCCGGGACGGCCTGCGGCACCGGCCCCGGCTGAGCCGGGGCTTCCTGAGCCGGCGCGGGCGGTGCGTAGGCCTGCTGTGGCGGGTACGCCTCGGCCGGAGAAGCGGCGTAGCCGGGTCCGGCGCCGGCCGGGTATCCGGCCTCGGGCCCCTGGCCGTACGGCGCGCTGTACTCCGCACTGAACTGGGGCACCGCGGGCCGGTACTGCGGCTCCGCCGGGGCGGCGGGCGCCTGGTAGGCGGCGGCCGGCTGGGCGTACTCCTGCTGCTCCGGAGCCTGCGGCGGCGGGGCGGGCTCGGATACCGCGTACGGGTAGCCGCCCGGCTCCGGGCCGCCCGGCGCCGCGCCCTGGGAGGGCGGCTGCGGGGCCGGGGGCGCCGGCGGCGGCCCGGCCGCCTGGGCCTGCCCGTCGGGCGCCGCCCCGGCGCCGTCCGCCGTGTCGTCGATGATCGCGAGCTGCGCGCCGACCGCTACCGTCTCATCCTCGGCGACCGTGATCCCGCGCAGGATGCCCGACGCGGGAGAGGGGATCTCGGTGTCCACCTTGTCGGTGGAGACCTCGAGCAGCGGTTCGTCCGCCTCCACGCGCTCGCCCTCCTTCTTGAGCCAGCGCGTGACGGTGCCCTCGTTGACGCTCTCGCCGAGCTGGGGCATCGATACCGTGACCGTCATGGCTTGTCGTGCTCCTTCGCTGCTGCGCCCCCGTGGGCGCCGGTGGTGCCGGCGCGCTGATAGGGCTCCTGTTCTCCTGGTCAAGCGTGCACATGGAGTGGTTTCCCGGCGAGCGCGAGGTTCGCCTCGCCTATTACCTCCGACTGCGTGGGGTGCGGGTGGATCAGCTGCGCCACCTCGGAGGGCAGCGCCTCCCAGTTGTAGATGAGCTGGCCCTCGGCGATCAGCTCGCCGACCCGGGCGCCGACGAGGTGCACGCCGAGCACCGGCCCCGGCCTGCCGCTGCCGTTGGCCGCGCCGTCCTTCGCCGCGATGATCTTCGCCGCGCCCTGGGTCTGCAGGATCACGCTCTTGCCGTTGCCGCCGAGGTTGTAGGTGAACTCGGTGATCTCGATGCCGCGTTCCTTCGCGGTGGCCGAGGTGATGCCGACCGAGGCCACCTCCGGGTCGCAGTAGGCGATGCGGGGCACCCCGTCGTAATCGATCGGGGTCACATCGAGCCCGGCCACTCGTTCGGCCACCAAAATGCCCTCGCCGAAGCCGACGTGCGCCAATTGCAGCCCGGGGGTGAGGTCGCCCACCGCGGAGATCGTGGGGACGTTGGTGCGGCGGTACGAGTCGGCCAGCACGAAACCACGGTCCATGGCCACCCCGGCCTGCTCGTAGCCGAACCCGGCCGACACCGGGCCGCGGCCGACGGCGACCAGCATCAGCTCGGCGTCGAGCGTCTTGCCGCCCTCAAGCGTGACGGTGATCCCGTCCTCGGTGTCCTTGACCCCCTCGAACCTGGCCCCGAGCTGGTAGGCGATGCCGCGCCGGCGGAAGGCCCGCTCCAGCAGCTTGGAGCTGGACTCCTCCTCGGCGGGGAGCAGGTGCGGGAGCATCTCCACGATCGTCACCTCGGCGCCGAACGAGCGCCACACGCTGGCGAACTCCACGCCGATGACACCGCCGCCGAGGATCACCACCGAGCCGGGCACCCGGTCCAGCTTGAGCGCGTCGTCACTGCTGATCACCCGCTGGCCGTCGATGGCCAGGCCGGGCAGGCTCCTCGGCTCCGAACCGGTCGCGAGCACCACGTGGTTGCCCTCGAACAGCGCGTCGCCGACGCGCACCGCGGTCGGCGACACCAGGCGGCCGTCGCCCTCGATGATGTCGATCTTGCGGCTGAGGATCGTGCTCGTCAGGCCCTTCCACAGCCGGTCGACCACCTTGTCCTTGTAGGCGTTGACCCCGGGCATGTCGATGCCGTCGAGCCGGGCCCGCACGCCGAACGACTCCGCGTCGTTCGCGTGGTCGGCGATCTCAGCCGCGTGCAGCAGCGCCTTGGTGGGGATGCAGCCGCGGTGCAGGCACGTCCCGCCGACCTTGTCCCGCTCGATGAGCGCCACCCGCATGCCGAGCTCGGCCGCCCGCAGCGCGCACGCGTAGCCGCCGCTGCCGCCGCCGAGAATGACGATGTCGTACCGGCCGCTGCTGTCCGCCACTGACCTGACTCCTTTTGCTTGCGAACCGTTGCCTGAACCAGCGCCCGCGGGCGGTTATAGCCGCCCGTCCGCCATGTCCTGCGCGATCTGGATCAGCGTCCTGGTCGCCGCGCCCGTGCCGCCCTTCGGGGTATACCCATGCGGGGCGCTGTCGTTGAACGCCGGGCCCGCAATGTCCAGGTGCGCCCAGCGGACGCCCGCGGGCACGAACTCCTGCAGGAACAGCCCGGCGATCAGCATCCCGCCGCCACGGCTCTCCCCGGGCAGGTTGACCAGGTCGGCCACCGCCGACTCCAGGCCCTTGCCCAGCTCGGCGGGCAGTGGCATCGGCCACATCGCCTCACCGGCGCGGCCGGCGGCGTCCACCACCGCGTCGCGCAGCGCGTCGTCGTTGGCCATCACCGCGCCGACCAGCGGTCCCAGGGCGACGACCTGCGCGCCGGTCAGGGTCGCGACGTCGACAAGAATCTCGGGGGAGTCGGCGGCGGACGCGGCCAGCACGTCGGCGAGCACCAGGCGCCCCTCCGCGTCGGTGTTGGTCACCTCGACCGTGGTGCCGCCGAAGATGGTCAGCACGTCCGAGGGCCGCTGCGCGGCCCCGCCGGGCATGTTCTCCGCGGCCGGCAGGTAGCCGACCACCCGGACCGGC
>Ga0207684_10006599_pt1 | contig 10557 bp, 8 predicted proteins | sample KBSK5501metaG_FD_184342 | JGI IMG/M metagenome (GOLD analysis project Ga0207684, IMG submission 184342) | Corn, switchgrass and miscanthus rhizosphere microbial communities from Kellogg Biological Station, Michigan, USA - KBS K5-50-1 metaG... | ecosystem: Host-associated > Plants > Roots >... | reverse complement strand
CGCCAGCAGCCGCACCCGAACCCCGTCCACGGCAAGGACTTGGCCGAAGAGAACCACCCCACCACGAAGGACCAGGTCGCGGCCCTGTTGGCCGAAGCCGAAAAGAACGGCGGCAAGGTGGACTGGGTAAACTGTGGCATGTGCGTCGACGAGCGCGGCGTGAACGAGTTCGTGCCGGGCACGCGGCGCGGCTCGCCGGCCGACTTCCACGCCTTCGTCGAGGCGTCGGACAACGTTCTCGTCATCCCGACTAAGTGAGGTGAAGCCGTGGCCAAGAAGACGCTAAACATCGTAGAGTCGGCCTATCGGGCCGTGATGGAAGAGCAGGATGACACCATCCTCTGGCTGCTGGCCGCGATGCAGGGTGCGGGTGCGGAGCACACCGTGGTGCTGCGTGGCAACGCAGTAAACTACGCGGTCGCCGGTCAGGGTGTCCCGGGCCTTACGGTCGGCGAATGGAAGCAGACCCAGGCTCCGAAGATGGATCGCGATGTCATAGACTTGATCGAGAAGCGGAAGATCCCGGTCTATGTGGTCGCGGAGGACCTCGCCGACCGCGGGATCGAGCGCGGTGAACTGGTGCCAGGTGTACAACTGCTGTCACGGACAGCGCTGCCCGGACTCTTCGCCGAGTACGCGGTGGTCAACCACTGGTAGCCCCCAGGGGTTTGTCTGGTCCTGCTTTCGAACCCGAAGGGTTCGAGAGAAAGTAGCCGGTGGTCGGAGCGCAGCGCAGACCATCGGATTGGCAATCATCTCATTAGCACCTGACTTCAGTCAGGTGATCCATCAATACAAAAATCTTGGCAAACCGTTTCAACGGTTTGTTGATGACAGCGCTGGCCTCTCAAATCCTCCTATGGTAGAAGGCCAACATGTCGATACATTCTTACAGCCGCTGTTGGATTCATCTTATCTGGACGACGCTGGATCGAGAGCCGATGCTGACCACGCCAGCTGCCGCGATAACGTCAAAATTCATAAATGGTTATGCGTTGGAGAAGGGTATCTACATGAAAATCAATTACGTTAATTCGGAACATGTACATGCACTGATCGACCTGCCGACAAGTAAATCCATTGAGGAGGTAGTTAAGCTATTGAAGGGCAGCTCGTCACATGAGATTAACCAGCAGCGCATTCTGCGCGGCAGGTTTTCATGGGGCCGCCGTTATGGGGCCTTCTCGGTATCTCATTCAGACGTCGGTCGAGTGGCTTCATACATAGCCAATCAGGAGAAGCATCACCACAAGAAATCGTTTCGTGAGGAGTTCAAGCTATTTGTCAATAAGTATGGACTGGAGTGGCATGACGACTAAACCGTTAAAACGGTTTCTCAGATCTTTCGTCTACGCACCCACCTGACTGAAGTCAGGTGCTAATGAGACTGACTGTGTCCATGTAAGTGATCTTAGCTACCGAAAGTTACCGCGGCTGGATTCGCAGCACGAAATTGCAAATCGCGATTTTCTGATCCGGCAAGACTTCCGTGCGTTCCTCGCGCGGCAGTTCGCGGCCGGCAACAATCGTAGGATTGCGGCCTTTAGCAAGCAGGTAGTAGCGGCCATCGTTCTCGCGCGTGAGCGTCGCATGCACGCGGCTTATTTCCGGGTCGCCCCGCAATGGCAGATCGACGGTGATCGAACGTGAGCCGCGACCAATAGAGATCTCCGGCTTGCTAATCGGAACCACGGACTCTCGCACACCGTCTTTCCAAACTTCAATTGAATAAAGAGTGATGATGCGTGGGCGCACAACCGTTTGTTCACCCGGCCCGCTTTCTCCATCTGCTTCTGTATCGCCACGGCTGCCGTCCGCAAACTCGCGAATCGTCTCGTTGAAGTCTATCTGCGGCGCCTGCGCCGTCGCTGAACCAACGCGCGCATTAACCTGAGTGTGGCCGCTTTCAGTTTCGTCCCAAACAGCCTGAACGCGAAACTGACCTTTCTCCAGTGTGCCATCGACCCGCAATTCCACTGCAAACGATTTTGCCGCCAGCTGATTTGAGCCACTCAACTCCCGCGCGCGTTCGGAGAGTACGTGAAACAATCCCTGCTCGAGGCCGCGGCGCTTGTCACCCTGCCAGTCCTTATCATCTTCGGCACTAAGGTAGACGACGTATTCGCGTGGGATGTAAGTCAGGCCACCGGGCGGCGTAAACATCTCGCGCTGCATAACGGCTTCCACCTCACGCGCGATCTTCACCAGGAATTCTTCCCAGATGCGACGCGGTTTGGAGTGCTCGTCAGCAGATTCAAGCAGGTCCTCACCCTGCTCGCCGTCGATCCATTTTCTTATTGAATCTAATAGGCCCATAGGTGGACTTTGGTCTTCGGTCTTTGGTCTTGGGTCTTTGAACTTTGTACTTAGTTCTTTGTACTTTGAACTTTGTTTGTTTTGCCGACGAGGCGAGCCTAAGGTGAAAAGCACAAAGTACAAAGTTCAAAGACCCAAGACCAAAGCCCAAAGACCCTTCCTAATCAAATCGGACAAACTTCTTGTTTACCCAACCTTTGTCGGACGTAAACGGATCGGTCTTGGGCCGTCCGTGTTGCAACACCTGAATCTCGTACCAGTTGTCGCCCGTTGCCAAAATCTTTATTCGCGAGCCGGCCTCAGCCAAACCGATCGGCGCATTGGCAACGCTCGCGTCGGACCGCAAGTTGACATCCGTTGTTGTAACACCTTCGCGCCCGATTACAAAAACGTCCGACAGCAGCGGCAGCCCGACAAACGGATTCCAGTGGGACGTAACATACTTGTGCGTCGCCAGCAACATTCCAACGAAGCCAAGGATCAGAACGGCAGCAACCAAATATGGTCGTGCCCGGCGCGGACCAACCGGGCGGCGCTTGTTCTCGAGTCGCGCGACCGGAACCTTACCGTTCCGCGGTTGATCCGGTAGCGCCGCAATTCTGTCCCTCGCTGTTCGCGCTACCAGAACTTCTTCACGCCCAGCGGTCGGCCTTGCTTTCGAGTGCATCGTACTTACAGGCACAACAATCTTCGGTCGCCGCGGCTCCGGCTGGACTGCATAAGGAGGGAGCGCCATCTGACTAGACGCAGGCTGCGGGGGTGGACTTACTGGCTCGAAGCGAGGTTGCGGCGGCGCTTCGGTCAAGTCCGCGGGTTCGACACTCAAGTCCAGGCTCGGTCGTTGGCGAAGTTCAGCCTGTGCATCAAGCGCCATGCCCGCAAGCGATCTTGTTGGCGGAAGGGTTGCATCGGCCAGGTCGTCCCAAAACTCCTGCACCGTTTGGTAACGGTTCTCGGGACGAACCTGCGTTGCCTTTTCCAAAACCTGCAACACCGGCGCTGACCAGAAGTGACTCGTTACTACGGCAGGCATTTCCTTTATCGAGTGTTGGGCAAAGCGTCGAGGGGATTCGCCGGCGAGCAGCGCGTAGGTAGTCTTCGCGAGAGAATAAATGTCCGCAGCCGGCGTCAAGTGATCGTGACCGGCGGCAATCGCTTCCAAATCCAGCGATCCGGTCTGAACCAGCGGGTTGTGTTCCGGTGCCGCATAGATGTTGGTGCCGACGCGGGTGATGGCGCCCTCGTGGGCCGCCAACCGGGCCACGCCGAAATCAGCAATCTTTACGATTTGGCGATCCGCAGTTAATAGAAGGTTCTGCGGTTTGATGTCGCGGTGAATTACGCCACCCTCGTGTGCGTGCGCCAAGCCGGAGCAGACTTGTTCCAGATAAAAGAGCGCCTTCTCAATCGGCAACGGCTTACCGCGTGAGAGCGCGGCCATATCACCACCGGAAAGGTATTCGAGCACGATGTAATGAAAGGTGGTGCCGGCGAGGTCGATAGCAGTGCCATGTCCGAGCCGGCTAATGATGTTCGGATGACGGACGCGATCAAGCGCCACTGCCTCGTTTTGAAAATTTTGTATGAGGGTATGTTCAAGCGCCTCGTCAGGTGCGTCCTGCAGGAACATGTTCAGCGCCTTGATGACTACGGTCTCCGGAGCGTCGTCGGAGGCGGCATTGTCGTGAGCAACGTAGATCTCGGCGTAGCTGCCGCGCCCGAGACATTCAAGAATGTCGTAACGACCGTCGAGCCTGCTCTGTTGTAGCTTGAGTTCCGGCATCAGTTTGCCCGAGCGACGCTTCCCGCAACGCGAGAAGCTGACTTCTTACTTAAGGGGAAGGAGAACCCGTTGGGCCCGTTGGGGAAGACGCGGACGGCGAGGGAGTCGACCGCATGTTTTCGTCGAACCGCACCACGGCGGCCGGCTTATGATTGTCTGATTTTAAAGCGACGGCAGCCAACCCGAGCGTTGCTTCTTTCTTGAGTGTAGCGTCCGCTTGAGGCGAAACCAGATTAGTTCTGGCGATTACTTTCTCAAATGCTCTGGCTGCTTCGTCGCTGTTACCAGTAAGCAGGGACGCGCGGCCATAGAGATAAAGGAACTCTCCTTCGTTCGAGTCCAGAGGATTCTGTATTGACTGCCGCGCCTGTTCGCTCTTCAATTGCGTTGCCAGCCAGGCGTTTGGATCGTTATCAACCTCGCGCCGACTTCTTTCAAACTTCAAGATTGGATCGTCGCCCACTGTAGGCGTCGGCGATGCTTCCGCAACCGGCACGACGCCCTCAACATAAGGGATCGGCCCTTTGTATTTCCTGCCCGCGTAAAAAGCTGCACCTACGAGCGCGAGGAAGAGAACGAACATGAAGAACCGCGTCATGGTTCTTTCAATTCCGCTCTTCGCCGGTTGCTGCCCGGGAACGTTAAGTCGATTGACAATGGGGCTCTCGTTCCGAGGCTCCGAGGGTGAAAAGCTCTGGGCTGTTGACTCCGGAACCAGCGTATCATCGAGCGAATTGCCGAAGTCTGGTGAACTCCGCAGGGAATCAAGCCTGTTTCCGAGCACGGTCTGCTGCAGCGGAGCGGCAATGGCGGATGGGGAGGATGGTACACTCGGCGGGGCCTCTGGTGACATCGTTCTTTCTAAATCATCAACTCGGTCTTTAGCAGAAAGTGGTTCCCCAACGCACACGACCACAGCCGTGAGGTTATCTTCCGCGCCACGCTCATAACAGATCCGCTTCAATTCACGACAGAGTGTGGGCAAATCATCGTGCGTAATTAACAAATGCCTGAGCTCATGGTCGGGAATGTGCCGAGTAATCCCGTCCGTACAAAGAAGGAATTCTGTACCGTCGTCGACCTCGATCACTTTCATGTCGACGTCGACGTCGTTCTCTGCGCCAAGCGCGCGGCTGATTACATTCTTGCTGGGATGATTCGCTGCTTGTTCCGGCGTCATTCGTCCGGCCCGCACTTCTTCCTCAACCACGGAATGATCGGCAGTCTCGCGAAGGAACTGACCCGCCGGTGTTAGGCGATACAGACGCGAATCGCCGACGTGTCCTATTGTGGCGACATTTCCCTGAAGCTGGAGGGCTACGATTGTTGTAGCCATCATGGAGAATTTCACATGATCCTGGGCCATCTGGTGGATAGAAGCGTTTGCTCGCTGAATCGCAAGTTCCATCAAATCTTCAACGTCAGCACCCTCCAGCCGATGACGAAATGCTTCATCCAGCACTTCGATCGCCGTTTGCGAGGCAACTTCGCCCGCCTCCGCGCCACCGACGCCATCTGCAACGGCAAAAATTCCGCGTTCGCTGTCCGCAAGAAAAGAGTCTTCATTCAAAGGACGCTTTTCGTTGAGACCGCGATCGGTGACAGCAGAGGACTGCAGCGAAGCGCTGCCCGAGTGCGTTTCTACTATTTGGTTATTGGGCTGGCTCATTCAACCGCCTCCAGTTTCAATGACGAACGCGGCTCGCTGCGCGGCCCTTTGGCCAGCATCGTGTCGCGCGCGTTGCGATGGGAAAAGGCCATCAGCATTCCTAACATGGCAAAGCTTGTGATGAGGCTAAACCCGCCATGACTTACGAAAGGCAAAGTGATTCCGGTCATCGGTAAAGCCCGCAAAATTCCCCCGATGTTTACCAGTGCCTGAAAACCGATAAACGCCGTTAGACCGGCTGCGCACAGTTTAGTAAACATATCACGCGCATCCAACGAAGTACGAACACCGGCGATGACAAAAATAATAATGGCCAGAATCACAATCGCACCGCCCACCAAACCTTCCTCTTCCGCCAGGGCAGCGTAGACGTAATCCGAATCGGCAATAGGGATTACTTCGGGATAACCAAGCCCCAAACCTCGACCTGTATTCTTGCCGGAGGCGATTCCAAAGGTCGCCTGAGCTGGTTGAAAGGCAAGCTTATCAAACCAGATGTCGGTATTCACAATCTTTTGCATCGCAGGACTCTGTTCGGCAAGCTGTTTCAATTGCGGATCCTTGTTTACGGCCTCGTCGTAGTCCTTCTTCCACCATGAGACTTCAGGCGACGGCGGATCAAATCCATCGAGCCACAGATGGAACCGTTGTTGGATACGCGCCGGCAGCATCGCCTGAATTGGCTTCGCTACGGTCGGCAGGAGCGGTACTTTTTCCTGGACGTCTCTCGGTAACGCGCCGACTACCAGAATACTGATCACGAGTAGCACTGAACCTACGAACAGCAACAGTTGCGGCCAACGTCGAACGGCGACGAGGTAAAGGGTGGTGTAAGCGCCGCTGAAGATCAACATCTGTCCAAAGTCCTTCAGCGCAAAGAAGGGAACAAACGGCAACATCGCCATCGCCAAAAGTGGCAGGATGTCACGCGCGCGCGGAATGCCCCAGTAAGTCTCAGCGAGGTCTTTGTAACGCGCCGTCAGGATTCCAGCGAAGCCCAGGAGGAAAGGAATCTTGGAAGGCTCCCACGGCGTCATGTTGCCCAGAGCTTTGCCGGCGCTCGAGGTTACGACGGCTGCCGCCAAAGGCACGAGCGTTAACAATACAATTATGAAACTGTTCCTTTGAATCCAGAGCAGAAAGCCGTCGCGCGCGCAGAATGAGTAAGCCAGAACAAATGCGATGATTGAGAAAATCGGGATCCAGGTGTAGCCGGCCGTCAGCGCGTTCCAAAGAGTGTAAGTTGACGGGCGCTTGGGAAGTTGTTCGACATCAATGGCCTGAGCAGGTGTTGGCGGCAAGCCCATCAGTTGCTTCTTAATTGGATCGTAGTTTTCGATTATGTAGCGCGTTCGCAGGGCCTCCATCTTGGCCTGTCGGGCTTCAGATTTGTTGCGCGCGTTGTATTCCGGGTCGCTGTAAAGCCGGTACTGAATCAACATACCGATTGAGAAGAGCAACACGGCGGCGGTAAAGAGAATCCAGTTTCCGCGGTATCTCATGAAGCGGGAGAGGAGAACGACCACAACAAGAAGCGGGAGAAACATGAAGAGGTCGCGAGCCGCGCCGATAATCGAAGTTTCATAACCACGCAGCAAAGCTGCGCGATGTATGGCCCAATAGCCCACGATCTCAAGAATGAGTATCAGCAGGATGATGAGCAGATGTGACGATGCGCGATTCTTCATATACTAGTAAACAGCAATCAGCAATCAGCAAACAGCAAACAGCCGACAAACTATTGCGTCGGCGCTGCAGCCGGCCGTGGGCGTTGTCTCTGCTGACCCTTCGGTGGTTGACTGCCAGCCGCTTTGAAGTAACCCAGGTCTTTTGCCTTCATGACCAGGGCTGCTGCAATCGGCGCCGCTGACTTCGAACCATAACCGCCGCCTTCGACAATCACGGCGATCGCCAGCTGAGGACGCTCGAGCGGCGCGATGCACAAAAACCAGGCGTCGATTCGCGGATGCTCCTCGTCGATGATCGTCTCTTCATATTCACGAATGATGTTGCCCTTGTTGTCCTTTTCTACCCGGTGCCGCGTCTTTGGTGCGCCTGTCTTCGGATCGTAGACCGGCTCGGTTTTCTGCGCGGTTCCGGTTTTGCCGCCGGTGTTAATGCCCGCCGCTTTAACTGGAGCAAAGACTCCGCGCGCCGTCCCGCTTGGTCCTCCGGTTACCAGGCCCATGATCCCACGCATGGTGGCGGCCTGCTGCGGCTTCATCACTTGCTTGAACATTTCCGGCGGCCGGTCAAACTCGATCTTTGGTTTCATGAGCTTCCCATCCATGTTCGCGATGGCGGCCGCGGCCAGCGCCATCTGAAAGGGAGTCATCTGGCCAGCATAGCCCTGCCCATAACCTATTAATGCCAGATCGTATCGCGTAACCTTGCCGGTAACTATCGTCGCTTCTCTCGGTGCCAGCGCCCGCTTAACGGCGTCGGTGCTCGCGTTCCAAATCTCTGGTTCCTTGCGGCCTCGTAGGGCTTCGGCAGGAGTGTCGTAGGTTCCGATTCCCAGCAATTGGGCCGCCACCTTCAGCCGCTCGGCGCCAAGCTTTACGCCCATCTGAGCGAAGTATTGGTTGCATGAAACTTCATACGCTGTGTCTATTCCGATCCGTCCATGCACTTCACCGGCACCGCCGTCATCGAAGATCACATTGGCGCCGGGCGCTGCGTAATAACCACCGCCGCTGCAAGTGAACTCCGTGTCTTGCTCGCCTGCCAGAAACGCCGCGGTCATGGTCACCGTCTTGAAGGTCGAACCCGGAATGTAGTAAGCGCCCAGGGCCCGGCTCACGAGGGGCTTATCGCGCTGGTTTGCTTCGAGCTTAAGCCACGTTGTTTCGTCGTCAACTTCTTTGAGGCTGTAGGAAGGTTCGCTATACAGAGCCAGCACCTCGCCGGTTTGCGGATTCAGTACTACTACTGCCCCATGTTTCCCTTTCAACTGATCGACCGCTGCCTGTTGCAGATCGTGATCGATCGTCAAGCGCACGTCCTTGTTGCCGGTGAATTCGACCGTCTTTCCTCTTACTACCTCGAGGGCCTCAGGCAGGGCGCCGCTTTGAACGCCGAAGAGCGCGCGCTCGAGTCCGGGATCGCCGAGGTCGCTGCCAAAGAGCTGGGCCATCGGTTTGTCCATCGGATAATCTCGATAGATGTTGCCGCTGGAATCGCGCCGGTAGAGGGCCAAAGCGTTTTCGAGTTTGCCGCTACGATCGAGCAACCAGCCGCGCAAGGTCGATTCTGACAGTCGCCGATTGCGCAGATCCTTATAGCCCAACTCCTGAAATTTTTCGTTCCTTTCCGCGGCGTAGTGGGTCCAATAGATATGAAAGCCAAAGAGGGAAAACGAAAGCAGAACAAATATCCAGCGCAGGGCGCGCAGGCCGCGATTCGTCGAGGTTGAGCCAAGCCGCCGTCTTACCTCGGGCGGCAAATCCTCCGGGACTGCAGCCGCCACGGAAACTCCCCGGCGACGATTTCGGAATAGCGAAAACAGTAAGAGAAGAACAATGAGCAGCAGGCCGCCGAGATAAATGAGCGTAAGCAGGGCCGGTGTTCGCTCGGGCACTTGAACAACTTGCGCGGGCGTCGGTGATTGAAGGAGCAAGAAAAGCAACATGGCCATCAGATGGTTTTACCGCGGGTACAAAGAGCGGGGGCAAGCCCGCCTTCCCAACCTTAGAGACTTTCTGAGTCGCTCGTTAAGTCTTGCTCTGAAGGTCATTCCATCACGAATTACGACTCGACTCTAATGAGCTCAAGGTCGGGAAGGCGGGCTTGCCCCCGCTCTTACCCGGCCATTTCAGCCTTACGAAACCGCACTTCAACATCCCCAAAGCTGACGACATCACCGTCTTCGACCTGACGCGCTTCGCCGTACGCGATTCGGCGTCCATTTATGTAAGTGCCGTTTGTCGATCCTGTGTCGGCAACGAGAAGAGTTCCTTGCGCGTTCATAGTCAGCGCGGCGTGGATCTTGGAAACGCTCGCGTCATTTAGCGATAGTTCGTTGTCTGCAACCCGGCCTACACTCAAGCGCCGGCCTCCCGGAATTAAGGCCAACGGAACTTCGCGCGCGTTATCCTGAATCGTAATTCGCGCTATTAGGTTAATCGGTGCAATTTTTTCAAAGGCGCTGCGATGGGGGACTTCCAGTTCTTCGGCTCGCTTGGCTTCATCAGCTGCCCTCAATTCTTCCTCAAACTCGCCAAACGTAGGATCGACAGAGATACCGGTGGTAAAAATGTCCACTTCCGTTTCAACGTTCATCGTCGCCATGGTGCGATAGCGGTGATCGTTTATGTGATCAATGGCGGCGGCCAGAATCTCGTGCTCGAGCTCTTTGATGATCTCCGGGGGCGCTTCTGAATGCGTACCCCACTCGATCTTAAGCCTCAAGTGATGTGGCGCGATGCGGCCCTTGCGCCCTTCGTTGCGGACCCGTTCGTCAATGAGCTTCTTCATCCGCTCGATCAACTGTGAGGTAGTCAGCCCGCCCCTGGGGTCTACCGTACGTCCAAACTTGCGGTCCACGACGTCGCCAACCCTCTCGAGTGCGCGCCGCAGGAGTCGCTCCGGGAGAGCTTCTTCGCGTTTCTTGCTGCCTTGGGGTTTTTGTTCGTCAGTCATGTAACCTTTAATACGACGGCTGCCGCTAAGGGGTTCGACGCTGGCGAACGGCAGAACGCGCAGCCTTGCTCTCGGTGCAAAAAACGCAGTCCTTCCTGACTGCGCTATTACGACAACTTGATAGCTTGGAACGGTGGTATTCTAACTG
>Ga0207684_10006598_pt1 | contig 10558 bp, 11 predicted proteins | sample KBSK5501metaG_FD_184342 | JGI IMG/M metagenome (GOLD analysis project Ga0207684, IMG submission 184342) | Corn, switchgrass and miscanthus rhizosphere microbial communities from Kellogg Biological Station, Michigan, USA - KBS K5-50-1 metaG... | ecosystem: Host-associated > Plants > Roots >... | reverse complement strand
GATCTGGCGGAAATTGTCGGCCCAACGGGCGAGGTTGTCGCGCTCGAGCGGTCGAACAAGTTCGTAGGCGCAGCCAAGGAGGCCTGTCGCGTTCGCTCGATCACTAATGCCCAAATTTACGAGGCTGACTTAATGACTGACGATATACCCTGCGGCCCCTATGACTTCGCCTGGTGTCGCTGGGTCATTTGTTTTGTGTCAGATCCGTCACTGGCGGTTAAGAAGATAGCGGGCGCTCTCAAGCAGGGTGGTGTCGCCATTTTCCACGAATACGGGCACTACACCACGTGGCAGTTTGCTCCGCCGCGCCCGGTTGTGGAGCAGTTCAAGGGGCATGTGATCGAAAGTTGGCGCGCGTCCGGCGGGGAACCAGACATCGGGACTGATTTGCCTCCTTTGTTGGCGCAGAACGGCTTTGTCCTTCGTTCGGTCAAGCCGCATATTTTCTGCATCCGGCCTAACGACTACATGTGGCAATGGCCGGCCACCTTCATTGAGAGTTATCCTTCACGTCTGCGGGAGTTGGGTCGAATCGATGAGGAGTTCGAAAAAGCACTTCGCGCCGAGTTAGCCGACGCGGAAAAGAGCCCGAATTCTTTGATGCTGACGCCGCTGGTGCTCGAAATCATCGCGGAAAAACTGTGAGATAAATGCGACGGTCAGAGACCGCCGCTGTAGAAAATCAGGCGGCGGTTCCAACAAGGCCGAGCCGCTCGGCGTCGGCGGCGAGCGCGGTGATCACTCCCGCGATCAGATTGTCCAGGGGAATGCCCAGCTCTGCCGCGCCCCTAACGATGTCCTCGCGACTAACCGCACGGGCGAAGGCTTTGTCTTTCATTTTCTTTTTCACTGCTGGCACGTCCACTTCATGAATGCTCTTGGAAGGACGGACGCGGGCGACAGCGATGACGAAGCCGCTCAATTCATCGACCGCGTAAAGAGTGCGCTCCAGTGGCGTCTCACGCCCGACGCCAGCGTAATTCGCGTGCGAAAGAATTGCGCGGCAGATTTCGTCGCTCCAGCCCTGCTCTCGCAGCCACGCCACTCCGACGAATGGATGTCCTTCGGTCGGACTTTGCTCAAGATTCGGGTGCCGCTCGTAATCCACGTCGTGCAGCAGCCCGACCGCCTCCCACAAATCGGCGTCCGCGCCGCGCAACTGGGCGAAGTGACGCATTGAATCGGAGACCGCGTAGCAATGTTTTCGCAGGCTTTCCGATTGAACCCACTCGTGGAGAATGGCGAGAGCGCGGGAGGCGAGAGTGGTCATGAAACCTGAAAAATGCGACGGTCACAGACCGCCGCTACAACTAAGATATTCAACGTCCAACGCTCAACGTTCAACTCAGAACCTGTAGCGTTAGCTGTGTTACCTGCGAAGCTCGAATGTGCAGCCGGCACCGCCGGCTCTAATCCCAAGACCCTCACCTGGCGCCGCGCGGCCTTTTCTCCCTTGTATCCGGTTAGCGCGCTAAAGGCGCCGTCTCATGCCAGCCTGGGGCATAGCCCCAGGACTCTGATCGGATCGTGAGTGAGCGCTGAAAGCGCGACTCAACGCACCCGGTTCGTGGCATAACGCCAAATGGATGGGGCGCCGGAATGACTCGCGCCTTCAGCGCTGGGATCTTTTGCACGATCCCTAGGGCGCTGCCCCAGGCTAGGATGAACACAGCGCCTTTGGCGCTAAACACATACTCTCCCTGAGGGGAGAGGATTGAGGTGAGGGACGCACGGCGAAGTGGATCAAGTAATCCGCGCTCAATGCCGCAGGAAAAAAGTAATGCCTTATTCGAGAACGACGCCTTTCCAGAATGCAACCCGATCTTTGATATGGGCCGCTGCTTCCTTCGGCTCAGGATAGTACCAAGCCCCATCTCTGTTTATTTTGCCGTCGACAGAAATGTCATAATAACTGGCTTCTCCCTTCCACGGACAAGTCGTGTGCGTATCGCTCGGGCGGAAGTGTGAGCGGTTGATCGAGCTGGCGGGGAAGTAGTGATTCCCTTCAATGACCACTGTGTCATCACTTTCCGCGAGGGTCGCACCATTCCAGAGTGCCTTCATTGACTTTAAAATGCGACGGTCATAGACCGCCGATACAACTAAGATATTCAACGCTCAACGTCCAACGCTCAGCGTTCAACCCAGAACCTGTAGAGTTAGCTGTGTTACCTGCGAAGCTCGAATGTGCAGCCGGCACAGCCGGTTCTAACCGCAAGACCCTCACTCGGGGCGCTTGGCGGCCTCCTCTCTCTTAGGGAGAGAATTGAGGGTGACGGGCCGCTTATTTGATTCCGACGACCATTGAGTCCGGACCGCTGATGCTCGACGCGTGTGTCGCGAAGGAACACAAGAGCCAACAAAGCGAACGAAAGCGGCAGGTGGCTTTGTTATCTTCGTTTCCTTCTGTTCCTCCGTGACCTTTGCGGCCTTTGCGTGAGCAAATTGGGCCAATGCCCGCAGATTTCGCAAAAGACGGCGCTCATCCGCATTGGGCTACGCTATCGTAATAGCGATCAGGGAAGGCAGGCGTCCCGCCTGTGACGGCAGACATGCTTCCAGCCTGTCGTTGCCGATCTTCGAACAGCCGAGACGGCTGTTTGCCCTGACAGGCCAGGAGGCCTGTCTTCCAGCTCCATCAGTCAGGGATCGGCTCGAGTCCCGGAAACATCTCCTGGCTTTCCGCGAGTGTGTTAAGCGGCACGCAATCGCAAGCCACGAAGAATTTTTTCCACATGGCAAGCACGTTCGGATTCTTGTGCGCTGCATCGATTGCCTCGGACGATTGCCATTCCGATACCTCGATGATAACGCCGTCTTTCGATCGCATGATTACCGGCTTGCGATCCGTGACCAGCCCTTCTTTGCGTAAGGTCGGAACGCGATCACGGACGAGCTGTAAAAGTTCCTGCTCTTTTCCGGGCTTTGGTCGATAAGCCACGATGACGCAGACACCGCTCATGATTCGATTTCTACCATTCTTCGCCACTGAAGCGTTGATAGACGGCGCGATAGCCAAGGCGGTAAGCGAAGGGCGTTATCATCCATGCGAGCGCCTTTTGAAACCAAAGCGGCAAAATGGAGAGGGCGAACGGCCCTTTCATTTTTCGGATCATAACCAGCCCTTGCAGAATGTAAGTGCCGCCGCCCAGGCGACCCTCCGAACCGAGACCAAAAATAGTTTCCAGAACATAGTCGAAGTCCAGACCCGGAGTCATCGTCTGCACAGCAAGAGTATCTTCCGGACCTTCGGAAAAATGCTGGTGAGGCACGCCCCGCGGCAAACGCACGGTGCTTCCAGCCGGCGCCACATGTTTGGTTCCATTGAGGAGGTAGACCAAGTTTCCGGAGATCACTTCGTAGGTCTCATCTTGATAAGGATGAAGATGCTTCGCGACGCGTGCTCCAGTGGCAGAGAAAAGGAACCGTGTTCGGACCCGGACACCATTTGTCATGGCCGACGTTTCGAGCAGCTCCATGGAATCAGCGCTCGGTATAGTGATCCTCTTATTGATCGTTGGCACGCTGATAATTTTTAGGAAACCGCCTGTTGTTTAGCGGCGCGGAATTCCATGATGGCAAATGTCAGCACCGCGGCAATGAGCAGGACTGCTTCGAAGGGAAACCACCAGCCAGAAAACAACCCGTTTTTGAAGTCGCCCTGGCGCAAAAATGCAGCTGTGATGATGAGCGCGTGCCAGCCAATGACGCCGATTGTACCGATGCGCCAGGCGGACCAGCGCGGTTCTCGAAGCACAGTGAAAACGGCGACCCCTACCATGGAATAAAATGACATCATGACACGCATCGTCAGCGGAGTCGCTTTCCACGGCCAATGTGGAATCAACCAAGCCGGCCTTATAAAACCGTAACCCGCGGCGGCTAGAAGTACGAGGCCCGGAACAAACCAGGTCAACCGCAGAGCCAAGGGCACTTGGGCATCAACCGCATCGGGCGTGTTTGGATCCTCGCGCAGGTTTCGAATCAAAGCCCAAGGCACCAACACGGGAGCGAGCACATAAATAAATACCCAAAGCCAGAAGACAGGATGCGCGTGATTAAATCGATCCCAGTGCAAAATGGTCGCGATCAGGAGCATGGTGGCGAAAAAAAAGACGCCAAAGTGTGGCGCCCAAACGCGGTGCCATTGTTTCTCGAACAAGACGGCACTGAAAAAAATCGCCCCGTTGGCGTAAGAAGCTCCTATAAACATTGCTGTCATCGGTGGTTGAATTGGCCAGGCGAACAGCTGTTTGGTTCGCGTCGGAAAGAAATACAAAACGATAAACGCGAAGAAAACGACGAGGCCGAGCAACGCGGCGACAAATTTGGTGAAGCCGTAAATCCGATCGCCAGAAGGCGAAATAGACATTGGTTCCCAGATACCCTTTTTCGTGGGCAAATGGCAAGCGTCAAAGATCATGGAAGAAGATCGACTAACGGACCGCAAAGCTGATTGCGGCGTGACGGTTTCGACTGAGCCGCTTAGCGTCAATTCCGTGAACGAGGAAAAGGCGCGCATTTGGAAAAAGATCGCGGTGTTCTACGCGTTGACGATGCTTTTCAGCGGCGTGTTTGACGCATTCGTTTTGCATGCCGGCAAATTGGATTCGGGTAATCTTCTTTACGTTACGGGAGCGATGTGGAGTCCCGCGCTCGCGGCGTTCGCGACGAAAAAGATTTTTCGCGAGAGCGTTCGCGAGCTGCCCTGGAAATGGGGCCGCGCAAAATATGCGTGGCTCGGCTACCTCATTCCGGTTGTTTATACGCTGCCGGTCTACCTCCTTGTCTGGTTAACTGGCCTTGGCGGGTTTGCGCGTTTGGATTTTATCGTGCAGACGGCCGAGCAATTCGGTTGGTCAAGATTTCCGCTGAATCTCACGCTGGCGCTGTTCGTTTTGCTGACAGCGACATTAGGGCTAATCCCCAAACTGGCGCGCTCGCTCGGCGAAGAGATTGGCTGGCGCGGTTTCCTTGTACCGGAGCTGTCCAAGGTGGTCAGTTTTCTCGCGATTGGGCTTATCAGCGGGTTGATGTGGGCTCTTTACCACTACGCGGTATTGATTTTCGCTGACTACAACGCGGGCACGCCGATTTGGTACGGACTCGGATGTTTCACCTTGATGGTGGTCGCGGATAGTTTCATTCTGGCGTGGCTGGCGCTTCGCTCCGGCAGTCTCTGGCCGGCGGCGATTTTCCACGCCAGTCACAATTTGTTCATTCAAAGCATTTGCACGCCGCTAACCCGAGATACCGGCCCGACTAAATATATCATTGATGAATTTGGCATCGGACTCGTGATCACAATCACAATCGGCGCGATCATGGTGTCGCGGCAACGCCGGCAACTGCCGGCCCACCGGCGCTTAACTTAGCGGGTCATTGCTCTTGCTTTTTACGTTTGCAAATGATAAACCTGGTGCGAAACAAAGTCTCCTAAACGCAGCTCTCCGCCAATTCAATTTGTTATGTCCTCTATCGATCGATTCATTCGCACTTTAGCTAAAACGTTCGCCGGAATCGCCTCCGGGGTTTTCTCAATCACCGCCTTCGCGGGCGCGCCGCTCGACAATTCGCACGCCGCAGTTCGCGCCGTCATGGCCGTGCAGGGGGAAGTGACCGCTGATTGGATGCAGCAACCGGAAGTACTCGGCACAGCCGTGGGCGTTGATGCGAACGAAACGCCAGCGTTGCTCATTTATGTCGATCGCGATGCGACCAATGCGGGTGAAGTGATTCGCAATCTTCCGCGAGAATTTCGCGGTATCGGCGTGCGGATTCATCTCACTGATAAATTCCGTGCATTTCAGGGCAACGGCGGCGGACACGGTGGCGGTGGTGGTGGCGGCGTCAGTCACACCGCGATTCAAACGCCGCCGATTCAGCTCGGCACTTCTGGCGGCTGGAGTAAAGATCTCGCGAATGGCTACTGCTGCGGCGGCACCCTTGGCTCGCTCGTCCAAATCGGCAGCTCACAGTACATTTTAAGCAACTACCACGTGTTTGAGTCGGACATCGTTCCCGGAGGCAATAACACCGTCGCCACCACCGGCGATCCGATCATTCAGCCGGGTTTGATCGACGTGAATTGCAACGCTAATAACGCGCAGACCGTCGCCACATTAGTGAAGAAGAGTTCGCTACCTAATAGCAACGTCGATTGTTCGATTGGGAAAGTTGTTTCGGGCAAGGTCAGAACAGACGGCGCCATTCTCGAAATTGGAACGATCTCTCATTTAACGATGGGTGCTTCGATCAATCAGGGTGTGAAGAAGAGCGGACGGACGACCGGCCTAACGCGCAGCTCCATCTCAGGTCTGAACGCAACGATTCGGGTGACGTACGACAATGAATGCGCCGGCGGCACCGCGTTCACCAAGACCTTTACCGGCCAGATTGTAATTGCGAACAGAGGCAGCAAGTTCCTGAACAGCGGCGACTCGGGATCGTTGATGGTGGAGGATGTCGCAACTAATCCGCGCGCGGTCGGTTTGCTCTTCGCCGGCAGCAGCACCGATGCCATCGCCAATCCGATCAATCAGGTGCTGAGCTTCCTCGGCGCCACCATGGTGGGCAACTAAATACTGTCGAATTGCGAGACACACACCCGTTCGCCAGGCGCGGACGGGTGTTTTCTTTTGCAACAACCCCGTATGATATTTCGAGGGCCATGGCAACGCGTCTATTTTTGGTGTTGATTCTGATGCTTGCGATTGGTTGCCGAGATAATATGGCCCAAAATAGTTCGCCTTCGCCCAAACGTGACATCAACGCGGTGCTCGCCGACCACGACAAACAACTGATGGCAATTCCGAACGTCGTCGGCGTTTACGTTGGCCTGCTTGAGGATGGCAAAACGCCATGCCTCAAAGTCATGCTTGCGCGAAAATCAGCGGATACGGAAAGCGCGGTTCCGCGTTCGCTCGAAGGCTATCCAGTCGTAACTGAAGTGACCGGAGAGATCCGGCCACTCGGGACGCCCTGACCGGAAATTCGCGCGTCGGGTGATTAACGCCGAAGGCGGCCTAACGACTTTGTTCGGAGCGGACCACAGCAAAAGTGGTAGCAGTTCAGCTCTTCTTTTTCGCTGCGCCAGCCATGGCGGGCCCGATTTGTTGCGCGCGGGCAGCGGCGCGTTGCGCGTCAGCCGCTCGGCCGAGCGCACGGTATTCTTCGCTCAGATGTTCCCATGAATGGCGGGAGCCAGGCATGAGCTGGGTAGCTTTTTCGTATGCCCGCACCGCATCCCGGTGAAGGCCTTTCTTTTGGTAAGCCAGTCCGAGGTGTTCCCACACCGGTCCATAACTGGAATTAAGACTGGCGCCTTTGCGCAAGTGGTCGAGGGCAGCGTCCACTTGTCCGACCATCGCCAGACAATATCCCAACTGCGACTGGATAAGGTAATCTCGTGGCGCCAGGTTGGCCGCGCGTTGCAGCGGCGGAATCGCTTGCGGAATCCGGTTAAGATTGATGTAACTGAAACCAATGATAGCGAGCATTGCTGCGCTGTCTGGCGACACTTCGGCAGCTTTAGCGACGGCATTTAACGTCGCCTCCGTATGTCCCATCGCTTTCTCCGCTCGTGCCAGTTGAACCCACATGCCGGCTTGAGATGGCAGTAATGCCACAGCTTTCCTGGCGTAATCTACACTGTCTTGTTTGCGACCGACCCGAAGCGCGCAGTCACTGAGCCCATAATAAGCAAGCGCCGCTTTCGGTTCGAGTTCGACCACACGCTGCAGATGCGGTATGGCCGCCGCAAAATGATTTTGGTTCGCCTCGACCAACGCCAAACCGAAATGTGCGAAAGCGAGTTTGGGCTGAATCGTAGTAGCGGCCCGAAAGGCCGATGACGCTTCGCCAAATTGGCGAAGTCTCCACGCCACGAGCCCGCGAAGACATTGCGCGCCTGCACTGCGAGGATATTTCTCGGTCAGTTTGCGTGATAAATTTAACGCTCGTCCAAGGTTTTGTGCCTTGGCGGCCTCATCAATCTCGCGGACCATCGGGTCTTTCGCCGCTGGATCTTCTTGTTGCAATGCCTGCTGAACTGGGGGTTTAACGAGTTTTTCCGGTGGCGGCAGTTTGCTTAGCAGGTTGTCGATGGACGCATCCTGAGCACTCGATTTCGGCGCGATCCAAGCGACAAAGAGGAACAGCGTAAACGAAAAGCCGAAAATTATGAACGGTCTCACAGATCAATTAAAAGGGAGAATCGGGCTTTCCAAGCGGCAAGCGGGCCGGAAAACTTGTTCCATTCTGCTTCAAATGCTAGAGCGAAAAGGTGCGATCTATGTTTTCCCGGATCATAGTCGTATCAGCGTTGGCCATTTTTGGCTGCGTTAGCCATATCGACGCAGCCAGCGTGTGGAAAGTGACCGGCCCAGGCGGTGGCACGCTTTATCTCGGTGGCTCTATCCACGCCCTGCAGAGTGCCGATTATCCCTTACCGACAGCCTACAACCGCGCCTTTGATGCTTCAACGCGTCTGAGTTTTGAGGTCGATAGGAAAGCGCTGCTGGATTCGAGTAAAGGTCTCAACAAAGCCGGCCAATATCCATCGCGAGACAGTTTAAAGAATCACGTCGATCCGCGCACCTATGCTTATTTAGTTCGCCTTTTCGGACTGATGAAAATTCCAGAGGAGAAGATTGCGAAATTTCGGCCGTGGTATCTTGCTCTCTTGCTTCAGGCGCCAGATCTGCATGGCCTGTCCGAGGAATTAGGTGTGGAAGAATTTCTGACGAAACGGGCGCAGGCAAACTCGAAGCCTGTATTCGGTCTGGAATCGGCACGTGGTCATATGGAGATTTTTTCCGGGCTGAGCGATCGCCAGAGCGAAGCGATGCTTCTGCTCATGCTCATGCCGACCGAGAAAGGAAGCAGCCAGGGTGCGCGCCTGGTCGACGCGTGGCGCAAGGGGGACGCTGACACGGAGACACGTATATTCATGGATGGATTTCGTGATTTCCCATCCTTAGGCGAGCGGCTCCTCGCCGTGCGCAATCGCAACTGGATTCCGAAAATCGAGCAATATCTCCGCAGCGGCCAAACTTATTTTGTGGTCGTCGGCGCTGCGCACATGGGTGGACCGGAAGGGGTTCTCGCTCTGCTGCGAGCACGGGGCTATAAAATCGAGCAGCTCTGATTCACCGCGGAAGGCGCGGCGCGGCCACGCGTGATTATGCCCTCTGTCATGTCGAGCGAAAGTCTTGCCGTGAGCGAAGTCGAACGGGTCGAGGCGTCTATAATTGTCGGTCCTGACAAACGCAAAAAAGGTCAATAGTGAGAGATTCCTCGACTCCGCTCGGAATGACAAAGAGAGAGCGATAATAACAAAATGCCGCAGTACGAGCCGACTTCACGCCGTCCCATTGCAGAACCGTTTCGCCGGACGGCGCGAGCGGCGACGCAATTATGTGTCCGTTTAGGAATTCATCCCGATGCGATCTCGTATTTATCCATCGTCGCTGCGCTGGCGGCCGGGATTTGCTTCTGGAAATCCGGCAAACTGTCCTGGCTTTTACTGGTCGCACCGCTCTTTTGTTATCTTCGGCTTTGGTTCAACATGCTCGACGGAATGGTTGCTCTCGCAGCTGCCAAAGCCGGTTCACGCGGTGAAATTTTGAACGATCTCCCGGATCGCGTTTCGGATGTGATCATTTTCGCGGGCGTCGCCCACAGCGGTCTGAGCAACCCGCTCTTCGCCTATTGGGCCGCGATCTTTGCCTTGCTCACGGCCTACGTTGGTCTTTTTGGTCAAGCCCTGGGTGGGCAACGCGAATTCAGCGGAATGATGTCGAAGCCCTGGCGCATGGTTGCGCTGCACATCGGCGCCTGGGCCACCTTCGCATCTTTGGAAATGAATGGTGGATCAATCCAATCGTTTGCCGCCTTCACAATCCTCGATTGGACGTGTCTCCTCGTCATAGCCGGCTGTCTGGAAACGATAGTCGTTCGCTTGAAACGGATCATGGCCGCGCTGGAAAAGAAGTCATGACTCCCGAGACGGCACTGCACGATCCAGTCTATCGCGCTTACCTTTGCATCGTTCTAATTTCACTCGCGGTCGGCGGAATTGTTCTTGGTTTTCTGGGCTGGGGATTACGCAAAGAGCTTGGCGCAATTTGGAGGACCTATTGCTCTTGGCTGATCATGGCGCCGGTCGGGTTGGCCATCGTTTTCGCCGGCCGCATTCCCACCATTGTGGGTGTCACATTACTGGCGATTTTCGCGTTCAAAGAATTCGCGCGCGCGTCCGGGTTGTATCGTGACTGGTGGATGACGGGCGCGGTTTACGCCGGGATCATCGCAGTTGGGATCGCCTGCCTGATGCCAGATCCGCGCGGTCAAGAGCCGGGGCCTGGCTGGTATGGATTTTTCGTCACCGTACCCGTTTTCGCCATCGCATTGATTTTACTCATCCCGATTTTGCGCAATCGCGCACGCGGCGAGCTGCAGCGCATGTCATTGGCCATCGTCGGTTTTGTTTACATCGGCTGGATGTTCGGACACCTTGGCCTTCTCGCCAATGCCACCAACGCGTATGGCTTTCTAT
>Ga0207684_10006592_pt1 | contig 10561 bp, 8 predicted proteins | sample KBSK5501metaG_FD_184342 | JGI IMG/M metagenome (GOLD analysis project Ga0207684, IMG submission 184342) | Corn, switchgrass and miscanthus rhizosphere microbial communities from Kellogg Biological Station, Michigan, USA - KBS K5-50-1 metaG... | ecosystem: Host-associated > Plants > Roots >... | reverse complement strand
CGAGCATGACGGATGCCTTGTCGCGCGTGACGAATTATGATTACGACGATTTCAACCGGCTGGTGAAGATTACTTATCCGCCCGCAACGACCGGCGCGACGCGTCTGTTCGAATCGATTGCCTATGACGAACTTCGAGATGCCATCTGAAAACTACAGTTACGATGCCGTTGGCAATCGCACGGCTTCGCATCTGAGCGCCAGCTACAGCTATCAGCCATTCAATAAACTCACGAGCACGGCGAATGCAGCTTATGTCTATGACAACAATGGCAACCTGACCTCAAAGACTGATGGTTCAGGCACCACGACGTTCAGCTACGACGAAGAGAATCGGTTGAAGCAAGTCACTCTCCCGGTTGGTTTGACTGTTAGCTACGCGTACGACGGTTTGGGCCGCCGGATTCAGCGCACCACCAGTGCCGGTGCAAATGAGCGTTCTGTTTATGACGGATCGGACGCGTTGATTGATTTGAATGCTGACTGGTCAGTAGCTACCACGTACTTCAACGATCGCGGGATAGATAATCATTTGCGACAAACTAACTCAACAACCGGTGTTTCGCATTTTCTCGCCGATCATCTCGGTTCCACAGCAGCTTTGACCGATCAGGCAGGCAATGTAGTCGAGCAGGAAAGCTACGACTCGTTCGGCAACAGCCCAGGCAGCGCGAAAACGCGGTATGGCTACACGGGCCGCGAACGCGATCCTGGCACCGGACTGCTTTACTATCGTGCGCGATTTTACGATCCACAGCTTGGCCGGTTCGTCTCCGAAGATCCGATAGGTCTGGGCGGAGGGATAGATCAGTTCGCATACGTCGGTAATAATCCTCAGAACGCGAAAGATCCGTTTGGCCTTTACAACATTGATGTTCACTATTATTTGAGGTACTTCATAGCTTCAAGGTTTCCGTGCTTGACACCCGACGACGCCGACAGATCGCTGAAGCTACTCAGCGTGTAGATGAGGATGCGGAAACAAAGCCTCGTCTGGGTTCGAACGAAGGACAACGGCAGATAAATTCAGATTTTCACGCATTCAATCCCGGCAACAACGGGAATCTAACTAATCTGCGCAATATCGCCTTTCGCAGCGCCGGTACCGTCGGAGATCTCGGAAGATATCTCCATTACCTGCAAGACAGTTTTAGCCATCGAGGCTTCAGCAGTTCCTTGATCGGCCAGGCAGGTTCGAACGGAACTGATTATCCCCTGTTTGGAGGTCTGGTGGTAGACAACACCAATCATGATGTCGGCAAATCGGCTGAGATGGCAGGTGCCACCTGGTTCGCGATTAGGGACTGGATCAGAACAAAGAGATGCAAATGTGCTGATCAGGGGGATACAAACGTCCATTCTTGGTGGCCTAGAGTTATTCAGTTTCTTGAAAGGGACAACAGCGAGCTTGAAACGAAACGCCAAATTCTAGGAGTACCGTTAAGGTAATGCCTAGTAACACATCAGAAAACCGAAAACTAGTTCTTAAATACTTTGGATTCGCCGCCGCAATTCAAACATCTGTTTGTTTGTTGTCTGGGCTGGCAGCTTGGATTCTTCCCTCACTCGGATTTCTTCTGGTTGCCGGTTTCTACTTTTATGCCCCAACAATCCTTCTGATCAGTGTTCTAGGTAGCTTCAGCGGCGAGTCGGCAATGATTTGGCCAATACTGTTGGGTATTCCTGCCGGAATCTTGCTCTATTCACTCATCTTTGCGCTGGCCTTAAATCGGCGACGAAAACGTCGAATTTGAAAGTTCGTGCTTTACCGAAGGAGGCTATTGTCAAAAAGAATCGCTAAAGAAGGCTGGTCATAAGGGCTCCAAGCTGTTGATAATAGCGTCTTGTTTTGGCTCAACAAGGAAATCGGGGCGGAAGTGTTCGGCGCCAATGGCTATTAAGCTCACACCTATGCGAATTCCAGGATAAGCGTCAAGAGAGGGGAAAAGTCGGATTCAAATCGACCGGTCTCCCATTTCAAATTAGGCTACTCTTAACTTGTAAGCTTGCGAAAGCGATCTTCTCTTACTTGGTAGCGTAAGAGCGAAAGATAGTTTACAATCACCACAGTTGGAAAAGGGGCGAGGCGACCAGAGCGACTCGCCCTTATTCACAACGACGACGGCCGACCGTGGCAATTTGCAAGAGCACCCGAATTCGTCGTTTAATCTAGGAGCCCCGTTCCAGTTTCTTAGGAGTTTCCGTCTCAGGGTTTTCACTTCAGCAATAAATAATCATGGAAGAATATTCAGACCGCACCCCAGCCGACATTGTCCATTATCCAATGGTGCCCATTCGCGACGTCGTAATCTTTCCGTTTACGAAAGTCGCGTTCAAGATTGGCCGGGCCGGGTCGGTGCGGGCGCTGGAGATGGCACTCGCCTCTGATCGCACGATCTTTTTGTCCACGCAGCATGATGCCACCGTTGATGAGCCGTCACCTGAACAGATTTACGGAGTCGGCACGATCGCCCGCATCCTGCAATCACAGCGACAAGAGAACGGCCAGATCAAGGTGGTAGTCGAAGGCCGCGAACGCGCCACCACGATTCGAGTCGAAAATAACGACGGCGCTTTCACCGCGATGGTTCGGCGTGCGCCAGTGGTTAACGAAGAAAGCGTGCGCACCGATGCGCTGACGCAGAAGATTGCGCAATTGGTCGAACAGCATCTGCGTCTGGCGCCGGACGTGCAGCCGGATGCTTTGCAAACAGCGATGCGCAATGCCGATCCGTCACACATGGCCGATGCGCTCGCTTCGCAACTGCGAATTTCGGTCGAAGACAAACAGGGTCTGCTCGAGCTTTTCTCAGCCCAGGCCCGTCTGGCTCGTTTGATTGAAATCCTCGAGATTGAACTGGAGAAGCGGCAGCTTGATCGCACGATCCAGACGCGCGTAAAGCGCCAGATGGAAAAAGCGCAGAAAGAGTACTACCTCAACGAACAGATCAAGGCCATTCATAAAGAGCTGGGCCGCAAGGACGAGCGCGCTGAGTTGGATGAGCTGAAGAAAAAGATTGAAGAAGCGGGCATGACCGAAGAGGCCAAGGAAAAGGCCCTGCAGGAACTGCACCGGCTGGAGGCGATGCCGCCGATGTCGGCTGAGGGCACTGTCTCGCGTACCTACATTGACTGGCTGATCAGCGTGCCCTGGAAGCAAAAGTCGAAGGAGATTCGGGACCTCACGAAGGCAGAAGAGGTGCTGAACGAAGATCACTACAGTTTGGAGAAAATTAAGGACCGGATCCTGGAATATCTGGCCGTGCGGCAGTTGGTCAAGAACCCGAAAGGATCGATCCTTTGCTTCGTCGGTCCGCCGGGAGTCGGCAAAACGAGTCTGGGAAAATCGATTGCCCGCGCGACCGGCCGAAAGTTTGTCCGCCTCAGTCTGGGTGGTGTGCGCGATGAAGCAGAGATTCGCGGCCATCGACGCACTTACATCGGCGCTTTACCCGGTCAGATTATTCAGATGATGAAAAAGGCCGGCACCGTTAACCCGGTGCTGCTGCTCGACGAAGTCGACAAGCTGGGCACGGATTTTCGCGGCGACCCGAGCGCGGCTTTGCTCGAAGTGCTCGATCCGGAGCAGAACCACATGTTCCAGGATCACTATCTGGACGTCGAATACGATCTGTCGAAAGTCTTCTTTATCGCCACGGCGAACGTGCTCCATACCATTCCGCCCGCGCTACAGGATCGCCTGGAGGTGCTGCGTCTGTCCGGTTATACCGAGCGCGAGAAGCTCGAAATCGCCAAACGCCATCTGGTGCTGAAGCAAGCGGAGGCCAACGGTCTGAAGACGGAACAATTCGAATTCACAGACGAAGGCATACTGGAAATCATTCGCCACTACACACGCGAAGCCGGCGTGCGCAATCTCGAGCGCGAGATTGGCTCGTGCTGCCGCAAGATCGCGCGGAAATTCGTGGGCGAGACCGTGGCCGCGGACTTTAAAGATGTCGTGGGCGCCGATCGGGTGCAGGAAATGCTCGGCCCGATCAAGTTCCGTCAGCAAGGAGTTGCGGCCGAAAGCGAAATTGGTCTGGCGACCGGCTTGGCCTGGACCGAAGTCGGTGGCGAGGTGCTTCAGATCGAGGCAACCCTGACCAAGGGCCGCGGCACCGTTACGCTTACCGGTAAACTTGGCGACGTAATGCAGGAATCGGCCCAGGCGGCCTTGACTTGTATTAAAGCGCGAGCTGAACGGCTAAGCATCAACCTCGATTTCATTCGTAAACGCGACTTGCACGTTCATATTCCCGAGGGCGCAATTCCGAAAGACGGGCCTTCGGCTGGAATTACGATGGCCGCGGCAATGGCTTCAGCACTGATGCGCGTGCCCGTGCGCAAGAATGTCGCCATGACCGGAGAGATTACTCTGCGCGGGCGAGTTCTGCCCATCGGCGGAGTAAAAGAAAAACTGCTGGCGGCGCATCGCTTTGGCATTGACACGATTATCATGCCCAAGGACAACGAGAAGGATCTGCCCGAAGTCCCGGAAGAAGTGCGCAACGTGCTGACCATCAACCTGGTCGAAACGATCGACGAGGTCATCGCCCTGGCGCTCGAAGAGCAGCCACCCGAGACGGCAGTTGGTGTTGAAGCTGAGGCTCCGCCAATCTGGACGACCGAACCGCCACCGCAGGGTTTACAGACCCCCGCAGAGCAGTAACGCGCCGGCCAAATTTCAGTTTTAAAAACTTCCGTTCGGAAATCACCGCACTCACATTGGGTGTGTGCGCGTGACCCGGTAAACTATCCTTTCATCCAACAGGAGCAATAGAACATGGGCAAACAAGCAGATGCAGATCTGATTCTGAAACTCTATGACCTCCGCCGCGAGCCGGTGATGCGCGAAGCACGGAACTGGTTCTTCTCTTTCAACCCAACCACTACAGCTGAATACATGGAAGCCATGATGAGCGAGCGCAGTGGGTACGTCCGCATGGTTATCTCGTACTGGGACATGGCCGCCTCGCTGGTGAATAACGGCGCGATTGACGAACAGATGTTCAACGACGCGAACGGTGAGCACCTTTTCGTCTTCGCCAAGATCGAGCCAATCCTCGCCGAACTGCGCCAGGAGTGGAGCCAGCCGGAGATGCTCAAGCATTTCGAGACGCTCGTCAGGCGTGTTCCGAACAATGAGCAAATCCTGGCGGGCATTCGCGAACGGATCAAGATGATTCAGGGAATGATGGCCGAGCGCACCGCCAAGGCTCAGGCCGCATCAGCAGGGGTCGATTTCAAGTCTACGGGTGAGAAGTTGGGGAGCGCGCAGCTGAAGGGGTTTTAGTGGCTCAGAGGATTCGCATAATTGATTCAGATCACCGGGCACTAGCCCGACCGTTAGGGAGGGCTCAGTCTTTACATGTCGCCTGACACTTGAGCCCTCCCTTACGGTCGGGCTAGCGCCCCGTTGGCATGCGCCGATCCTGTTATTAGAACTTTAGAACCATGACACTAGGAGAAGACTCCCGCTTTAGGCGCCGCCATGAGGATCACCAGCGCCGTATTCCTGAAGAGCGCGTTTCAGGAAGCCGATTGGCCCCACGATACGAAGCCTGAGATTGCTTTTCTGGGCCGGTCAAACGTAGGCAAATCAAGTTTAATCAATTCCCTGCTGGGCGTTCGTGGACTGGCGCGGACATCGTCAACGCCGGGACGGACGCGGGCGCTCAACTTTTATCTGATTAATGGAAAGTTTCGGTTTGTTGACTTGCCCGGCTATGGTTATGCTCGCGCGCCCAAGACAATGAAAGCCGAGTGGGGCGCCGCTGCTGAGAACTATCTTGCCAAACGTGAGCAGCTTGTGCTATCAATTCACATCGTCGATTCGCGTCACGGCCCCTCGAAACAGGATTTGCAGCTTCACGAGTGGCTTGAGCATCAACAAAAGCCGCACTTGATCATCGCCACGAAATCCGACAAGCTCTCTAACAATGAATTGCGAAGGAATATTGTCGGCATCGAGCGCGCACTCAATATCGAACGGGTTTTGACTTACTCAGCAACGACTAAGCGTGGACGACCCGAAGTGTGGAGCGCAATTGAAAAGTCTTTGAAAAGCTAGATTAAATCAGGTCCCGTTCACCAGTTTGGGCAGATTCGTCCTTGCGCTTTTGCGGGTTTCGTTTAGAATTAGAAGTCCAATAAACAAATATCGCGAAACGGAAGAGTAACAGCAGGTAATTCGTCCGACCTTGACTGAAAGTAAAGAGCTGACCCTGGACCATACATACCGCCCCAGCCGGCATCCAAACAAAGCGACAACGATCTCTTGGATTCCGAACTGTTGACGGTCAGGTTAGTGAGAATTCAGTCATCGTGGCAGGAAGCCCCCACATGAGCTTCCAGGCATAAGCCGCGAGGAAACATTCCATTTGACCGGCTCCGTTGAAATCAATTGACAGGATTATAAATTTTGAAACCAACGCGCGGCTGAAACGTGTCCGCGCACGAAAGAACTGATATGGCAAACAAAAGACGTACGAACAACGGCAGTAATGGCGAGAACGGCGGCGGCGTAGCCACGGCTGAAGCGCCGCCGGAAATCTCAGTAAGCAGAGACGGAAATCCGGATGTCTTCAATCTGTCCGATCTGAAGGAAATGTCGATTTCCAAGCTTACCCAGGTGGCTAAAGGGATGGATGTCCCCGGCGCCACGGGCATGCGCAAGCAGGAACTGATTTTTAAGGTGCTCGCGGCCCAGACTGAAAAGAGTGGATTGATCTTTTCCGAAGGCGTGCTGGAAACCCTGCCCGATGGGTTCGGATTTCTGCGCGCGCCGGAATACAACTACCTGCCCGGTCCGGACGATATTTATGTGTCGCCGTCACAGATTCGTAAGTTTGACTTGCGCACCGGCGATACCATCAGCGGCCAGATTCGACCGCCGAAAGAGGGCGAGCGCTACTTTGCGCTGATCAAGGTCGAAGCGATCAACTTCGAATCGCCAGACATGGCGCGCGAGAAGGTTTTCTTTGACAACCTGACGCCGCTCTATCCCGACGAGATGCTCAGGATGGAAGTCGATGCCGACAATCTTTCCGCGCGCGTCATCGATCTCGTCACGCCGCTGGGCAAAGGCCAGCGCGCCCTGATCGTCTCGCCCCCGCGCACGGGCAAAACCATGCTGTTGCAGGCCATCGCCAATTCGATCACACAGAATCATCCAGAAACCACGCTGATTGTGCTGTTGATCGATGAACGGCCGGAAGAAGTAACCGACATGCAGCGTTCGGTTCAGGGCGAAGTAATCTCCTCGACTTTTGACGAGCCCCCCACGCGCCACGTTCAGGTAGCTGACATGGTGATCGAGAAGGCCAAACGTTTGGTCGAACATAAACGCGACGTGGTTATCCTGCTCGATTCGATCACGCGCCTGGCTCGCGCGCACAACGCAGTGGTTCCGCCCAGCGGGAAAATTCTTTCCGGCGGTATCGATTCCAATGCCTTGCAGCGTCCTAAGCGCTTCTTTGGCGCCGCGCGCAACATTGAAGAAGGCGGTTCGCTAACCATTATCGCAACTGCCCTAATCGATACCGGGTCGCGCATGGACGACGTGATCTTTGAAGAGTTCAAGGGCACCGGCAACTCCGAAATCCATCTCGACCGCCGGCTCAGCGACAAGCGACTCTTTCCCGCCATCGACTTGCAGAGATCGGGAACGCGCAAGGAAGAATTACTAATTAGCAAGGAAGACCTCAGCCGTGTCTGGGTGATGCGCCGCGTGCTGAATCCGCTTTCACCCACTGAGCAGATGGAAGTCGTGCTCGAAAGGCTCGAGAAGACAAAGTCCAACGCTGAGTTCTTGGCTTCGATGCAAAGCTAAGCAGGAAGTATTTTGTATTTGGCTCTTTGTACTTGGACTCTTTTTCCGGGGTGATCGATTGTCAGCTGGAGACCAAAGTTCAAAGACCGAAGATCAAAGTACCGGCCAGCCTTTGCGCGTTGCTATCCTTTCATCCGAAGCAGTTCCCTTTGCCAAAACCGGCGGTCTGGCTGATGTTTCTGGAGCGCTGACCAAAGCCCTCCATGCGGAGGGCGCAGATTCCTTCCTCATCATCCCGCTCTATGATCAGATTGACCGGACCGCACTCGGCAGCACGTTCATTGACGATCTTGAAGTCGATTGGCGGGGCAAGCTCGCGCGTATTCGCGTCTGGCAAAGCGACGCGCTGAAGGCCCCTACTTACCTAATCGACGCGCCGCATTATTTCGCTCCCGGTAAAATCTATGGCGAGGTAAACGATTTCGAACGCTTCGCTTTTTTCTGCCGGGCGTCGATCGCCTTGCTCAATCGACTGGGCGATGCGCCGGACATCCTGCACTGTAACGACTGGCCGACCGGGTTTGCTGCGGTCGAGATGCGCGCCCGGCGCCGCCACGAAGAGTTCTTTGCCAAAACCAGGATTGTCTTTTCGATTCATAACCTGGCCTATCAGGGCGCGTTCAGGCCGTCGGATTTGTGGTGGCTGGGATTCAACGCCTACGCGAGCGATTTCATGCTGGACGGTGCGGCTTCGGCTTTGAAGGCCGGCCTGGTCGCCGCAGACGTCTTGTCGACGGTGAGCCCGCGATATGCCCGCGAGATTCAGACGCCGGAGCAGGGTTATGGACTCGATTGGCTGATGCGTGCGCGCAGCGACCGCCTGATAGGGATCACCAATGGCGTCGACTATGACGTTTGGAATCCGGAAACTGACACGGATATCGCCGCTAATTTTTCCGCCGATGACTTAAGCGGCAAGCGCGAATGCAAACTCGATCTGCTGCAGCGGTTTGGGCTTCCGCAGGAGCCCGAGCGGCCCATCATTGGGATCATTTCGCGTCTGGTAGGCCAGAAGGGTTATGACTTGATCAGACAGGCTGCGCGCGGCATTCTCGACACCGGTGCTTTCTTTATCGCTCTGGGAGCCGGTGCGCGCGAATACGAGGACTTCCTCCAGAGTTGGCACGATCAAGCGCCTCAGCGCGTCGGCGTTTACAAGGGCTATGCAGGCGAACCACTGGCGCACCAGATCGAAGCCGGCGCCGACATCTTCCTGATGCCTTCGCTGTACGAGCCGTGCGGGCTGAATCAGATGTACAGCATGCGATACGGTACCGTGCCGGTCGTGCGCGCGACCGGTGGGCTGGACGACACGGTTGAAAGTTTCGACGTTTCGACCGGTAAAGGCAATGGTTTCAAGTTCGGCCCTTATTCTGCTTCGGCGCTGCTTGAAAAAATACGAGAAGCGATTTACTTTTATACCCAACCCGATATTTGGGCACAGATAAAGCGTAACGGGATGAAGACGGATAATTCCTGGTCAGCCGCCGCAAAGAAATATCTTCAGCTTTATCGAGAAGTCACCAGGGGCGCTCCGGTCTGAGCCGGCTTCCCGTCGTTGGAATGAAATAGTAAGTAACAAATCAAGGAGTCTATTCAATGAGTGAGAATGTGCGAGAAACCAGTGATGGCACTTTTGAGAGTGATGTATTGAAATCCGACCGGCCGGTGCTGGTCGACTTTTGGGCTGAGTGGTGCGCGCCCTGCCGCATGCTGGCCCCCACGGTCGAAGCCGTCGCCGAGAAATATGCCGATACGGCCCGCGTCGTCAAACTGAATGTTGACAACAACCCTTCCGTTTCACAGCGTTTTGGAATCAAAGGCATCCCGACGCTGATCCTTTTTAAGAATGGCAAAGAAGAGGAACGCGTCGTCGGCGCCACCTCTGAGCAGGCAATCTCACGCATGCTGGATAAGCATGTGAGCGCAGCAACCGCGGCATAGTTGAAGATAGAAGCGGGCGCGGTTTGGTGTTAGTTACACAGCCGCGCCTGTTTTGTGTCTGATTTCCGATCTCTGATCTCTGTTCTCATGGTTATCGCAGTTATCGGTGCCCAGTGGGGCGATGAAGGCAAAGGCAAGATCGTCGATCTCCTGGCCGAGCGTTTCGACGTCGTCGCGCGCTATCAGGGCGGGCACAACGCCGGCCACTCAGTGCAGATTGGCGATCGATCGTTCGTCCTGCATCTGCTGCCTTCCGGAGTTGTGCACGAAGGCAAGACCTGCGTGCTCGGCAACGGCATGGTGATCGATCCGAAAGCTTTCTTTGAGGAAGCCGACCGGCTGATGGCGCAGGGGATCAGCATCACGCCCGAGCGCGTCAAGGTCAGCTCGCGCGCGCACCTGATTCTTCCTTATCATCGGGCTTTGGATCACACCAGCGAGGAACGACTCGGCAACGAAAAGGTGGGCACGACGCTGCGCGGCATCGGCCCCGCTTATGAAGACAAGGCCGGCCGCCGCGGCATTCGCGTAGCCGATGCGCTGGTTTCCGAAGTGCTGCGCTCGCGCATTGAGCGCAACCTGGAAGACGCCAACCGAATCATTGTCGCCTATGGCGGAGAGCCGCTGGACGCGAAAACAATCTTTGATGAGACGAGCTCGATGGTCGAGCGCCTGGCGCCTTTTCTTTGCGACACTACCCATTTTCTCAATCAGGCGGCAGTTCGCGGTGATTCAATTTTGTTGGAAGGCGCCCAGGCGACCTTGCTCGACGTGGATCATGGAA
>Ga0207684_10006591_pt1 | contig 10561 bp, 10 predicted proteins | sample KBSK5501metaG_FD_184342 | JGI IMG/M metagenome (GOLD analysis project Ga0207684, IMG submission 184342) | Corn, switchgrass and miscanthus rhizosphere microbial communities from Kellogg Biological Station, Michigan, USA - KBS K5-50-1 metaG... | ecosystem: Host-associated > Plants > Roots >... | reverse complement strand
GATCCTGCACGACTGGAACCTCGAGAGGAAGATGCAGCTGATCACCGCGGCGTACGAGGCGCTCCCCAGCGGTGGGGCGCTCGTAGCTATCGAGAACATCATCGACGACGCCAGACGCCAGAATGTGTTCGGGCTGATGATGTCGCTCAACATGCTCATCGAGTTCGGCGACGCCTTCGACTTCACCGGCGAGGACTTCACGCTGTGGTGCACGAAGGTCGGATTCAACAAGGTCGAGATTATGCCGCTGGCCGGTCCGGCGAGTGCGGCCATCGCGTATAAGTAGCCGATGCCCCTCCTGAAGAGCAGCCAATGGCACCGGATTCGCGTACGGGGCCGGCCAACAGCCAGGGGATAGCAACTTCCGAAGAGCGTCCGGGTTAAGGACTTCGCTATATCCCCTTGAGCGTGTTGACCGACCGGTGGCGGCCCGGTAGCCTTGACCCCCGCTGACCAGGCATTTTTCCTGTGAAGACCTACTCTCCGAAAGCCTCGGACATCCAGCGCCAATGGTGGGTTCTGGATGCGTCTGACCGCGTCCTGGGACGGATCGCGACAGACGCCGCGCGCTTGCTCCGCGGCAAGCACAAAGCCATGTTCGCGCCTCACATGGACACCGGAGACTTCGTCATCATCGTCAACGCCTCGAAGGTCCGACTGACCGGCCGCAAGGCCGAGCAGAAGGAGTACATCCGTCACTCGGGCTATCCGGGCGGGCTGACTCGCGTCGGGTACGACAGGCTGCTCGAAGAGAGGCCGTCGTTGGCCGTCGAGCGGGCCGTGAAGGGCATGCTCCCGCACAACCGGCTGGGGCGCGCGATGGCGAAGAAGCTTAAGGTGTACGACGGTGCCGAACACCCGCACGCGTCGCAGGATCCGAAGCCGTATGAACCGAAGGAGCTGACCCGCTGATGGCCACGTTGGGAGAAACCGTTCGCGCGACGGGACGCCGTAAGGAGTCCGTGGCGCGCGTACGGATCGTGCCGGGGTCGGGACGCTTCGCGCTGAACGGCCGCGCGCTCGAGGACTACTTCCCGCGCCCGGCATTGCAGATGGTCGTGACCGAGCCGCTTCGCTTGACGAACACCGTCGACCGCTACGACGTCATCGCGTCGATCATCGGCGGCGGCATCAGCGGGCAGGCCGGCGCCGTTCGTCACGGCATCGCGCGCGCGCTGGTCGAGGCCGACCCGACACTCCGCGGCGAATTGAAGAAGAAGGGCCTTCTCACCCGGGACGCGCGCGCGAAGGAACGCCGCAAGTACGGACTGAAGAAAGCCCGCAAGGCACCCCAGTACTCGAAGCGCTGAGCCAGAACGTGGGACGTCTCTTCGGGACGGACGGCGTTCGCGGCACGTACGGCATCGACCTGACCGACGACATCGCGCGCGCGCTTGGTCACGCCGCCGCTGCGGTGCTCGGCCGCGATCATCCCAAGCCACAGCTGCTCATCGGGCGAGACACCCGCGCCTCCGGCCCTTCCCTCGAGCGCTCGCTGGCAGCCGGGATCGCCGCAGCGGGCGGCGAAGCGTTCTCTGCCGGTGTTATCCCAACAGCGGGGATCGCATTCCTCGTTCGCGACATCGGCTTGCAGGCGGGGATCGTCATCAGTGCATCGCACAACCCGGCTCGCGATAACGGCATCAAGTTCTTCGGTCCGGACGGCATGAAACTTGCCGATGCAATCGAAGACGACATCGAGGCTGCGATGGACGGTGACGAAGATCCGCCGGCGCAGATCACCGACGTGATCGACGCGGAAGAGCGGTACATCGAGTTCCTGCTCGATACCGTTCCGTCTTTAGCGGGTCTGCGTGTGGTTGTCGATTGCGCGAACGGTGCATCGTGCAACGTGGCGCCCGAGGTGTATCGCCTCGCAGGAGCAGACGTCCATGTGATCGCCGCCGACCCAGACGGAACCAACATCAACGACCACGTCGGCTCGACGCATCCCGAGCTGCTGCAGGAGGCGGTCAAGGCGTACGGCGCGCACGTCGGCATCGCGCACGACGGTGACGCCGATCGTTTGATCGCCGTCGACGAGCACAGCGCGATCGTTGATGGCGACCAAGTGCTCGGTATCAACGCGCTCGACATGAAAGAGCGTGGCCTGTTGCCGAAGGATTCGATCGTGTGCACGGTGATGTCCAACCTCGGTTTCCGTAATGCGATGACCGACCACGGCGTCGGCATGGTCGAGACGCAGGTCGGGGACCGGTACGTCCTCGCTGCGATGCTGGAGAAAGGGATCATGCTCGGTGGCGAGCAGTCCGGCCACATCGTGTTCCTCGACCGGCATACGACCGGTGACGGGATCCTGACGGCACTACGCCTCATGTCTGTGGTCGCGCGCACGGGCAAAGGCCTTTCCGAGCTGGCTGCACAGATTCCCCGCTACCCGCAGGTGCTCGAAAACGTTCCCGTGCGTGAGCGGAATGCGCTCGAAGGCGCGCAGGCCGTGTGGGATGCGGTTCACGACACCGAAACCGCGATGGCCGGCGAGGGCCGCGTCTTGGTGCGCGCGTCCGGCACCGAGCCCGTGGTGCGCGTGATGGCGGAAGCGCCGACCGAGCAGGCCGCGCGCGCGGCCGTCGATCGCATATCTGCCGTGGTCAGCGAGGTATTGGGCTAGTAGCCTGCCCGTTCGGTCACGGTACGACCACGGTTTTCACGGATACACTGACCTCTATATGTGCGGCATCATCGGCGTCGTCGGCGACGAACCCGCGCTTCCCGTCATCATCGACGGTCTGCGTCGGGTCGAATATCGAGGCTATGACTCGGCGGGCGTCGCCGTGCTCGACGGCGCGCGCATCGACGTGGTACGGAAGGCTGGGAAGCTCGACGCGCTCGAGAAGGAGCTTGCCGCCCACCAGCTGGACGGCACGACGGGGATCGGCCACACCCGATGGGCGACGCACGGGGGCCCAACCGACCACAACGCACACCCACACACCGACTGCAACGGCCGGATCGCCCTGATCCACAACGGCATCATCGAAAACTTTTTAGAACTGCGTGAGCGCCTGGAACAAGACGGCCATCAGTTCGCCAGCGAGACGGACACCGAGACGCTCGCCCATCTCATCGAGTCGCACTACGCCGGGGACCTCACCACTGCCGTGCGCGCGGCGCTCGGCGAAGTCGAAGGCGCGTTCTCCGTCGCGGTCGTCGCCGCCGAAGAGTCAGGCCTTATCGTGGCCGCGAAACGTACCAGCCCGCTCATCGTCGGCCGCAGCGATGGTGCGACCTTTCTTGCTTCCGATCCGACCGCGCTGATCGCCCACACGCGCGACATGGTGCACATCTTGGACGACCAGGTCGTGGAGATCCGCAAAGAAGGCTTCACGATCACGACACTCGCCGGGGCTCCCGCAGAGGGCAAACCCATCCACGTCGACTGGGACATCAAGGCGGCGGAGAAGGCCGGCTTCGACACCTTCATGCTCAAAGAGATCTTCGAGCAGCCCGACGCCGTCGCCGATTCCTTGCGCGGCCGCTCGCTTCCGAACGGCATGCTCGCGCTGGACGAGCTTCGGCTGGCTGAAGACGACATCCGTAACGTCGACAAGGTGTTCGTCGTCGCCTGCGGTTCGGCATTCCACGCCGGGCTCGTCGCCAAGTACGCGATCGAGCACTGGACGCGCCTTCCCGTCGAGATCGAGATCGCGAGCGAGTTCCGTTATCGTGACCCGGTTCTCGATCGCGACACGCTAGTGATCGCGATCTCGCAGTCGGGCGAGACGATCGACACGCTCGAGGCGGTGCGCTACGCGCGCGAGCAGAACGCGAAGGTGATGGCCGTCGTGAACGTCGTCGGCTCCAGCATCGCGCGCGAAGCCGATGCGGTCTTGTATACGCACGCGGGGCCGGAGGTTGCGGTCGCGTCGACCAAGGCGTTCCTGGCGCAAGTTGTGGGGTTGAAGCTGCTCGCGCTGTATCTGGCGCAGGTGCGCGGCACGATGTGGCCGCACGACCGGCTCCGCGTCGTCGACGATCTCCATCGGCTGCCCGCGATGATCTCCCAGGTGCTGAAGCTCCGTCCGCAAGTACGCGAGATCGCCGAGCACATCGCCTTGAGCCCGTCGGTTCTGTTCATGGGACGGCACGTCGGTTACCCGATGGCGCTCGAAGGCGCGCTCAAGCTGAAAGAGATCAGCTACTTGCATGCGGAGGGGTTCGCTGCGGGGGAGATGAAGCACGGACCCATCGCTCTGATCGAGGACGGCGTCCCGGTGGTTGCCGTCGCGACGCAGTGCCACGTGTACCCCAAGGTGCTGTCGAACATCCAGGAAGTGAAGGCGCGCGGCGCGTACGTGATCGCGATCTGCAGCGAGGGGGACGGTGAGGACGTCGCGCGCCACGCCGATCGCGTTCTGGAGGTCCCGCGGATCCACGAGCTCCTCGTTCCGGCGCTCATCGCGGTTCCGCTGCAGCTGCTCGCATACGAAGTCGCGACGATCCGCGGGACCGACGTCGACCAGCCGCGGAACCTCGCGAAGAGCGTCACGGTCGAGTAGCGATGCTGCCCGTCCTGCTTGCAGAGGACGTGAAGCGGCAAGACGCGTCCGCAGCCCAAAACGGCGTCTCCGTCGAGCAGCTTATGGAGAACGCAGGTTGGGCCGTCGCGCGCGGCGCGCGCAAGCTGCTCGGAGGAAGCTACGGCCGGCGGGTTGTCGTCGTGTGCGGGAAGGGCAATAACGCAGGCGACGGCTTGGTTGCGGGGCGCGTGCTCGTTGCGCAGGGAGCGCACGTGACCGCGGTCCTGACATCCGACCGGCACTCCGAGCTGACGGAGCTGAACCTTCAGCGGTTCCCCGGCCGGATCGTTCATCTGGACCAGCTTCCTCGAGAGCTAGCGCGCGCCGACCTGGTGATCGACGCCGTGTTCGGTGTCGGTCTCACGCGTGCGCCGGAGGGCTCTGCGGCCGCAGCGATCGAGGCGTGCGCGGCGTCGTTGGTTCCGATCCTCGCCGTCGACGTGCCGAGTGGCGTCGACGCAGACACCGGGGCGGTTCCCGGCGCGGTGGTCGATGCGCGCGCAACGGTGACGTTCTCCGGCTACAAGCCTGGGCTGCTCTTCGCGCCGGGCGCCGAGCACGCCGGCACGGTCGAGGTCGCAGACATCGGCGTATCCGATCCGTTGACCCGTGTTGCCGCCTTGGAGAAGGCAGACATCGCCGTGTGGTTGCCGCGACGCGCGCGCGCCTCGAACAAGCGCGAAGCGGGAACCGTTCTCGTGGTTGCCGGCTCGCGCGCGATGCCGGGTGCAGCGGCGTTGGTCACCGGCGCGTGCGTCCAAGTGGGAGCCGGCCTCACGACTCTGTGCGCGCCCGAAGACGTGTGCCGTGTCGTTCTGACGCAGGTTCCCGAGATCACGACGATCCCGATCCCCGAAAACTCCGAGGGCATCTTGGATTCGAAGGCCCTCGATCTGATCTCACCGCGTCTGGCGGACTTCACCGCGGTGGTCATCGGGCCTGGGCTCGGCCGGCATCCGGCAACCGTCGATGCGGTGCGCGCGCTGGTCGAACTCGTAACGCAGCCTGTTGTGATCGACGCGGATGGGCTCAACGCCTTCGCCGATGCGACGGAGTTGCTTGGCGCGCGCGCGGAAAAGAACCGGCCGACCGTGATCACGCCGCACGCGGGCGAGCTCGCGCGGCTCCTCGGTCGTCCGGCAGCGGACCTCGACGCCGACCGGCTGAAAGCCGCACGCGACGCACACCGCGAGCTCGGGGTGATCGTCGTCTTCAAAGGGCCGGGGACGGTCATCGCGGGAAGCTCCGAGATCTGGATCAATACGACCGGGGGACCGGCCCTCGCGCAAGGGGGAACGGGGGACGTGCTCGCGGGGATGACCGGCGGGCTGCTCGCGCAAAAACGCGGAGACGTCACAGCGCGCGATGTTGCGGCTGTGGTCTGGCTTCACGGCGCTGCTGCCGATCGCATCAGTGGGCGCGTCGCACCGCATCCCGCGAACGCGACCGCTCTGATCGCCGAGCTTGCCGACACGATCCACGAGGTCGCGAGTGACTGAGCTGCTTTCGAGGCCTGCATGGGCCGACATCGACCTCGGCGCGATCCGTCGCAACGTTTCCAGGATCGGCGACAAGCTCAACCCCACGACGCAATTCATGGCGGTCGTCAAAGCGAACGCCTACGGGCACGGTGACGTCGGCGTTGCGCGCGCGGCGATCGAAGCCGGCGCGACGTGGCTCGGTGTGATCCTGGTCGATGAGGGCGTGAGGCTGCGCGAGGCAGGGATCGATGCGCCCATACTTCTTCTCCACGAGGCGCCGGTCGAGCGCATCGATGAAGCGCTCGCGAACGAGCTCACTCCCTGTTTGTTCACGGAGAAGGGGCTGTGGAGCATCGGCGAGGCTGCCGACCGCGCGCACCGCAAGGTCGAGGTCCACTTGAAGATCGATACGGGCATGAACCGTCTTGGCGTCCCGGTCGATCATCTCGAGACCTTCGCGGGTGCGCTCGCGAAAGAGCCGCGCGTGGAGGTCCAAGCCCTCTACAGCCACTTCGCGTTCGCAGATCAGCCCGACAACCCATTCATCTCCGAACAGCTCGAGCGATTCAACGAGGGAACCGAGCGCTTGAAGGGGCTTGGGATCGAGCCGGGATTCCGTCACATCGCCAACTCGGCCGCCGCGCTCACCCGCCCCGATGCGCACTTCGACATGGCGCGCGTCGGTATCGCGATGTACGGGCTTTCTCCGGGGCCGAAGTGCGATGGCGTCGTCGAGCTAGAACCTGCGCTTTCGTTGAGGGCGCGCGCCGCGATGGTGAAGCGAGTGCCGGCCGGTGAAGCGGTTTCGTATGGTTTGCGCTACCGGCTCGAGCGGCCCGGCACGATCGTGTCGATCCCACTCGGCTACGCCGACGGCTGGCCCCGCGCGCTGGCATCCAACGCTGCCGTTCTTATCGGGGGCAAACGGTACCCTGCGGTGGGAACGGTCTGCATGGACGCGTTCATGGCAGATATGGGCGACGACTCGTGCGACGTGGGAGACGAAGTGGTTCTCATCGGCTCGCAGGGTAGAGAGACGATCAGCGCGGACGACGTCGCGCGCGCGCTCGACACGATCAACTACGAGGTCGTCACCCGCATCTCTTCGAGGATCCCGCGCGTCTACCGTGGCTGATCGAAAGCGCCGCGCTCGCAGAGCCGGACTGATCACCGGTGCAATCACGCTGGGCGTGGGCGCAGCCGCAGCCGCCGGCGTTGCGGCCGAGCGCGCGTTCCAGCGAAGGGAACGCACGCGGCCGGACCCGCACGCGGACGAAGGATACGGGATGCGTCGTGGCCGCTCGATCGGTCCCGTTGCATCGTTCGATGGCACGCTGCTCAACGTTGAAGAGATCGGCACCGGCCCGACGGTGGTCTTCGCGCACGGCTTCTCGTTGAACTCGACGATCTGGCATCACCAGATGAAGGACCTTTCGTCGGAGATCCGCATGGTGATGTACGACCAGCGTGGTCACGGATACAGCGCGCTTCCCCCGTCCGACGACTGGTCCCTCGAAGCGCTGGCGCAGGACCTCGAGGCCGTGATCCGCGACGCTTCAAACCGGGAGCCGGTCATCGTCGTCGGTCATTCCATGGGCGGGATGACGGCGTTGAAGTATTGCGAGCTGTTCCCCGATGCGATCGGCACGCGGGTGCGCGGCCTTGTTCTGGCGGACACGACGTCGGCCGATCTCATGGGAGGACTCCTCCCCGGCGCCGCGCGCAGGTTGCAAGCCGCGGTCGAAGGCTTAGAAGGCATCGCGCTGCGCGCGCTGCAAGGAAGGACCGACAGCGTGGATTCGTTCCGCAGGCGCGCGAACAATCTCGTGTATCTCGGCACACGCTTGATGGGTTTCGGGAGCGACCCGTCGCCGACGCAGGTCGCGTTCATCGAGAAGCTTCTCTCCGAGGTTCCCTCGAGCGTCTGGCTCAAGCTCATCCCGACCATGCTCGGTCTGGACGTGTCGCGCGCGCTGGACGCGATCGACGTTCCGACGCTTGTTGTCGTCGGCGAGAAGGACAAGCTGACGCCGCTCGCCGCAGCCGAACGGATCGCCGAATCGGTTCCTCAGGCGGATCTTGTCGTGCTAGCAGACACGGGCCACGTCCCGATGCTCGAGCGGCCCGACGAGTTCAACGCCTTGTTGCGACGGTTCGTCGCGCGCGTGACCACGGCCGACGCGTCTCGATGATCACCGACGTCCCCGGCGTCCGCGTCGGGCACTGGACCGACGAGAACGCTCTCACCGGATGCACGGTCGTGCTGCCTCCGCCGGGAACGACGGGGTCCGTCGTGGTGCCCGGCGGTGCGCCCGCGACGCGCGAAACCGATGCGATCGCGCCGGGCCGGCGGGTCGATGAGATCAATGCGATCCTGTTGACCGGCGGCTCGGCGTTCGGGCTCGGCGCCGCCAACGGCGTGATGCGCTACTTGGAGGAAAAGGGCATCGGCCATCCGACACCGGCCGGCGTCGTGCCGATCGTGCCGACGGCTGCGATCTTCGACTTGGCCCTGGGCCGTGCCGACGTGCGGCCGGGGCCAGACGAGGCGTATGCCGCGTGTGCGGCCGCTTCCGAGACGGAGACCCGCGAAGGAAACATAGGCGCGGGGATGGGGGCGACGGTCGGCAAGGGCGCCGGCTTCGAGAACATGAGCAAGGGCGGGCTCGGGAGCACCTCCCGGCGCGACGGAGAGCTCGTGGTCGGTGCGATCGCGGTTGTGAACGCTGTCGGCGACGTGGTCGATGACGACGGCTCGGTGATCGCCGGCGCGCGCGCCGAGCCGCTCCCGCTTTTGCCGATCCTTCGGACGAGCACCACGATCGCCTGCGTCGTGACCAATGCGGTCATGTCGAAGGAGGAATGTCACCGAGCGGCTGAAATGGCCACGGCCGGCCTTGCGAGGGCCATCCGCCCTGTGCATACGATGTTCGACGGTGACGTTGTTTTCTTGCTCGCGACCCGGGCGGTCCCTTCCTACGTGGAGATCGTCGGCCGTCTTGCGGCCGATGCGCTGGCCGACGCCGTCCGACGGGCTGCTCGAGCAGCCTCAGACGTCGCGGGGATACCCGCGCACGGGCATCGCTAGTCCTTCCCTTCACTCCACGGGGGTGGGCTGATGAGAACGCTCGAGGAAGCCGCGCGCGAAGCATCGACGTGCACGCGCTGCAAGCTCGCGCAAGGCCGGACGCAAGTCGTGTTCGGTTCGGGTGATCCGCACGCCGACTTGATGTTCATCGGGGAAGCGCCCGGCTTCCACGAAGACAGGCAAGGGGTGCCGTTCGTCGGAGCAGCCGGCGGGCTGCTGACCGGGCTGCTCGAAGGGATAGGGTTGACGCGCGACCGGGTGTATATCGCGAACGTGCTCAAATGCCGGCCCCCGGGGAACCGCGACCCGCAGCCCGATGAGATCGAGTCGTGCCAGCCGTGGCTCGCCGAGCAGATCGCATTGATCGATCCAAAGGTGATCTGCTCGCTGGGGAACTTCTCGACGCGGCTCCTGCTTGGGAAGCCGGCGGGGATCTCGCGGGTGCGCGGCCAACGCTTCAAGTACCAAGGGCGGTGCCTCATCCCGACGTTCCACCCCGCGGCGATCTTGCACGGCGGGCGAACGTCGGCGGCGATGGGGCAGATGGAAGACGACTTCCGTTTAATCGCGAAGACCCTCGAGGAAGTGTCCGCGCACCCCGCGGCGGATCCCGATGCCGAGCAGCTCGGCCTTTTCTAGGAGTCCATTGGCCGTCATCGAACTGCGGTCCTCATCGTCCGAGCAGACACGCGCGATCGCGGCCGTGCTCGCATCCGCGCTGCGCGAAGGCGACATCGTCGTTTTGTCGGGCGATATGGGGGCGGGCAAGACGACGTTCGTGCAAGGGGCCGCGGAAGCCCTTGGGGTCAAAGCGCGCGTGACCAGCCCGACATTCGTGCTCATGCGCGAGTACGAGGGCAGTACGCGTGTCGTGCACGTTGACGTGTACCGGCTCTCTTCACTTCAGGAGCTGATCGATCTCGGCTACGAGGAGCTCTTCGCACCGGACGCCGTGACGTTCATCGAGTGGGGCGACGCAGTAAGCGGCCTCATGCCCGACGATCGGATCGAGATCGACATCAGGCCGATGGGGAGCGACCAGCGCCGGATCACGATCGGCGGACACGGGCCGGCGATGCGCGCGCGCTTGGACGCGATGCCGTTCGGCCTCTGGGTTGCGGGGGTCTGATGCTGATCCTTGGGATCGAGACGTCGACGGCCGCCACCTCGGTGTCGTTTTGGTCGCAGCAAGGGCGCGTGGCCGGGATGACACTCGTTCGCGACCGTGGTCACGTCGAGTTCCTGATGCCGGCGATCCTTCAAACAGCCAAGCTTGCAGACGTCTCGATCGATCAGCTCACCGGCGTCGCGGTCGGTCTTGGTCCGGGACTCTTCACCAGCTTGCGCGTTGGGGTCGCGACCGCGAAGACGCTCGCCCAAACGCTGGAGGTTCCGATCGTCGGAGTCTCGAGCCTCGACCTGCTCGCGTTCAGTGTGCGCTTCACTCCGAA